>AUXO016840685.1_pt1 | contig 24752 bp, 17 predicted proteins | sample 768731 | NCBI WGS metagenome assembly AUXO01 (sample SAMN02715735, study PRJNA202380) | gut metagenome | biome: sheep rumen | host: Ovis aries | place: New Zealand: Palmerston North | reverse complement strand
CAATATACAAATACGTTGTTCATTATCCGATAGTGTTTGATTCCATGAGTTCTACAATCAGGCTCTCCACATCTGCGTCTGATGAAGTGAGGGTCTTGTTTTCTTTCGCTTTGAAGACGATGCTCTTCACGGCCTTCACGTTAGTGGGAGAACCTGCCTTGCCAATCTGTGCTGGATCAGCCTCGATGTCAGCAGCACCCCAAGTGGTGAACTCGCGGTTCTTGTTGGCCCATACGCGCTTCACGTTACGCACGCGGCAAGGAGCAGCGCTTCCGTTTACGGTAACAACGATTGGCAGAGGACCTTCAACGGTCTCAACACCACCATCAATGTGGCGGCGTGCCACAATCTTCTTGGCTGCCTTGTCGAGAGAAATAATTTCCTCAGTATAAGTGATCTGGGTGAGACCCAACTTCTCGGCCACCTGTGGGCCTACCTGTGCGGTGTCGCCATCGATTGCCTGACGACCGCAAAGGATAATGTCGTAGTCGCCAACCTTCTTGATAGCCTGAGCCAAAGTGTAAGAAGTGGCAAGGGTGTCGGCGCCACCAAGAGGACGGTCGGAAATGAGGATGCCGTCGTCGGCACCACGGTAGATACCTTCTTTCAGCACTTCTGCAGCCTTGGGAAGACCCATGGTGAGCATGGTGATGGTAGAACCTGGGTTAGCGTCCTTCAGGCGGAGTGCCTGCTCAAGGGCGTTCAAATCTTCGGGATTGAACACTGCTGGCAAAGCAGCACGGTTCACTGTTCCCTCTGGAGTCATCGCATCGGGACCGACGTTGCGTGTGTCGGGAACCTGCTTTGCGAGCACAATAATTTTTAAACTCATAGTTAATTTTATAGATTGTTTTGGGAAATATTGACGAGGTTTTGTAACCGCATAATGCGTTGCAAATGTACGACATTTATTTAAGTTCGCCAATGAAAACGGGAGTTTTTATGCTCACAAAGCGGAAAAGAGTGCAAAAAAGGGCAAAGCCATGTTGCTTTGCCCTTTTTCTTGTGTTATAGGGTTGTTTGTCAACGAATCCAAACTTTCTGAGTGGTTCCATTGGTGTGTTTGAGATAGAGGCCTGGTGCCGTGATGGTAGAGGTTGGCCGCCCGTCCAAGGTGTAATAGGTGGTTTGGCCGCTGACAAGGCTTTCATTGCCTTCTTTGGGTGCGGTGATGGCATCAGGTTGCTCGGGGAGTGGCGCATAGATTAGTTGGAAGTGGTCAACACTCCACCAGCCTCCCGTAGCTGGGGCAAATTCTGCGCTGATGGCCAATTGGTCGCCGTGCTGGATGGTGATGGGCTCTAATGCCACTTTTTGCCAGCCTTTTTGGTAGTCGCTGCCGCTGATGCTAGTGCTGCCTGTTCCTGTCGCTACTTTGGAGTAGAGGATGGCATTACCATTAGCTGGCGTATGTATAGCCTTGAGAGTTAGCGGCTGATTGGAACTGCCTCTCAGTAGGGCGGTGACGGTGTATTCACCTGCTGGCAAGGTGTTGATGGTCTGTTCCAGCGAGGAAGTGTATGCACTGCCCTTCCAGATGTTGAAATACTTGTTGCTGCTGTTGCCGTCATAGCTTTCTCCTTCACCGATTTCAAGGTTCTTGAGCGTCCAGAACGTAGCATCGCCACGGGCGCAGTCTGGGTTGCTGATGAGTCCTGTTGCATCGCGCAGGTTTTCTTCAATTGTAGGGAACTGCTTGGCGATGCTTTGGTCAGCGGCATTGACGATGTCTTGATAGGTGATGTCGGTGAGAACCGCCCTTTCTGTGCCGAGGTAGATAAGCGAGAATTCGTCGGCTCCAGCCCATCGTCCGGTCATGCGTGCGATGTTGCGGATGCCGATGCGCATGGTATGGTTGCGCACCACAATAGTAGGGATGGTTGTCCGAGTGTTATAGTCAATCTCACTGTCGGTCGTTACGGGAGCGAAGTAGCTGACGCCGTCGGCGGTGGCATAGAGTCCCATAGCACCATTGATAGTAGCTCCTTCTACGCCAGTCGTTGAGTTGAAGCAAGCGGCAGACAAGGTGTAAACGCCGTTTGGAATGTCTTCAATATCTTGGTAGTAATTGAAGTCGATGTTGGCTGCTGATTCATTCCATACCTCAAGATAAGTATTTCCAACGTCTTTAGTGTAGCCTGCATAGGCGGTGCGCTCGCAAGTCCAGCCTGGCACTTCGCTCTTGCTGCTGGTGGTGATGTTGGCATTCTTGATGTAGCCGGCACTCTCTTCAGAGCTTTCAGCATGGGTATCGTAGAGGGTGGTAGTAGCGACACGGAAGATATCGTTCTCGCGGTCGATGTCATCCAGTGACATGGTGTAAGTGAAGGAGGCCTTTTCCAATTGTGAGCGGTCTTCCACAGCATAGAGGTCCTCCCATCCGCTCAGTGTCTTGCGTTGCAGTACCAATGTCTCGGTCGCATCGCCATTGGTGTTGCCGATGGTGAAGGTGATGGTGTTTCGGGTGGAATTTGTTTTCAGTTCAAGCGTAGGTGCTTTCACGCCAGGAGTCCACCATGTAGGCTCTTTGGTGTATTTGGCATTGTAGGCAAAGGTGGCGCGATGGTCTCGATAGACTTGTCCTGCAGGAGTGAGTCCCTTGCTGGGGTTCGCATCGTAGAACATGTAGGTCTGCCACATATCTGTTCCATAGATGGCGTAGCGCTCAATCCAAGGGCACTCTTCCATCTTTTGCAGCAGCACCTGCAGGTATTTGCGGTTTTGTTCGTAGTCTTTCACCTTATTGCTGTTCCACGATGCGCTGATTTCCATCTCTGTGAGCCAGAGGGGACGGCCGGTATTGTTCCACACGCTCTTGCACTGTGTGTTGCAGAACCAGTTCGCATAGCTGGTTTCGTCGTAGTCGGCAAGGTCCCAGTAAGCGTGAGTGACGGCAAAGTCACAGCGTGAGGCCATGTTGTCCACATGCTTGAAGTAGTTGGTCAGGTATCCCAGGTCGGTTGGTTGCGGAGAACCGATGCGGCCACCGCTGGGGAGAAAGTCGTTGTTGAATGTGTATGCCGTCCATTCATCGGTGGTTCCTTTGCAGGAGCAGTTATCGTGCTGCTCCGAGTGCTCGGGCTCGTTGAGTGATACGGATGCTGTGCTTGTGTGACTGTTCACATCGTCTTTGCTGGGCCAGTAGCGATGCTGGCGGCAAGGCACATACTCAAAGTCGGCCGTTGAGGCTTGGTCGGCACTCCATGTCCAGAACCATGTGGCGCGCAGTTGGTCAGTTCCGCTCTTGCCACCCTGATTGCCCCATCCCTTCTTGGAGAGATATTGCCATTGCTTTACATTCACTGAAGAAACTCGTTTGGTCAAAGCCTTGGGCAGGGTGATTTCCAGGTCGGCATGGTCGGCTACATATACGCGACTGTATCCGCTGCCTTCTGTGCCTGTTGCCAAGGTGGCCATGTAGCCACGTCGCAGTACAAAGCTGGTCATTGTATTGCTTTGAGTGCTCAAGTCTTTTTTGTTGCCTACATTCAGGGTGAACTCTCCGTTAGTGCCTTGGCATGTCATGATAGGGGATGGCTTTGGAATCACAACAGCACCATTCAAGTAGATGGCCACACGGCAGTTGCTTCCGTTGGAGGCCTTTTGCCCGTTGATAGTCACGTATTTCAGGTAGGTGCTGATGACTTTGCTGGGCACAATGTTGTCAAACACCAGCCAGGTTCGGTCGCTGCCAAGATTGATTGTTGTGTTGTCGATGATGGGCGTTTCGTTTGCTGTGATGTGGATATCAATGGCGTCCGAACGGTCGATGGCGGCATCCTTGAGCTGGCAGTAGTCAATCTCCTGGATGCCTTGCGCATTGGTGTAAACGGAAGACTCATAAGCTTGTCGTGCCTCGTCCCAGTTGTTGCCTGTGGCTGGAATGACAGAGAATTGTGAGTGGCTTCCTTTGGGCTTGTCGTAATAGATGCTTACATAGTCTTTGCTTTTGTTCGCTCCATCCACACCGACATATTTGCCATTCTTCTTGTTGGTCAAATAAGTGTAAACGCCTTCGTCCACCTTCCAAAGGAAGCGATCGGTAGTTCCGGCTGCGCTTTCGAACACAACGCTATAGCTGTTTGCTCCACTGGCAGCCAGGTATCTTCCGCTGCTTTTTTGGCGCAGCAGCACATAACCGCTTGTGGCAGATTCCTCAGCCACAAATATATAGTTGTCTGCATTCGTGTTGATTCCGAAGGCGGACAGGGCGGGTGCGGTGTCGTCGTTGTTGGAGCCTATCAGCTTCTCGTAGATATTTAGCCAAAGGTAATATTCGCCCCCATTGGTGAGCGCTGCTTGTGCTGTAAGGATGCTTGTGGAAAGGATACAGAGAAGCACTGCCTTTTGCCAAAAGGCCGATTTGTTGTGGTTCGTCATATAAGTAGATAATCGTTAGTAAAACATAAATTTGAGCACAAAGAAACGAAAAAAAAGTGGAACTAACGAGTTTCCCTTCCTTTTTCTTTCATTTTTGGCTATAGGGGGTCTACGTCGTAGTAGATATTGAGGTTTTTGGCAATAGGCATAGCCAGCATTTGCTGCTGGATGTCCAAAAGAGAGGCGCGCACCTTGTCAATGGATGCGTTAAGCTCTATCTTGAGCATAATTTTTCGGATGTATAGGGACTGGATGCGGGCTACAGGTGGACGGTCTGGGCCCAGCACCCGTTCGCCAAAGACTTTGCGCAGACGCTCTGCCATGTCGTGTGAGAGATGGTCAAGCAAGTGGTCGTCTCGGTGCCGCATGTAGACGTAAATCAGTCGGAAGAAAGGCGGGTAGTGGAACATCTGGCGTTCTGTCATCTGTGTGTAGAACATCTGCCAGTAGTCGTTTTGGGTGATTTGCCGGATGATGTCGCTGTCAGCAGAGCGTGTCTGCAGGATGACAAGGCCCGGCGTCTTGTTGCGTCCGGCACGTCCGGCAACCTGGCTGAAGGTCTGGAAGCTGCGCTCGTAACTGCGGAAATCGGGCAGGTTGAGCATGGTGTCGGCATCAAGGATGCCCACGACAGACACGTTGTCGAAGTCAAGTCCCTTCGTGACCATTTGGGTGCCGATGAGAATGTCTGCTTGGTGCTTGGCGAAACCGTCAATAATGCGCTCGTGCTGTAAGCGTGTCTTGGCTGTGTCAAGGTCCATGCGCAGGGTGGTGGCTTCAGGGAAGAGTTGAGTGATTTGTTCCTCAATCTTCTCGGTGCCTGTGCCAATGTCTATAAACTTCTCGCCTTCGCAAGCGGGACACCGTTCGGGGATGCGCATGGTGTAGCCACAATAGTGACAGGTCATAGTGGCGCTCTTCTTGTGCATGGTGAGGGTCACGTCGCAGTGGGGGCACCGTGGTACCCATCCGCATTGCTTGCACTCGATGAGAGAAGAGAATCCTCGCCGGTTTTGGAAGAGAATGACTTGTTCATGGCGTTCAAGAGCAGTGCGCATCGCTTCGATGAGGCGGGGGGAGAAAGCTCCCCTCATCTGCCTTTTTCGTTTTGCTTCTTTGGCGTCAACTACCTCAACAATGGGCAGTTGCATGTCGCGGAAACGTTGGGTGAGTTGCACATATCCGTACCGCCCTTTGCGTGCCCAATGGTAAATTTCGAAAGAGGGTGTGGCGGTGCCGAGCAGTGTCTTGGCGCCAAACTGTTGTGCCAGCATGATGGCGGCATTGCGCGCATGGTAGCGTGGAGCTGGCTCTTGCTGTTTATAGCTTTGCTCATGCTCTTCGTCCACAATGATGAGACCGAGTTGCTGGAAGGGGAGGAAGATGCTGGAGCGTACGCCCAAAACGAGTGGATAGGGGTTGTCGGATGCCTGCCGCTTGTAAATGGCAAGTCGCTGAGCATCCGTGAATTTAGAATGATAGACGCCCATCCGTTCGCCAAAGAAACGGCGCAGGCGTTCGGTGATTTGTGTGGTCAGCGCAATCTCTGGAAGGAGGTAGAGCACCTGCTTCCCTTGCCGCAGGCATTGGTCAATGAGGTGGATGTATATTTCGGTCTTGCCTGATGAGGTGACGCCATGCAGGAGGGTGACATTCTTCGTCTGGAAGGATTCCACCACTTCATCCATCGCAGTTTGCTGTGCCGGCGAAAGTGGTTGGGGCGCAATGGTTTCAAACTCCTGTTGCTTGGTCGCCTTTTGTGCACGAGGCTTTTCTGCAGCTTTGAGGGCTTTCTCGTCCGTGGGCTTCATGGCGCCGGGAAGTCCAGCTTTCATCACGTCGCCGAGAGGACACATGTAGTAGCTAGCAATCCATTGCCAGAAGGTGAATTGTTGCTCGTTCACAACGGGATGCTCGTCGAGTGTGCTGATGATGGCCTTCGCCTCCACGCCCTGTGGCGCTTGATTGTGGACGGAGCGGACGATGCCTGTATAGATTTTGTTCTTGCCGAAGGGTACAACAACTCGACAGCCTCGCATCACTCGCGTTTCCATGCTGGAAGGAACGAGGTATGTGAAGCTGTCGAATGGTATGGGTAGGATGATGTCAGCAAACATCAATGGTGGCTTAGAACAGATAAGTCAATGAAATCTGATGTGTGTTGTTCTTGAGCTTGCCCTTCACGGCGCTTGTAACTGCGCTTTTTGGAGTCGTTTCAGCCGTGTTGCCAAAGCCGATGTTGTAATTGTAGCCTACGCGTACATGACTCAGCACTGTTGCTCCCAGGCCGACATTCCAGCTGAACAAAGATTTCTTCAGTTCCCAATCCTGGTCAAAGTTGTCTTTTGTCCAGTGGCGGTCGCCAATATTCCATGAGAACTGTGGGCCTGTAGCAAAATATACGCTGGCCAGGCTGCTGAGGCCAATGGTGTACTTGGCATTGATGGGCAGTGAGATGTAATGGAAGGTCTTGTGGGTGTTGATGTTTTCCCCTTCGGGAGTTTCACCATTTACGCCTACGCAGCGGTTGTCATACAGCAGTGATGCATCGACTCCCAGTCCTACGAGTGGAATAGTAACGTCTGCTGTTAAACCAGCGAAGAAACCGTTTCTGTTCTTCTCGTCAAAGTTGCCTTTGAGACCGTCAAAATTGACCTGGTTTACGTTGAGACCGGCCTTGACACCAAATTTCACCTGTGCCTGAGAGGGCATAGCGAATGCAAGCGCTGCCACGATGACAGCCATACTCAGTAAATTCTTTTTCATACGTACTGTTATTGTACCTTTTAGGTGGTTAATGAATGGATTTGTGAGCAAAGTAAAAACTTTTTTCCCGAATACGGAAATATTTGCATGAAAAATGTTCGTCAGGGTGTGAAATGGTGCCGATGAAGTCTGCATTGTTTTGTAACATTGCCTTGTGTAACATTTGTAACATGCCCTGTGTTACAAGTGTTACACGCTGTGTGTTACAAATGTTACATAGGGTGTGTTACAAGTGTTACATTTTCGGTGCCTGAAGGGGCACAAAAAGGGAGTGAAAAAGAAGGAAACGGGAGGTCTCTGTTGGCGTTGAAGACGTAAGGGCATCTGCTAGGATGGGTGTAGGGTAAAATCGGCTTTGCAACTGCGACCATCCCCCACCTTTTTGTGTGATGATTGATGCATTGATAATCAATAAGATAAATAGTTATCAACACGACTGTTGATAAGTTTTTTGAAAAAAAAGTGTAAAAGTGTGGGGAAATGTGGGGGAGAATGCCTATATTTGCACATTGATAATAAAAAGGCGCCTTAAAGCATTTGAAAATCAGTGGAGAAGATGTGGTGAAAAGCACAAGGAGCCTCATGAAGAAAACTTATGATACGATTCATTGGTGATTATCCAGCAAAGACCGATGCTAAGGGCAGGGTTTTTCTCCCAGCGGCATTCCGGAAGATACTCGAGGCGGAAGGCGAGCAGGGGCTCGTTTTACGCAATGATGTGTTCCAGAAATGTCTGGTGCTTTATCCAGAGTCGGTGTGGAACGCGCAACTTGACGGCCTTCGTGCCCAAGTGAACCAGTGGAACAGCAAGCAGCAAATGATGCTCCGTATGTTTGAAGCTGATGCGGAACCGATAGAACTGGATGCTCAGGGCCGTCTGTTGCTGTCGAAGCGTAAGTTGCAATATGCTGGTATAGATGGCGAAGTGCGGTTCCTGGCAATGGTGGACCGTATAGAGATTTGGAGCAAGCAGGCATTGGAAGAACTGATGGCTCAGAGCGGTGGACTCGGCGAGTTGATGGAAGAGCAGTTCGGACAATGAACGTCCTGCGGGATGAACCTCGAAAAAAGAAGAATACAATGACTGAACAAGAGACTGTATATCACGTGCCGGTGCTGTTGAAGGAGAGTGTTGATGGGCTAAACATAGGGACAGGGGGTTGTTATGTGGATGTGACATTCGGTGGCGGCGGACATAGTCGTGAAATACTATCACGTTTGGACCATCAAGGCCATCTGTACAGTTTCGACCAAGATGCCGACGCGGAGAAGAATGCCGAGGGGTTTGAAAAAGGAAAGTTCACGTTTGTGAGGAGCAATTTCCGTTTCCTGAAGAACTTCTTGAAGTATTATGGTGTTGAGCAGATAGATGGTTTGCTGGCAGACTTGGGCGTGAGCTCACATCATTTTGATGACAGCGAACGCGGTTTTTCTTTCCGCTTTGAAGGGAAGCTTGATATGCGGATGAACCAGCGGGCTGGCCGCACAGCCGCAGATGTGGTGAACACCTATGATGAGAAGCAGTTGGCGGATGTGTTCTATCTGTATGGCGAACTGAAGCAGAGCCGCAAATTGGCTGCAGCCATCGTGAAGGCAAGACAAGGAAAGCGGGTGGAGACGATTGGCGATTTCTTGGAGATAGTCAAACCCTTCTTTCGCAGCGAGCGAGAGAAAAAGGAACTGGCCAAAGTGTTTCAAGCGTTGCGCATAGAGGTGAACCACGAGATGGATGCCTTGCGCGATATGCTGAAAGGAGCGACTGAGATGCTGAAGCCGGGAGGACGTCTGGTAGTGATTACTTATCACTCGCTGGAGGACCGCATGGTGAAAAACTTGATGAAGACAGGCAATGTGGAAGGAAAGGAAGACAAGGATTTCTTTGGCAAGGTGAATACACCATTCCGGCTGGTGAACCGTCAGGTGATTGTGCCGAGTGATGAAGAGCTGGCTGGTAATCCACGAAGCCGTAGCGCAAAGTTGAGAATTGCAGAAAAATTGTGATCACAACACGGGGATAGCCCCCCTAATGATATATATATACAATCCACGCCTTAAAGCAGGCGATAAAGTGAGATACACATTATTATATTTAAGAGACACCAAAAACGGTGCGTAAGAAAACAACCTTATGTCGAAAAAAGAAGAAGAGAAAGACATTATGATGGAAGAGTCGGAGATGATTCCTCCAGAATCAGTTGGGGCTGAACCGTACGTGAGTGCCGAAGAGCAGGAAGCAATAGAGGCCATCCGGAAGTTTACCAGCGAAGACGACGATGATGAGTTTGGCGAAATATCAGTCAAGTCGATTCTTGGTGGTGATTTCTTGATGAGCCCTTTCATTATCCGGCAAATCGTGTTTGTGGTGTTTTGTGTGGTGCTGATGATTCTTTATACGGGCAACCGTTATGATAGTCAGCAGGACGCTATCTTGATAGATAGCTTGCGGGGCCGTTTGCAAGAGGTAAAGTATAACGTGTTGACCCAATCTAGTGAACTGATGAACTTATCGCGCCAGTCAAATGTGGAAAAGATGCTGGTGGGCACTCCCGACAGTTTGCTGCACAATTCTATCACTCCGCCTTTCCTGATAAAGGCAAGCGATAATCGCCGCTCTTTCTCGGAGGATGAGGTGGAAGAGGTTCTGGTTGATTCGACTGAGAAGCAGCCTGAGCCGCAGCCGGAAGAAGAGGAAGAAGTAAACGCGGAGGCAATAAATACTGAGCAAGAATGAAGTTTGATAAGAAATATATTAACACACGCATCACAGTTATCGTGGTCGTTGCGGCGTTGGCGATGATAGCAATCATCGCCCGTGCTGTTTACACGGCAACTGTACAGAATGAGAAGTGGAAGAAGGTGGGTGCGGTGAGTGTGAGCGATACATTGCCTATGCCAGCAGCGCGCGGCAACATCTTGAGTGCCGATGGTCAGCTGATGGCCAGCAGTTTGCCAGACTATAAGGTGTACATCGATTTCTTGTCGGGTGTTGACCGGGTGAGCGACTCTATTGCATCTAATGGCTCGAAGGTGAGAAGGTATGACCCCAAGCAGGTGCATGAGAAGGATTCCATGTGGGCTACAAACATGGATTCAATCTGCCGAGGCTTGGCCGAGATATGCCCAACCTATACTTACGAAGAGCATTACGAGCATATGATGAAGGGACTGAGGGAGCACAAGCGTTATTGGGATGTCTCACCTCGTGTGGTGCTGAACTTCATTCAGTATAATGAGTTGATGAAGCTGCCTGTCTTCAATCTCAAGAATCGATACGCAAGTGGTTTGACCATTGACCCTCGTAACAACCGCAATAAGCCTTTTGGCTCGCTGGCGCGGCGTACGTTGGGCGAGATGTTTGGCGCAAAAGATTCAGCGCGTTCGGGCCTGGAACTTGCCTACGATTCGTTGTTGCGTGGAGAACCTGGCAGAAAGCATAACAAAAAGGTGCTGTCTAAGTACCTCTCTATCGTTGATAAAGAGCCAGTGGATGGTTATGATCTGGTGAGCACCATCGATGTGGGTATGCAGGATATCTGTGAGAGTGCACTCCGTGAGAAATTGCACGAGCTTGATGCTTCAATGGGAGTAGTGGTACTGATGGAAGTGAAGACCGGAGATGTGAAGGCTATTGTGAACTTGATGCGCTATGATGACGGTGAATATTATGAGGCAAGAAACTATGCTTTGGCTGCCTTGATGGAGCCTGGTTCTACTTTCAAGACTGCATCAATCATGGTGGCATTGGATGATGGCTACATCACGACGAAGGATATCGTAGATACGGGTAGTGGCATCTGTAATATGTATGGCGCCAAGATGAAAGACCACAACTGGTACAGAGGTGGCTATGGTGTGATAGATGTTCCACATGTGTTGATGTTCTCCAGCAACATTGGCGTGAGCAAACTTGTGGATGGCCATTATCATAATCAGCCGGAGAAATTTGTGGAAGGCTTGCGAAGAATAGGAATCGGCACTCCGCTTGGACTTCCGTTCGATGGCGCGGCTAATCCTGTTATCCGTATGCCTCACAAGGACCGTAAAGGAGGTTACAGAATGTCTGACAACTGGTCGGCAACGGCCTTGGCTTGGATGTCGATTGGTTATGAAACACAGATTCCTCCTATCAGTACGGTCAGTTTCTATAACGCGATTGCCAACAACGGAAAGATGGTCCGTCCACGATTTGTGAAGGGAATTTCCAAAGATGGCGAGATGGTGCAGGAGTTCCCTGTGGAGATAATCAAGCAGCGTATTTGTAAACAAAGTACACTTGAGGATATACAGCACATCCTTTATAGAGTGGTGAACGATCCAGAAGGACTTGGTAAGAAAGCGGGTAATCCTTACTTCCATGTCAGCGGAAAGACAGGTACGGCTCAGGTTGCAAATGGCGCAGGCTATAAAGGCGGCTTGAACGAGCACTTGGTAAGCTTCTGTGGATATTATCCGTCGGAAGACCCGAAATACTCTTGTATTGTGGCTATTCGACATGCATATGCAGTGGCGAGTGGTGGCGGACAGGCAGGTGTGGTTTTCTCTAAGATAGCCCAGCGTATTTACTCCAAGAATGTGACCACCGACATTAACTTGGCGAAGGACTCTCTGGCGGTGCATGTGCCACGTGTGAAAGATGGCAATGTGTTGGCAGCGCAATATGTGTTGAAAGAGTTGGGCCTGAAGACAGATGGTGGCAAGGGCTACGAATGGGGAACTGCATCAGTCGAAAAGGGCATGGTTGTATTCCAGCCAGTGGATGTGAGTGCAGATGTGGTGCCGAATGTGACCGGCATGGGCGCAAGAGATGCAGTGTATGCCTTGAGCGCTCGTGGCATGACAGTGCGGATGAAAGGGCGTGGAAAAGTGGTGAGCCAAAGCGTGCCGAGCGGCAGCAAGGTAGTGAAAGGCCGAACTGTCATCTTGGAACTGAAATAAAGTGAAGTTTGACTTCTAATCAATGATATGGTTATGAAACTGAAAGAACTTGTTGATAAGCTCAACGTCCTGGAAGTGAAGGGCGACATGGGTCGTGACATTTGTGGTGTACAGATAGACTCTCGCCAAGTGACGGAAGGAAATCTCTTCATGGCTGTGCGTGGAACTGTGGCCGATGGACACAATTACATAGGAAAGGCGGTGGAAAAAGGTGCGGTAGCTGTATTGTGTGAGGAGATGCCTGCAGAGCAGAGCGCGGCAGTGACCTATGTCCGCGTGGAGAATGTGGAGCAGGTGGTAGGACAAGTGGCAACTACTTTCTATGGTGACCCAACGAGCAAGTTGAAGTTGGTGGGTGTGACGGGCACGAATGGAAAGACGACCATTGCTACGGTGCTGTACGAGATGTTCCGCTACATGGGACACAAGGCCGGTTTGCTTTCTACGGTGTGCAACTATGTAGATGGCGAGGCTATCCCAACGGAACATACTACGCCAGATCCCATCACACTCAATGCATTATTAGCTAAGATGGTGGAGGCTGGGTGCGAATACGCCTTCATGGAAGTGAGCAGCCACAGTATTGTCCAAAATCGCATAGGCGGTTTGACTTTTGTGGGGGGGCTTTTCACAAACATTACACGAGACCATCTGGATTATCACAAAACGTTCGAGAATTATATAAAGGCAAAGAAACTCTTCTTTGACAATCTGCCCGCAAATGCATTCGCCATCACGAATGCAGACGATCGGAACGGTATGGTGATGGTGCAGAACACCAAAGCCCAGGTGAAAACCTATTCGGTGCAGAGTCCAGCAGACTTCAAAGCCAAGATTGTTGAGTGCCACTTCGAGGGCATGTATCTCAACATTAATGGGAAAGAAGTAGGAGTGCAATTCATTGGCAAGTTTAATGTGAGCAATCTTTTGGCTGTATATGGTGCAGCTGTGATGCTGGGTAAGGATGAGCAGGAGGTGTTGGTGGCATTGAGCGCAATGAAGCCTGTGAATGGGCGTTTTGAAGCCTTGCGATCGCCTTCTGGATACACTGCAATTGTTGACTATGCCCACACGCCTGATGCTTTAGAGAATGTGCTTAATGCGATTCATGGTGTGTTGGACGGAAAGGGTGAAGTGATTACTGTTTGTGGTGCTGGAGGTAACCGTGACAAGGGTAAGCGTCCGCTCATGGCCCGTGAAGCTGTGAAGCAGAGCAATCGGGTCATCATCACAAGTGATAACCCACGTTTTGAAGAGCCTCAGGACATTATTGATGATATGCTGGCGGGTTTGGATGAAGAACAAATGAAAAAGGTGATTGCCATTGTGGATCGTCGTCAGGCTATTAAGACCGCTTGTATGATGGCAAAGAGTGGTGATGTGATTCTTATTGCCGGTAAAGGTCATGAGGACTATCAAGACGTGAAGGGTGTGAAGCACCACTTCGATGACAAGGAAGAGGTGAGAGCTTGTTTTTGATGAATGAAGATACGCCAAGCATCTCACTTCTCTATTAGACATTGTATTATTTATATTATTCCAGATGTTATACAGCTTATTTGAATATCTAAAACAGTTTGACATTCCAGGGACGGGCATGTTTGGTTACGTGTCCTTCCGCGCTTTGGCATCATTGATTTTTTCGTTGGTGATTTCGATGGTGGCGGGTGAGTACTTCATCAAGTATATGCGTAAACGTAAGCATATTGAAGAAGCACGTGACGCAGCTATTGACCCATACGGCGTGCAGAAAAAGGGCGTTCCGTCAATGGGGGGTGTCGTGATTCTTGCTGCAGTACTCATTCCTGCTTTGCTGTTTGGGAAACTTAGCAATGTCTATATGGTGTTGCTCATCGCTACCATTGCGTTCTTTGGCGTGATAGGTTTTGTGGACGATAAAATCAAGCTTGGAGGCAACAAGGATGGTATGGCTCCGCGCTGGAAGATGCTGGCGCAGCTGTTGTTTGGCGTGGCGGTAGGCTTGACGCTATGGTTGAGCCCTGATGCTGTGGTACGTGAAAATGTGGAACTGGAAATCGGAGATAAGGTTGAAGTCTATCATAAGAGTGAAGCGCGTAAGAGCACGGTGACGACGGTACCTTTTGTGAAGAGCAATAACATTGACTATTATGAGGTGTTCGGCTTTGTTCAGGATGGTAAGACGAAGCGTGCATGTGGGTGGATTCTCTTTGTTTTAGTGACAACATTTGTCATTGCTGCAGTAAGTAATGGCGCCAACCTGAATGATGGCATGGACGGAATGTGCGCTGGTAACTCTGCTATTATAGGCGCTACGTTGGGAGTCCTTGCATATGTGAGCGGCCACATTCGTTTTGCCGACTATCTGAACGTGATGTATATTCCAGGCTCTGAAGAGATTGTGGTATTCTTGTCTGCCTTTGTGGGCGCATTGGTCGGCTTCCTTTGGTATAATGCATATCCGGCCAAAGTGTTCATGGGTGATACGGGAAGCCTTGCTATTGGAGGTGTAATAGCTGTTACGGCTGTCATTATTCATAAGGAACTGATGCTGCCCATCCTGTGTGGTATCTTCTTGATGGAGAGCGTGTCCGTAATGCTTCAATTGGCTTATGCTAGACAGGGCAACAAGCGTGGGCAGAAATGGCGTGTGTTCAAGCGCGCTCCTTTCCATGATCACTATCGCCACAAAATGGAGGATGGTGTGAAGTATATCATCAAACGGCCACATGGCTTGTTGTTTGAATCGATGATTACCACGCGTTTCTGGATTGTTACCATTCTGTTGGCAGCAATCACGATTATTACATTAAAGATAAGATAAATATATAGGTGGAAGGTTCCAAAACATCAAAAAGAAGTAAGATGAAAAGAATTGTTATATTGGGTGCTGCCGAAAGTGGTGCAGGAGCAGCTGTGTTGGCTAAAGTCAAGGGCTTCGACGTGTTTGTTAGTGACATGTCAACCATTAAAGATAAATATAAAGAGTTACTTGATAGTCATGGGATTGCCTGGGAAGAAGGACATCATACAGAAGAACTCATTCTCAATGCCGATGAGATTGTGAAGAGTCCAGGAATTCCTGATAATGCTCCAATGATTCAGAAGGTAAAGGCAAAGAATATTCCTATTATTTCAGAAATTGAGTTTGCTGGCCGATATACAAATGCAAAGATGATTTGTATAACAGGAAGTAACGGTAAGACAACTACAACCTCGCTTATCTACCATATCCTGAAACATGCAGGCTATGATGTAGGTTTGGCAGGCAATATAGGCAGAAGTCTTGCCTTGCAAGTGGCGGAGGAACCGCATGACTATTATGTGATTGAGTTGAGCAGCTTCCAGCTTGATAACATGTATGACTTTAAGGCGGATATCGCTGTCTTGATGAATATTACACCAGATCATCTTGATCGCTACGACTTCAAGATGCAGAATTACGTTGATTCTAAGATGCGCATCATTCAGAATCAGACACCTCAAGACGCTTTCGTCTTCTGGAACGATGATCCGATTGTGGCGGAAGAACTGAAGAAATACAATATCAAGGCGAAGCTTTGTCCGTTTAGTGAGTTCAAGAGTGATAGTGTGATTGGCTATGTGGATGAGGACTCATACGTGATAGAAGGACCAACTCCTTTCAATATGGAGCAAGAGGAATTAGCGCTGCATGGGAAGCATAACCTCTACAACTCTCTTGCTGCTGGTATCACCGCAGATTTGGCAGGCGTGAGCAATGAGCAGATTCGTGAGGGATTGAAGACTTTTGAGGGCGTGGAGCATCGCCTGGAAAAGGCTGGTAGAGTGCGTGGAGTGGAATTTATCAACGATTCCAAGGCCACTAATGTTAATGCCTGTTGGTATGCTCTGGATAGTATGCGCACCCCAGTTGTCCTCATTCTTGGAGGTAAGGACAAGGGAAATGATTATTCGGAGATATTTGACTTGGTTAAGGAAAAGTGTATTGGCCTTGTCTTTTTGGGAGTGGATAATTCGAAACTGCATGCGGCATTTGACGGATTTGGTATTCCAATTGCCGACGTGAGGAGCATGAAGGACTGCGTGGATGAGTGCTATAAGATGGCTAAGCCTGGTAGCACTGTGTTGCTGAGCCCTTGTTGCGCAAGTTTTGACCTCTTTAAAAATATGGAAGACCGAGGCGAGCAATTCAAGGAGTGCGTGAGGAACTTGTAATCGGTCCGCATGGATTGTGTCGGGTTTTTGAAGTTTGATTTTAATAGCAGAAATATGGGGACGTTAGTGAATGACTTTTTGGGCGGCAAGCTCTTTAAGGGTGATAAAGGTGTATGGATGATATACTTTTTCCTTTGTATGATTTCATTGGTGGAAGTATACAGTGCGTCTAGCCGACTGACGTTCGAAGGTGGCCATCATTGGGGACCAATGGCTAGTCAGGCTGGTTTCCTGTTCGTGGGGCTACTCATCATCTTGGTGGTGCACCGTATCCCTTGTAAATGGTTTATGCTGTTTCCGTTTGTCCTTTTGCCCGTGTCATTGCTGCTGCTCCTTTATACGGCGGTGTTGGGCGGCGGAAGTGATATTAATGAAACTCACCGATGGGTGCGATTCGGCTCTATCAGTTTTCAGCCTTCAGAGATAGCCAAAGCGGCTCTGTTGATGACTGCGGCAGTGGTATTGGCCAAGACGCAGACGGAAAAGGAGGAGTTTGTTAGAGGCAAAAAGCGGAAGGTGGTGGGAGCCATCAAAGGAAAGCGCTATTTGGCTTTTGCGATTGTAGGTGGAGCGGCCTTGTCGATTTGTGGGCTGATCTTTTTGGACAATGTCTCGACGGCCTTGATGCTTTTCTTGGTTGTGGTTATAATGATGTTTCTGGGTCAAGTGCCTAAAGACTTGATGTTTAAGGGACTGCTGTCAATCTTTGGATTGGTGACGTTTGTTGTGATGCTCTCAATGGCGATGCCTGATGAGACATTACAAGAGATTCCTGGCTTTAAGCGTGTGGTGACGGTGAAGCACCGTGTCCAACGAATGTTGGGCTCAGAGGATGAGGATGAACAACGGAAGGCTCAAAAGACGGATATCCAGAACTTGCTGAATGATAAGAACTCTCAGACAACGTATGCGTTTATCGCTGTGGCGAACTCGAATGTGATTGGCTTGGGACCGGGAAACTCCATTCAGCGCGACTTCTTGCAGCATGCGGAATCAGACTTTATTTATGCTATAATTGTCGAAGAATTAGGAATTCCGGGTGCATTGTTCGTCGCGTTTCTATATTTGGCGTTGTTGATTCGTGTAGGGCGTATTGCACAAAAATGTCCAAGTTTCTTTCCTGCTTATTTAGTATTAGGTTTTGGCATTATGATGGTGTTGCAAGCATTTGTAAACATGAGCGTAGCTGTTGGCTTGGTACCGGTAACGGGTCAAACTTTGCCGCTCATTAGTAAGGGAGGAACATCCATTTTGATTACAAGTTTCTATATCGGAGTCATCTTGAGCGTGAGCCGATATGCTGAAAAAAAGGAGAAGAAGGCTCCTCTTGTGGAGGCAGTCCCTAATGGAGAGACTAGCGAATATTACACAGACGGTGGTATGTCTTGACGTCAAAACAGGGTTGGAAGGACTTTTATAGCAGTGTGAATAGCTGATTTTGATGTATTTATGATGATTTTTCCAGATATTATTACTATTTTTGCTCATTAAAAACATTACACACATAAGTGTGTTGCGGAAAATGGAACAAAACAAGCCTTTTAGAGTAATTGTCAGTGGTGGTGGAACAGGTGGACATATCTTCCCTGCCGTATCTATAGCCAATGCTATAAAGAAGCAGCATCCTGAAGCCGAGATTTTGTTCGTGGGTGCAGAAGGCCGTATGGAAATGCAGCGTGTGCCAGCTGCTGGCTACAAAATTGAGGGACTTCCCGTTCGGGGGCTGGTGCGTCCATTGTGGAGTTACAAGAATATAGGTGTGATGCTCGACTTTTTCAAGAGCGAGCGGATGGTGAAGAAGATAATCCGTGATTTCAAGCCTCATGTGGCAGTCGGTGTAGGTGGCTATGCATCAGCTCCGACACTGAATGCTGCTTATGCGTTGGGTATTCCTTGTCTGATTCAAGAACAAAATTCCTATGCTGGTGTAACAAATCGCTCATTGGCCAAGAAGGCCAAGAAAGTGTGCGTGGCCTATAGCGGCATGTCCCGCTTTTTCCCTGCCGATAAGATTGTCATTACAGGCAATCCTGTTCGACAGAATCTTCTTGATACGAAGATATCGAAGGCTGAAGCGAGAAAGAGTTTCGGTCTTGACCCCGACAAGAAAACCGTGTTGATTGTTGGTGGAAGCTTGGGCGCTCGTACCATGAATGAGAGCGTGTTGTCTCATTTGGAGGGTATTCGTGAAAGCGGTGTACAATTCATTTGGCAGACAGGCAAATACTATAGCCAGCATATATCCGAAGAGCTGAGCAAGGTGGAAACCGTTGAGAACTTGAAAGTGATGGATTTTATCAGTAGCATGGATAATGCGTATGCGGCTGCAGACATTGTTGTGAGTCGTGCTGGCGCAAGCTCCATTTCGGAATTGTGTCTGTTGGGGAAACCTTGTATTCTAGTGCCATCGCCTAATGTGGCAGAGGACCATCAGACAAAGAATGCTCAAGCCCTTTCGAATAGAGACGCAGCTATCTTTGTTGCAGACAAGGATGCCAAACGTAACCTGATTACATTGGCAATAGAGACAGTGAAAGACGACGCGCGTTTGGCTTCGCTGAGTGCCAATGTGAAGATGCTGGCTTTTTTCGACTCTGCAGATGTGATAGCGGAAGAAGTGTATAAATTAGCAGTTGAATACAAAAATCAAAATAAGCAGAACTGATGCAGATGAAAGAGATTGAATCCGTGTATTTTGTTGGGGCAGGTGGAATTGGTATGAGTGCCCTCGTTCGCTATTTCCTGACGAAGGGATATAATGTGGGTGGTTATGATAAGACGCCCAGCGAATTGACGGAGAAGCTAATAGAAGAAGGCGCAAAGATTCACTACAAGGAGGAGGTGGAGGCGATAGATGCCTGCTTTAAACAAAAGGAGAGCACGTTGGTGGTTTATACACCAGCGATTCCACCGGAACATGCGGAAATGGTCTATTTCCGAGAGAATGGTTTCGAGATACAGAAACGTGCGCAGGTGTTAGGATTTTTGACACAGTCACATAAAGGACTCTGTGTGGCCGGAACTCATGGAAAGACCACCACATCAACAATGGCAGCCCATTTGTTGCATCAGAGTAATGTGGATTGTAACGCTTTCCTTGGTGGCATTTCAAAGAATTATGGAACGAACTATATTCTTAGTGATAGTGACTATGTGGTAATTGAAGCAGATGAGTTTGACCGTTCTTTCCATTGGTTGCGTCCATACATGACTGTCATCACAGCGACGGATCCTGACCATTTGGATATATATGGAACCAAAGAAGCGTATTTGGAAAGCTTCCGTAAATACACGACGCTTATCCAGCCAGGAGGTGCGCTGATTATCCATAAGGGATTAGCAATGAAGGCGGATGTGCAGGAAGGTGTGAAGGTATATGAATACTCGCGTGAAGAGGGTGATTTTCATGCTGAGAATATTCGTATTGGCGGTGGGGAAATCGTCTTCGACTTTGTGTACCCTAATGGCGTAGTGAAGGATGTTCAGTTGGGGGTTCCTGTGAGCATCAACATAGACAATGGTATTGCCGCAATGGCATTGGCTATCTTGAATGGTGTCAGCGACGAAGAACTGCGTGCGGGGATGAAGAGTTTCCGTGGAGTTGACCGTCGTTTTGACTTCAAGGTGAAAACAGATAAGGTTGTGTTCCTTAGTGACTATGCACATCATCCGAATGAGATAGAGCAGAGTGTGAAGTCTGTGAGAGAACTGTATCAAAACAAAAAGATTGCAGCAATCTTCCAACCCCATCTTTATACACGCACTCGCGATTTCTACAAAGAGTTTGCTTCCGCGCTTTCGTTGCTCGACACGGTATATTTATGCGATATCTATCCAGCGCGCGAATTACCTATTGAAGGGGTGACGAGCAAACTGATATTTGATAATTTGCGTCCAGGCATTGAGAAGCACTTGATTCGTAAGGAGGACATCCTTCAAGTGGTAAAGGAAAAGAACTTTGACGTGCTGATGTCGTTGGGGGCAGGTGATATAGAAAACTATGTTCCTCAGATAACCGAGATTCTTGCAAAGATGGGCTAATGCCTCAAAGGAGTCGAACGTGAACAAGGAGAAAATATGAAGAGAAGCAAGGTCATAAAGGTGATATTGATGATGCTGCTGGCTATTGGGCTGGTAGTGTATGTGGTGTGCGCCTCTTTATTCCTTTCACGACCCGATGAAGGAGAAAAATGCCAGGCGGTGGAACTCATTGTGGAGCAAGGAGCAGATTCTCCCTTCATGGACAAGGAAGAAGTGGAGACGATATTGAAGAATGCGCGCATTTATCCGACAGGCATGTTGATGAAGGACGTGAATACAAAGAAGATAGAGGAAACTTTGCGCAAGAACGAATTCATTGCAGAAGCAGAGTGCTACAAATCAGCGAATGGCAAGTTGTGCATAAATGTGAAGCAGCGCATCCCTGTCATATATGTCTCTCCTGATGAAAAAGACGGCTATTTCGTGGATGCGAAGGGAATGATTATTCCCAACCGCAATTGTACAATGGATCTCGTCGTAGCTTCAGGCAATATTGATAATAAATATGCGAGCACAAAGTTGGCTGAGTTCGGATGCTATTTGCAGAAGAATGAGTTTTGGAACCGTCAGATAGAGCAAATTTATGTGACGAAAAACAAGAAGGGGGAACGTGTAGTGGAGTTAATCCCTCGGGTGGGAGAGCAGATAGTGTATCTTGGTCCGTTGGATGATTTTGAGAGTAAGCTTCGTCGATTGCGCTTATTTTATACTAAGGCGATTGATGCCGTAGGGTGGGAGAAATACGCAAGGGTTAATCTTGAGTATGATAATCAAATAATATGTACTAAGCGTTAAGGCGCTTAAAGATTGTGGAGGAGAAGTTAAACAATTAAGAATATACAGCATATATGAATGTATCGGATAAAGATTTCATTGTGGCGATAGAGCTGGGTTCCTCGAAGATTTCAGGTATCGCCGGTAAGAAGAAAGATGGCACGATGCAGATTTTGGCCTATGCGGAGGAGAAAACTGCTGGGTGTGTGAAGCGTGGTGTTGTCTACAACATTGAGAAGACCTTTCAGAGCGTCAATAGCGTCATTGCCAAGCTTGAGTCGGTGCTGAAGACGAAAATCACTCGTGCTTATGTGGGTGTAGGCGGTCAATCGGTACGCTCATATAAGAGTTTTGTTCGTCGCAACATGCTCACGCAGAGCTATATTACTAATGATGCGATTGACGCCATCCGTCAGGAAAGCTATGAAATCCCGTTCAACGACTATACAGTTTTGGAGAATTATCCTCAAGAGTTTGTAGTTGATTCGAATGTGATTGCAGATCCTGTTGGCGTAATGGGGACAAATATCGAAGGGGAGTTTCTGGATGTTATCGCGAAGTCCAATCTCCGTGCGAATGTTGAGACCGTGTTTGACAATGTTGGCATTGCCATTGCGGAAGAGCTGGTATCACCGCTTCAGTTGGCAAACTGCGTGTTGACAGATGCAGAGAAGCGTTCAGGATGTGCTCTTGTGGATTTAGGCGCAGATACAACAACTCTTGTTGTGTACAAGAACAACATCGTTCGTTATTTGGTGACAATTCCTCTAGGTAGCAATAACATCAATAAGGATTTGTCAACACTGCCTATCGATGAGACCGAGACAGAGGATGTGAAGTTGAAGTATGGTGATGCTTGTCAAGACTTGGATGCAGTGGATGACAGTGAGCCTCAGACCTACACGACTTCAGATGGGCGTCAGATTGAAGTGACAACGATCAAGAACGTGATAGAGGCTCGTATGGGTGAGATTATTGCCAATGTCAGCAGGCAGATAGTGAACTCTGACTATAGCGATAAGCTACTTGCGGGCTTGATAATTACCGGTGGTGGCAGCAATATGAAGAATGTTGTGAAAGCTTTTGGTAAGAGCACGAAAATAGACAAGATACGTATTGCCAACAAGGTGAACTCCCAAGTGGTTAAGACCTCAAATGCAGGCAATATGAACCTTGATAGCGCTCGTTCAACCACGATTCTTTCCTTGTTGCTGGCTGGCACCATTCCATGTGGTGGAGAGACCTTTAACCGCGAGCCTGATATGTTTGACCAGCAGCAGAAAGAAGAAGAGCGTCTGGCACGTCAGCGGGAGGCTGAGGCAGCAGCTGCTGCAGAGGAGCAGGCCGCTGTTGCTTTCGATAAAGTCAAGGGGGATATTCGTGCTGCCTATGAAAAGGTACAGACGCAGATCAAGGAACTCGAAGAATATGGTCGTGACAAGAAAGTGCGTCGTAGAGCTCAGGCGCTTGCATTGTCTATTCTGGACGAGACGGTCGGCGCAAAGTATGAGCAGGCTGTGAAGGCTTTGGAGGGTAAAGACAAGTTTAAACAGAGCCTTAAGGAAGGTGCTGATTTGGCCGAGATTCTTCAGAAGTCAGTGAAAGAGTTGGGCCAGAAAGTAAATAAGGCCAATAAGGAAAACAGTGCATGGGGTCGTTTGGCTGGCTTCATCACAGAGATTGTAAATGACGAAGATAATAACTAAGTAACATCCGATAGAATATGGCAGAAATCGAAGATCTTGGTGTTTTCAACTTTGAAAAAGGCACCACAAGCATCATCAAGGTGATTGGTGTTGGCGGTGGCGGCAGCAATGCCGTGAACCACATGTATAACGAAGGTATTCACGATGTTACATTCGTTGTTTGCAATACTGACAATAAAGCGTTGCAGGACTCTCCTGTCCCGGAGAAGATTCAGCTAGGTAGCGAAGGTCTTGGGGCAGGTAACCGTCCCGACCGTGCTCGTAAGGCAACCGAAGAGTCTATCGAGGAAATCAAGGCAATGCTTTCAGATGGAACCAAGATGGCTTTCATTACTGCAGGCATGGGAGGTGGCACTGGTACGGGTGCGGCTCCATTGATTGCCAAGACTGCAAAGGACATGGGCATTCTTACGGTTGGTATTGTGACGATTCCATTCCGTTGGGAAGGAAATAAGAAGATAGACCAGGCGTTGGATGGTGTAGAAGAGATGAGCAAGAATGTGGATGCCTTGTTGGTTATCAACAACGAGCGTCTGCGCGAGATATATCAGGATTTCACCGTCATTAAGGCCTTCGCTAAAGCTGATGATACTTTGTGTAATGCCGCTCGTTCTATTGCTGAAATCATCACCATGCACGGTATCATTAACCTTGACTTCAACGATGTCAGCACCGTGCTCAAAGATGGCGGCGTGGCCATCATGAGTACAGGATATGGTTCAGGAGAGAACCGTGTGACCAAAGGTATTGAGGATGCGCTGAATTCTCCATTGCTCAATAACAACGATATATATCGTGCCAACAAGATTCTGTTGCGCATCTCTGTGCCTGACGAGTCAGGGGAGGGCAATAGCGCACTTATGATGGATGAGATGAATGAGGTGCATGAATTTATGGCTAAGATCATGCGTAGCGATGTGGAAACCAAGTGGGGCCTCTCTATTGATCCATCGCTTAGCGACCAAGTGAAGATTACAATTCTTGCTACAGGATTTGGTGTTGAAGACATCGATTCAGACGAGCTGGGCAACCGTTTGATGGCCCGTGATAAGGAACAGCAGCAGCGTGATGCAGAGAAGGCCGAGGAGGAAGCTGTCAAAGCGCTCCGCCGTGCTGCCATCTATGGCGCCGACAAGAACAATGGTTCCATTCGCCGTCCGGTTTATAGCTATATCTTCAAGGAAGAAGACTTGGACAATGAAGATGTTATTAGCATGGTGGAGACTTCTCCTACATATAAGCGTTCGAAAGAGGCGCTCCGTCAGCTCAACGAAATAGGTCCCAGCCGCAATTCTCCAGAACCGGGAACGACAATTGTTTTCTGATAGCTTATAAAAAGGCCCAGAAACGGGCTGTATTCAATGATAAAGGGCTGCACGATGTGGTGCAGCCCTTTTTGTGTTTTCGTCTCTAATAGAGGGAAAAAGAAATGTGCCGGCTCGGTTAGAATCACTTCTGGTCGGTCGGCACGAGAATATATGTAAGAATTGAATGAAATGTTCTCTTTGTGGCGCGTATGTCTTGTTGCGCTTACGCGTCGATATTTGCGTAGGTGGCGTTCTTCTCGATGAACTCGCGGCGTGGACCTACGTCTTCTCCCATCAGCATGGAGAATGTGTAGTCTGCCTCAGCTGCATCGTCAATGGTCACCTGTTTCAGGAGGCGCGTTTCAGGGTTCATGGTGGTCTCCCAAAGTTGTTCAGGGTTCATCTCACCAAGACCTTTGTATCGCTGCACCTTAATCTTGTCTTCGGAGCCCTCGCCGTAAGTGTCGATAAAGCGCTGCAGGGCTGCCTCGTCATAGCAGTATTCGCTCACCTTACCTTTTGTGCACTTGTAGAGTGGAGGAGTGGCGATGTATAGACGTCCGTCGCGAATCAGCTGTGGCAGGAAGCGGAAGAACAATGTCATCAGAAGGGTGTCGATGTGAGAACCATCGACATCGGCATCGGTCATGATGATGGTCTTGTAGTA
>AUXO014820550.1_pt1 | contig 24816 bp, 23 predicted proteins | sample 768731 | NCBI WGS metagenome assembly AUXO01 (sample SAMN02715735, study PRJNA202380) | gut metagenome | biome: sheep rumen | host: Ovis aries | place: New Zealand: Palmerston North | reverse complement strand
ATGCCACAGGCAATACAACCATTTGTATCAGATTATCGTTGTAATGTAATAGATATTCATCGGTTGGAAGATGAAGTAATAGAAAAATTTCAATCGGATTTTAAACAGATTGCATACTTTTTTAAATATGGTACAATAACTACAAAGCAAGGCGGCGAGAAATTACAGCATCCACAGGAAGTTGTAGATTTCTTAGGAGCATTTAGCAAGGGTGATTTTCGGGAAGCAAAAGAACGTATCAATAAGAGATTGGAGAAGGGAGATGTTGTAAGTATGTGTACAATCGTAGAAGATTTACAAAAGAAAGCAGAGGAAGATGGACGTAAGTTAGGACTTACAGAAGGACAACGTATAGAAATAGAAAAGATGATATTAAAACTCTATTACAAGAAGTATGCACTGGAGGATATAGCGGAACTTGTTGAATTGTCGGCGGAGGAAGTGCAGGATATTATTGACCGAGAGGGAAAGTAGTTATAAGAAACACAAAAGCTATCCTTGAAGTGATTGATGCATAAAAATGATTTCGAAAAGAAATCGGAACAATTAAATCAAGGTCGATGTGTTTTTCGAGTTTAGAAAGAAACTGAAGTTTGTCAGAATCATAAATTTCTTTGCAATTTTCAAAAATATCTGCCAGGCATCGTGGGGGTTTTTGTGATTCCATACAATTACAGATGACTTTCTTGTCCATGTATAATGTAATATTTGTTACTAGATTAATTCGACAAAAGAGGGAATACAGATTTATGATAATTTCGTCATCAATGCATCCTGTAAAATCTGAGAGCAGTTTAATCCTCGCTTATCTGCAAGATTTTCCATCCATGCAGGGAGCGATACGTTTTTTCGAACGGCTCTTGTATCAATGGCAGCACGATAGGAAATAGTATCAATCTGCAATATAGTAACAGATGCATTGCTAGGAATATCCATATCACGTTGAGATGTAGGGGAAACGATTTCATCCGGGCGGTCATCTTCGGCATTTACAAGCCAAATAGATGCTGCATCTGTAATCTGTGCCAGTGTGTCTTGAAAATCTTTTCCGGTTGTTATACATCCGGGTAAGTCTGGAACTTTGGCATAATACCCAGAACCATCTTCAATTGGAAGAATAATAGCAGTATATAAATATTTCAATTTATCACCTCCATGTTTCGATTATACACAATAATACACAAAAGTCAAGAAAATGCGTAAAATTACACAAAAACGATAGTGACATTCGTATAAAAATATATGATATAAATGGTAAAAAATATAGAAAAAATAATAAAAAGATATTGATACACGGTGCACCGTATAATATAATGTGTACATAGGTTAAGGAAAGGGAGAAAGATATGGAAAAAGCAAAGGAAAAGTTGTTTCGATTATTGCTTGCAACGGCAGCGTTTAAAGTGTCCACATTGGGGAACGCACTAACAGTTGAATCTTTTGTCATTAAGATTCTGTTTATTATTTATCTTGTGATTGAGATTGTTACATGGGTTAAAGATTGGAGAAAGTAATGGAAGAGAAAAAGATGCGTCCACAGGATAAGTGGAACGAAAAGGCTGGATATATCAGTAAGTCTTATAAGTTGAAAAGAGAAGTGGTTGAAGCCTATGCACAAGCCTGTGAGCAGGCAGGAGTTAGCCAAGCGGGGCAACTTACGAAGATGATGAATGAATTTGCAGAATCCATTCAAAAAGAACAATAAAATACACAAAAAATGCGTATAAAATGCTTGGCAAATACACAAAAATGTGTATTATAACTTCCGCAGCATTTGTTAAGAAAGGAAAGTTATGAAAAAAGTAGTGTATCCGGTTCTTTTTACAAAAGATGAAAATAATATATTGATTGAAATACCAGACTTAGGAATTACAACAGAGGCAGTTGATGAAGCATCAAACGAGGCTGCAGATGATGCAAAAGCATTAGAAATGGCAAGAGATGCCATTGGAACATATTATCTTGAGAAAGATGATATAAAAGAACCATCAAGCATATTTGATATTGATTTAAAAAATGGAGCCTTTTATACAGAAGATTCAAAATGTTATGTTTCACTTGTGGATATTGATATAATGGAATATAGAAGAAAGTACGATAATAGGATGAAATTAAAAATATTTAATGTAATCAATTAGGTATTTGTGAGGGGTGGGGAAGAGCTGAGAATCTTTTCTTACTCCAATAATAACATTATAAATTGTACTGTAAAGAAGATTGTTATGAAAGAAATGATGTTTAGCTTGGGTGTTTATTTTGTAGCTATTGGAGTTGTAAAGTTAGTATATGTAATTGTAAGAATTAAGAAGGGAGATTCAAATAATGCCGATAGGTAAGCCAAATGCACAGACCATTGCATCAAAGAAATATCAGGATAAGGTGGGATATATTGCAAAGACATACAAGTTAAAAAGAGAACTTGTAGAACAGTTTGCGGACACTTCATATTTCCCTTTAGGGCGTTACGGATTTGCGTAGCGTCTTTTTGTATGTGTGGATTATTTATACAAATCAATGCAAATTCACGTGCAGTTGTTCCTTTGGCTGCATGTCCAATGATTTTTTAAACCGTCAAATTGTCTATGTGAAGTAAAAACGCCTTACCCTGTTGAAATCAGAGTAAGGCTGTATCCATAAGGACAAATCCTTGATTGGGAAATGCTGCCTTTGGAGAGGGTTACTTTTTATGCAAAATAACAAAATGAATCTTGTTTATGCAGCTGTAGAAGCGTTTTTGAAATTATCTCCAGTACAGGGCTTTTTTAAATATAAAAGCAGTTCTATCGGCTTTCAAATGTCGTACATACAGTTTCTTTTGCATCAGTTGCACATACACCGGAAATATCAATATGAGGAGCATTGCAGGCAGAGGCTTCATTATAGATGCAGTCTTTGGCATCGCAAGATACATTTAAAGAGGCCTTAGGAGAGACAGAAGAGTTACTAAATGAATTGCGAACCGCATCTGTGGTGTCTTCAAAATAGCTGCCGCAGCAGGTATCAGAAGCAGTGCTTGCATTGGTTCCCTGAACGTGAATTGAGGATAAACTACATTTTGATACATTTTTGTCATTGTGGCAGCAAGATGATACATTACATTCTAAATTTGTCATAATTATTCTCCATTCTAAAAATAAAAGCTGTACAGAAAAACTCTGCACAGCTTAGTATAGACAAATTATAAAATTATATTCGTTTCAATAGAATATAGAAGAATTATTAATTGATTCCGCTAAATGACATATGCTTATTTTCGCCATCATAGTAGCGGAAAACTGCTTTGGCAAGAATCTTATCTTTGGCAACATACGTATTTGTCCAATATCTTGAATCAAGCGAACTGTTTCGGTTATCGCCCATCATAAAATAGTGTCCTTCCGGAACAACATAGGTTTCTTCTTTTGGACTGATTGCCATCGGTTCTCTTAAATAATCTTCTTCAAGTTCTTCTGAATTGACATAGACCTTTCCACCGATAATTTGTACAATATCACCGGGTGTTCCAATAACACGTTTGATGTAAGTCTGTGTTTCATCATCCGGATAGCGGAAGATTACAATGTCACCACGTTTTGGTTCGCTAAATGTATAAGCAAGGCGAAAGCCAATCAAACGATCCCCTTCCATAATAGTATTTTTCATAGAGCCGGTCGGAACCTGTGCATTGACAATGATAAAATGTGTTGTAATAAATGCAATCAAAATTGCAACAGCAAAAATTTTTACATAACTAAAAATTTCAGATAAAATCATACGCCCCTTTGAAGGTTCTTTTTCGACTTCATAAGTACTTTTGTTGTATTGCTGTTCAAGTTCGTCATCTTCATCATCTAAATCGGAATACCAATCCTGACGGTCATATCTGGAATATTCAGATGATGGACGTCTGGTTGTATTACGTTCCGGTCTGTTATTATTTTCATAATCCTGCATAATATTCTCCATTCTAAAGCTAAATGTTCAATGAAATAATTGCTTCATAAATTATTTGTATCATTATTTAGTAAAAGTGAAAAACGCACCCGGAATATATCCGAGTGCGGTATTCACCTATTTATTGTACTTGATATAAATTTATTTTGCAAGTAATTCCATAATTTTATTGCTGCGAGCTACAAAATTTGTCATTTGAGCCGGTGTTAATGGTGCATGACTGATTAATGCAAGGTCATATAACTGTTCGCAGAAGAGAGGTGTATGTTCGCCATCTTTATGTGCAACGATGTATTGAACGAGTTCATTATTTGCATTTAATACGAGTGTAAGACCATTTCCGCCAAACATTGCCGGATCCATACCAGGCATTGCATACATCTTCATCATATCCTGCATACGACGATCCTGTTCAGATAATGTAATCATTGATGAGATAGAAGCGTTCTTTAACTTCTCAACTTTGACATTTAGGTTATCATTGTTTAATGCCTTCTTGAACACATCTGTAAGTGTTGTTGTAATTTCCTTTAATTCGTCTTCAGAAGTTTCTTCCTTGAAGCTGTCAGAAAGGTCTGCATCAATACGGGCAAATTTTAAGTTTTCATTCTTACCTTCAAGATGTGTGATAAATGGCTGGTCAATATTGTGTGTTAAAATAACAGCATCAATGCCGGTTTCCTTAAATAAGTTAATATACTGGCTCTGTTCTGTCTCATTTGTTACATAGAAAATTGTATTTTCATGTTCTTCTTTATTTTCTTCCAAACATTCTGTTAATGTAAGATATTTGCCGTCTAAGTTCTTAAAGAGGATATAATTCGTCATTTTATCATTGAATTTCTCATCCTTTAAGCAGCCGAATTTGATAAATGGACTAATATCATCCCAGTATTTTTCATAATTTTCCTTATCTGTTTTGCACATTCCAGAGAGCTTATCTCCGACTTTCTTTGTGATGTACTCTGATATTTTTTTAACAAATCCATCATTCTGTAATGCACTACGTGATACATTTAATGGAAGGTCTGGACAGTCGATAACACCCTTTAATAAGAGTAAGAATTCCGGAATAACTTCCTTGATATTGTCAGCAACGAATACCTGATTGTTGTATAACTTAATCGTGCCTTCGATAGATTCGTATTCTGTATTAATCTTAGGGAAGTAGAGGATACCTTTTAAATTAAATGGATAATCCATATTTAAATGAATCCAGAATAAAGGCTCCTTGTAATCATGGAATACATTGCGGTAGAATGCCTTATATTCTTCATCTGTACATTCATTTGGGTGCTTTGTCCACAATGGATGAATGTCATTTAATGCAACAGGACGTTTTACAATCTTTGCCATTTTCTTTGCTGGCTCTTTTTCCTGAACTTCCTTTGTACCGTCTTCTTTTTCGACTTCTTCTGTGACAGCATCCTTTACATAAGTATCTAATACAGTATCTTTGTCTGTTACTTCTGATTCTAAGATGTCTTCTGTCTGCTGACCGGCATCTTCATTTTCAAAATAGATTGGAACAGGCATAAATGAGCAGTACTTGTCAATAACTTCTTTTGCTTTGTATTCGTTTGCAAATTCGTAGCTGTCTTCATTTAAGAATAATGTGATGGTTGTACCAGGAGAATCCTTTGTAGAATCTTCCATATCATATTCTGTACCACCGTCACATGACCAGTGAACAGCAGTAGAACCATCCTTGAAAGAAAGGGTATCGATTGTTACCGTATCAGCAACCATAAATGCAGAATAGAAGCCAAGACCAAAATGACCGATGATCTGATCTTCGTTTGTCTTATCTTTGTATTTTTCAAGGAATGCTTCTGCACCAGAGAACGCAATCTGATTAATATATTCATTTACTTCATCCTTTGTCATACCGATACCATTATCAATAATCTGGATAGTCTTCTTTTCTGGACTTACCTTTACGATAACTTTGTATTCAATATCGTCTGGAGCTTCATATTCACCAATTAAATCTAATTTCTTTAATTTTGTAATTGCATCACAGGCATTTGAAATTAATTCTCTGTAAAAAATGTCGTGATCGGAATACATCCACTTCTTAATGATTGGGAAAATATTCTGACTGTTAATTGATAAATTTCCATGTTCATTTGCCATAATTATTACCTCTTTTCAAAATCCTTTAAATGTACTGTAATACAATAGAAAAAGAAAGTCAAGAAAAATTTAGCACTCATTTTAAAAGAGTGCTAATAAATTTTCTTATTCTTCAAAATCAATGCCAAATTCAGCGAGTTTATGACGGGTATACGTATCAAATGTATGTTCAATCGTTTTATCAAGAGTAAAAGTTCTCAAAGAGGTACCGGAAATCAGTGTTGCAACGCCATTTGTATAATGGATATTCCAACATAACGCCTGAATGGCATCAGGTGTTTCCTCTAATCCACAGTCGGCAAGAAATGTAGTAACCATAGATTCCGGGAAGATAAAAATAATTTTCATAGATGTTGGAACTTTGTTGCCTTTAATTAAGAAGAAACAGGTAGGTTTAATTGCTTCCCACAATGCATAAGAAGTATTTGGAAGCTGTTCAAGTTCTTCGCTTGTGTAGAATTCTTTATTCACAGTTCCATTTATATGCGTTGTTATGCCTGTTGCAATATCTGCTTCTGATAAAAGCAGCGGATTGAAAGTATCTTTCACAAGAAGATGGGACATAAATGTTTTGGTGTCTTTGATTGTAAGTGAAATCATAGTTATTCTCCATATTCGTTTGTTTTATTATAGTTATTGTACCTCTTTTCTCACGAAAAAAGAATTATTTGAATATATTATATTAAATATATACTAAAAATACAAGAAAAATATTGTATTAAGAAATGGAATGCGTTATAATGTGGGTTGCGTTTGTGTGCGCAAAACAAAAGTATAAGAGTAGGAGAGGCAGATATTGCCAAGGGTAAAGAGATGTCAGAGAATGAACTTCAGAACAAATTTGAGTTTAAGACAGTAAAGAAAAGACCGGCAGGCAGAGTCCTTTACATTATTGGACTGGTATTATTGTTTATTGCAATCCTGTTATTATTTTCTTTGAACTGGATGTTTGCAAAATTCGGTCATGTGTCAATTGATTCGACGTTGTATACATTGACAGCACCGAAAACAGGTACGGATATGACGTATATATATACATTCCTGTATATGAGTTTATTGCCGTCGATTGTCGTAGAAGCAATTGTCATTGTATTGACGAACAACTTATATAGAAGAAATGTACTTTTAAAGATTCAGACAGCAAAGGGAATTCTCGCAGTTCGTGTATTCCCATGTTTTCCATTGAGAAGAGCGATGATTTTCATTTCCGTGATTGCATTGGTATGTTCGAGTCTTTATGTATCTTCTGCCAGTGGTTTGACAGAATATGTACAGAGCAAGACGACAGAAACTTCATTATATAATGACTATTATGTTGATCCTGAAACAGCCAATTTGAAGTTTCCGGAGAAAAAAAGAAATCTGATTTATTTATATGTAGAGTCTTTAGAGAAGACGTTGGAGTCGAAAGAAGAAGGCGGTGGAAAGAGCAGTAATATTTTACCGAATCTTACAGAGTTACAGAAAAAATATATTGCAGTTGCAGATGAAAGCGGTAAGCAGGGACATGTATTAAAGGGCGGCGACTGGACAATGGCCGGTATGGTATCACAGTCGGCAGCGATTCCTTTGATGATTAACATCAACCTGTATAATTACAATGCGGATGCAAAGTATTTACCGGGAGCATTTTCACTGGGACAGATTCTCGGTGACAATGGATATAAGAATATTTTCATCAGTGGTTGTGACAGTAAGTTTGCAGCAACGGATCTGTATTTTAAGCAGCATGGTAATTATGAAATCATTGATCCGGATGGTGCAAAAAAGAAGGGATACATCCCGGAAGATTATAATGTATTCTGGGGTTATGAGGATTTAAAGATGTTTGAAATCCTCAAGAAGGAAATTACAGCAAATTATGAAAGCGGTCAGCCGTTTAATATTGCGGCGGCAACACTTGATACACATGCAGATGATATTTATATTTGTGAAAATTGTGACAAGTCAATTGCAGATGAGCATGACAGAGTATATCACTGTACAGATGAACAGGTAGCGAACTTTATCAAGTGGTTTGAACAGCAGCCATGTTATGAAGATACGACATTGGTTATCAGTGGAGATCATTGCAGTTTTGCAACGACATATTTTGATGACTGCAAGAATTATGACCGTACGGTATTTTCGATGTTTGTCAATGCACAGGTTGAGAAGAAGGATTACGTCAGAACATTTGCGACACTTGATATGCTTCCATCAACGCTTGCGGCAATGGGCGTTGAGATTGAAGGAGACAGATTAGGACTTGGTACAAATCTGTTCTCTGATACGGAAACATTGTGCGAAGAACTTGGAATTGATACATTGAATCGAATGTTATCACAGAATAGTACTTTCTATACCGACCAGATTCTTCAGGGTTCAGATAAAGATATTTTAAATATTTCACGCGTTGAGGAAGACAATATCGAAATTCATTCAGCAGATGAAATGTATAATCAGTACTATGTTAATCCGGATGATGTAAAACTGACCTTCCCACAAAAGAAGCAGAATCTGATTTATTTGATTGTAGAATCGCTTGAAAAGACATGGGAAACGAAAGAAAATGATGGTGTACAGACAAAAGATGTAATACCTTATTTGACACAGTTACAGAAGGATTATGTTAAAGTAGAAAATGAAGTTGGAAATCAGGGATACGTATGTTACGGTGGTGAATATACAATCAAAGGTATGGTTTCACAGACAGCAGGTATTCCATTGACAGATCCAATCAATGCAGATGATTATCCAAAGGATTATGAATTTATCCCAGGAGCTTCTACATTAGGAGATGTATTAAAGAAGCAGGGATATAAGAATGTATTTATTTCTGGATTTGATACAAAGTTTGCAGCGACGGATAAGTATTTTAAACAGCATGGTGATTATGATATTATTGATGCACAGTCAGCAAAGGACCGTGGCTATATTGCAAAGGACTACGAAGCAGGCTGGGGCTTCAATGATACGGTCATGTTTGATATTTTAAAAGATCAGGTTACACAAATGAGTAAGAGTGACCAGCCATTTAGTATCATGGCAGCAACATTAGATACGCATGCAGATGATGTGTATATCGATGAGAACTCATCAACAAAGTTTACTGAGGAACATGAACAGGCATTTAATTCGACAGATGATAAGATTAAGGCATTTTTAGAATGGTTTAAGACGCAGCCTGCATATGAGAATACAACGATTGTAATTTCAGGTGATCATTTAAGCTATGCAGAAGACTATTTTACACAGTTTACGGAAGAATATGACAGAACAGCATATTCTGTCTTTGTAAATGCAAAGATAGATAATCACAGAAAGTATATGAAGGCATTCTCAACATTAGATATGTTCCCATCAACACTTGCTGCAATGGGTGTTGAAATCGAAGGAAACAGATTAGGTTTGGGTGTTAATTTGTTTGCTGAATTAGAACCATTATTGTTAAAATTTGGTTATCATCAGTTCAATACATTCTTAGCAGAAGATTGTCAATTCTATAACGAAAAGATTATGAAGCGAAATGGTTGGACAGGTAAGGTTGATACGGATATCATTGAAGATTTGGAACGACAGGCATTGTTGCCACAGACACCGGTTAAGAAGACAACACAGGTGTTAGAAGAACCAACGAGAGCAACAGCGGCACCGCAGGCACCTGCTGTTGTGCAGCAGATTGCTGAAACACCGGCAACTGTACAGGAAGAAGTAACAACACCGCCTCAGGAACAGAATTCTGATAATAATGAAAATGTAGCACCGAGTGAGAATGCAGACAATACGAATACGGATACAAAGCCTTCTGAAGCAGCACCACAGCCGCCAACAGAGGCACCGACACAGCCTCCGATAGTGCCGCAGACAACAACAGCTGCGACAACGGCGACGAGTGCGGTACCTGTAAATTAATAATAGAGCAATAATCAAAATATTCTGATTAGGTTTCGATTTTCAGTACAGAAAGAAAACCATAGGTGATAAATAGACAGATGAGATTTATTTTCTCAAATGTATATGCGTCGTCTATGGTTTTTTGTATATAAAGCAGCTGTGTATGTTTTATATAGGGGATTTGATAGAATGAATCATTGTTAAAAAATTGGTAGGACTGTTAAAAAGAAAAAAGATACAGATAAATCTGTATCTTTGTGAGGTATTTATGATAAAAATTGAAAGCTCCCGATGAGAATCGAACTCACAACCTTCTCATTACGAGTGAGACGCTCTACCTTTGAGCCACAGGAGCTTATTTAAATATAACAGTAATATTATATGCAAAATTAGCAAAATTGTCAATGAAAAATTTGTTTAAATTAAAAACTTTTAAATAAAATTCAAGAGTTCGTCGCATACTAAGCGGAGAATGAATTATCAGGAGGTCGTAGGTATGGCAGACGGGACAAATAGTACAAATAAAGAACAGAAAGTGGTGGATTTTGGACAGGCAACCCTTGACCAGAATCAAAGACATGGTAAAATTCATTTGATGAGTATTATCGGTGAAATTGAAGGTCATGAAGTTCTTCCGGCAACCAGTAAAAGCACGAAGTATGAGCATTTACTGCCACAGCTTGCACAGATTGAAGATGATGAAGAGGTAGAAGGCGTACTGTTTTTGATGAATACGGTAGGCGGTGACGTGAGTGCAGGTCTTGCAGTAGCAGAATTGATATCCTCGATGCGTACGCCGACCGTGTCACTGGTATTGGGAGATTCCCACAGTATTGGTGTGCCATTGGCGGTTAGTACAGATTATTCCTTTATTACGCCTTCGGCAACGATGATTGTGCATCCGGTGAGAATGAATGGGAATATTATAGGTGCACCACAGACATTTGACTATTTTAAACTGATTCAGGATCGAATTGCAATGTTTATTGCACAGCACACGCAGGTTTCCAAAGAGAAGATAGAGGAAATGATGCTGCATACAGGAATCCTAACCAAAGATTTGGGAACGATTCTGGTTGGACAGGAAGCAGTTCGTGAAGGATTGATAGATGAAGTTGGTGGGATTGCGCAGGCGATTGATAAGTTGCAGCAACTTATACAAAATAGAAACGATATGTAAAACAGAATAAAATATAGAGAGTATATAAAATAAAAATACAGGTGGATAATGATGGAAAATATACAGGAATATAAATGTGAAGAAAAAAATGAAATGAGTAATCAATGTAACCTTTGTCCAAGAAATTGTAATGTCAATCGTGCCCAGACAGCAAAGAATGGTCTGGGTGTAGGATATTGTAGGATGCCGCAGGATGTATACTTAGCAAGAGCAGCATTACATTATTGGGAAGAACCGTGTATATCCGGTACACATGGTTCCGGAGCAGTATTTTTTTCAGGATGTTCTATGCGTTGCGTGTTTTGCCAGAATGCTCAGATTGCCGCAGGAGAAATTGGAAAAAGGGTTGATTTGGGCAGGCTGACGGATATTTTTTTAGAATTGCAGGACCAGGGGGCAAATAATATTAATTTGGTTACGCCAACACATTATGTACCACAAATTGTCAAAAGTTTAATGAGAGCAAAAGAGCAGGGGCTGGCAATACCGGTTGTATATAATACAAGTGCATATGAACATCCGGATACAATCAAACGTTTAGAAGGATTGGTGGATATATATCTTCCGGATTTGAAATATGCAGATGCAGAACTGTCAGCGAAATATTCAGCTGCACCAGATTATTTTATGGTGGCCGCAACTGCAATTCAGAACATGTATGAGCAGGTCGGAACACCGGTATTTCTTGATAAACAAAAGAAAATATACATAGACAGCAATGACAATGAAATTTCAATAAATCGCAAACAAATTCCGGATATTGAAGACGGGATGATGGTAAAGGGAATGATTGTCCGACATTTATTACTTCCGGGTTTTGTAAATGATTCCAAAAAAGTCATACAATATTTATATGAAACATATGGAAATAACTGTTATATCAGTATTATGAATCAATATACACCATTGCCACAGGTTGCGGCGTTTCCGGAACTAAATCGAAAAATTACAAAGCGTGAATATAATAAAGTCATAGAGTATGCATTGGACTTGGGCGTGGAAAATGCATTTATACAGGAAGGTAAAACTGCAGAGGAAAGTTTTATTCCGGCTTTTAATTATGAGGGCGTATAATAATAAAATTTGTAAAAGAAAGTCATAATTTTTATGAAATGTTAGAAATTTGTCATAATAAGTTTAAAATGCCTTAATTTATGCGAATTACAAAAGACGAAAAAATGAACATCGCTTGAATACTGGTGAAAATACGTATTTTAAATTAATTTATATTTATTTTCAAAAAAAGTGGAAAAAAACGACAAAGTAATATAAAATAAAGAGGAATAATGAATAGAAATAATATCTTATAAGGGAAAAGTGAGATAACAGGGGGATATTTTATGATAATAGAACAGGGAAATCCTTTTCTATTGGGCTGTACCAAACAGAATCGGAGTTATAATTTTGCAATAGAAAAAGCAGCAGAAGAAATTACGCTGCTTATATTTGATTCGAATCAGACAACGGTGCTTTATGAAATTGTGTTGAATGAAACATATAAAACAGGAAATGTATTTGCATGTCGTATTGCAGAAAAAGGTCTTGATCGATGTTATTACGTGTATCGTTGCGGGAAGGAGTTCTACACTGACCCATATGCGAAGACTGTAACACATTGTGAAAATTTTGGCGAAATGGCACAGGCACCATTTTTAAGTCGAATTGCATTGGAAGCATTTGATTGGAAAGGGGATGCACCGCTGCATATTCCATATGAAGATACCATTCTGTATAAGATGAATGTGCGTGGATTTACAAAGAGCTGCACATCGCATGTTGCACACAAAGGGACGTTTAAGGGGATTGCAGAAAAGGCGGATTATTTAAGAAAATTGGGAATAACATCGCTTGAATTGATGCCAGCGTATGAATTTGATGAGTGTAACAAATTTCCACAATATCGTAAGGAACGTATTTATGGAGGGTATATTGACGAGCCTTCCATAGGAAAAGTGAATTACTGGGGATACACAAAAGGATTTCATTTTGCACCCAAAGCATCCTTTTGTTCAATTGCGCATACAAAGTCTGATTATACAATTGAATATAAAAAAATGATTCGTACCATGCACAAATATGGAATTGAAGTGCTCATGGAAATGTATTTTACAACGGAGTCGGTTGCATTTATCTTAGACTGTGTGCGTTACTGGGTACGTTCTTATCACATTGACGGTGTACATTTGTATGCATCAGCTGCAGCATGTGAGGCAGTTGCGACAGATGCAGTGCTTTCGGATACGAAAATATTTGTGGAACATTGGGAAGGTGAGCGTGGCACCGTGAAGCATATGGCTAATTATGAGACAGGTTTTTTGAAGACTGCACGCAGATTCTTAAAAGGAGAGGAAAATCTGTTAGGAACATTTGTGGATGTTGTGAAAGCCAATCCGAAACAAAGTGCAAATGTGAATTATATCACAAATCATAATGGATTCACGTTATATGATTTGGTTAGTTACGAGCGAAAGCATAATGAAAATAACGGCGAAAATAATATGGATGGTGAAAATTTTAACGATAGTTGGAATTGCGGAGCAGAAGGAAAAACACGTAAGAAAAAGGTATTAGAACTGCGCCGCCGGCAAATGAAAAATGCATTTATGCTGTTATTATTGTCGCAAGGAACGCCATTGATTCTTGCGGGTGATGAATTTAAAAATACGCAAAATGGAAATAATAATCCATACTGTATTGATAGTGAAACTTCCTGGCTTAATTGGAAAAAGTCAGAGGACGCTGCGGATATGATTCAATTTGTACGAAAATTGATTGCATTTCGAAAAGAGCATAAAATTTTGCATATGTCAGAGCAATTGTATGCGAGCGACAGATTGTCCTGCGGCTATCCGGATATATCGTATCACGGAAGCAGTGCCTGGTATAATGCAATGGAAAATTATAACAGACACATAGGTATTTTGTATTGTACACAATATGCGGGAGTACCGGACGAGGAGGATTTACTGTATGTTGTATACAATATGCATTGGGAAGCACATGAACTTGCACTTCCAAAGACGGCGGAAAATTCTCAATGGACGGTAAAGATTACATCTGGGGATGCTAAAAAGGATGTTGTCTGGAAAGCCAAAAAGAGCGTGTGTCTGGCACCAAGAACGGTTGCAGTGTTAGGCTGTAAAAAAGAAAAAATCAAAAAACAGGAACCATTAAAAGAATAGAAATGTTCAGATAGAGAATAAAGAGTAGAGTTAGGAGATTACATATGAATATAAATAATGTCAACGAGGTAAAGCAGTATTATGAAACATTTCAGCAGCTGTTTGATGCTGGGAAAAAAGAAGAAGCCAGACAGATGATGCAGGAATTGTTAGAACAGCTGGAAACACAGAATGTTGTTCGCAAGGCAGGGAGTGTGGATAAACATGATGTGATTGCCATTGGTGCAGAAATAGAAGCTCAGTCATTACGGGAAACAGATGATGAAAAGGATTCGGCACCGATTTATATTAGTCTGAATCATGTTATGGAATATTATATTTATGCATATTATTTTAAACCGGATACAGAAGTACTGTGTACAGATTTACCATTTGGCGAGTATTACAGAACATATGGAGCACTGTGTATGGAGTTGGGAAAATATCATGCGGCAAGGGAAGCGTATATTCATGCAATTGAGTGGAATCCGGTAGATTTGGATTCTATTTTGGGGTTGGCAGAGTGCTATAAATATCTTGAAAAATTAGAACGATATATCGCAGTTACGGCGCAGGCATATCGTTATTGCTGTACGAGAGCGACGATGGCACGTTATTACAGAAATGTCGGATATTATCATTTGAGTAAGTATAAAACAGATCTTGCGAGAGCCTGTTATATTTACAGTAATATTTATTATAAGACGGACAATGCTGAGGGGGAATTGAAGTATCTTGAGCAGGCAATTGGTGATAAGACACCGGAAATGACGATTCAGCAGATGCAGAAGATGTTTGATGAAAATGGAATCGAGCCGGGACCGGAATCAGATACAATTGGGGTTGTATACAGAGTGGGACAACTGATGATGCAGGATGGGGACACAAAACTTGCGAAGGACTGTTTTTCGATTGTATACGATATTACACAGGAAGAGGCACTTGCAAAGTTGTTAGATGAATTAGACGAAAGAACGGATTAGTTCAACAGATGCGGCGGAAGTGAATTTGGTTGAGCCGGCAAGGAAATGTAAATGAAAGCAGGATTAAAACTTGTAATCTGTACGTATTAGTGTTACAATGTAGCGTGAGAATAAACAGAAAAGTTTACGAAGATAAAGACAAAGGAGTTTTAGATTATGTCAGGACATTCAAAATTTGCCAATATTAAGGCAAAGAAGGAAAAGAACGATTCCGCAAAAGGAAAGATTTTTACAAGACTTGGAAAAGAAATTCTGGTTGCTGTAAAGGAAGGCGGCCCGGATGTTAATAATAATAGTAAGTTAAGACAGGTCGTTGCAAAGGCAAAGGCAAATAACATGCCGAATGATACAATTGAAAGAAGTATCAAGAAGGCTGCAAATAGCGATACAGCTGCATTAGAGTCTGTTACATATGAAGGATATGGTCCAAATGGTACAGCAATTATTGTTGAAGCATTAACAGATAATAGAAACAGAGCGGCTTCTAATATTCGTAACGCATTTACAAAGGGAAATGGTAATATCGGAACACCGGGTTGTGTATCTTTTATGTTTGATGAAAAGGGACAGATTATCATTGCAAAAGAAGACTGCGATAAGGATGCAGATGAGTTAATGATGCTTGCATTAGACGCAGGTGCAGAAGATTTTAACGAAGAAGAAGACAGCTTTGAAGTGACAACAGCTCCAGAAGATTTTGATGCAGTGAATGAAGCATTATCAAAGGAAGGAATTACATTCGCATCAGCAGAAGTAACAATGATTCCTCAGACTTGGGTTGATTTAACAGATGAAGGGGATATCAAGAGCATGAATAAGATTTTAAGTCTCTTAGATGATGAAGATGATGTGCAGAATGTATATCATAACTGGAATGAGCCAGACGAAGAATAGGTTTTAGAAGTAACAAAAAAACACATTGTTTTTCATCTTAAAAGAGATGAAAGACAGTGTGCTTTTTTTATGGGGAGTAGACATGCATTTGCAGGAGTTATACAGAGGAGATAAGATAATATATCATGTCACAATACAGGAGAAGGAGTTTCAATTTCCGGCACATATTATACAGAATCAACAGAATTGTATCGTGGCATCACCGATTACCATCGGAGAAAAGGTTATTGGATTAAATGGTGTGGGTGTTCACGTAGAGATTATTTATATGGGAAAATCATATATGCCAATCGTATGGGAAGGTATTGTGTGTAAGACTGTATTATACAAAGGAGAAAAGGTTTATTTACTTGAAGAAACACAGGAAGGTAAAGAACAGAACCGAAGGAGCGACTTCCGGCTGAAAGTGCAGACGCAATGTGTTATACAGTTATATCATGAGTTGAATATGATTGTTGCCCAGTTGCATGATGTCAGCAAAACGGGTTTCTCATTCATTACGGATACGAAAATAGCCCCCAATAATGAGTCGAAAATTATTAAGATGCGTGTAACGGATTTGGGAGTGAATCTGATTATAGGCGGCATGATTGTTCGTTGTAAACAACGAGAAGATGGTAAATATGTATATGGCTGTCAGGTAATAGAAAATACTATGGAATTCCAGGAGTATATGGCAAACAAACAGCGGATTATGATTGAGAAAATGCAAAATCTATAAAGGACAGAAAGGAGGTTTTTATATGGAACAGAAAAATCAAAGAACATCAGTTTCCAATACGACAGATAAAAAAGAAGAAAAATGGAAAAAAGCAGAGGGACTGACGCATTATAAGAAGTGTCCGGATTGTGGAATCCGAATGAAATACATATATGGGGAAATGTTTGAATGTCCGGCATGTGGTAAACATTTATTGTCTGATTTTGGTTTGGTTCGCCAGTATCTTGATGAACATGGACCACAACCGGCAATTACAATATCAAGTGCAACCGGAGTGCCTGTGGCAGAGATTGATGATTATTTGCGCGAAGGCAGAGTAGAGATTCCGGACGGATCTCCAATTTATATCAAATGCCAGTCATGTGGTACGGATATCCGCTACGGAAGATATTGTCCTGAATGTGCATTAAAAATGACAAAGGCAATCGGTAAAGCAATGTATGTGGGTGAAATGGGAGAGAAGCCGACACGTAAAGCGGAGATGGCAGGAAAGATGCACTTGATGAATCCATTGGATGAGGAACGCAAAGATAAGGGATTGAAGCGCAGTCATAAGTAGAAAACGAAGTTTAATTATAATAATTGAATAGGATGTTCTAGCCGGTTCTAATCGGATGGATTTATATAAAGTGGAAGGATATTTCTTTGTATTTATAAAATAAAAGAAATATCCTTTTTCTATGAAAATATCACTGAAAAAGGGAAAACGCTACTATGTTCATTTTGATTTATAACCGAAACATTGTGGTTGTTATGTTCAAATAAAAATGCACTCATATATTTAAAATATGAGTGCATTCCTGTATGAATGATATTAATATGTTAAATATTAAACAATTTTAGATATCGAACTCGAAGTATCTGATTGCATTGTTGTATGAGATGCCTTCAACAATTTTCTTTAATGCCTTTTCATCAGCTGGATATTCGCCATTTTCAACCCATCCGCCGATTAATTCGCACATAATTCTTCTGAAATATTCATGTCTTGTGTAAGATAAGAAACTTCTTGAATCTGTAAGCATTCCGATGAAGTTACCAAGAAGACTTAAGTTTGCAAGAGATGTCATCTGGTTTGTCATACCTACCTTATGGTCGTTGAACCACCAAGCAGAACCCTGCTGAATCTTACCGATAGCTGTAGAATCCTGGAAGCATCCAAGAACTGTGCCGATAGCTGCGTTAACGGATGGATTTAATGAATAGATGATTGTCTTAGGAAGCTCATCTGTTGCATTTAATGAGTTAAGGAACTGAGCCATTTCAGCTGAACTATCATGTGTGTTGATACAATCGAAACCAGTATCTGGTCCTAACTGCTCATATCTGAACTTGTTGTTATCACGGATTGTACCATAATGTAACTGCATTACCCAATTCATCTTGTGATACTGCTTACCAACAGATACCATAAATGCTGTCTTGAACTTGTTCATTTCTTCAACTGTGATTTCTTCACCTTTGAATCTCTTAGCGAAGATAGCTTCGATTTCTTCGTTAGTGTATGGCTTGTACATTACATATTCTAACGCATGGTCAGATACGCTGCATCCCATAGAAGCAAAGAATTCCATTCTGTTTACAAGAGCATCCATCAATGTAGCAAATGAGTTGATTGCAACACCACTTACATCTGAAAGTGTCTTTAAGTAATCAAGATATTCAGGCTTTTCAATATTCATAGCCTTGTCAGGTCTCCAAGCTGGAAGAACCTTAACATCAAATGTTGGGTCTTCAGCAATAACCTTATGCCATTCTAATGAATCAACAGGATCATCTGTTGTACAAATAAGTGTTACATTAGACTGCTTAATAAGGTTACGAACTGACATTGAGCTTTCCTGTAACTTTGCATTACAAAGGTTCCAAACTTCTTCAGCTGTATCACCGTTTAATACACCTGTATAACCGAAGTATCTCTGAAGTTCAAGATGACTCCAATGATAAAGTGGATTACCGATAGCCATTTCAAGAGTTTCTGCCCACTTCTGGAACTTTTCTCTATCTGTAGCATCACCTGTGATATACTTTTCATCAACGCCGTTTGTTCTCATCTGACGCCACTTGTAGTGGTCACCACCAAGCCATACCTGTGTGATGTTTTCGAACTTTCTGTCTTCAGCGATTTCTCTAGGGTTGATATGACAATGATAATCAACGATAGGCATCTTGTCTGCATAGTCATGGAATAAATGCTGTGCAGTAGGTGTTGAAAGTAAGAAGTCCTTGTCCATAAATTGTTTCATACTGAATTCCTCCTAAAATTTAGAATTTTGTTGTATTGCGTTTTATGATAGTAGCAGATATGGTACTTGTATGTGTAACATAATCGCCACATAAAACCTTCATAAGTGTATCAACAGCTGCCAGAGAGAGTTGTTCGACCTGGCTGTCAATAGAGGTTAATTCCGGTTCTGTGCATTTTGATAACACGGAATTGTTATAACCGACAATTTCAAGCTGTTCCGGTACAAGTAGTTGTTTGCTGTGGGCGTATTTAATTGCACCTACGGCAAGTAAATCATCTGAAGCAACAACGGCGTCAAAAGGAAGACCGACAGCATCCATATCCTGTAAAGTTTGCAATGCACAAGTGATGTCTTTGGAACAAAAGTGCATATATTCAGGTTGAGGAGTAATGCCATAAGCCTGTAGCGCATCTTGAAAACCGTTGAGCTTTTTCATTCCGCTAAAAGAAGTGCTATTATATAGGTAAACTATTTTTTTATGACCGTTTTCTAACAGGGTAGAAGTAATATCATAGACTGCTTTGTGATCATCACATAACACAGAATAAATATTGTCATTTTCAATTGCACCATTGACGAGTACAATGGGCAGTTCTTTTGCGGCTTCCGTAATGTAGCCATAATCGTCAGAAGGATCGTTAAATACAAACTGAGAACCAACTAAAATGATACCGTCAACACGCTTGCTAATCAGCAAATCCAAATATTTTCGTTTCGTGTCGATATCGCGACCGGTACAACAAAGAATAGAATCATAACCATTCTTTCGCAATTCCTGTTCAATATAATAAATTGCATTTGCAAGATATGTATCTGAAGAATCACTGCACATAATACCGATTGTTTTCATTGTATTTAGACCAAGTCCACGCGCAAAAATATTTGGAGTATAATCAAGATCTTTGATTGCCTGCAATACTTTGTCTTTCGCTTTAGCGCTAACATTAGGTTTTCCGTTGAGTACGCGTGAAACGGTTGCAATGGATACGCCGGCCTTTTTGGATACGTCATAAATATTCATAGGTTTCTAGCTTACGATTCCTTCCTTCGCAGATGACTGCGTAAAAAAATATCAAATGTAAGTGCTTACATATTGATAAATTTATTATACAATGGTATGATAATAAAAACAAGTGTGATGTAAGAATAATTTTGCTCTATGAAATGAAAAAAAGGTTGACTATTTATTCATTTCAGTATATTTTTATAAGTGTAAGCGCTTACATGCACTTATTTCAAATACCAGTGGGATGGTAAATAATGGGGCATTAGCTTCCAGATACAAAAAGGAGATTAAAAATGCAAAGATTAAACAAGAGTATTACAAATGCAGTTGACAGACCTGTTAAGGTTATGCAGTTTGGTGAGGGTAACTTCCTTAGAGCATTCGTTGATTACATCTTTGATGTAACAAATGAAAAGACAGATTTCAATGGCGGCGTTGTAATCGTTAAGCCAATCGAATTTGGTACACTTGAAAGATTCCATGATCAGGAATGTCAGTATACACTTCAGTTAAGAGGTTATGAAAATGGTCAGGCTAAGGAAATCACTCGTCAGATTACAACTGTAGTAGATGCTGTTGCAGCAATCGAAGACTATGATAAGTATATCGAATATGGAACAAGTGAAACTCTTAGATTTATCGTTTCTAACACAACAGAAGCAGGTATTGTTTTCGATGAGACAGATAACGATCCTAACGCACGTCCTCCTAAGACATACCCAGGTAAGTTGACACAGCTCCTTTATAAGAGATATCAGAAGTTCAACGGAGCAGCTGATAAGGGACTTATCTTACTTCCATGCGAACTTATCGCTGATAATGGTATTGAATTAAAGAAGTGCATTATGCAGTTTATTGATTTATGGAAATTAGAAGATGGATTCAAGAACTGGGTTAATGAGAACTGCTCATTCTGCCCAACATTAGTAGATAGAATCGTTCCTGGTTATCCAAGAGATGATGCACAGGCTCTTTGTGAAGAGTGGGGTTATGAAGATCAGTTAATCGACAGAGCTGAAACATTTGGTCTTTGGGTTGTTGAAAGTGATGCAAACCTTCCGCTTGAACAGCTTGAAAAGGAACTTCCATTTAAGGAAGCTGGCTTAAATGTTGTATTCACAAAGGATCATCACCCATACAAGGAAAGAAAGGTTAGAATCTTAAATGGTTCTCATACATCATTTGTTCTTGCTTCATTCCTTGCAGGTAACGATAACGTAGAAAACTCAATGAAGGATGCTACAATCAGAAAGTATATGGAAGAAACATTATATGATGAAGTAATTCCTACACTTTCATTAAAGAAGGAAGATTGCGAAGAGTTCGCTAAGGCTGTTATCGACAGATTCTTAAACCCATTCGTAGATCATAAGTTATTAAGTATTTCATTGAACTCAGTATCTAAGTGGGAAGCAAGATGTATGCCTTCATTCTTAGGTTATGTTGACAAGTTCGGTAAGTTACCTAAGTACCTTACATTCTCTCTTGCAGCATTAATGAGCTTCTATACTTCACAGAAGGAAGAAGAGTTCAATGGTGGTATCGTATTAAAGGGTAACAGAAATGGTGAAGAATATGTTATCAACGATGATAAGGCAGTACTTGATTTCTTCAAGGATAACTCTGCTAAGGCACCGGCTGAATTCACACATGCATTCTTAAGCAATACAAAGTTCTTCGGTGGCAATGATTTAACAAAGGTTGCCGGATTAGAAGAAGCAATCACAGATTATATCGCTGATATTAGAGAAAGAGGTATGAGAGCTGTTGTTACTGATGTAGTGAACAAGTAATCATAGAATCCATTTGATTGAACAATGTAAGCATTGTATCTGACAATTTTATATTCAGAATACATAGATAGGGCGGATGTTCGCATCTGCCCTATTGTATATTAAATAAAGGAGAGAAATATGCAGGATTTCATTAAGATTAATAAAAATGATAACGTTGCAGTTGCTTTAAAGCCAATCGCAAAAGGAACAACTGTAGAAGTTGCTGGAACATCTGTTACAACAGTTGAAGATATTCCACAGGGACATAAATTTGCAATAAAGCCTGTTAAGAAGGGTGATGCAGTTATCAAATACGGATTCCGTATTGGATATGCACAGGCAGATGTTGAAGTTGGTGCGTGGATTCATACACACAACTTAAAGACAGCTTTAGGTGAATTATTAGAGTACACATATAATCCGGAAGGACATAAGGATGTTGAACCGACTGAAGAAGCATTCTTTGATGGATATATGAGAGAAAATGGTAAAGTTGGTGTTCGTAACGAAGTATGGATTATCCCAACAGTAGGATGCGTAAATTCAATTGCAAGAGCGATTGAAGCAACAGCAAGAGCTAAGAAACCGGAGGGGATTGATGAAGTTGTTGCATTCCCTCATCCATATGGATGTTCACAGACAACAGAAGATCAGGAAAATACAAGAACAATTCTTGCAGATTTAATCAATCATCCAAATGCAGGTGCAGTTCTTGTATTAGGCCTTGGATGTGAAAATAGCCGTATTGAAGTATTAAAGGACTATATCGGAGAAGTAAATTCTGACAGAGTGAAGTTCTTACAGGTTCAGGATGTTGAAAATGAGCAGGAAGAAGCTGAGAAACTTATGGATGAGTTGATGGCGTATGCTGCTACATTTAAGCGCGAGAAAGTTAGTGCGAAAGAACTTATTATTGGTATGAAGTGCGGTGGTTCTGATGGACTTTCAGGTATTACAGCAAACCCAACAGTAGGTCTGTTCTCAGATATGCTTGTATCTAAGGGTGGTACAACAATTCTTACAGAAGTTCCGGAAATGTTCGGTGCTGAAACAATCCTTATGGATCGTTGCCAGAATAAAGAATTATTCGAAAAGACAGTACATTTAATCAATGATTTCAAGGAATATTTCATTAAGAATGGTCAGGAAATCTATGAAAATCCATCACCGGGAAATAAGGATGGTGGTATTACAACACTTGAAGATAAGTCTCTTGGATGTACACAGAAGTCTGGTAGCTCACTTGTAAAGGGCGTATTAGCTTACGGTGAAAGAGTAGAAACAAAGGGATTGAATCTTCTTAGTGCACCAGGTAATGACTTGGTTGCTTCTACAGCATGTGCTGCTTCAGGTGCTCAGATGGTTCTTTTCACAACAGGTAGAGGAACACCATTTGCATCACCGGTACCAACTGTTAAGATTGCTACAAATTCAAGACTTGCCGGTAATAAGAAGAATTGGATTGATTTCAATGCAGGAAGACTTGTAACAGATGATATTCCAATGGAACAGCTTGCTGAAGAATTGTTCCAGTTAGTATTAGATGTCGCATCAGGTAAGAAGGTTAAGGCTGAGATCGCAGGATTCCATGACTTAGCAATCTTTAAGCAGGGTGTTACATTATAATTTTATCAAAACAGATAAAATGTAATATAGATTAGAAAATAATCTGTCATGCAGCAGAGTTCGCCAAAATAAATTTTTGGTAAACTTCAAGCAGCTGGTTACATAATTTTAATAAATTTTAATAAACAATTGATAAACAAAAAGTTATATGTTAAACTATGTATAATCTTAAATATATTTGGAGGTAAATATTAATGAATTTAAATTTAAGACCAAAAGAAGAATGTAAATTCGATGCTGTATCATTAGGTGAAGTTATGCTTCGTCTTGATCCAGGTGAAGGAAGAATCAGAACAGCTAGATCATTTAGAGCATGGGAAGGTGGCGGAGAATATAACGTTATCCGTGGTCTTCATAAGTGTTTTGGTATGAACACAGCTGTTATTACTGCTTTTGCTGATAACGAAGTAGGTCTTCTTATGAAGGACTTCATCGAGCAGGGTGGTGTATCTACAGAACTTCTTTGCATGAAGAAGACAGATGGTATCGGACGTACATGCAGAAACGGTATCAACTTCACAGAAAGAGGATTTGGTATCCGTGGTGCTAAAGGTTGTTCAGATAGAGCAAACACAGCTATTTCTCAGGCTACACCAGAAGATTTTGATTTTGATTATATCTTCGGTACACTTGGTGTTCGTTGGTTACATACAGGCGGTATCTATGCAGCTTTATCTGAGCAGGCATGTGAAACAGTTATCGCAGCTTGTAAGGCAGCTAAGAAGTATGGCACAATTGTATCTTACGATCTTAACTACAGACCATCTATGTGGGAAGCTATCGGTGGTTTAGCTAAGGCTCAGGAAGTTAATAAGGAAGTTGCTAAGTATGTTGACGTTATGATTGGTAACGAAGAAGACTTTACAGCTTGCCTTGGCTTCGAAATCGAAGGTAACGATGAGAACCTTAAGACACTTAACCTTGAAGGTTACAAGAAGATGATTAATGAAGCAGCAGCAGCATATCCTAACTTCAAGGCAGTTGCTACAACACTTCGTCAGGTTAAGACAGCTACAGTTAACGACTGGTCAGCAATCTGTTGGGCAGATGGCGAAATCTACAAGGCAACTCAGTATGATGGTCTTGAAATCATGGATAGAGTTGGTGGCGGTGATTCATTCGCTTCAGGTCTTGTATATGGTCTTATGACATTTGAAGATGCAGAAAAGGCTGTTAACTATGGTGCAGCTCATGGTGCATTAGCTATGACAACTCCTGGTGATACAACAATGGCTTCTCTTAAGGAAGTTGAAGGTATCGTTGGTGGTGCTGGCGC
>AUXO016787995.1_pt1 | contig 24824 bp, 20 predicted proteins | sample 768731 | NCBI WGS metagenome assembly AUXO01 (sample SAMN02715735, study PRJNA202380) | gut metagenome | biome: sheep rumen | host: Ovis aries | place: New Zealand: Palmerston North | reverse complement strand
CAATACAAAGTAGCAGAAGGAGATGTTGTATTTTTTGAAAAATTAGATGCAGAGGAAGGTAAAAAAGTTACATTTGATAACGTAATCCTAGTATCTGAAGAAGGAAAAGTACAAGTAGGAAATCCTTATGTTAAAGGTGTAAAAGTTGAAGGAAAAGTAATTTCTCATGGTAAAGGTAAAAAAATCATTGTTTTCAAAATGAAACCTAAAAAGAACTATAGAAGAAAACAAGGACATAGACAACCATACACAAAAGTTGAAATTACAAAAATTAACACAGGTTCAAAAAAAGCTGAAACAACAAAAACAGTAGCTAAGAAAACTGAAGCTGCATCAGCAAAAAAAGAAACTAAAAAAGAACAAGCTTAAGAACCAAAATAAAATTAAGTTTAAAAAAGAGAACATAAACAAAAAACTAAACCGAAAGGAGTTGAATTTCAATGGCTCATAAGAAAGGTCAAAGTAGTAGTAATAACGGTAGAGAGAGCGAGTCTAAAAGACTTGGAGTAAAAAGAGCTGACGGTCAATTTGTTTTAGCAGGAAATATCCTAGTAAGACAAAGAGGAACAAAAGTACATCCAGGAACTAATGTTGGAAAAGGTAGTGATGATACACTATTTGCATTAGTAGATGGAACTGTTAAATTTGAAAGAAAAGGTAAAGATAAAAAACAAGTTAGTGTTTATCCAGTTGAAGCATAAAAACAGCCCTAAGGGGTTGTTTTTTTATGCAAAAAAGGTAAAAAAACTTGTCTATATAAATACAATATGATATAATTCGAAATGAAAAAAGCAAAATAAAAAGGAATATAATAAAATAAAATGGAAAATAAAGTAGATATATTAATGGCTACATATAACACTAATATAAAATACTTAAAAGAACAAATAGAAAGTATATTAAATCAAACTTATAAAGATATTTGTTTATTAATTAGTGATGATAATTCAACTGAAAAAGAAATTAAGGAAATATTAAGAGAATATGAGCAAAAAGATGAAAGAATAAAAGTTTTTATACAAGAAGAAAACCTTGGATATATAAAAAATTTTGAATTTTTGTTAAAACAATCAAATGCTAAATTTATTATGTATGCAGACCATGATGATATTTGGTATGAAACAAAGGTTGAAGAAAGTTTAAAAAAATTACAACAAGAAAATGTTGATTTAGTATATTGTAATTCAACGCAAATAGATGAACATGGAGATATTATAAAGAATAACTATTTTAAATATAAAAATGTACCATTAGTAAATAAAAAAAATAAATTGGCAATTTCAAGATGTGTAGGTATAGGATGTTCTCAAATATTTACAAACAAGATAAAAGAAAAAATGCTTCCATTTAAAGAAGAAGTAATGGCACATGACTGGTTAGCGAGCTTTATCGCAAATGAAAATAATGGAATAGCATATATTAAAGAACCATTATTTGGATATAGACTACATAATTCAAATGTATTTGGAGGAAGGAATCTTTCACAAAACTTAAATAGATGGAAAAAAGAAAATGGTAATTCCTATAAATCGTATTTGAAATATAGAGAAGAAAATGTTATAGATAAAGCATATCTAGATGGAGCATTAATGTGTAGAGAATATGCGGAAAATGAAGAAGAAAAAAATTTTTTAGAGAAATTAATAAAATATTATATAAATTTAAAAAAATCAAAATATATTAATTTTCATTTTATTAAATATTTTAAATTTTTAGGTGGAAAAAACTTAGCAAAAAAAATGGTAAAAGAATTTATAATTTTTCATTTACCAATAATAGGATATTTGATTTTTAAAAGTGGGTGAAAACAATAGTATGGAAGAGCAAATAGATGTGTTACTTGCAACATATAATGGAGAAAAATATATAAAAGAGCAAATCGAAAGTATTTTAAATCAAACATATAAAAATATAAGATTAATAATATCAGATGATTGTTCAAAAGATATAACACCTGAAATATTAGAGGAATATAAACAAAGAGATAATAGAATAGAAATATATAAACAAAAAGAAAATATAGGTGTAGTTAAAAATATAGAGTTTTTATTAAAACAAGTAAAATCACCTTACTTTATGCTTGCAGATCAAGATGATTACTGGTTACCAGAAAAAATAGAAAAATCATTTGAAACTTTAAAAAAACAAAATGCAGATTTAGTGTTTGGAGATTTGGAAGTAGTTGATGAGAATTTGAATATAATATATAATTCATTTAATGATTATATGTTACTTACAAGAAAAATAAATAAATACATAAATAATTACAAAATAAATTACTTATATAATTGTGTTACAGGCTGTACAATTTTAGCAAAAGCAGAAACAATAAAAGAAATATTACCATTGCCAACAAATTCAAAATATTTAATTCATGATCATTGGATTGGACTTATGGTTGCATTAAATGGAAAATTAGCTTATATGCCGGGAAAATATATAAAATATAGACAACATGGAAATAATCAAGTAGGAACAGAAAAAATTTCCCATGGATTTAAAAAATTAGAGCAGGTAAGGGAATTATTTATTAATGTTAAATTAGGAGTTTTTGGAACTTATGTAGAAAATAGTAATAAATTTTCAAAAGAATTACAAGAACAAAATCAAAAAGCTTTTGATTATTTTAAAATGCTAGAAAACAAAAAGAATTTTAACTTTAAAGGGTGGTCAACTTTTCATAAGCTTTACAAAACAGAAAAAATTATGTATTATATAGAAAACTTTTTGATTATGAATATGCCACTAGTTGCAAGAGTCTTGTTTAAGTTTAGATATATGACTTTAAAAGTATTGAGAAAGAGGTAAAAAATGGAATTTATAAAAACGTTATGGAAAAATAAAAAAATAGTATGGCAATTGGGAAAAAATGATTTTAAAAATAGATTTGCAGCAACAAGTTTGGGAGCAGTATGGGGCTTTTTACAACCTTTTATATTTATGGTTACTTATGTAATTGTTTTTCAGTATATTTTAAAATCTGGAGGTAGTGAAAATTATCCGTATGCTGTTTGGTTTTTTCCAGGAATGACAATTTGGCAATGGATTAATGAAGGAATACTGTCAGCAAGCTCTTCAATTCGCCAATATAGTTATCTTGTTAAAAAAATTGTTTTTCCTGTAGACGTTATTCCAGCAATATCAATAATTTCTTCAAGTTTTGTAGGGGTTTTTCTACTAATAATTGCTATTGGAATATGTGCAGTATTTGGATTTTTTCCAAATATTTTAACATTAGTATATGTTGTTTTGGCATCATTGTGCTTTATTATTTCTGTTACTAGATTTACGTCAGCAGTGACAACAGTTTTGCCTGATTTTGCAAATTTATTAGGAATAGTAATGCAATTATTTTTTTGGTTTACACCTATAATATGGGATTTATCTAGATTAGCAAATCATCAAACATTATTAAAAATAATTCAATGCTCACCATTTTCATATTTAATATTATCATTTAGAGAAGTATTTGGAGTCGAAAATATAATTTTTAAAGGAAATGGTATATATACAATTATTTTTTGGAGCATAACAATAATTATGTTTATATGGGGAAATTCAGTATTTAAAAGAACAAAAAAAGATTTTGCGGATGTGTTATAAAAAGGAGTTAAGTAATGGATAAAGAAATAAAAGATAATAGGGAAAATGCTATTAAAATAACTAATTTAAAAAAAGAATATAAAATGTATTCGGGAAGAAAAGACAGATTATTAGAGATTTTATTTCCTTGGTTTCAAAAACATAAACTTTTTACAGCTGTAGACAATTTGAATTTAACTATAAAAAAAGGTGAAATATTAGGTATTGTTGGAAAAAATGGCGCTGGAAAATCAACTTTATTAAAAATGATTACAGGGGTTGTTGTACCAACGCAAGGTGAAATAGAAGTAAAAGGAAGAATTGGTTCTCTTTTGGAACTTGGAATTGCATTTAATCCTGAATTAACAGGGTATGAAAATATTTATGAATATGGTCAAGTAATGGGGTTAACAAATGAACAAATAAAGAAAAAAGAAAAAGAAATTATTGATTTTGCTGATATAGGTGATCATTTATATCAACCTGTCAAAACTTATTCATCAGGAATGTTTTCTAGATTAGCTTTTTCATGTGCTATGAATGGAGAACCAGACATTTTGATTGTCGATGAAGTCTTATCAGTTGGAGATATGGCATTTCAAGAAAAATCAATTACAAAAATGAAAGAAATAAGAAAAAAAGGAACAACTATTTTATTTGTATCACATTCAATTCATGCAATAAGAAATTTTTGTGATAGAGCAATATGGCTAAAAAATGGAAAAATAGTAATGGATGACAATGCTGAGGAAGTAACAGAAAAATATAAAGAATACATGATTGATGCTCCAAGAGAAAAAGAAATGAAAGAAAAAATAAAAAAATCTAATGAAGAAAGAAAAAATAAAAAATCTAAAATGTCTATTGAAATATTAGACGCTGAACTATCTAAACAAGAATATAACATCTTTGATGATATTGAAATGACAGTAAAATTAAGAAATATTAAAAAGATAAAAAAATATGGAGTAGGTTTTATAATAGTAGATTCTGTTGGTGAAATTGTTTCTGTAATTAATTCAGTAAGATTAGATCAATTATTTGATGAAAATAGAGAAATAGTAAAATTAAAAATTTTAAAAAATAATTATACAGAAGGTACTTATTATATTCATATTTCGGTATGTGATGAGAAGGTAATGTTTAGTTATGATAAATTAGAATATGCAGCTAAATTTAAAATAAATGTACCTAAAAATAAATTTGGCATGGAATATGTTGACGGAATGTGTGGCTGCCAATATGAGATTAATTAGATAATATATTAATAAAAAATATAGATAAAAATGCTTTTACAAGAAATAAAATATATAAGATATTTTTTTCTAGATTAATAAGGAGAAAAATGATGAACGTATTATATTTGACAAGTATAATATCTTTGATTATAGTATTGTTGTTAATAAAAAAAACAGATAAAAAAGAAAATTTCTTATTTTGGTTGTTTTTATCAAATATTATAATATTGTGTTATAATATATTTGAATGCTATATATTAAGCTTAATAAAAATAGAATGTTCTTTAATAGTGCTTACCATAGTAAACTTTATTATAGCAATATTAGTTATTTTGATGTCAAGAAAAGAAAACAATATTCAGAAGTATTATGTGAAGTGGCAGAATGTTTTAGTAACGATACTGATTTTTATATCAGTAGTATTAGTAACATATAAAAGATACGGAGAAAATTTAGATCTTAAATATGAGTCATCAGATCCAGCGACTCATTACATAGCAGCAAAGTGTTTCTATAAAAATAAAACATTATTGATAAATGTGGAAAATGAAGATAGATTATACCATTTTGGAAGTTTTATGCCAGCAGCATATGTAAATACAGGAATATTATTTGGTGTAGCATCAGGTATTATAAGTGAAAGTCAGTTTTACCAAATTTATATAATTTTTGATATAATAATTTTGCTTTTAGGCGCAGAAATGTTTTATTTTTTAATAACTAAAAATGAAGAAAAAATTTTTTTAAAAATAGTAGGATTTATATTTACCTTATTGTATGCATTTGCATATCCATTAAATAGTATGCTTTTTGGATTTGCATATTTATCTGTTAGTTTGGTGGTAATTGAAGGAGTAATTGCAATAGCTCCTTTGATAATTTCTAAAGAATATACTAGAAAATATATATTAACAATGGCATTTTTGTTGATATTTTCAGTATTCTTTTCGTATTATTTATTTATGCCAATAATATATGTAGCACTAGGATTATATTTATTAATAGATATGATAAAAAATAAAAAAAATATAAATTTATTTTCTTTCAAAAATATATCTACAATAGGTATAGTACTTATATTACCAACTATTATGGGATTTTGTTATTTTATACTTCCAGGATTACTAAAAGGAGAAGGAACACATATACAATCTATTGGTAATGAAGGATATATATATAGAAATTTGTATTCAAATTTCATCCTGATAGGACCAATGATACTTTATTATATAATAGATAAAATTAGAAAAAAAGAAAATGATTTTATTAATTTGTATATGATATTAAGTATAGTATTTATTTTTATTATGTTGGTTGGTGTGATAAAAGGAAAAGTATCTACATATTATTTTTATAAAATATATTATGCTTTTTGGATTTTAGTACAAATATCGGTATATAAAGCTATTAGGGAAATGTATAAAAACAAAGAAATGAGAATTTTTATATATTCTTATTTAGTTATTTTATTAGGTATTACCTTATATAGTATAATGAAAATAGATGATAAATTAAAAAGTAAAAATGAACAATTAAATGCTAATGATTTAGCAAGACAAATAAGTAATATATATCCTGCTAACCAGGATTATATAAACAATACAAAAGCATATTATTCCAATACACAAAAGAATATGATAAAGTACTGTGAGGATAACAATATTTTTAAAGAAAAAGAGAATATGGCTGTATGTGCTTCAAATTTACAGCAAAGATGGATATATGCAATTTATGGAGTTACAGATGTTAATGAAACGAGGGAATTTGCATTAATTTTAAAAACATTTGATATTGAGAATTGGTTAAATAGTAATAAACAGTATTATTTATGTATGGGAGATATAGAAAACGAAAAAATAGATAAAAATCAAGTAGAATATAAGATATTATACCAAGAAAGTGATTGTATATTATTAAAAAGGAATTAATTAGGTAAATCGTATATAAGCAATATAGCCTAATAAAGGAGGAAAATATGCAAAAAAAAGTACTGATTACAAATTTTGCAATCAGAGATTATACAGGTTCAGAAATAGATTCTTTAGATATTGCAAATTATTTTTTAAAACAGGATTATAAAGTTGATATCTTTACATTAAATTTTAATGAACCCTTAAAAAGTAAAGTAAATAAAGAAATATTTGTTTATACATATGATGATGTAGAAAAATTAAGTACCCATTATGACTTAATATGGGCACATCATTTTCCTTTGCTTGATTATTTATTATTTAATAAGAAGATAACTGCAACATATATAAATTTTGTTTCATTATCTTCATATGATCCATTAGAATTCCCACCTTTATATTATGAAGAACTTTCAAATCTTTGCTTATTAAGTGAGGAAGCAAAAAAAGTATATGAAGAAAAAATCGAGTTAAAAGATACCACTATTTTTCCTAATTATATACCAAATGAATTTTTAGATGTTGCACCAAAGGAAGTAAAAGAATTAAATAAGATATGTATAATATCTAACCATGTTCCTGAAGAATTAGAAAAATGTGCAGAAATCTTTAATAATGAAGGAATCAAAACAGATATTTATGGAATGAGACATAAATTTGAAAAGATAACACCAGAATTATTAAAAGATTACGATTTAGCAATTACAATAGGGAAAAGTGTATTATATTCATTATATTTAAAAATACCCTGTTTTATATATGATCATTTTGGAGGAGACTTATTTTTAAATAAAGATAATATAACTAATTCATATAATTATAATTTTTCAGGACGTGCTTGTAGAATCAAATTAAGCGCAGAGGAAATGCATCAATATATAAAAGAAAATTTTGAAAAAAATTTAAATTCATTGCAGGATAATTATAACTTTGTTATTCAAAATTGTATGCTAGAAACCAATATGAAGAATGTTTTAAATAAGGTGTATGAAAAGAAAGTTGATTTTGATGCACTTTTTAAGAAATATGGATATCTTAAGAATTATACAGAACCATATGTTAGAGATGTTTTTTATCGTAATAATATGCATCAAATTGAATTAAGTAACAACATTAATAATTTAAGTATAATTTCATCTCTTAAAGAACAAGTTAAAAGTTTAACCAAAGAAAAAGATGAATTTTATAAGCAAATGACTGAAATGAATAATGAAATAACAAAGATTGTAAATTCAAAATCATGGTATGTAACTAAACCATTCAGGGGTATATATAGATTATTTAGCAAAAAAAAATAAAACAATAATGAGGAGTAAATTATGGTAAAAAAAATATTAAAAAAGATTTATAAAATCTTTTTTAAAGAAACACCAACAGAAAAATTTAATAGAGAAGAACAAGAAAATTACAAAAAATGGATAAAAAATAATGAACCAGATGAAGAAGAATTAAAAAGACAAAGTACTGAAAAATTTAAATTTAATCCTAAAATAAGTATAGTAATACCATTATATAAAACACCTGAAAATTATTTCAATGAATTAATAAATTCCATAAAAGAACAAACATATAACAATTGGGAAATTTGTTTTGCAGATGGAAGTGAAAAAAAAGAAAAATATATAGAAGATACGTTAAAATTATATTCTGACAAAATAAAATATAAATTTATAGGTGAAAATAAAGGGATTTCAGGAAACACAAATGAAGCTCTAAAATTGGCAACAGGCGATTTTATCGCTTTAGTAGATCATGATGATTTGCTTCCAAAGTTTGCTTTATATGAAATTGTCAAAGCAATCAATAATGAACCAGAAGCAGATTTTATATATTCAGATGAAGATAAATTTATTGAAAAAAATGGAATAAAAATTAGGATGTCGCCACATTTTAAACAAGATTATGCCTTAGACACATTAAGAAGTTATAATTACATATGTCATTTTACAGTAATAAAAAAGGAACTTATAAATAAAATTGGAAATTTCAGACCTGAATACGATGGAAGCCAAGATTATGATATAATATTAAGAGCAACAGAAAATGCAAATAAAATTATACATATATCAAAAATATTATACAATTGGAGAATAAATGAAAATTCTGTTGCATCTGGGTCTAGTGCAAAACCATATGCATATAAAGCAGCAAAAAAGGCAATAATTTCAAGCTTAGAAAGACAAAGTATACAAAATGCAAAGGTAGAAGATTCAAAGATAAAGGGAATATATAAAATTACATATCCAATTATTAACGAAGATAAAATTTCTATAATAATTGTAAATAGAAATAGTACGAAAGAATTAAAAAGATGTATTAATTCAATAATAAAATCAACATATAAAAATTTTGAATTAATAATTGTAGATAATAATAGTAATGAAAAAAGTTTAGAAAAGTATTATAAAAATATAATTAAAGATAAAAGAGTTAGAGTAGAATCAATAAATGAGAACAATTGGAATTTGTCTAAATTAAACAATTTAGGTGCAGAAAAAGCAACAGGAGAGTATCTAATTTTTTTAAATAAAAATATAAAAATATTATCAAAAGATTGGTTGGAAATAATTTTATCAAACTGTCAAAGAAGTGATGTGGGATGTATTGGTGCAAAACTAATATATAAAAATAAAAGAATAAAACACGCAGGGATGATTATTGGCTTAAATGGAACAGTTGGGTATCTAAATAATAACGAAAAGAGTATAAGCCCAGGATATTTTGGAAGGATAATGATTCAACAAAATGTAATGGCTGTTAGTGGAGAGTTAATAGGATTATCTAAAAAAATATTTCAACAAATAGATGGATTTGACGAAAATCTTTCATATGAATATAATAATGTTGATTTATGCTTAAAAATAATTGAAATTGGAAAATCTGTAATATATAATCCTTATATTATTGCATGTAGTTATTCAGATTTACAAGACAATTTCAATGATAGTAGTTTACAAGAAGATACTATAAAGAAAAAATGGAGTACATATTTTGAAGTAGAAGATAGATATTTCAATAAAAACTTTCTTAAAAGTGCATCAAATATGCGAATAAATCCAAATATTATAAAATGAAATTAGATATCATAAGATTATTTAGCAAAAGGAGAAAAGAAATGAAAAGGATAGGTAGAATATTAAAAAGAACTGTTGAAGTAATAAAAGCTGAAGGTACGAAAGAGTTTTTAAATAAATCAAAATTTTATATAAAAAGAAAAATTTTAAAAGATAATAGAAAAGAATACAGGGATATATTATTTATTAGTGGTTGTTCACTTCTACATCCACAAAGATATCGAGTAGACCATCAAATAGAGCAATTAGAAGCAGCAGGATTATATTGTGCAGGGACAAGCTATGATAAATTGGACCAAAATGATATAAAATATTATAGAGGATTTGTATTTTTTAGATGTCCAATAACTGATGAAGTTAAGAAATTTATAGAAACTGCAAAACTAGAAAATAAAGCTGTATTTTTTGATATAGATGATTTAGTAATAGACCAAAAATATACAGATACAATAAAATACTTAAAAACTATGAGTCAAGAAGAACTTGAATTATATAATGACGGAGTAAATAGAACTAGAGAAACATTAAAAATGTGTGATTATGCAATAACGACAACGGAAAGACTTGCAACAGAATTGAAAAATTATGTAAAAGAAGTTTATATTAATAGAAATGTTGCATCTGAGAAAATGGTTGAATTATCTTTAAAAGCCCAAAAAGAAGTAATAAAAGATAAAAATAAAGTTGTTATGTCATATTTAAGTGGTAGCATTACACACAATGATGATTTTAATATGATTTTACCAGTAATAAAAAGATTAATGAAAGAAAATAATAATCTTTATTTAAAAGTAGTAGGTTTATTAGATATTCCAGAAGAACTTCAAGATTTTAAAGATAGAATATTAACAGCGCCATTTATGCCTTGGACGGAACTTCCAAATGTTATATCTTCAATTGATATAAATATAGCACCATTAGAAAATACAATATTTAATGAAGCAAAATCAGAAAATAAATGGACAGAAGCATCTCTTTGCAAAGTTGTAACAGTAGCAAGTAATATAGGAGCGTTTAAAACATGTATAAAAGATGGAGAAGATGGATTACTTTGTGACACAGTTGAAGATTGGTACAATAAATTAAATAAAGTTATAAAAGATGAAGAGTACAGAAATAAAATAGCAAATACAGCATTTAATAATGTAATAAAAAATAAAGTCACAACTTATACAGGAATGGGATTATATGAATTTATTCAGAGTAAATTACATAAGAATATTGCATTTGTTATGCCTAGTACTAATATAAGTGGTGGTGTAAATGTAGCGATTAAACATTGTAATATATTAAAAAAAGCTGGATATGATGCATTTTTTATAAATATGGATAGTAACAAGAAAAATAAAGAAAAGGATAAAGATATTGTAAATAGAGATGGAATTGTAAGAGTAATAAGTGCAGATAAGACTAAGACAACTGCAATTGGACAAATAGATACAATGGTTGCAACATTATGGGCAACATTAAAATATGTAAAGGAATATCCTAATGCAAAAATCAAAGCATATCTTGTTCAAAACTTTGAAACAGATTTTTATGAGAATGGTGATTTACAAAAAATTATGGCTAATGCTACATATAATTCATTTATGCCTATAAAATATTTAACTATTTCAAAATGGTGTGAGCAATGGTTAAAATATAAATACAATAAAGATTGTGTATTTGCTCCAAATGGTATAAATTTAAAACAATTCCCATATAAAGAACGCAAATTTGACAACAAAATAAAAATATTAGTTGAAGGTAATTCAGCAGATTATTATAAAAATGTAGATGAAAGCTTTAAAATTGTAGAAAAACTAGATAAAAATAAATATGAAATTAATTTCTTATCATATCAAGGAAAACCTAAAGACTGGTATTATGTTGATAATTTTATGCATAAAGTACCACATGATGAGGTTGGAAAAGTATATGCTAGTTGTGATATTCTAATAAAATCTAGTATATTGGAAAGTTTTTCATACCCACCACTTGAAATGATGGCAACAGGAGGATTAGTCGTTGCAGTTCCTAATGAGGGAAATGTTGAATATTTAGAAAACGAATATAATTGTTTATTTTATCAACAGGGAAACATCGAACAAGCTGTTAATCAAATAAATAGAGTTGTAAATGATAAAGAATTAAGAGAAAAATTGATAAAAAATGGATTAAAAACAGCAAGTGAAAGAGAATGGGAAACAATAGAAAATGATGTTATTAATTTATATAAATAAAAGGAGAATAAAAATGTTAAAAATTAGTCCAGAAAAATTCTTTATATATTGTGCTTTAATATTTGGAATTTTATTAGTAACAATAATTCCACCGTTTCAGTCTCCAGATGAAGATAGTCACTTTAAAAGAGCATATGTTATTTCAAAAGGACATTTGTTTCCGACATCGCAAAATGGAGTGGTAGGATATGAAATTCCAACTGATATGTCAAATTATATTAGTGAAAAGTTAAAATATATAGGAAATCGAGACCAAAAATATACATATAGTGAAGAAATTTTGGATGATAAACTGCCAAAAGATTATTCTGATGTAGCTTTTCAAAATTTTTCTACAGCAGAAGTTACACCAATTGCGTATGTTGCACCAGCAAGTGGAATTATTTTTGTGAAAATTATGACAAAATTGATAGGGATGGATAATATATCTGTCGTAACGATGCTTCATTTTGCAAGATTCTTTAGTTTACTATTATATGTATTTTTGGTATATTTAGCAATAAAAACTACACCTATTCTGAAAAAAACTTTTTGTGTTGTTGGGTTACTCCCAATGAGTTTAGCTCTAGCAACTGCCATTTCATATGATAGTGTTTTAATTGCTATATCATTGCTAAGTACAGCTTTAATTTTTAAATTAATATTTGACGATAGTATTAAAACAATCTCATATAAGTACTTAATTGTCTTTGGAATTATTGCATTTATTTTATTATCAATAAAAACAGTATATATTACACTTCTTATGCCTTTGATTTTTATTCCAAAAGAAAAATATGATGGAAGTATAAAAAAATTACTTAAATATTTTGGAATAATACTGTTAATTGCTTTAGTTTTATATGTAATTAATAAGTTACCATTAATGCATCTTGAAAGAAATGTAATTGTAAATAATTCTGGCGAACAATTAAAATATGTTATGAATCATCCTATAACTTATCTAAAAACTTGGTTAAAAACAATGATAGGTAATAGAAGTTTTTATTTTTCTGGAATGATTGGAACATTTGGATTAATAGATACTTATCTTCCAACTATATATATTATAATATATAGTATTGGGTTATTAGCTATAGTTTTATCAGATTTAAGTATATGTGAGGTTAAATTTAATTGGAAGTATAAGTGTATATCAATTTTAGGAAGTATTGCCACTATATTTGCAATTTTTACAGGAATGTACATTTTATGGACAAGTATGGAATTGGGAGTTGGAGTTGAAACAATTACAGGAGTTCAAGGACGATACTTTATACCTTTAATTCCATTAGCAATGATATTATTAGCTAATACAATATTATCAAAAAATGAAAAAATAAAGATAATTATGAAAAAAATATTAGATAACAGTTATTTGATAGCAGGAGTAATGCTTTCAATTTCAACAATAACAATTTTCTTAAGATATTGGTGTTAGAAGATATTAAAAAAATAGGAGAGAATGAAATTATGAAAGAACTTTTGATAATACCAGCATATAACGAAGATGAAAATATATTAAAAGTGTGCAAAAATATAGAAGAATATAATAAAAAATCAGAGCAGAAATTAGATTATATAGTAATAAATGATGGGTCAAAAGATAATACGCTAAAAGTATTACAAGAAAACAAAATTAATAGTATTAATTTAATTAATAATTTAGGGATTGGAGGAGCTGTTCAAACAGGTTATAAATATGCTTATGAAAATAATTATGATATAGCAATACAATTTGATGGAGATGGACAGCACGATATAAATTATGTTCAAAAAATTTGTAAACCAATAATTGATAAACAAGCAGATATGGTGATAGGTTCAAGATATTTGAATAAAAAAGAAAGTGAATTCCAATCTACTTTTATGCGTAGATTAGGTTCTAATATAATTTCTGCATTTATAAGAATACTTTGTGGAAAAAAGATAACAGATCCAACATCAGGATTTAGAGCTGTTAACAAAGAAATAGTACGTGAATTTGCAACATACTATCCTACAGAATATCCTGAACCAGAATCTGCTGTTAATTTGTTAGTAAATGAATATACCATTATGGAAATTCCTGTAAGTATGAATGAAAGAGAAGGAGGAGTTTCTTCAATAAGATTTGGTAAAACTATAGATTATATGGTAAAGGTAATTATGGCAATGATAATAGATAGTATTAGTTTTAGAAGAAAAAGGAGGAAAAAATAGTGCAAAATTCTTTAAAAATAGCTTTAGTTTTAGTTGTAGTAGTATACTTATTGGTAATACTAAAATCTGTTAAACATAAAAATATGAGAATTAATTATCTTATTTTTTGGTCTATAACAGGAGTAGCTTTAATTATAGCACTAATAGTTCCAAATTTTGTTGATAATATTTCTAAATTTTTAGGTTTTGAATTATCAATAAATATGATATTTAGTTTAGCGATATTTATAATTTTATATTTAATATTTGACTTGACAAGATTAATAACGAAAGAACAAAACAAAAATATATTATTAATACAAGAAATTTCAATGCTAAAAAAAAGAATAGAAGAATTAGAAGAAAAACAAAAATAATATCAAAAAAATGAAAAGGAAAAAATAAATGAAATATTTTAAAAATCATACCTTCGTTGTAACTGCATATAAAAAATCGCAATATCTTGAAGAATGTATAAAATCATTATTAAATCAAACAATAAAAAGCAATATAATAATGACAACATCAACTCCTAATGATTATATAAGTCAATTAGCTCAAAAATATAATTTATCATTATATATAAATGAAGGGGAAAAAGGTATTGGACAAGATTGGAATTTTGGAATAAGCAAAGCAACTACAGACTATGTGACAGTTGCACATCAAGATGATATATACAAATCAAATTATTTAGAAGAAATATTAGTAAAATTGGAAAAGGGAATAGACTTTGTAATAGCATTTACAGATTATAGAGAGATAAAAAATGGAAAAGAAATACCATTAACAAAAAATTTGAAAATTAAAAAAATGTTATTATTTCCTTTAAGATTTTTTAAAAAATCAAAATTTATAAAAAGAAGGTCATTATCTTTAGGAAGTGCGATCTGTTGTCCAAGTGTAACAATTAATAAAAAAATAACAGGAGAGAATCCATACAAAACAGAATTAAAATGTGATTTGGACTGGGACACATGGGATAAAATGTCAAAATATAAAGCAAATTTCTTATATATACCTAAAGAGCTAATGTGCCATAGAATACATGAAGAATCGGAAACTTCAAATTTAATAGAGAATAATATTAGATTAGAAGAAGATTTACTAATGTTAAAGAGATATTGGCCTGAATCAATTGCAAAATTTATAATGAAATTTTATAAGAAAGCAGTAAAAACAAATGAAATATAAGGAGAAAAAATGGAAGAAACTAAGCAGTTTAAAAAAGAATTTATATGGAATATTTTAGGAACAGGATTTAATGCTTTTAATTCATTGTTTTTCATGATAGCTGTAACTAGGATAAATGGTGTAGATAATGCAGGAATATTTACAATAGCTTATGCAACTGCATGTATTTTATATGTTATAGGAATATATGCTGGAAGAATTTATCAAGTTACAGAACCCAATAAAGAGATTACACATAAAGATTATATAATTAATAGATTAATTACTGTCTTTTTAATGAATATATTAGTTTTTATATTTTGTTTAATAAAAAAATATGATTGGTATAAAACAATTATATTTTTATTACTAACATTTTATAAATCTTTAGAAGCATTTAGTGAAGTCATTTATGGAATTCTTCATAAGAATGAAAGATTAGACAATGTTGGAAAATCATTATTTATAAAATCTGTCTTATCTGTGGTAACATTTATTATTATGGATTATTTTACACAAAGTTTATTTATTGCAATTATTTCAAGTATAATCGTATGGTTAATAGTAATTATTTTTTATGATTATAAAAAGAGTAAACAGTATATTGATTTTAAAACTAAAGCAAATAAAACATATGTGTTAAATATATTTAAATTGGGATTTTTTACATTTGCAATATCATTTTTAGGAATATATATATTAAATGCACCTAAATATGCTATAGATAAATATTTGGAAAGTGATTTACAAACTATATTTGGAATTGTTGTAATGCCTGCTACAGTAATTGGTTTGGTATCACAATTCTTAACTCATCCTTTTCTAAATCAAATTTTAAATCTTTATGAAAAAAAGGATTTGAAGAAACTAAAAAAATTATTATTAAAAATAATACTTATAATAATTGGATTTGGAATTATTTCATCGATTTTAGCATATTTTTTAGGAACCCAAGTGTTAGGAATGATTTATGGATTAAATTTAAGTATGTATAAATTAGCATTATTAACCATTATTATAGCTTCTACTTTGTATACAATAGGAATGATTTACTCATCGGTATTAACAACAGTAAGAGTAACATTTTCACAATTTATAATATATATATTAATTTCAATATTTGCCAATATAACATCGGATATATTAACCAACAATTGGAATTTAGATGGAGCTATATGGGCTTATTTTGGAATTATGTCTTTACATTGTTTAATATATGTTGTTTATACTAATATAAAATTAAAAAAAATTTTATATAAGGAGAAGATTAATGAATAAAGTTACGATAATAATACCAGTATATAATTCAGAAAAATATATTGGAAGATGTATTGAAAGTATTTTAAATCAAACATTTCAAGATTTTGAGATTCAAATAATAAATGATGGATCAAAAGATAAATCTCAACAAATCATAAATAGTTACAAAAAAAAATATCCTAATAAAATCATAGCTATAGAACAAAAAAATAAAGGAGTAGCAACGACAAGAAATGAAGCAATAAAAAGAGCTAATGGAGATTATATTGCATTCATTGATAATGATGATTTTATAGATGAAAAATACCTAGAAACTTTAATAGGTTCGTTAGACGATAGTGACAATTATGATGTAGTTATATCTGGATATAGAAGAACAAATTCAAAAGATAAAGTTATAAAAAAAATGAAACTAAAAGACACAGAGTGGTCAAAATTTATGATTTTAGCTCCTTGGGCAAAAATATATAAAAAGTCATATTTAATAGATAATGAAATAGAGTTTTTATCTATTAACATTGGAGAAGATATTTTCTTTAACCTACAAGCAATGTTAATTAGTAATAAAATAAAAATTCTAGATTATGTAGGATATAATTGGTTTTTTAATGATGAAAGTGTTTCAAATAGCAAACAAAAAAACATTATGAACTTGCAAATATCAAATTTATTAAATAGTTGTTACAATATATTGGAAGAAAAAAATATACTTAAAAATAATTATGAAATATTGGAATATCATTTTATAAGATATATTTTTTGGATTCTTTCATTTTCAACCAAAAAATTAAAATATAAAGAAATATCAATGGCATATGACGAATTATTTAATTGGTTAGAAGACAGATTTATAGGTTATAAAAAAAATAATTTTGTTAAATTTAGTAGACCTAAAGGTGAGATTTTTAAGGTTAGATTTATGGTAAAAGTATTTATGATACTTCATAAGATACATTTGGCAAAATTATTAATATATATATATAGTAAATTATAGAAATGGAGGAAAAAAATGAAATTAGGAGTAGTAATTGTAACATATAATAGATTAAATTTGTTAAAAGAATGTATTAATGCATGTGTTAATCAAACAAAGGAGTTTGAAAAAATTTATATAATAAATAATGCAAGTACAGATGGTACAAAGGAATATCTTAGTACTTTGAATGATATTAAAAATTTAAGAATTATTAATCTAGAAGAAAATAAAGGTGGATCAGGTGGATTTTATGAAGGATTAAAGAAAACACAGAATGAAGAACTTGATTATGTTTTATTAATTGATGATGATGCAATAATTGATAAAGACTTTAATAAAAATATTAATGCAGAAATGGAAAAAAAAGAAGAGAATATTGTTGCATATTCTGGAACTGTAAAAACAAATAATCAAATACAGTACAATCATAGGAGTCATCTAAAAAAAGGATTTACTGTTGGATCTAGCAAACCTGAAGAATATGATAAACCATTTTTTGATTATGAAGTTTCTACATTTTGTGGAATATTTATAAAAAAAGGTTTGATAAAAGAAATTGGATTGCCAAGAAAAGACTTCTTTATATGGTATGACGATTGTGAATATAGTCTAAGGATGATTAAAATTGGAAAAATCAGAAATATTAATTCTGCATTTTTAAACCATAAAACAACGATAAATGTTAAGAATAATAAGCTTGAATGGAAAAATTATTATGGTTATAGAAATAGAATTGTAATATATAAAACATATTTTTCAAAATACAACTTAAAAAAATATTGCTTTTATTTAAGATTAAAAATATTTTTAGCTCTATTTAGAGGAAAAAAATATGATGCTCAATTAATAAAAGATGCTTTAAAAGACGGAATAAAAGATAAAATGGGAAAAAACGAAAAATATCAACCAGGAAAAAAATAGGAGATTATCATGAAAAAATCTTTGAAATGGTAAATATGATCAATACAACATTATTTATAAGCTTAATGTTACAAATATTAATTGGTGTTATATCTTATTTCATTATTTTGACTATAATGCGTGATGAATTTATAATTGGAATAATAGAAAGAGTAAAAAATAATAAACCTAGAAAGGAAAATTAATGATGAAAAAATATGATTATTTAATTGTTGGATCAGGACTATTTGGAGCAACTTGTGCGAATCTATTAAATAAAAAGGGAAAAAGAGTATTAGTGATAGATAAACGATCTAATGTTGGAGGAAATATTTATACGGAAAACATCGAAGGAATTAATGTTCATAAGTATGGAGCACACATTTTTCATACAGATTATAAGGATGTATGGGAATATGTAAATTCATTTGTAGAATTTAATAGATATACCAATAGTCCAATAGCGAGAATAGGTAATGAAGTATATAATATGCCTTTTAATATGAATACTTTTGCAAAAATCTGGAATGATGTTTTTACACCTGATGATGCAATGAGACATATTAATGAAGAAAGAAAAGAAATAAAAGGAGAACCAAGTAATTTAGAAGAACAAGCTATTTCTTTAGTTGGAAGAACTATTTACGAAAAATTAATAAAAGGATATACAGAAAAACAATGGAATAGAAGTTGTAATGAATTACCAGCATTTATAATAAAAAGACTGCCTGTTAGATTAAATTATGATAATAATTATTTTAATGATAAATATCAAGGAATTCCAATTGGAGGATATACTAAACTTATAAAAGAAATGTTAAAAGAAGTAGATGTAGAATTAAATAAAGACTTTTTTAAATATCCAGAATTACGAGAATATGCCGAAAAAATAATATATACAGGAGCTATTGATGAATTCTATGATTATAAATTAGGAAAACTTGAATATAGGTCATTAAGATTTGAAAATAAGATATATGATAAAGATAACTTTCAAGGAAATGCTGTTGTGAACTATACAGGACATGAAGTGGATTATACAAGAGTAATTGAACACAAACATTTTGAGTATATAGAAGATAATCCAAAAACAGTTGTAACTTATGAATATCCATCAGACTATGAAGAAGGAATGGAAAAATACTATACAATAAATGACAACAAAAATAATGAATTAGCAGAAAAATATAAAAAATTAGCTAGCAAAGAGAAAAATGTTTATTTTGGAGGAAGACTTGCAGAATATAAGTATTATGATATGGATGATGTTATAAAGTCAGCATTTAAATTGATAGAAATAATTGAATAATTTAGAAAAGGAGAAAAATAAAAATGAAGGTATATAAGATTACAGCAATCATAATATTTTTTGTGTTCATAATAAATATAATAATTCCAAATATAGTGATAGCAGAAGAAAATATTGAAGAGAAAATGAATAATGAGACGGTATTAGAAGATTTTGACGAAAAAGAAGATGAAGAAGTAGTTACTGATGAAGATGATATTAAACAAGAGGAAGAATTAAATAGCCAACAAGAAAATAAACAAACCATTAATGAAAAAGAAGAAAAAGATGAAATAGAAGAAATATATGAAAAAGAAGAAACGCGAAAAATAGAAGATAAACAAAATAATCAAATTCAAGAAAACGAAGAAACAAGAACAGACAAAGAAGAAGTAAATAATATTGAAAAAAAAACAAAAGTAGAATACAGTTCTCATATACAAGGATATGGATGGGAAGAAGAATATTCAAAGGCTGACGGGAATATTTCAGGGACAGAAGGAGAAAGTAAAAGGATAGAAGCTATAAAAATAATTTTAGGAAATCATGAAGAAATACCAGAAAATTCTAGTATAAAATATAAAGTTCATGTACAAGACTATGGATGGATGGGTTGGAAACATGATGGAGAAATTGCAGGAACAACAGGAAAAAGTAAAAGGGTAGAGGCTATAAAAATAAAACTAGAAAATTTAGATGGGTATTCTGTATTATATAGAACTCATGTAGAATCTATAGGTTGGACAGACTGGGTAAATAATGGGGAAATATCAGGAACAGAAGGTAGAGGATTAAGAGTAGAAGCTATACAAATAAAAATAGTAAAAACTCCTAATATAAAAGTTAATACTATATATAATCCAAGCAATAACACTGAAAGAGCTACTATTGAATCTGACAAAGAGTTAAGTTATGTCAATGATAATACATGGAATTTAAGTGATGATAAATTAAGCTATTCAAAAGTATATGATGTAAACGATAAATATAAAGTTATAGTAAAAGATATTGATGGAATACAAAATGAATTACAAGTGAATATAACACAAATAGTAGAACCAACAAGTAATGTGAAATATAATTCTCATATACAAGATTATGGTTGGGAAAAAGGATATTCAAAAATAGATGGAGATATATCTGGTTCAGTTGACAATAATAAGAGAATTGAAGCAATTAAAATATCTTTGGGAACATCAGAAGAAATAGTAAAAGAAGCAACTTTAAGATATCAAGTCCATGCACAAGGCTATGGATGGATGGATTGGAAACAAAATGGAGAAGAAGCTGGAACAACGGGTGAGAACAAAGGAATTGAAGCAATAAAAATTGAATTAAACAAAATGGAAGGATATATTGTAGAATATAGAACATATATACAGGGGTTAGGTTGGCAAAAATGGAAACATAATGGAGAAGTATCAGGAACAACAGGAAGAGGTTTGGCAATCCAAGCTATACAAATAAAGATTATTAAAGAAGAAGAAAAAGTAATAGAACCAACTATAGATTACCAAGCACATGTTCAAAACATAGGCTGGCAGAACAGTGTTGAAGAAGATAAAATAGCAGGAACAACAGGACAAGCTAAAGGAATTGAAGCATTAAAGCTTAATTTGAAAGGAACAACTAAAGAAAGTAATTTAAAATATCAAGCGCATGTTTCTAATTTTGGATGGCAAAATTGGGTATCAAATAATGAACAAGCAGGAACAACAGGGAAATCTAATAGTATAGAAGCGATAAAAATAAAATTAGAAAATTTAGACGGATATAGTGTTGAATATAGAGTACATATATCTGGATATGGCTGGCAAAAGTGGAGAAAAAATGGAGAAATAGCGGGAACAACTCGTCAAGCAAGAAAAATAGAAGCGATTCAGATTAGAATCATATATGTAGGTACAGAAACATTAGAACCAGAAGTATCATACAATTCATATGTTCAAAATATAGGATGGCAAGATGAAACAGCAGAAAGTTTTACTTCAGGAACTGAAGGAGAGGCAAAAAGAATAGAAGCAATGCAAATCAAACTATTAGATGTAAAATCAAATGCTAAAATACTATATAGAACCCATTTGCAAGATATAGGATGGCAAGGATGGCAGTCTAATGGATCTACAGCAGGAATTACAGAATCAGGAAAAAGAATAGAAGCAATTCAAATAAAATTAGAAGGATTAGATGAATATACTGTAGAATACAGAGTACATATTCAAGATTATGGATGGAGTAGTTGGATGATTGACCGGCGAAACGGCAGGAACAACAGGAAAAAGCAAAAGAATAGAAGCAATACAAATAAGATTAGTCTCTAAATATTATAGAAAATATTTTGGTATAGATGTATCGGAATTTAATAATGATATTAATTGGCAAGCAGTAAAAAATGCAGGAGTACAATTTGCGATGATAAGATGTGGATATAGAGGATATAGAACAGGTAGAATTGTAGAAGACGCAAAATTCAGAAAAAACATAACAGGAGCATTATCAAATGGTATAAAAGTTGGGTTATATTTCTTTAGTCAAGCAGTATCTATTGCAGAAGGTATTGAAGAGGCAAATTATGTAACTAATATAGCAAGACAATATAATATTACTTATCCAATAGCTATAGACTCTGAAATTTCAGGTGCAGATAACAGAGATGGAAGAGCAGATGGATTGGACCAAGCACTTAGAACTAATGTTGCAGTAGCATTTTGTAATCAGGTAAAAAATAATGGATATATACCTATGGTATATGCTAGTAGAAATTGGCTATATAATAATTTAGAAGTAAATAGACTTGCACCATATGAAACCTGGCTTGCACATTATACAGGAAGCAGTAACCAAAAAAGTGATTATAAGTATAGCTATACAATGTGGCAATATACTTCTTCCGGTTTAGTATCAGGAATAAGTACAAGCGTTGATTTGAATGAAGGTTATAAAAAATACTAGAGAAGTATAACAAATGAAAAAAATAAAATCTTTAGGTTTAATTATATTTGCAATGATAATTATATGTATAGTTGAAAAATAATAAAAAAATTAGAATTTTGTAAAAAATTCTAATTTTTTTTTGTCTGAAAAGTATTGAATTTAATTATTAGTAATGATAAAATACAAATAGGAAATTTTTGTTTTGGAGAGTGATACTAATGAAAGGGAAAAAAATAGAAATACTAATATATTTTTTGATTTTTTTATTTAGTTGTATTTATTTTACAAAAGTATGTGCAACAAATGAAAATCAAAATCTAGAGATATCTTACAGAACTCATGTACAAGATGTTGGCTGGCAAAATTATGTGCAAAATGGAGAAATGTCAGGAACATCGGGACAATCAAAAAGACTTGAAGGAATTAATATAAAAATTTTAAATAATACTTCTAATTTAAGCATTAAATATCAAGTTCACATACAAGATATAGGATGGCAAGATTGGAAAACAGATGATGAATTAGCAGGAACAACAGGACAAGCAAAAAGACTTGAAGCTATTAGAATAAAACTAGAAAACACTAACAATTATTCTATAAAGTATAGAGTTCATATACAAAATATAGGATGGCAAGATTGGAAAACAGATGGAGAACTAGCAGGAACAACAGGACAAGCATTAAGACTTGAAGCTATACAAATTAAAGTAGTAGAAAAAAACACGATAGGAAAGCTATGTATAGACACTCCAAGTGATGGGAGTACATATTATAATAATGAAATAACAAAATTATGTGTTTCTGGATGGAAAATGTCAAATGTTTCAGATTCATATATAAAAGCATATGTAGATGATAAAGAAATAGATTCTAGTTTGATTTCTTATGTTGAAAGACCAGATATATTAAATTCAATAAACGGTTATGGAACAAATATTGAAAATCCTAAACCTGGATATAAATTCGACATAGATAGATCAATATTGAGTAGTGGAAAACATACAATAAAAATAGAGTTATATGTCAATAACACAAAATTAGCAGAAGAAAGCAAAAATTTTAATATTGATACTAATCTTCATATACAATACCAAGCACATGTCCAAAACATTGGATGGCAAGATTGGAATAAAGATGAAGGAATTTCAGGGACAACAGGACAAGCTTATAGAATAGAGGCATTAAAAATAAAATTACTTAATGTACCTGAAGGAGTTCATATAAAATATAGAGCGCATGTACAAGATATAGGTTGGCAAGAATGGAAAACAGATGGAGAAGAGGCAGGAACAACAGGACAAGAAAAAAGAATAGAAGCTATACAAATAAAACTAGAAGGTATGGAGGGATATATAGTAGAATATAAGTCACATGTGCAAAATGTAGGATGGCAACAATGGGCTTCTAACGAAATGATATCAGGAACTGTAAATCAGAGTTTAAGAGTTGAAGCAATGCAACTAAGAATTGTAAAAGCTGAAAATACAGTTGTTCCAAAAGTCAAATATATTGGACATGTATCTGGTATAGGATGGGAAAACTATGTAAAAAACGGAGAAACATCAGGTTCAATTACAGGGAATAATTTAGAAGCTATAAAAATACAATTAGAAAATGTAGTTAATGGAGCTTCTATAAAATATCAAGCACATGTTCAAAATATAGGCTGGATGAATAGTGTATCAAATAACGAACAAACAGGTGTTACAGGTCAAAGTAATGCAATCGAAGCCATAAAAATAAAACTAGAAGGATTAAAAGGATATTCCATAGAATATAGAGTTTATATAAATGGAACAGGTTGGCAAGATTGGGTGCGTGATGGAAATATTGCTGGAACAACAGGAGAGAATAAACAAATAGGTGCAATACAAATTAAACTAAATATTGATGCGTATCCACATAATGGATCAGATTATGCAAACATTAATACAGCAAAATATCCAGGATATAAAGAGTTATTAGATAAACTTCAATCAAGTCATCCAGCATGGACAATTAAATTATTATATACAGGCTTAAACTTCAGCAGTGCAGTATATGGAGAATATTCAATACATAATGCAAATTTAGTACCAGCCTCATCAGGAAGTGAATGGATATG
>AUXO018343924.1_pt1 | contig 24866 bp, 30 predicted proteins | sample 768731 | NCBI WGS metagenome assembly AUXO01 (sample SAMN02715735, study PRJNA202380) | gut metagenome | biome: sheep rumen | host: Ovis aries | place: New Zealand: Palmerston North | reverse complement strand
TTATATATCATGAAAAAATAATTTTCTTTATTTATTTTATTTAAAATAAATGTATAACAATTGAAAATATTATTTATTTAGTATATAATTTTATATGTAGAGTATATAGGGGTATTATGAGAAGAAGAAAGAAAAAAAATTCTAGTTATTTTATTTTAATTGGTATATTTATTGTTTGCTTATTTTATAAAGATCAAATTATTGGTAATACTTATAGTACTAATGAATTTTTGACTTCTTATAGTAGAGATGATATTCCTGATTATAGTGGTAATGATTATGTAATATTAAATAATAACGAACCTTATTTTGATGATTATACTAAGGAAGAATTTGAAATATATGGTTCTTTAGATAGTTTAAATAGATGCTCTTATGCTTACGCTAATATTAGTAAATATACGATGCCTAATGAAAAAAGAGGGAGTATTGGTATGGTTAGACCTAGTGGATGGCAAATATCTAAATATGATTTTATTGATGGTAAATATCTATATAATAGATGTCATTTAATTGGATACCAACTTACTGGAGAAAATGCTAATGAGAGAAATTTAATTACTTGTACGAGAAAGATGAATACTGGAATAATGCTTGATTATGAGAATATGGTGGCTAGTTATGTTAAGAAGAAGAATAATCATGTTATGTATAGAGTTACTCCAATATTCGAAGGTGATAATTTAGTTGCAAAGGGAGTTATTATGGAAGGGTATTCTGTTGAAGATTTTGGCGTTGGTATTAAGTTTAATATTTTTGTGTATAATGTTCAAGATGGTGTTATAATTGATTATAGCAATGGGGATAATTACCCTGAATAGAAGAAAGAAGGAGATATTTATGAATAATGATGTAGTAGAAGTGGTAGTGGAAATTCCATTTAGGTCGAGGAATAAGTATGAAAGAGATGAAGAAACTGGTAAACTTAAACTTAATAGAGTGTTGTATTCGGCGATGGGTTATCCTACTGAATATGGAATAATAGAGAATACTTTAGCAGGAGATGGCGATCCACTTGATATTTTGGTTATTGCTACGGAGCCTACTTATCCAGGATGTATTGTTCCTGCTAGAGTAGTGGGATATTTAGAAATGTATGATGATGGAAAAGAAGATTATAAAGTTATATCAGTAGTGGATTCAGATCCTAGATATAATGAAATACATGAGCTTAAAGATATTCCAGAGTTTACTTTAGAGGAAATACAAAACTTCTTTGAGAATTATAAGCAGTTAGAAAATACAAAAGTGAAAGTAGGTAATTATCATTCTAAAGAAGAAGCTTTAAAGATAATTAAAGAATGTAAAAATAGATATTCTAATTTGAAGTAGTTTATGATAAAATTAATGAATGAAGTATCAGTTTTTTTCTGATTAAATGAAATTATTGTTAATAGTATTATTTTTAACAAATGAGAAGGAATGGATATGGATCAAAAGGAATTTGGTAAGTTAATTAAAGAAATAAGAAAAAAGAATAATTTAACGCAAAAGGATTTAGCAAATAAATATAATGTTACTTATCAGGCTGTTAGTAAATGGGAAAATGGTAAGAATATGCCTGATGTTTCTTTAATTAAAGAGATAAGTAAGGATTTTAATGTTAGCATTGATGATTTACTAGAAGGTAGATATACTACAAAGAACAATGGTAATTATATTAAATGGGTTATACTTGTTATTGTTATTGCTATATTTTTAATTTTGTTTATTATTATATTGAATAGTAGAAATGATTTTGTATTTAAGACTTTATCAAGTAATTGTGATAATTTTAATATATCTGGTAGTATATCTTATAATAACAATAAATCCGCTATTTACATTACGAATATTACTTATTGTGGAGAGGAAGATAGTACAATATATAAAAAAATAGAATGTTCTTTGTATGAAAAAAATAATAATATAAATACGAAGATTAATTCTTATATTTATGATGACAGTATTACTTTGAGTGAATTTTTAAAAAAAGTTACATTTAGTACAGATAATTATTCTAAGATATGTAGGGAGTATACAGAAAATAGTTTGTATTTAGAAATAGATTGTACTAATGAAAAAGATATTGTTACTTCTTATTCTATTCCTCTTAGTTTTAATGATGATTGTAAGTGAAGGGTGACTTTTATGAAGAAGAAATTATTGATTAGTGGTGGATTGATTTTAGTAGTTATTTTCGGCGTAATATTATTTTTTATGCTGAGAGATGAAAATGTAAGTGATAATGTTAGATTTGCTAAGGAATATAGTAGTGTAAGCGAAGATAATGTGTTTGTTTATAAGAATATTAGTGAAATAATTAAAATTATGGAACATGGTACTGGTGTAGTTTATCTTGGCTTTCCTGAGTGTCCTTGGTGTAATGCATATGTTAAATATTTAAATGAAGTTGCACTAGATGTTGGTATGGACGAGGTATATTATTATAATATATTAGAAGATAGGACTAATAATACAGATAATTATAAAAAAATAGTATCAATACTTGGAAACAATCTTCAATATGATAGGGAAGGCAATCTTAGAATATATGTTCCTAATGTATCTTTTCATATTGATGGGGAGGTTATCGGTAATGATTATGAAACTTCTTTGGATACACATGGTTTATCTAGACCAATAGATTATTGGACTGATGAAGAAGTAACTAATTTAAAGAATAGATTAACTATTTATATGGAAAAGGTATTTAAAAAAATAAATAGTTGTACTGATTGTAATAAGTAAGATAAATCCAAGATGGATTTATTTTTTTTGAACATGCTCGTTTATGAATTTTAACTAAGTACTTGACATATTATATAAAAAGTGTTATTATATATAACCGATTTCAAAGGGAGGTTTTGTTTATGAAATTAAAGAATATTTTAATTAGCTTTGCTGTTATTTTAACATCTTTATTTGTTACTACGGTTAAAGCTGAAACTGTTCCTAATAGCATTTCTTTTAATGGCGAAGATGCTGAGAGTCTATTTGGATCAGATTATTTAGGACATGGTAGTACTTTGAGATTTGCTTTAAAAAGAACTACTGAAGGAAAAAATGTATATTGTACTGAGATACATGATGATTGGTTTTATTCTGGTACACGTACATTTACACTTGGAAGTGCTACTAGTTCTAGAATTGCCTATGTTATAAATAAGGGAGACCATATTACTGGTGATAGAAAAAAAGATTATTTTATTACTGGTCTTGCTGTATGGTATTTGATTGATCCTAATGATTCAACATTTACTCATTTTGATTTGAATGCTGGAACTTATAAGGGATTTAGTTCTGATGTTGTTAAGGAAATTGCTAAATTAGTAAATGGATCTAAGAATTACTCTTATGTTACTCCAACAATTAAAATTAATGGTAATAGTTTTACTCTTTCTAGTGATAAGAAGTATTATGTTAGTACTATGAATGTTAAAACTACTGGTAGTATAAATGAATACAGAGTAAGTTTAACTGGTGCGCCTAGTGGTACTATTGTTACTGATACTAATGGTAATGTTAAAAGTACATTTGCTTCTAATACTGGTTTCATAGTTAAGGTTCCAGTATCTAGTATTAAGAGTTTATCTACTAGTATGAGCGTTAACGTTGATGCTACTGGTTATGTATATAAGGCTTATGTATATGTACCTAAAGATAATTCTATTCAGTCTGTAGCTGCTGGGTACAATGAAGATGTAAATATTGGTGATAAGATTGATTTGAAATTAGATATTAATACTAGTGTAGAAATTACTAAGACAGATGCTACTACTAGTAAAGAACTTGCTGGTGCTCATCTTGTAGTTAAAAATGCAAAAGGTGCAATAGTGGATGAATGGACTTCTACTAATGAGGTACATGTTATTAAGAATTTAGTTCCTGGTAAATATACTTTAACAGAGACGATAGCTCCAGAGGGATATACAAAGAGTGAAGAGACTATTGGATTTGAAGTTTATGCGGATGGTACTGTTACTAAAGTAGAAATGAAGAACTATCCTAAGAAAGATGTTTATATAAGCAAGCAAGATGCTACTACTGGTAAAGAACTTCCAGGTGCTACTTTAGTACTTAAGAATTCTAAGGGAAAAGTAGTTGATGAATGGGTATCAGGAGATACTCCTCATAAGGTTAAAGTTAAACTACAAGCTGGTAAATATACTCTAACTGAGACAATTGCTCCAGAAGGGTATGAACTTAGTAAAGAGACAGTAGAATTTACTGTTGAAAAAGATGGTTCTGTTAAAAAACCTGTAATTATGCTTAACTACCCAAATAATCCAGGTACTGTATATATTAGTAAGCAAGATGTTACTACTGGTAAAGAACTTCCAGGAGCATATCTTGAAATAAAGAATGCTGACGGTGTTGTTGTTGAAGCATGGATATCTAGTGATACACCTCATAAGGTACAAGGATTAGAACCTGGTAAATATACTTTAACAGAGACGATAGCTCCAGAAGGATATGAACTTAGTAAAGAAACAGTAGAATTTACTGTTAAAGAAGATGGAACTACTGATGGAATGGTTGTTATGTATAATAAACCTGATGTTGTAGAAGTTCCAAACACAGCATCATTTAAGACTATTACAGCATCCTTAATTGGATTAATCATTATTGGACTTGGTTCCATGATGATTTACAAAAACTACAAAAAGAATGAAGAAAATTAATTTTAAATACCAAATAGCAGCAGGAGTAACTCTATTATTAGTTGGTACTCTTCTGCTATTTTCTAATTATATAAAGGAAAAAAGGGATGTTGTATTTAGTGAAATGAATTTAGTATTATCTTCGATGGATATTGATTTGACTGAGGATAATGTTCAAGTCGAGGAATCAGTTGAAGAGCCAGCAGAAAATTCTGGTGAACCTGTAGAAGAAGAAGTTAAAAATGATTATAACTATGAGGAGTATTTGGGAGTAATTGATATTCCAAAAATAAAATTATATAAAGGTTTCTATAATAAGACGTCAAGGCTTAATAATGTTAATATTAATTTATATGTTTTGCCAGCTTCTGATTATCCAGATGCTGAAAGAGGAAACATTATTATTGCAGGACATTACGGTAATTTTAATAATAGTTATTTTAGAAATTTATATTTATTGGATGTAGGAGATGAAGTTACAATTCATTATAATAATAAAAATTATATATATGAAATTGCTAACATTTATTATGTTGAGAAGAATGGTACAGTTAGAATTATAAGAGATAATAGTAAAACTACTCTTACTCTTATTACTTGTACGAAAGATGATAATAATCATCAGACTGTATATATTTCTTATTTAAAAGAAATAAAATAGAATATATAAAAGGGGGTGAGAAAATGACTTACTTATCGACAATTGATAAAATTAAAATATTATTTAGTTCTTTAATTGATTTTAAAGGGGTACTTATATTTGGTATATTAATGCTTATGCTTACTATATTATATTTATTAAAAAAGATTAATACTAAAAGATATACTGTATCTATGGTATTATCGATTATTTTGGTATTCTTACTTAGTATTTTAAGTAATTTGAAAGTTTTATCTACTACTTTTGATAATTTTATGACTGTATTCTTTACAGGTATTTACTTTCCATCAATATATTTATATATTAGTACACTTGTTATTGTTTTATTTGCTTTCCTTTTTAGTATTATTAATGTTAAATTAAGAAGAGTATATAAGATCATTAATAGAATTATGTTTGTTATAAATAGTATTATATTTGTTATTATACTTAACATTATTGCTAAAAATAAGATAGACATTTTCTCAGTTAGCTCTTTGTATACTAATACTAATTTAGTTGGTCTTCTTGAAATAAGTATGAGTATTTTCTTAATATGGATTGCTTCTCTTATTACTTCCTATGTTACTAATTCAATATGTGATAGAATAGCTAGTAAAAAAGAAGTAAAAGAAATACCTGTGGTTGAAAAAGACAAGAAAATTATTAATTATAATCCAGAAAAAGATTATGTATTAATAGATAATTTAAGTAGAAAACTTGAAAATGTTGTTTTAAAAGAAACAAATAGTAAACCTATTATAGGGTATGTTTCTGCTTCTTTACCTGAATCTATTACTTTAGTTCATGATTTAGTTCCATATGATTATACTGTTAATGAAGTAAAAGAAGATGTAGAAGAAAAAGAAAAGAATGTTTCATTTATTGAAGTGGAAGAAGAAAAGACGGAAAAAATAGAAAATACTATTTTTGATGATATATTAAATGGTAGAATACCAGTTAATTTTTATCAGAATGATAAAGAAGAACCAGTGTATAATATATCTAATCCTCAAGAAGTATATGAAAGTCATTATAATGAGGTTAAACTTCAGGATTTAGTAGAAACATCATCTAAAGAGGAAGTAGTAAATAATATCTCTATTGAAGATAAAAATATTGATATTATTGAAGATGGTGATATTAAATCAAATACTTCTGCTATTGAAAATAAACTTTCTATTGAAGAAATAACTGAAGAAATTAAGAATAAAAAGGCGGTTGAAAATCTTATTGTTAATACAGTTTCTTTAAATGAACTTGTTGATGATGAAGCACTAGAAGATGTTAAAGTTATTGACAAGGTTGAAGAATCTTCTAATGGAGAAGTTTATACAGTTGAAGATTATAGGAAGATTCTTGGTATGCTTAATGCAGTTAAGAAACATAGTATCGATCATAATGTTACAATTGATGATGCGGTAGCTATTAGTTTAATTAGTAACTATAGTCTTGATGATTGTTTAAAATTTAAAGATATACTTGAAAGTACTTTGAATTAAGAAAGAAAGATAGAATATGAATGAAAATAAAATAGTAACAAAAAAGCTAGGAAGACATGGTTTTATAAAGACTGTACCTTCAATGAACATAAAAACAGAAGACTATGAGATTATTGAAGGTATCTTAACTTGGATTAATCCTGAATTAAAAGAGTTTACTATTCCTGAAGGGGTAGTAAGAGTTGATATAAAAGAAGAAAGTAAATGTAAACTTGAAAAAATAGTATTTGCTAGTACTGTGACTGATATATGCGATTATGGATTAGCTAGATTTAATAATTTGAAAGAAATAATATTGAATGAAGGATTAGAGTTTATTGGTAGTAGGGCTTTTTTACAAACTTCTATTTCAATTATTGAATTACCTAGTACAGTTCGTAATGTAGGACCATATGCATTTTATAAGTGCCATAATTTGGAAAAAGTAATTATTAATGGTGAATTAACTTATTTTTGTGCTAATGTATTTGAGAATTGTAATAAGTTAAAAGAACTTACCCTTAATATGTCATTAAAGTTTACTCCATCTTTGATTAAAACTTTAAAAGATAATAATAATATTCGAACTTTAAATTATCAGTATATGGGAAAAGAAATAAGTAAAGGATTTGCTTTTTCTAAATTAGAAAAGGTTAATTTTATATTTAATAATAATGAGGAATTATTAAAATTATTTGTATCTGGAGAGCTATTTGATATATTAAAAAAATTTAATAATTCGCATATAGATACTACATTTATTGTAAAAGAGCAATTAAAGGAAAAGAATATTCTTTGTCCTTCGGATGACGTTTGTTCTAAATTAAATAGTATATATGGTAAATGTGATAATTCTTTAATTTTATTTAATTCAGTTATTAAATATATTTTATTTTCTGAGCAAAGTGATGATAGATATAAAAATTTAAGCATTGATAAAAAAGTAAAAGGAAGTTTATCACATGTTGCTGAGACTATTGAAGGAAAAACAAAAGTTGCTGATGTGCTTTCAGATATATTTGAATTTTGCTCAAAATTTAGATATAATGATATGACATATGATCCGCAAGTGGAAAAATTATATAACATATTTAATACTGCTATTGAAAAATTGAAAAAATATAATGAGTCTTATGGCAGGTATATTGAAATGATGGATGATGTTTGTTTTAGATACATAGATGAATTATTAAATAAAGATACTAACTCTTCAAAGGTATTAGAAGAATTTTGGCTAGCGATTAGTGATCATGTTATTAAAGTTTATCTTGAGGCTGAAGAAGCGGAAAGAAATTCTGTTAATGAGAAAATTAATCATATAGTTAGAACTAGGATAAATAAAAATAATGATTAAAGAAGGAAGAAGATAAATATGGATAAAGAATATGTACCATTTAATTACTTTTCATATGATATGAATCATCCATATGATGCTGAGTTTCATAGTTTGAGTGGTAGTTTTACAGAGGAAACTCTTCAGACAAGAGACGATACATTCAAAGTAGTGGAATATATAAAAAGAGAAATTGAACAATGCGGAGAGATGCTTTTACAAAAACCATTTCTTTTAGAAGAATATGATGAAGATGGAAATATTAAAGAAGAATATCTTGATGAGGGTGAAGAAGAACACAGAATCACTTTGTTTGGTTTTCCAGGAATTTTTGTTAATAAGAAATTATTAAAGCTTTATTCTAGCATGTTTCCAGAAAAAATAATTACTGAATGTGCATATAAAGGAAAAATTCCAATGAAATTGATGGTAAAGCCTGCTACTTTTTGGGGAGATCATTTTAGAGATTTGGCAGAAAGAGGAATTGATGCAAAAAGTGATAACATTTTTGGAATAGTAGATATTGAATTATTATGTCAAACTTTACGTGCAATGAATATTAATATTTCTTTTACAACTTTGGTCAATGAAGAATACGACAAAAGATATAGAGTTATGCATGCTGAACTAGATAGAAAGTATGCTACTATTTTCAGCGATAATTATTTCAAAGAACGTCAGCAACTTGTGGATGATTTACTTGCCATGTTTCCAGACTTAGAATTCCCTACAGCTGATCAATATCTAGAAAATCTAATTAAAACGAAAATGAGAAGTAGTGTTACAATTAGTATTCCGTTTAGTCAATTTTTAAAAGAGCATAAATCTAAATCAAATATAATGGTTAGAACTAAACAAAAAAAGATTAATGATATACATTAATTATTTAAATAGTAGGATATTTATATCCTGCTATTTTTTTGTGTGTCAAATATGGTGACAAATATCTTGATGATAAAGAAGATTTGTGGTAAAATTATTATGGAAATTAATAGGATGTGATATAAATGGCAAAAAAAGAAACTTATGATGAGAGCTCGATTAAGATATTAGAAGGATTAGAAGCTGTTAGAAAAAGACCTGGTATGTATATTGGGTCTACGGATAAAAGAGGACTTCATCATCTTGTATGGGAGATTGTGGATAATTCTATTGATGAAGCTTTAAATGGATATGGTAACCATTTAAAGATAGTACTTCATAGGGATGGTAGCGTTAGTGTTACTGATAAAGGAAGAGGACTACCTGTAGGTATGCATTCCTCTGGTAAAAGTACTCCTGAGGTTATTTATACAGTTTTACATGCTGGCGGTAAATTTAGTGAAGGGGGATATAAAGTTTCTGGTGGATTACATGGTGTTGGTGGCTCTGTTGTTAATGCTTTGAGTAGTGTTATGGAAGTTGTTACTAGACGTGATGGCGGAGAGTACTATATCAAGTTTGAAAATGGCGGAAAGGTTAGTGTTCCTTTAAAGAAGGTTGGCGATACTAATAGAACTGGAACTACTGTTAAGTTTAAGCCTGATCCTAGTATTTTTTCGACGACAACTTTTAGTTTTAGTACGATATGTGAGAGAATGCAAGAGTGTGCTTTTCTTATAAGCGGCCTTACTATTGAAGTGGTAGATGAAATAGAGGGTAAAAGTGAAAAGTTTATGTATGAGAATGGACTTGAAGCTTTTTGTGAATATTTAAATGAAAGTAAGGATGCTTTACATAAAGTATTATGTTTTAATAGTACAAAGGATAAGATTAATGTTGAGGTAGCTCTTCAATATACGGATAGTTATTCAGAAAATATTGTATCTTTTGTTAATAATGTTAAGACTACTGATGGTGGTTCTCATGAAGTTGGCTTTAAAACTGCAATTACTAAGGTACTTAATGATTATGCTAAGGCTAATAATTTACTTAAAGGTAAAGATAAGACTTTTGATGGCTCTGATGTAAGAGAAGGACTTACTGCGGTTATTTCTGTTCAAATACCGGAAGATTTACTTCAGTTTGAAGGACAAACTAAGGCTAAACTTGGTACTCCACAAGCCAGACCAATAGTAGAGGCTATTACGACAGAAAAACTTAAATTCTTTTTAGAAGAAAATAAAGTAGTAGCTACAAAAATAGTTGGTAAAGCTATTAAAGGTAAGGAAGCGAGAGAAGCTGCGAGAAAGGCAAGAGAAGAATCAAGAAAAGGTAAAGAAGGTAAAAAGACCGAAAGGCTTTTATCTGGTAAACTTACTCCTGCTCAAAGTAAAAAGGCTGTTGAAAAAGAACTATTTATAGTGGAGGGACAAAGTGCTGGTGGTAGTGCTAAGCAAGGAAGAGATAGAAAGACACAGGCTATTCTTCCACTTCGTGGTAAAGTATTAAATACAGAAAAGACTAGAATGGAAGAAATCTTTAAGAATGAAGAAATTAATACGCTTATCTATACGATAGGAGCAGGAGTTGGAACTGATTTTACGGTTAAAGATATTAATTATGGTAAGGTTGTTATTATGACCGATGCTGATGATGATGGAGCGCATATTCAGTGTTTACTTCTTACATTCTTTTATAGGTATATGAAACCTTTAATTGAAGATGGGCATTTATTTATTGCTATGCCTCCTTTATATAAGGTTAGTCATGGTGGTAATCATCAATATGCATGGACTAATGAGGAACTAAGGGACTTAACTAAAGGCAAAAGTAACTATCGAGTTCAAAGATATAAAGGACTGGGTGAAATGAATGCGGAGCAGTTATGGGAAACGACCATGAATCCTAAAACAAGAAAATTGATCAAGGTTAATATAATTGATGCTGCTCTTGCTGAAAAAAGGGTATCTGTTCTTATGGGTGATGCAGTAGAGCCTAGAAAGAATTGGATTGAAGAGAATGTCATTTTCTCATTAGAAGATGATTATAAGATAGCTTAGTTAAAGGAAGTGTAATATGAAAAAAAGAATTCTAGGAGCTATAATTGTTGTATCTGTTCTTTTAGTAGGAGCACTGCTTGGGGCTAAAGTTTTTGCTCTTGTTATGTCGGGAACTGCTGTCCTTGGATTAAAAGAATTAATTGATATAAAATATGAGAAAAAGAATATTACTTTTATTAAAACTATTTCTTATGTATTTTTATGTTTATTCTTACTTAATAATATTTTTTATAAGATAGATATTAGGGTACTAATTGTACTTCCAATACTTTGTTTAATTATTCCTATTATCTTTTATGATGATAGAGATAAGTATAATATTAATGATGCTTTCTATTATTTAGGTATTATCTTTTTTATGGCATTTTCTTTTATGACTATTATTAATATGAGAGTAGACAGTATTTATAAGTGTATATATATTTTTATTATTTCTTTTATTACTGATACATATGCTTATATTGGTGGTATGTTAATAGGTAAACATAATTTTACAGAGATAAGTCCTAAAAAGACGATTGAAGGTAGTACTGTAGGTACTTTAATGGGTACTTTTATTGGGAGTATGTATTACTATACTATTATAAGTGATATGACTCTTATTAATATTATTATTATGTCATTTATACTTACTGTGCTTAGTGAAGTGGGTGACTTAGTATTTAGTAGTATAAAGAGATATTTTGGTAAAAAAGATTATTCTAATTTAATACCTGGGCATGGTGGTATTTTAGATAGATTTGATAGTGTTATATTTGTATCACTTGGATTTATGTTGATATCTATATTATTTTAGGAGGAATATTATGGGAATATTATGGTTTATATTGATATTGGGGGCTATTGTTTTAGTTCATGAATTTGGACATTTCATTTTTTCTAAATTATTTGGCGTATATGTATATGAATTTTCTATTGGTATGGGTCCAAAATTATTTCATTTTAAAAAGAAAGATGGAGAGACGGAATATTGCATTAGATTAATACCAATAGGTGGGTTTGTATCACTTGCTGGTGAAGATGCTGATGATAATAAAAAGATACCTGAAGAGCGAAAATTATATTCTAAACCGGTATGGCAAAGATTTTTGATTATGGTAGCGGGTGTTATGAATAATTTTATATTTGCATTTATATTATTATTTATTATGGCTTTGATATATGGTAGTGTTACTACTAAACCAGTAGTAGAATCAGTAGTAGAAGGAAAACCTGCAGAAATAGCTGGTATTATGAAAGGTGATACGATAGTATCAATTGATGGTCAAAAAATATCTAGTTTTAGTGAGATTCAATTATATCTTCAGACAAGTGAAGGTAAGGAGATGGAGTTTATTGTTAGGGGTACTGATGGCAACAAGAGAACTTTGATGGTTTCTCCTGAAAAGGTAGTAGATGACGTTGGCAAAGAAGGATATGTTATTGGTATTGCCCTAGATACTAAAGCTAGTAAAGGATTTATATCATCTATTAAGTATGCTGGTGAGACTACATTAAGTTTATATAAACTTATGTTTACTACTATTAAACAATTATTTAGTGGTAGAGCCTCTGTTAAGGATTTATCAGGTCCTGTTGGTATTTATACAATAGTATCTGAAGAATCAAAAGCAGGATTCCAAAATATATTATATTTGACTGCTTATTTATCTATTAATGTAGGATTTATTAATTTACTACCATTTCCAGCATTTGATGGTGGTAGAGTAGTATTCTTAATTATAGAAAAAATAAGAAGAAAAAGAGTTCCAGTAAAAGTAGAAGCAATGGTTAATGGTGTTGGATTTGCTTTGCTTATTCTTTTAATGATATTTGTTACGTTTAATGATATATTGAGATTATTATAAGGTGATTAATTGGGCTATTTTTTTGGAGAAATTTTTAAATCAATATAGGCTGATAAACTGCTGGATGAATTGAAAAAATATTTGAGCGGAATTGAAAATAAATTAGGCAGTTATATCAAGTTGTATTCAATTGAAGAAGATAATGATACTAATGAAAGAAATTTAGTAAATCCTTTTTATATTAATTTGGAAACTTGGTGTGTAATATATCAAAATGCAATTTTAATAATATCATGTGGTTCAGATGAATAAAAGGTTTAAATAAATTTATAGACAAGGGGACGAAGTTTATGCCTTAATAAAATGAGTAGACAAAGGAACGGAGATTTTGTCTTAATAAAATGGACAATTATGAAGCAACTTTTTTTAGCATTAAAATTTTTAGGAGGAATGATAAATATGATTTTTTTCAAAAAGCTAAAGAATAGAAAAAAAGTAACGACTCAAGAAAAAGTAAATAAAGAAGAGGATTTAAAAGAATTAAAAGAGTATTACGAAAATTATTATAAATAGATAAACGGGAGTGCGCCAGGAAATTCTGTAATTAAAACAGATCAAGTAATTGATTGTTTACAAGAATTTTTAAATAATGAAAATGAACAGCCTAAATGTATTGAATTGCAAAAATTAATATAGAAAGAGTAATCATTATAAAATAGAGGGAGGAACAAATATGTCAAAAATAGTAGATAAAATAAAACAAATCATTAAAACCGATGATTTGGAATATGCACTTAGTTATAATGCTCATGGATTAAATTTAGATATTGTTGTTGAAGAAATAGACAGAAATGAGAAGTTAGATGAGGTCTTTAGGAGATATATTGTTAATAACTGTAAATCAGATGATATAGTAAAAAAACTTGAAAAATATGAGGTTGAAAAAATTAAGTATTGGTATGATGATTTAGTGGAATTAATATATTGTAATCCAAGATATACTGATGGTACAAATGAAAGAATACTCTGCTTAAAAGAAAAATTTTTTGATTTGTTTAGAAAAGAAAATATTAAAGCATATATGTTAGTTGATCCAAGTGTTAATACAGGAAGAAAATTTGACGTCGAATATGATTATGAATGCGGTTATATCCTTAGTAATATTAGATGTTATGAAACAGAAAAAGAAAGATTTATACTCTTATTTAATTGGAGTGATTAGGAGGATTAATTATGGATAAAATTTTAGAACAAATTAAAAAAGTAATAAATAATAGCATAAAAGAATATATGCCAGAAGTAAAACCAGAAAATTTGGAAGAAAATGGCGCAATATATTACATGAATGGACAAAATGGAACGGAATGGGATTATTATGTAAATGAACATTTATCATACTTTATGGTTTTTTATAATGATAAAGAAAATTTAGGAGCGGCAAAACTTAATTTATATCCTGATGGATATTACACATTATATTTATATAATAAAAAAGGAAAAAACTTACTTAAAACAATAGATTCAAAAATTGATGCGGTTGAAAATGATGTATTAAAATTTGCCACATTATTAAAAGTACAAATGGATGATAAAGATAATTGGGATGCAAATATAGATAAAATTGATGCAAATAAGGGCCCAACAGAAGAGGAATTAAATGATTTCAAAAATGCAGAAAAAGATTTTGAAAGAACAAAAAATAGATTTAGAATATTTCATAAAATGGCGTATGTTTCTAGAAAAATATTGGATGAAGGCTATAAAGTAGGATATATGATAAGAGAAGAACCATTAAATGATAATGATAGTGGTTGGCAATTTATGGCAGGAAACGAAGATGATGAATATTTAAATGAGCATAATAATCTTTCACTATTGTCTATTAATGAAATAAATAATTTAGATTCTGATATTTTTAAATATCTTGATTGTCCAGTTGGTTCAGAATTTATTAGAATATCATCAAATGATTTTGAGGAAGATCATAAGGATAAACCTATATTTATAGAAAGAAGGTAATTGTAATGATTAATAATATTAAAAAAAGAGACGATTTGTTTAATGTTGGCTTTATTGAAAGCAAATTATTTAATAAAAGGATGGAAGTGTGGATTGAAAATACTGTAGAGATTGAATATGCAGAAAAATGCGTTAGTAACTTTTTATCACTAAGCGAAGAAACTATTGATAGAATATGTGAGCGTATTTCGGCATATCATAAGTTCATGTTAGAAGAATGGAATGACGAATTTGTTGCAGAAATAAATAAAAAAGTTCCATGTGATGCATCTGGTAGAGAAATATTAAAGTATATAGAGAATCCTGCGATTTATATATTTCCACCTGAAGGTGAAGGAATTGGTTACATAATTGAAGGACAATGTGAATGGGAACCCGAGCATGGAATAGATGTAATTATATTAGATGATAAAATAATGGATGTTGGGCCAGGTGAAGGATTATTACCATGGTCAGATGAAGATGAATTTAAAAGAGCATTTTAGGAGGATAATATGGAAATAAATAATCATTTTGAAAATTTAAATTATAATGAAACTTATGGATTTGAAGGGGAAATATCAATAGATTTCTTTGAAAAAAGTATAAATGTAGATTTAATAGTTAATACTGAAGAGGAAGAAATTGCTGATATTCAATTTGAAACATATGAAAGGTTTAAAGAAAAATGGCCTGAACTTCAAAAGGCTGTTATTGAAAAGATTTTAAAATATTATAATGAAGAAGAAAAAGGTTCTTATGGACCTGATAATAAAGAAGAATTTAATAAATGGTGGCCTGAAATAAATACAACTGAAGAATTATTAGAACAAATTGAATTTGATGGAATAATTATTCCAGATGCCTTTGTTATGGAAGATGCTATAGGCGGTAGATGCTTATACTTACTATTTAATAAGAAATGGGGAAATGATATTGAAGATAATGGTATAGGTGTTCAAATTTTAAATGAAGAAATAAACCAAATAGGATATAAAGATATTGCTTTTTAGCATTATAATATAAAAAGTGCAAAATTAAAACAAGGAAATTGTAAAATATTGATACTAGAAGATAAAAGTGTTATAATTTATGTAGAAAACCAATGGGATGGATATTTTATGAATTATGATAACACATATTTGCCCAAAAGATTAAGTAATTATTTAGACGAAATATATAATAATAAAGAGTTAAATGATGCATTCTTTGAATGTGATATAGAATTATATGAGCCAGAGTTGATAAAGAATTTATAAAACGATGAAATTGGCTTGAAGATTTGATGGAACCTGGAGAAACAAATTATAAGTTAAAACCTTTTGCTAGGGATGGCACTGGTGTTTTATGGGTGATTTTAAATGATATACTAATTAGATATATTGGTACGGAAGGTGAAGCTGGAATTGTATCGAGAAGTATAGATGAGTTTGTGAATATAGTTGAATCTTTATCATAAAAAAGGTTTTAAAAGTGAATAATAGGAGAAAATAGAAATGAAGAATAAAATAGAAACACTGGATGAGTTATTATCATTTAAATTTGTATATTATGAAGAAGATAAAGAAAATGGTGGTATTAGTATTAACGTATATGGGAACATATTAAACAAAAATTATAGTTTTAATGCTAGTTATATACTTAAAGATAAAAATATGTATTATAATGGTGATTATGAGGAAATTATAGAATCTTTAAAAAATAATGATAATAAAAAGGTTAAAGTTACTTTAAAAATAAAAGAAAATGAAATAAAGGATTTTAAAATTGATTTAGAATCATTATCTGCTATTTATAATGATGATAGATTTAAACAATTAGAACTAATTGGTTATGGACAAGTAGATATAAACAAGGATAGTGATTACAATTTATCTAATAAAAAAATAGTTCTTAAAAGTAAAAGTAGTGTGATAATAACATGTAATGTTTTATTTATTGTTTTATTTATACTGTGTATAATTACATTTTTTATATGTTGTTTTAATAATTTTATGTCAGCATGTGTTATGGCACTTTTTATACCAATATTTATTTGTATATTAAATTATGTAAATAGGAAAATAATAATAGATAATTCTATGATTACGGTTGTAAATTTATTTAATAAAAGAAAGGAAATAGGTAATATTTCGGAAATAGCATCTTTTGCTTATAATAATGGAGATGTAATGGTATTTAATAAGAAAAAAAACCTATTGTTTTATTATTTAGTACCACTTCTTAAAGCTAGAGAAGATAATTTATTTTTCTATAATTATTTAAAAAAATATCATAAGAATGTTTTATATGTATCAGGAAGGAAGGAATATATTCTACTTTATGGTGTTGTGTTTTGGTTATTATTATTCTTTTTGACACTTGAACAAACAAATGATATTTTATCTATTTTTATATTTCTTTCTACCACTTTTGTTCTTTTATTATTGGGAATAAATGAAGTGTTAAAAAGGTTTATTATTAATGATAATAAAACAATTATTTATAAAAATTTATTGCATAATAAGAAGATTAATATTAAAGATTTAACAAAGGTTTTAAATGAAAGTACTGGAAGATTTAATATTAAAAGGAAAATTACAGGTTATATAGGTAACCAAAAAGTATTTAAAATTACATTATTTCCATATGAAACAGAATATTTAGTAGCGATATTAAAATCGAATAACATTAAATACATAAAAAAATAATAACGTAAAGTTTGTTAGTGGATTATTAATGGCGAATATTTAAACATCTTTTAAGAATTAACAGATAAGAAAATTGATTGAATTAAATTCTGAAAGTAATTATAATAAAGTATTTGATGATTTTATAAATAGGCATGGATTAAAAAAAGATATAAAGGATGTATACGATATGATTAAACTAGGGTTAACCGTGAAACCATTTCTTATAATTAAAGCAACAGATGTTGAATATACAGATTCATATTCATTACTTGGCCTTGATGATAATCAAGAAACGTTAGAGAAATTTATAAAAGAATATTTATAATATATTGTAATTATAATGATACAAGTTTAGCTTAAAAAAAGTTTTTGGGAAAGAAGGAAAAAGAATGAATTTTAAAACATATGAAGAAGCATTAGATTTATTTAGAAAAGTAAACTGTATAGGGGATGATAATTGCATCTTTGTTACATATAAAGATCCAAATATTAATTCGACAAAATATGCTTTATTTGGAGCAGTTGGAGGAGCTATTGGAGCAATGGCAGCATTCACAAACGGGATGGTTGAAGGATTAGAAGGATGTGATGGTTTATTAATTAATCAAACAGAAAATGGTTTAGGATTGATACCACTTTTAAGTAAAGGAATGCAGATGGTAGTTAATGTTTCCAAAATGGAACCACAATTAGATAGATTTGTATTTGTTCCAAATAATGCTATTGAATCTATTGAGATTAAAAACTTTAATTTTTTAAATAAAAAATTACAAAAAGTAACTATTAAGATAAATGGTTTAAAACCACTATATCATGTGGCTAAAGTTAGTGATAAAGATATAGAGTATCAAGAACAAAATTTTACTAAATTTATGAATAGATGTAAAGATGGGATTAAAGTTCAAGAGGGAGTAAATACTTTCTCTAAAAAAAATGATGTTAACTTAATAAACAATAATGATGAAAAAGAAAAATTTGCTAATTTAGCACTTAATATATTAATAAATAATAATATGGTATCAGATGTTAATGGTATTAGTTGTGAATATGGTTATTTATATAACATCGATGGTCATGGGTACGAAGGTTTATTTAAGATAAAGAAATTAGATAAAACTTATTATTTTGCTGTTCAAGGTGAAGAATTAAAAATGATTAGTTTAGACGAGCCACATTTCATAGCTTATAGAGATAGCTTTATTGAAAGGTATAAATAGGTGATAATATGACATTTTTAGAATTAATTGAGAAAGTAAATAGTCTTGAAAATAAAAATAGTATTAAGGATATAGTAGATAATATTGATATAACAGAAGATAACTTTGATAGTTGGGTTGATAATATTTTTAGTGACAAAATGGAATCGTTTGATATGAATAAGTTACCATATTTAATAGATGAATTATATAAAACTACGGATAAATTAAAATTTATGCTTTGCTGTATGTTACTAGAAGTTACTTGTGATAAATTAGAATTTATTACGAATTTAGAAAATTATCCATTATATATGGATAAATATGAAATTTTAATTCATACACTAGCTACTGTATATAATCAAGTAGATAATGGAATTGCTAATTGTATGTCTTTAATAATAATTAATAATGATCCTAAGTTTGAACATTTTGATGAAGAAAATAAAAATATAATAATAAATGCTACTAAAAGAAAATTAAAAGGGATATTAGAGTATTTAAAAACAAAGAATATTAATCCATTGGTATATAGAGATTTAGAAGTAATTGTAGATATGTCTTGTTATTTAAATGATGAGGGAATTGGTAAGTTAATAAATGAAATAGATAACATTAATTATAACGATAATGCTGATATTTTTATTATGAAATATAAGATAATTAATGATATGAAAATATCTGATGAAAAATTAAAAATACTAAAACAAGATACCAATAAGTTGTATTTATTATATAGCGTTATGGAAAGATTAGGAGTTAATAATGTATACTTGAAAGACATAACACAAGAAAGTATTGCAAAATCTGATATGATAAGATGGCTTTGTTATCCAACAGAATTAGGAAGTAAGCCAGATAAAATAGAACTATTAGGAGAATTTATTTATAACGATACGAGATGTTTTGCTTATAAGTTTTCTAAGAAAGATTTTAAGATTAGTGGAGAATTACTTGGAGTAGCAGGAGGTTATCCTATGGATAAAGTAAGCTCTGTTAGTACTGGATATACTTTTTCTAAATTTGAAAATGTTCAAGATGATTGGGAAGAGCAATCTGGAGAGTTAGTGGAAACCATATTTAATTATTGGAAAAATAGAGAGAACAATAATAATGATAGATGATTTATTTAAAGATTTTGAATTTAATGATGGTATAGTCTTGAAAATAAAAATATAATAATTAATACTACTAAAAGAAAATTAAAAGGATGGCGGATTGATAATATGTTAAAAGAGTATTTTGAAAGAAAAAAGTATATTAAGAAAGCTAAAGAAAAATATCTTAATAAAATGAAAGATTTGGGTATTACTAATTTTTATAACTTTGGTGATACTAGAACAGATGATACATTCTTTGTTACTTTAGATAAAGATATATGAAAAGTCTGCTACCGTGAAAGAGATAGTGTAAATGTTTTGAAAAGTTTTAATAATGAAGACGATGCTTTTGACTATTAAAAACATAATAAATGAAAATATTAAAAAAAGTTAAAAAAGGTGACTGAATTCTATTCAAACTGCACGGATTTACAAAAAAATTAAAATTAACAACTAAATACCCGAAAAATAAGGCTCGGTTGTTAATTTTTTCTTGCATTTTTTCTAAAATGTGGTAATATATTGTTGTGTTTGAAATTTTCTTCCACGCAAAAAAGTGTACGAAATTAGTCATTTTTAAAACTAAGTGCACGCCCATTAACTATTATTTGTGAATTAATTGGTTTGTTTGCCTACGAACGTTCAAGAAGAAATTCCTCTTGAACTATCGTAGAAACTTATTATTCAATATTGTTTTCTAAGTCTTCTAATATTTCATCTATATAAGATGATGTTAACAAATGAAATAATGAGTAAAAAGTGTCTTTTGAAATGTTATGTTCTTGTAACATCCTTAATGTTATTGCTTCGTAAGTTTTAACATCATTATTTGCACTTTTTAGCATATCAATAATATCTTTTAAAGTAACATTGCCAATAATAGGATGAAAATAGATGACTGTGTCTTTGATTTTGGGTTTATTATTCATGGTTATCACCTAGAATATTTTTTAAAGACATATTTACATTATCTGGTTCTATATAAGAACAATTTAGTTTTCTTATTAGATCCGGATATTTTTTTAATGTTAAATTGTATGGTGTTTTTCCATTTAATGAATCTCTTGGTATAGCATTAATATTATCTTGTAATCTTTTTACTATATCATCATTTAAAACATTGAAAGATGTTCCTTTCGGAAATACTCTTCTTATATATTCATGATTAACTTCAACTCCATGTTTTTGATATGAAGAATACGGATCACAATAAAATAAATTAGATACCTTTTTATTATTTTCATAGTCCATTTCAAAGTTTAAGACATCAAAAAATTCACTACCATTATCTGTTAAAAAGATTCTAAATACTTTAGAGTATAGCTTAATACCTAAAGTATTTTTTAAATATATAATTTTTTCATAATTGATTGACTAATATTTAATATTTTAGTAAAATTAAATTATAGAGTAAATAATAGAGGTGTATTTTTATGCAAATTGGGTTTGATAATGATAAATATGTTAAATTGCAAAGTAAAAAAATAAGAGAGAGATTTAAATTATTTGATAAATTATATTTAGAAGTTGGAGGGAAATTATTTGATGATAGTCATGCATCAAGAGTACTTCCGGGATTTAAAAATGATGTTAAGATAAATATGTTTAAGGAATTAAAGGATGAATTAGAAATTATTTTTTGTATTAATGCCGGCGATATTGAAAGAAATAAAATAAGAGGAGAATATGGTATCACTTATGATAATGAATTATTAAAACTTATTAATTGTTCTAAAAAAATGGGCTTTAGTGTTAATAGTGTGGTAATAACTTTATATGAGAATCAAGTTAGTGCAGATAAGTTTATTAAGAAGTTAAATAGAAATGGTATTAAGACTTATATTCATACTTTTACGAAAGGGTATCCAACGGATGTTGATATGATTGTTAGTAAAGAAGGGTATGGTGCTAATCCTTATATTGAGACTACGAAGCCTTTAATATTAGTTAATGCACCTGGTCCGGGTAGTGGTAAACTTGCTACTTGTCTATCACAGATATATCATGAAAATTTAAGGGGAGTTAATGCTGGATATGCTAAATTTGAAACATTTCCGGTATGGGATTTACCTCTTAAACATCCTGTTAATTTAGCTTATGAAGCTGCGACAGCGGATATAAAAGATGTTAATATGATTGATCCTTTTCATCTAGAAAAATATAATATAAAGGCCGTAAACTATAATAGAGATATTGAATTATTTCCTGTACTAAAAAGTATTCTTAGTAAAGTATCTAAAAAGGATATTTATAACTCTCCTACTGACATGGGGGTTAATGTAATAGGTAAATGTATTACTAATAATAAAGTAGTAGAGGAAGCAGCTATTAGGGAAATAGTAAGAAGATATTATAATGAAAAAAATAATTATAAGTTAGGATTAAGTGAGGAGTATGCTTATAAAAAGATTAAATTATTAATGAATGAACTTGGAGTAGATGAGTATTATTTAGATGTTGTAAAACCATCTCTTGATAAAAAGAATAAAGAGGGAGTACCAGTAATGGCTATTAAAGTAAATGATAAAATTATTACTGGTAAACAAACAGAATTACTTACCCCTCCTAGTAGTACTATTATTAATGCTATTAAATATTTAAGCGATATTCCTGATGATATAAAATTACTTTCTCCTAATGTACTAGAACCAATGATTAAAATAAAAAAAGAAATAGGTAGTGGTACTAGGTTAACTTTATTAGAGGTACTTACTGCTCTTAGTATTTGCTCTGTTACTAACCCTATGATTGAAAAGGCCTTATCTTATTTAAGCGATTTAAGTGGCGTAGAAGCTCATGCTACTTATATTGTAAGTAATGGAGATAAGAAAACACTAAAGGGGTTAAAGATTAATTTAACCTGTGATAGTGAATACATAGAGTGATGATTTGCATGAAAAAAAGTATATTATTATCATAATATGTAGTATTATATTTTTAATAATAATAAGGTTACTAGCTATATTTGGTTTCTTTTATTTAATTTTTTCTTCATCTAATATTGAAGTAAATACTGATATTAATAAATATAATGTTTATATTGGGGATCGTGCTATTAAAGAATACCGTAATAAATGGGGTATGGATGAAAAAATATTTCCTAGTACAATTAATAGTAATATGAATGTATTAGATTATAAAATGGTATATTATAATCCTAAGACTATGTGTGAATAGAATTAGTAGAAAGAGTAAGTGGTAATGAATTACTATTTATTGTTCATAGTAATTGACCTATTTTAAATAATTATATAAGTGTAACTCTACGCTTTGTATGTATACTTTTTAATTTTTATTTGATATTATTAATTACGAAAAGAGGGATGATAATGAATCAAGAAAAGATAGGTAAATTTATTGCTGAATTGAGAAAAGAAAAAAAATTAACACAACAAGATTTGGCAGATAAATTGGGTGTTACTGATAGGGCAGTTTCACATTGGGAAAATGGTAGAAGATTACCAGATTATTCTTTATTGAAAGATATTAGTAAAGAATTAAATATTTCAATTAATGAATTATTAAGTGGTGAAAGGTTATCAGAAAAAGATATAGAACAAAAGGCTGATGAAAATATAATTAAATTTTCTGAATTGATAAGCTTTAAATCAATGAAATATGGCATAATTGGGATGTCTATTATCTTTATAATTTTGGTTTTAATATCAACATATAAGAATATAAGTCCTGCTCCATTGGTTAGTTTAATTTGCGCATATAATTCTGTAACATTTTTTAGTAGATATAAATTAAATAATGAAAAATCTAGTTTAGTTTCGGGTGTCATGTTAGGAATAACTGTGATATTAAATACAATAGCATTCATATTAAAATAAAAATATATAATTGATTATTCTAATAAAAGTATGTTTATTTGTGAAACAAATAAACTGTTAATCATAAGGCATACAAATAATATACATTATAAAAAGCGAGTAATTCGCTTTTTTTCTATTTATTAACTTTAATACTATTATAGAATAGGGGTAGTAAGATATAGTTATTATCCTGTAAGTATTCTATTGCTTTTGGTAGTATAGATATTGTTATATTACTATAATCATGAAATAATACTACTTCAATATTTTCATTAATTGAATTAGTGAAATTATTCCATGCTACTGTTGTATTAGGTAAATATCCTCCGTCACCATCATTAGCGGTCCAATCGGCCCAACCATATCCTAAATTTCTAAGTTCATTGATAATACTTTCTTTTAACCCTCTAGCGGTAGAACTACCTCCTGGAAATCTTACTATATTTGTTTTTACTCCAGTTCTTTCTTCAATTAATGTTTCTTGCCTTTTAACATCAGAAATAAATGAAGTAGTACTATTATATAATCCTCTAAAGATAGCATGAGTATAAGTATGATTAGCTATCGTATGACCAAGATCAACTTCTTTCTTATATGTTTCAGCACATGAATAGTTATTATTATCATAACAAATATCTTTATCTAAACCAATTGTAAAGAAAGTAGCTTTAACTTTATACTTATCTAAGATATCAAGTACTTCATCAGTAGAGAGATATGGCCCATCATCAAAAGTAAGATAAGCTATTTTATAATTAGATTCACTATTAGTAATTTTATCTTCTAATTTACTAGCTAGACTAAATACTTCTTCTTTCAATTTAATAATTTCTTCTTCGATATTATTTAAAGTATTTTCGTTATATTCTAGTTCTTTTTTAATATCTAGTTCTTTAGTATATTCTTTATTTAAAATATTTATTTTACTATTTAATTCTTTATTATCTTTTAATATATTATTATATTCTAAATATTCATTATAAGTAAAATATAATAATATAGATAAAGAAATAGTAAGTAATATAAGTACTAAGATAATGCCTTTACTAGTTTTTCCTTTGTTTCTTTCCATACTTCTTCTTCCTTCAATATATTTTCTTTATCTTTTTTAATACTATCTATTCTATCTTTATTATTAGTATTTTCTTCTTTAATAGTAGTATTATTACTAGTAATATTATCTATTTTTTCTTTTAATTTATTATTTTCTTTTGATAAAGTATTTGACTTATATGTAAAGAAAATAAATATACCTAATGTAATACTAAATACAAAGG
>AUXO017226590.1_pt1 | contig 24872 bp, 42 predicted proteins | sample 768731 | NCBI WGS metagenome assembly AUXO01 (sample SAMN02715735, study PRJNA202380) | gut metagenome | biome: sheep rumen | host: Ovis aries | place: New Zealand: Palmerston North | reverse complement strand
TTATATTAAGGATTTATTTGATATAATAAATTCTAATCTTTTTAAAGAATTTGTTCCTTCTAGAGCTAATAATGAAATATTGAATATAGTAAAAAGTATTAAAGTACAAAAAAATACTAAGAATTATAATAGATGTATTCAAAATTTTAAGAAGATATTTGAAATAATTAATGTAAAACTACCAGAGTTATGATAATTTGGTCAGCAAAAATTAGAAGAAGATTTGAAGAGTTAGATATTGATAAAATTGAAAATTATTTAAAAGATAATGGATATAATTTTCAGTTTGAAGGTGGATTGACAAAAAATGAAGATGTAAAAGACAATTGGTTTAAGTATATTCATTATTGGAATCCTAAGACTAAAATGAAAGTTAGGATTTGTTATTTTATGAATAAACATAATATTAAAGAAATTATGACTTGGGATAGAAGTAAGAATCAAGAATGGGGAGATTCTCATTATCCAGATTTCAGATATAATAAATGGAAAAATATAAAAAAATAATATAATGATTTGTCAGCATAATATAACTGGTGTAAAATATAATTACCAACATACAAATAATGATCAAGTAAGATTATGGAATCCAACTTGTAAATCTTTCAGGATATCTTATGATGATTGGATTAAAGATTATTTTATTGTAGATAAATGGTTAAAGTTAAATTAAATAAGTTTATAATAGATAGGAAGAAAAATATTTATAAATATATTCCTAGTCATCAATATTATCTTAAAATTACTCCATGGAAACATGGAGAAGACAGAAGAAAGAGTATTGATGATATAAATGATATGCTTTCAACAGGTAAGGCTATTCCTGAAAAGAATGAACATAATATATATCAGATGTTAAATAATATATGGGATCAGACTTATGATTCTTGGGAGCATTGTGGAAATGCCTATGAAGTTGATTTATTTGAGAATACAAAGATGCGGATGAATTTTCAGAAAATTCCTTGGCATTATTTTTCAGAAAAATCAGTTAATTATTTAGGTATAGAAAAAGAGCAGAAATATAATTATAAAATTGGTTATAATTGTGGAAATCTTTATTGGGTAGAAATTGGTGGATATCTTCCTAGAGTGAGACTTTTTAATTTCATAGATGAGAATACTCCACCAGTTAGACAAAATTTCAAATGGTCAAAATTAGAGCATGTAAGACCAATATATAACAAGAAACTTAAAAAATATATTTGATATGCCTATATATTTTGAAGACTATTATAATTATAAAATGAAGAATTCTAATAATAATTGGAATACTTTTATTCTGATTATGTTAATTACTTCATGTTTTATATTAATATATTTAAAATTAAGAGGAGGGATTTCATAGTCTCTCCTTTAAATTTTTGATATTTTATACTATATTGAAATTATTCAATTTAATTAAATATGAACAAAAAAGAAAAGGATGAAAAACTTATGTGGTTGTTGAATGGTGGTGCTTATAGCAATGATGAAATCTCAGAAATGGCAGAATCTTGGGCACATGATAATTCAACTAGTCTTGAAGATGAAACTGCAAAATATCTTGGATTTGTTGCTGGCTTTAAAGAAGCATATGGATTGGGTGTACAAGATACAGCAGATATTTTTGATGAAAACTAATATTTGAAAATATGACACAATCAGAAAAGAAAGCAAAGTTAGAACTTTACTATAAAGCAAAAGATGCTTATTATAATGGTCAGGAAATTATGTCTGACTATGAGTTTGATATGCTTGAGAAAGAATTAGGACTTGATAATAAGTCTCAAGTTGGTGCTCAGCATAATCCTTCTTATACTATTAAACATCCATTTATGATGGGTAGTCTTTCTAAAGTACAGATTCATAAGTCAAAAGAAGGAGATATAAATTGGAGTATTTATTATCAGAAAGCTAAGAAATATTTTCAAGGAAATAAATCTGAATGTCCATATCTTATTATCACACCTAAGTTTGATGGTTGTTCTTTTGAATGTGAAGTAATAAATAATAAAATTTATCAGATTTCTTCTCGTGGTGATGGTGAATATGGTAAAGACTTGACTAATCATCTTAAAGGATTTATTCCAGATACTTTAATAAATCGCCATAAAGGTGAATATGAAATTTCATCTCCTTATAATCATTTTGTTTATCGTGGTGAAGTATTAATTAAGAAACAAACTTTCTTAGATAAATATCAAGATCAGTTTGTAAATCCTCGTTCATTTGTATCAGGTATATTGAATCGTGATTATTCAGAAGATGCAGATTTCCAAGAGATGCTTCATGACTTGTCAATAGTTATCTATGACTATCATATTATAAATGATAAGAAAGAAATTATTGATAAAGATTGGATGGATTTATCAGAAGAGCTTGGTTATGAATTTAAAGGTGATGTCAAGAGTGTTCTTCCAGATCATTGGATGATAAAGATTCAGATTAATAATGAGACTGATTTCAAAGATATTTATGAAGCATTTGCAGAATATAGACATAAATGTAAATTTGCTCTTGATGGTATTGTTATTAAACCTTTAAAAGAGTATCGTATTAATAATCTTACAGAACCTCGTCCAGAAGATTGTATTGCTATTAAATATATTCCTATTCTTGAAGAGACAGAAGTAAATAATATTACTTGGAATCTTGGAAAGACTGGAGAGCTTATTCCTATTATTTGGGTTAATCCTGTAATTATGGATGGTAAGCAAGTACAGAAATGTTCTGGTCATAATTATGGTTATCTTATTGAAAAGAAAGTATCTATTGGAAGTAAGATTATAATGTCTCTTGCTGGTGATATTATCCCATTCTTATATAAAGTGACTAATACTGATAATTTTGATGAGAATAATATTAACCGTCCAGAAGATACTTATGAAGATGATATACATCTTATGAAAGTAATGACTGAAAGAGATCGTGCTCAACTTTCATTTGTAAATTCAGCAGTATCACTTGCTATTCCAAATATTGGTAAAGAGTCTGCTAAAAAACTTTTTACTTATATTTGTGATAATGATAAGACTACTTTAGATTTCTTTGATCTTGGTGAACCTAAGCTTTATTATAATATTCTTCAAGTAAAACCAGAAGAGATATATTTTGGTATTGGTGGTAAGAATGGACAGAAAGCTAAGAAGAGTTTTGAAGATATTATCAGGAATATCTCTCTTGTAGATATTATTAAAAGTTGTAATTTCAGATTTTGTGGACCTAAAGTAGCAGAGCAATGTGCTACTTATCTTATAACTGGTGAAGCTGATTTTGAACATCTTGCAGAAAAGGGATATCTATGGTGTACAGATAATCAAAGTAAAGAACTAGATTTTGTATATCAGCTTATTCATAATCTTGGTAAGACATTTAAAGATTTTGAACAGCAACATGAAATTAAAGTACAAGAAAAGTCAAATCAGATTCCTATTATTATGACTGGAGAGCCTAATGGATATAATTCAAAGGGTCATTTCTTACAATGTCATCCTGAATACAGACAGACTGGTTCATGGAAAGAAGTACAGATTGTATTTACTAATTCTTTTGAATCTAATACAGGTAAAATGAAGAAAGCTAGAGAAAAAGGAATTGAAATAAGATTATATTAATATGAATGTAGAGTTATTAAGAACAATAATATTGATAATATATTTATCTCCTATATATGCAATAACAGCTTATTTATATTATTTACATATATATTATTCAAAATTTCATGAAGATAAACCACAAAAAATGGATATTGAATGGAATCATAAATTTAAAGTAAATGAATATTATAATCAATTTGGTAATAATTTAAAATCAATAATTAATACATAATGAAACTTACTCAACAATATAGGACAATTCCTACATCTTGGAATGAACGTCCAAAAAATAAAGGAAGTGAAATTATAATTAGAGATAATTGTACATTTAGTGATTGTATTAATATTATTGAAGAATTCTGTAAAAATCTAGAATATTTCCATCATTATCAAATTATTCAATTAAAAAGATCATCAAGTAATAAACCAATTAGATTTGAAATTTTAATTTATACATTAGATCCAAATAGAAAAATTGAAGGAAAATGTAATGTTAAAGGATGGGAAAATGAAATTCCTCCAGTAATTCTTTGTATATTTTATATATATAATAATGAAGTTGGAGATAAATGGCTTAGTTGTTTTGATTTTAATGTGATAAATTTATAAATTATTTAATATGAAGATAAGAGAAACTTTTGAATATGAAGTGGAAGCAGATAATTTAGAAGATGTTTTTACTATTGATAATTATATTGATTGTGTAGATGATATGTGTTGTCCATTTTGGGATGGATATGCAAAACCATATATTACACATAAGAATTTAGAAGTTATTGAAGAAGGAATGCATTATCCTGAGTAATATGAAAGAATTAAGTACTGTTAATCTTGGTAAAGAGCTTAGAAAAGTTATAGATGATATGTTTCTTTCAGGAGATCTTAAGAAAAAAATAGTATTAAGAGATACTATAGATGAAGTAAACATAAATATTCTAAGAGCTAAGAAACAAGGAAGAAATTTTATATGGTTTAAGAAAAACTTAACATCAAAAGAGATAGAAACAATAGAAAATATGGGTTGTGCTGTATTTAATCCTAGAAAAGGAGTTAATTATGGAAAAACATGGCCTGGATATCAAATAAGCTGGTAAAATGATTAGAGAAATTACAAATTATGTTGTCGGCAGTTTCAAATGTTCAACTACTGATAATTTTTCAATAGAGTCAAATATTATTTATGAATTTGATACATCTCCTACATTAAATAAAATTAAAGAGACTTGTATAAATTGGTGTAATGAAAATTATCCTAATTATAAATGGGAAAATTGTATTATAACTAGTTTAGATTTTCTTTCTAAACATGCATTTGATATATTATCTGGAAATGAAGAGAGTATATAAAAACAGAATATTAAAAGGTAAAGATGGAATATATTATCTTCAAGAGAATAAAGAAGTTCCTTTAGATAATATATGTGATAAATGTGCTTTATTAGATCTTTGTGATGAAATTGCAGATAATTTAAATAGAATTGATTATTTTGCTTGTCATGATTTAATTAAGAATGGAAAGAAATGGTGTAAAAAACATCCTCATAGTTATTTTATAAAACTTGAAAATGAAAACAGTATTTAGTCTAGAAAGATCAACACAAGATATTCTTAATGATTTTAAAGCAGGAAGAATATCTATATGTCCAAATCAATATCCTGATTTAAAGACTTTTAAGAAAAATTGTAAAGAACATCCAGGAATAGTATGTATCTCTTATACTGTAAAAAATGAGTTTATTCTTCTTAATTATAATGATGAAGTTCTTTTAGAAGGTATATATTATAAAGTAAGAAATAAACATTATTGTTTTAATAATGATTTTATTATTTATCATTTAGGTATAAATTGAATTTTTTCTTGTTTTTACTATATTAATCTTGTAATTAAAAAATAGTAAAAATATGAAGTATACAGTTTATCAGATTCCATTCCCTATAAATAAGGAAGAAGAGCAGATTTATTGTCATTATGCTTTTGCTCATCTTGATTGGATAGATAAAGTTCATTTCGAGTATTATAAAAAGACTTATTCTGGAGATATTAATACACAGAATACAAAGACTTATCAGATTTTGGATGATATTTTCCGTGAGCTTAATCTTAATCATCCATCAGATTATAAAGGACATTCTCTTTCTGTAAGTGATATTATACTTATTAATGGACATTATTACTATTGTGATGCTTATAGTTGGAAAGAAATTAATATCTGATATGAGAGAATCTACATTAAATAAAATTAAAAAATATTACGATGAACATCTATATGTTGAAACATATAGAGGATGGGTTATTCGTAAATACTCATGGGAAGTTAAATATCTTGGAATACTGACTCAATATACTTGTGATGTTCAACCAGGACTTGAATCTTGTCAAGCTACACATTTACATTTAGTAAGAGAATGGATTGATAAGAAAATTGAAGAAGGTAAAATACAGAAAGAAGATATATGGAGAATAAATAAATAAGTTTGAAGACAGAATATTTATATGATTGATAATGAAAAAATAAGACAAGATATTATTGATTTTTTAGGAGATAAAATGCTCTTAAAAATGAAAGAATGGTTGAAGACAAAGAAAACTGTGTTTCCTTTATTGGTAGAAGATGGTTGTCCAATTTCTATTAATCTTCATTTAGGTATGCCTCTTCGTAATCATATTCGTAAGCTTCATCCAGAAATTGATGAAGAAATGACTTATGATAAATATGAAGATTATATTTATTATATGTGTTGTGATATAGCTAAAAATTATAAAAATGAGCTGGTATAATGTAGATCCTCATACAGAAGACTTACTTGATGCTATTGATACTGATGATATGATTAATTATCTTTATGATAAAAAGAAAATATCACATCAAGTAGTAAAGAAATATTTTGGTATTAAAGATATTGATGAACGTCCAAATATGTCTTATTGGACTAGATTAGACTTAGAAACATTAGGAATATCAGAAGATGATGTTCTTCAAGATATGTCTGAAGATGAAATTTGTCAATATCTTAAAGATTGTAATTATATATTTCCTAATGATTGTGTTTTTGAGAAAGATGTAGATCCATTTTTTCTTGAAGATGATGATGGTCCAGAGAATTGTGAGAATAATGTATTAGTTGACTATATTGAACATCTTATACAACTTAGATATGGTAAACAATATACATATCAAGAATTAAAAGATAAAATCTGTGAACTTATAGATAATTATGGATATAATCATAAATAGTTATGGAAATTAATATTAAAGATAAAATAGTTTTCTTTTGTGGACATGACTATGATGATAAATGGAAAATAAATTTATTGGTTAATTTTAAGAAATTCTCTTTTTCATTTGGAATATGTCCATCTAATTTGAAAACTATATCATATTCTACAGAGGGAAAAAGATTCTGTAATAGAGAAATATTTTATATATTAATTCTAAGTATATTTGAATTGACTTATATAGATAATACAGGAACTGATATTATTCATATGATTATTGATGAGGAACTGATATATTATCCTATTGATATGAATAAAAATGTTGATAATTTCAAAGCTATATTAAGACATAATATTGATTATGAAGGATATAATAGGAATGCTTGGCAATATTCTTTATTTGATTTACAATTCTCAGAAAAACCAAATGGAAAATATATTTATTATCTTACAGTAAGAAATGATAGTTGGTGGATAGAACATCAGTTAGGAAATCTGCTTAGTCAGCGTTATCCAGATTGTTATTTATCTAAAGAAGATATAGATTATTACTTTCCACAATTTCATGATGACTGGGTAGACCGGAGATATATTAAAATACCTTATAAAAGATTAGATATATATGAAAATCAGAAAGAGAGTTAACTTAAGTTAACTCTCTTTTATTTTATTCTGAACCCATAACACCCCATTGATCTTCAGGATCTACTTGTCCATCAAATAATTCTGTCATCAATGTTTTTTCATGAGGATTATATTTTAAATCATTATTCACATAACTATATGAAGATTTATTATTTACATTAGTATTAGAAAATGTCAAATAATAAGACTGATTTTCATTAGTATTTTTTATAGTATAATTATAACTTATATTAGCATAATATGAAAATGTAGAATAATATGCAAGACCTCTTAATGTACCTTCAAAATAAGAAGTTCTTAAAATTTTCTTATTAGGATTATATTTAAGACTTGTTGAAGTATAAGAATCTGAAATGCCATTAACATTTATATTATTCATGGTTATATTAAACCACTCATTTCTGTCTATTACTTGTATTTCTATATTAGAACCACTAATATTTCTTAATTTATTCAATATATAATTATATGCACTTTGTCCTATACCTACATAAGAATTAGTTAATGGATTATAAAGTTGTTTTTCATCTCCTAAAAGTATGAAACTATCTTTATACATATTAATCATATCTAATGTAAGATCAGATGCTTTATCAATATAAGAAAAATTATGTTTCATTTTATTTAATATATTATTCTATATAAAAATAAAAAAGGTATCAAGTATATGATACCTTTATTTTAATTAAATTTTGGTAAACTTACTTTTGGCAAGCTTCTTTGCATATTACTCATCATATTATTCATATTAGGTATTGTCTTCTGCATTGACTGATAACGTTTTTCTTCTTCTTCATTTTTCTTTTGCTGTTCTTTTGTAATCTCTTGGATTTCATCAAGAATCTGCTCATATTCAAAGTAAACCATTCTGTCAATTTCAGAAGGTTGTATATGCCATTCTCTTGCTATTGAAAGTTTATTTTTTACCAAATTTCTTATATTTACTCTTAACATTAAATAGAGCGCTTGGTCCATCTGGAAATCGGATTGGTGAGCTTACCTCCTCTCCACAAGTTGGACATTTCTTATAAAGCTTCATTGATGGAGTAATCATGATATTTGTAATAACATCATTATAGAATGCAAATTCATCTTTATCCCAATGATTGAACTTCATCTTGAATTCCTTAATCTGACGTTGTGCAATAGTATCATCTTTAGAAATCTTTGGTAAGAACCAAGGTAAGAATTTGATAAGTACTGCATCAAAGTTGAAATTAGGATTTTCTTGTAAACGATTAGCTGCCCATTGTTTAACATTAATATCTTTTTCAAGAGTTGGTAACCAAAGAACTAATGGCTCTTCTGATTCAATACCATACTCATTAAGATCAATAATCCAGTTTCTTCTTTCTTCATCATACATTGGCATAACTTCTGGATCTGGCATATCATAACTTAATGCCATAGGAGTAAGTTCAAATTCTACAGGATTATCACAATTTGGACAATCTTCTGTATATTTAATATTTGTCTCACCCTTAGAGAAAGTATACTTCTGAATAAGTAAGATAAAGAAGAATCTGTCCCATGCATTAATATTATACCATGGAAGTGGTCCAGTTGGTGTATAGATGCTGAAACAAGACTTAAGAACTTCATTAAACACTAAGTCTACACTTCTAGAATTCTCATCATCAATAGTAGACCAGTTTCTAATAGCTTCTACAGTAGCAGGACGTATTCTGAATTCCCATGTATTAGGATAGAACTTAGCTCTGTCTTTTAATAATGCTTTGTCAACTTCCATCCAACCATCACGGATTTCTGCTGTCTGTCCAATATTTTCACCAAGACGAGAAAGCTGATGATACTCTGTAAAATCTCTTATTGAGTCTTTGTCAATTTTCTGAGCATCTTTTCCTACATTGATCTTCTTTCCAATCATAGAACCAACTTCTTGTAATTCAGGTTTTTTATCTGTTCCAACCTCTTCTCTTTCAACTGGTGCTTCTGGAATCTGACCTTCTAATTGTTGCTCCAAAGAATTAGGAGCTTCATCTATATAACTCATTTACTAGTAAAATTATATATTTTTATATATAAATAAAAATTATTCTTTAAATTTAGAGTATTTTTAGAATATTTTTTCATATTTAGAAGAATAAATTACTACTGGTTCTTTCTTCTCAATGATTTTTCTTGTCTCTAATCTTACTCTTATCTTATGATCAAAATAATCATCAGCCATTTCAGCATGATTAACTACAAAAATTGAACGCCCTTCTTTTAAATTTTCTCTTAATAAACCAAGCATAATATTTCTAGAATCACTATCCATATTACTCATAAGCTCATCAAGGAAGAATATATTAAAATCAACATTAGATATTACATTAGCAATAACTCCAAATATAATACCTATATCTAATGTCTTTCTTTGTCCTGTTGATAAATCATTATATTTAATTTCTTTAATACCTCCATCAAAATAAATATGTGGCTTGAATTCTTGATCAAACTCAACAACATAAAGTTGATTAAGTTGATTCATATAATATTTAATTGATTTATTGATATGTGGAATTAAAGTATCAAGAAGTGAATAACGAAGAGTCTTACTAAATAACTCATTCATATCATTCCATTGTCCAATATTCTCATCAGATATCTTAATTTTTTCTTCTATTTCTGTAATCTTATCTTGATATTCTTTAATAAGATTATCATAATTTTCATTTAATAAGTCAACAGAATTATTATATATCTTAATCTTAGATTCAATATTTCCTATTCTTTCTCTAAGTTCAGACATTTTTTTATTTAAATCTACAGATATCTTATTTAATTCTTCTTCTACTGATTCTATTTCTTGTTTCTTTTCTTTTTCTAATGCTTCTTCTTTTTTATAAAGTTCAGCATATTCAAACATTTTCTTTTTACGAGACTCAAGTATTTCTGGATCAATTATATGTCCACATGTAGGACATTTACCTGTCTTGAATGTTATAGTATATTCTTTTTCTTGTTTACCAAGTGTACCATATTCAAGTTTCTTATTATAATGCTCTATCTTTTCTTTTTCAAGAGCTTTAATCTTAACTTCAAATTCTTCTTTATTCTTTTGAAGTTCTTGTTTATATGCTACTCCTTGTTCAATTAATTCATTCTTTTCTTTAGTAAGTCCAGCAATATCAATAGATTTATGAAGATTATCTTGTTGCTCTTGTTTCTTATGATTCAAATGATCAATCTGATTTCTTGTCTCGTTAAGAATAGTATTAAGCTGATTATTCTCTTGTATCTGTTGTTTTCTTTCTAATACAATTTGATTATTATATTCTGTAAATGTCTTAAATCCAAATATATCATCAAGGAATTGACGAGTCTCTCCTGGATTCATAGCTGCAAGACTATTCTTAAAAGCATTGAATGAGATAATACACATCTTTTCAATAGCTAACTTAGGAACATCATAATATTCTTCTTCTAATATCTCTTGAGTATCTTTCTTATTTGAAGCAGATAGAAGTCTTCCATCAATACTTACTTCTAAAGGTTGTGTAAGACTACGTTTAATATTAATCTCTTTATTTTTAGAAATCATATTAACTTCTACAAAACATTCATCTTTCTTAATATGCCATGAACAAAGATCTGGATTATTATGTTCTTTTACTTTACCAAATAATCCAAAAAGAATTGCTTCTCCAAGTGATGTTTTACCTGTACCAATAACTCCTGATAATTTAGTTAACCCATCTAAAGAATTAAAATCAAAAAAATGCTCTCCATAAAGACTTCTGAAATTTCTTATTGTAATATCTTTTATTCTCATGCTTCTTCTAATTTATTGTGTAATTTTTCTTTAATATATTCAAATTTTTCTTTAAGTTCTTCTGGTATATTATCTTCAATATACTTATCAATATTTGTATCAAAATTAGATACTTCTAATGTCTCTCCAAGAGAATTATCTATAACTTGAGTACGTACATTATATTCAGCATATTTTGTCTTAATCTCTTTAATACGCTCAATATACTTTGCTTTGTTTATATTTGTTGAAAATATACAAAGTTGTATATAAGCATTCTTGAAATCATCATCTGTAAGATCAAATATCTGCTCATTATAGAATCTTTTGAATTTTGGTGTAGTAATATTCTCAATTTTCTCATTGACTTCATTTCCATCAAGAATATACATATACTTCTCTGTATTTACATCTGAGAAAGTAAATGCAAACATACTACCAATATTATAAAGATTTCTATCAGGCTGCTCATTGATATTATGAATATGTCCTGACCATACCTTAGCATTCTTTAAAGCTATACTTCTAGAATAATCCCATTGAGATAAATCTGAATGACAGAAAATATTCTTTACTTCTCCATCAATAGAATAAAGTACATCTGAGAAATTCTGGAAATTTTCAGTATAATACCATGGAAGATAAAGATTACCATTTCCATCATAATAAGGATCAATATTTATGAATTTTACATTTTTATGAACTTCTGAAAATTCTTCACCAAATATTAAATCATAAGAATTATACTCATGAAATTCTTCAAGTGGTGAATAATAATCATGATTACCTGCTACAAAATAAAATTCAATATTAGGATATTTTTTAAGTATTGTTCTTATTAACTTCTTTAATTCTAGACCTACTTGCTGATTAATAGAATATCTTATATCTGTTAAGTCTCCCATAAATACTACTCTATCAATCTGATTATTATCTAGTACTTCAAAAAATTGTGTATTAAAAAATTTTAATTGATTCTCAAGCCAAACTACTGAATTAGAACTGACACCAAAATGACAATCTCCAATTAAAAGTTGTCTCATTAATTGTTGTTTGTTGTATATATTTCTTTTGTATATAATAATATAATTAATATAGAAATTATGAGATATTTAATTCAAATTTATTAAATAATTGAATTTTTTAATTGATTAACTATATTATTATCGTATTAAAAAATAAAGTTATGAATAAAAAACATTATATAATTGAAATTTCTGGAGAATCTGGAGGAAGATGTTATAGAGATCTTTCTAAATCAGAATATGAATTAATATCAGGAATTTTAGAGGAATGTAATTCAGAATATGTATGTGGAAGTATTACTGAATGTTTTGAACGATATGGAGTAATCTTAGAAGAAAAATATTCTTATAATAAATGGAGAGGAATATTTGCTCCTAATTATTGTGGTTATTCTAGAGGATATTATACTCAAGAACAAATTAATAAAGAAAATAATCAAGAAGTATATTTTAATTCTTTACATATTAAAACTATATTATTCAAAACTGAAGAAGAAGCTAAGAAATATCTTCTTAATTGGTTTGATGAATTTGGTAATAAATTAAAATAATTTTATGACTGTACAAGATATTATTGATAAATTTAATTCTATTGAAGATAAAACTCTTGAAATAGAAATGGTTAATCCTTATCGTCAGACAGGAAAACCTATCTCTATTGATGGTATTTATATTCAACAAATAGGAAATAAAGTTTGTTTTGATTTTGAAACTCAAGGATTAATTGATATATAATTATGGAAGGATTTGATAATATTGGAAATAAACTTCAAGTTGGTGATCAAGTACTTGTATTAGTTCCTAAATCTGATGCAACTTATAGATATGCTAATGTATTAGATTTTAGGAATATAAGAAAAGATAGAAAATATTGTGAAGTACTTATAGAATATTTTTCAGATAGACTATATTGTAATAAAAGACGTTGGGATCAAAGAGATAGTAAAGTATTATTTACAAAGAAAATAACAAAAGCTTGGAGAAGTAGTTCAGATATTATAAAAGTTAAACCAGAATATATACAATGACAGTAAAAGAACTTATAACAATTCTTCTTGAATATCCAATGAATGTAAATGTAACAATTTATGATCGAGATACAAAAGAAGAAAAAGATTTGATTTATGCCGGAGCTTCTCCAAAAGATAAAAAAGCTTGGTATAATAATAATGAATTACCATATAATGTATCTTATGTAGAAATTTTAACTGGAAAAATAAAAAATGAAAAATAAAATATTCTATAATTTTGTTATTAATAAAGATCTATGGTATGCTATAGGTTATTATAACAGATATTGTCTTTATAATAAATATGATAATACAATTGTAGATATTTCATTAGAAGAAGTTAAAAAATTAGCAGATGATACTATTAAATGGATTGAGTCACAAATTAAGAATATATATCCTATAAATCCTGAAGAAGGTGCTCCTAAATCATGGATGGTATTATATTATATGACTCTTTCTTATATGTATGATTATTATGATGAGTGTCCAATTAAAAAGAAATTATTTGATTCTACTTTAGATGAATTAAAAGATGCTTGTCAGAAAACAATTAATTGGCTTAAAAAATTAGCTTCAGAGATTAGAGAAACAACAGATAATGATTTAAAAAATATTTAATTATGATTACAAAAGACAAATTCTTAAAGTATTACAATGTTCAAAAGAGTGGAAAGTATAACATGATTATGGATTCTGGTGAAGTCATGAAAGAAACTCATTTGACTAAGGAAGAGTATATGGAAATTATTAAGAATTATAATATTTATAAGACAAAATATATTAAGTAATGAACTATAAGAATGATATGTGTGACGAGATTCAGTATGGAATCTATAAGTCAACTAAAGAAAAGTATTCAAAGAAAGTAAATCATAAAAAAAATCATGAGACTTATTCAAGAAAAGGTAAGAATAAGTTTTCAATCAGAAATATAGAATTTTAATATTATCAAGACTATGTTATAATAAAATATGCATAGTCTTGATTTATGATTAATGATACTTTAGTAAGTATTAATGTTATTAATCAAAAAACAAATACATTATTAAATGAATCACAAGTTCCTTTATTATTTTATTTCAATGGTGAAGGTGATTTAAAACATAATATTGTATTTAATAAGTCTTTTATAGAAAAATACATTTCTAAAATTAAGTCTTATGAAGATTATAAGAATATTTTAGTATGTTATTTTGATTTTGAATTTGATGAAAAGACAGGAGATGAAGTATATCATGATGAAAGATTTTATCTTCATGAATATTTTCATTTCTCAGATTTACCTATAAATACTATAGCTGGAGATTTAGTAGAAGATAAGATGAAGCAATTATATAAAATTTCTACTAATAATGAATATAATGAAAAAATGCCTTTAGGTAATCTTATTCATGATATATTCATAAAGTTAAAGTCTTTATATGGTGAAAGAGTCCAGAAAGAGACTCTTATTAATTATATTAGATCAGAAATAAATAAAGATGGGTTTGATAGTGTCAATACTCATTACTGCATAAATATATTAGAAAAAAATTTATGAAAGTAAAATGTAAGATTTTAACAGAAGTAGAGATACATTATGTTAAATGTTATCTTTTTGCTAGATATTGGGAAGATTCTGATATTTCATTAAATGGATCTGAATTTGAATCAGTTAATGAAGATGGAAGTAATATGCCACAATCTATGCTTTTAGATTATTCACCAGAAATTACTTCATATAAAGGATTTAAAGATGATAAATGTTTTTATATGAAGATTAATCCAGAGACTGGTCAAATTGAAAACTGGGAAAAGGGATATGCTATGCATATTCATTGGAAAGTAGTTGATCAGGGAATATATAAATATTATGATGATAAAGATAATATTATTAAAAATTTAGATTGTGAATATGTTCCTGATTATTTAGCAATTGAACATCCTGGATATGGAGACTATGTTATAATGAACGTTGATGAAAATGGATTTATAAATAATTGGAATAAAAATGAGTTTGCATCAACAGTTGAGTATATATTAAATAACGAAGAAGATTAAATTAAATTTGTATGGAGAATAGTTTTGAATTAAAGTTTGAAATGCCATATATTGAATGTGGTAGTTTTAAAGAAAAAGAAATTGCAACAATTCTTAACATTATTAATGGATCTAGAGCAGGTCAGAAGATATGTTTTGGAGGATATTTTAATGTATCATTTAATGAAGAAGATAAACAACATTGGAAGCCTATTCTAACTTATCTTGATAGTTTTTCTAGATCTAAGACAAATGCATTTTGTTTTAATATTTCAAAATTTGAGAAATATGATAAAGTATTTGTTTATTATAATGGTATAAGAGATTCATTATATTATGGACTTTTATTCTATAATTCAAATACAGGTAAATCAGTACATCTATATAATTTAGATTATGATTATACTAATTTGATAGTAAATATTTCACGAGTAATTAAAGTATAATGGAAGAAGATATGATGGATGGAGCTGGTAGTCAAGGTGCTGCAGCTGCTGCTTTTGATGGTATAATTAAAGGTTGGCCTGAGAAAGCTGTTCAAATGTTAAATGTTCCAAAAAAGAAAAATGACTTTATTTTATATATGAGTTGTGAGCTATTCAAAAATCAGCATATTGAGAATCCTAAAAATCAAGCTAAGAAATCTGTTGAATATGCTAATGCTATATATAATGAACTTAGATCTAGAGGAATTATTTCTGATGAATAAAAATTTATTTTTATAAAATAAAATAATAAAAACTATGAGAAAATATGTTTTAACTTTTCTATTTATGATTATGTCAATAATGATGACTAGTTGTGTTACTACAGAGGAGTTGGCATACTCAGATGTTTATGTATCTACAGGAATTACTTATCCAGTTATATATGTTAATTCATATCCATATTATTGGTTTGAAGGACATTGGATTATAGTTCCAACTCATAGATATAGATATATAAGGCCTTTGGATAGACCTAGACATTTTTATGCACCTAGACCTAATCCTCATAAATATAATTACCGTTATTATCATGGTCCAAGAGATAATCGTCATCAATATCAAAGACCTAATTATCCACAAGGCAGACCTCACACTCTACAGCCTAATAGACCAAGAAATAATAGTAATCATAATTCCAGAGGAAATTTTGGTGGAAGGAGATAAATTTGAAATTAATTAAAAATATAAATAAACAAGATTAAGTAATGAAAAAGACAATTTTTAGTATTATGTTCGCAATGATCCTTGGTACTGTTGTTGCTTCTTGTGGAGGTAAAGGTACAGCTACTTTTGGAACTGGAGTTGATAGTACTTTAGTTGACTCTACAGCAGTTGATTCACTTGATTCTACTTTAGTAGATTCTCTTGGTCAAGTTGTAGATTCAGTTTGCGCAGAATAATCGTAGATTATTAACTTAATGTGAGTGTAATGCTAGAAATCTTTTGATTTCTAGCATAATTTTTTTATAAAATATTAATAACTTTAAAAGATTATACTATATTATTATAATGATAAATATATAGTAGATAGAGTGATGTCGAAAAAATCAAAACTTACTTTATTAGTTGATGGTAACTGGATGCTTATGAGTAGGTTTTCTGTTATTTGTGATAAGTATAATTCTGATGAGCAAATGTGCAGAGAACTTCAGTTGCTTATTTTAAAGAGTATTAATAGAGTATTAAAACAATTTACAGACATAGATAATATTATCTTTGTATCTGATGGAGGCTCTTGGAGAGCAAATCTAGATATTCCTGAATACATTTATAAAGATCTAGAAGAAAATCAATCAGCTAAATATAAAGGACAACGTCATTTAGATGAAAGATATAATTGGGATATGATTTTCTCTTATTATGAGGAATTAATAGATTTATTAAGTAAAAATAATATAACAACCTGTAGAGTTCAGAATATTGAAGGAGATGACTGGTGTTGGTATTGGTCAACTAAACTTAATCAAGAAGGAACTAATGTAATGATTTGGTCAATGGATAAAGACCTTACACAATTAGTTAAAACAAATGATCAGAATGGAATATTTACAATTTGTTGGAATGATAGGACAGGACTTACATGTGAGAAAAAAGAGCAAGAAGAAGATCCTTTACAGTTTTTCTTTAATGATTTAAATAAAGAATATAATTCTAGAATTTTTGATCATATAATGAATAAATGTAAGAATGTAAATCCAATAGTTCCTAAAGAAATAGTTATTGATAAGATTATAAGAGGAGATAAAGGAGATAATGTATTTCCTATTGTTGTAAAGAAATCTAATAAAGCAGATTCAAATAAGAAATTCCGTGTAGGAGTAAAAGATATAGATTTCTCTTTAAATCTTGATAATAATAATGATATTAAGAATTATATTCATAATTTAGTTAATTCTAAAAAATATATAGGCAAAATCAATAAGTCAGAAGAAGATATTTATGATCATTTTAAATATAATTATAAATTAGTTGGACTTAATGAAGATAATTATCCAGAAGATATTCTTGAAAATATGAATTCTTATACAGGTTATATTGTAAATAATAATGTATCTGATGCATTATCTTATTTAACAGCTAAATCAAATGAATTATCTTCTATATTAGATAATATATAAAAAAGAGGGCTTCACAAAGCCCTCTTTTATTTTATTGTTTACAAGCTTTAATATGCGAACTACCAATAATTCTAACATATTTTTTATAGTTTGGATCATTTTCTTTAATAAATATAAACCATTGATTATTGTCAATCTCATTAAATATATTCTTTTCTATATTAGGAGCATTAATTTCACTCATATCTATTAATGTAAGATGACAATTACTGAATGCTTGTGGATCAATAGTACAATTTTCAAGCTCTTGTGTAAATTCAAATTTATTTATATTCTTAGCAACATAAATAAGTTTATTACTTTGTTTATTTAATATAGCTTCATTATTAATACTACTGAAATAAGTATTACCTTCTTTTATTATAATCTTTTTAATATTATTACATCCATCAAAAGCATCCATATTAAAATCAGAGCTTAAATTATTTGATTTAAATTCTACTGTCTCTAATGATATACAATTATTAAATGTCTGATTAGAAAGTTTAGTAATACTTTCAGGTAATTCTATATGAGTAAGTCCTTTACAGTCTTTAAAAGCACCATTACCAAGAACAACATTATCATTAAGTATAATATTATTTAAAGACTCACATTTACAGAATCCAAAATCACCAATATAATTTATATTATTTATATTATTCTCTTCACTTACTATTAATTTCTTACAATTATAGAATCCTTGATTTTCAACACGGATTATATTTTTTAAATTATAATAGTCATTAAGATTAATACAATTTTTAAATGATTTTTCTCCAATAATATCTATAGAATTATAACCAACTTTTATTAATGATTCACAGTCTTCAAATACTCCTAATTGTAATTCCGGATCTAAATCATGTAAATTGACTTCTTGAAGAGATATACAATTCTTAAATGCATATTTTTTTATTTCTGTACATTTATTAAGTTTTACAGATGTAAGATTAATACAGTCTTTAAATCCATATGCATCTACTTTTGTAAGCATTCTATCAATATGATCAAGAGAAGAACAACCCATCATACTTCCATATCCCACTTCTTGAATATTATCTATAAATGATATTGTATCATGAGTAAGTTTTCTGCAATTAGCAAATATCATATTTGGTAAAATATTATATCCAGTTATATTTCCATCAATATCATCTTCAGCATCTTCACCAGTATTATCATCTCCTTCTCCTGATTCTCCTCCACCTGTTTCTGGATCTTCTTCTAAAGCTGTATAATATACATAATCATCAAGCATATCATTATCAGTTAATTCAATGCCTAATTCTTCTTCAGTATAAGTATTTAAAGGATATAAGAAAATATTTTCTTCTAATGTATATTGTCTTAATAAGTCAACAGCTATATCTGTACTTAATCTAGTAAATGAATAATTATTACCTCCTGATTCAAAAGAATGTCCAAAACGAGAGAAATTATCACTATATACTGGATAACCATCTGTCTTTACAACTTCATATCCTTCAGGAATTTCAGCACCTTGAATAAAATATACACTTTCACCAGTAGATAAATTCTTATATTCATATTCAGGAACACCATTAGAACTTAATCTGAATTTGTTTATTTTTTCAGTCTTTAAATTTCTATCTATATATTGTTGTATTATATTGTCTCCATTAATATCTGTTTTATGAAAGAATTTATCTGGAGAATTATCTTCTTGTGTTATCTCTAATCTTTCTTTAGCATATTTAGGAGCTATATAATAAATTAGTTTATCATTTTCATCATATACATCATATTTTACTTTATAAGCTACTGCATGATGGAAATCATATTTATTATCAGGAGATTTAATAAATTTAATTATAATATTATTTGATTTAAAGAAAATAGTATTACCATTAATTTTTCCTTCTCCTAAATTAATAATATCTTCATAAGAAGTAGTTGTATATAATTGAGTAGATTTAGTTTCATTATAAATATGATAAGTTACCCAATTTTCTCTTAAAAGAAGATATTTAAATGAATCCTCTTCACCATCTTGAATAGTTACAGCACGAGATTTTATAATACGGTTTGCTTCATTATAATCTTCAGTTACTTCTAAATTATATTCTTTAATCTGATATCTTTCAGGAGATAATAATATATATTTTGTCAATGGTACTGGTTCATCTCCTGGATCTGGTTCTGTTGTAGGTTCTTCAGGTTCAGTTAAAGGTTCTTTATAATCCTTTTCATTTTCTTCTGTTATACCTTGATAATTAATATTAATAGATTCAAGATTAATACATCCTGAGAATACACCTTCTCCTAAATAACCAACTGAATTACTTTCAAATTTATTTAAATTATAGCAATTCTTAAATAAATATGGAAGTAATGAAGATATTGATGAATTTAATTTAATTGATTTAATACCACATCCTGCAAAAGAATAGTGATGAAGATGTGTTACCTTTTCAATATTATTAATATTTTTAAGATTTGTACATCCATTAAATACATTTTCACAAATTTCTTCTATAGTATTTGGTAAAGATATATCTTTAAGTGTATTACATCCATAGAATATTCCTTCTTCAAGTTTTTTAATACCTTTTGGAATAATACATGAATATAATGTAGGACAATTATTGAAAGCTAATGCATGTAAAGTATCTAATGAATCAAATATATTATATACAATTCCAAAAGAATTCTTTCTTTTATATTCAAATAATTCATCAATATTTACATTAGCATTATCTAAAGTTATAAATGATATATCTCTTAATATACTACTATCAATTAACTTATTAGGTTCAGATTTGATATACTTACATACTAAAGACATTGTATTTGAAAGTGAAGAAGATTCAAATATAATGTTTCCAGATTCAGATAAACGTATAAGTAATTCTTTATTTGAAGGATAACTTGCCATTTATTACTATATATTTATATTTTATAATTAAAAATAAAATAAAAAGAAAAGGATATGATCATTATCATATCCTTATTTATTAATCTAAATTTGTTGTAATAGTTGTTTTCTCAAATTCATTATTAATATATTCTTTAGCTGCTAATAATTGAAGTCCTTCATTAATATTTGATGTTGTTAGATTAAATTGATGATTCTCTTCATCATATTCAGCATTGACTCCAAAATTATCATGTATATATTGAATAGCTTCAGAAACTCGTTTATCTAAATTACAAATATCCTTAGCAAATTGATACTCATTTTGATTCATTTTTAAAGGTTAAACATTATATTTATTATCATTTACATATGTTCTTCAAAATACTTAGACAAACTTTCTGAAAGATGATCTTTATCTAAGAAATTATCGATAACATAATCACATATATCTTTAAGTGGCACGTCTAATACATTTACTAACATATTAAACTCTTTAAATGGCCATTCATCTTCAACTATCTCAAAATTAATTGTTCTTTCAACTGGAAACTTATCAAATACTTTCTTAATCAGATCATAATTTTTATTAACTGGTTGTTTCTTTTCTACTACAAATTCTTCTTTAATTTCTTTTTTATCTTGTTGTTGTGTTGTTGTTTTAATCCTATCTTCTGGATCTATTCCTTGATTTATTTGAGCTAATAATTGACCATTTGGTTTTTTATCTCCATATAAATCATTTATTGTTGGTATATATATGTCCTCACCATCTTCAACTTGTAGATATTCACTAAATTCTTTCATTGTTAATTGTCCTTTATCAGTAATAATTAAAAGACTTTCACCATCTTGAACAGAATCTCTTACAAATATAGATTGACCTGAATTTTTATGAACATATTTGCCAACAGGAATCATTCCTTGACCTATTTGTTCCATTAAATTATAAAAATATATTTACTATATTACATATTAATATAGATAATATATTTTGATAAATTCATTTTTTTATGAATAATTATCAAGAATTTCTTCTCTTTTTTCAGGATGTTCTAAATATTCACATATAACATCCATAATCTCAATATTATCACTATCTAAGAAATAAAGATATTTAAGATTATATTGAATAATATTATCTTGCATATACTTTGTTTCTTTCATTTCATATTTTATTCTTTGTTCATCATGATTTTTTGTATCAAGCCAGACTATTACAAGTTCATCATTAGAAGTAAATACTCTATTTGATATATTATTAAAATCTTCTGTATTCATGAATAATAAATTACTTTCATCATATTCATCAAAAGTAATCCCATAAGAATCAAATATAATAGTCTTAACATATACAATAACATTATTCTTATGACATATATTAAGTTCTTGATTTGTTATATATGTATGATATTTATGTGCAGCTTCTTCTTTATTTGTAGAGAATATATTAGCTACTTTAAATTTACCTTCATTTTTTAAAAGTAAATCTATAAGAGGTATTTTATTAATACTATTTTCACCAACTATTAAAAATTTAATCATTTACAAAATATTATATATTTACAGGAAGTTTCCAAATAGATCCAAGTGTTGTTTGTCTATGTTCATTAATTACTAAAACTTTATCATCATATTTTATAATATCCAAATCATTTCCAATATAAAAATCTTTAGTAGTAGTATTAATTACGTTATTCATATCTGTACTAGCTGTAATATTAGTTAACAACTGAGATGATGATGAAACCATAAACATTGGAGAACCATTAAGAGATATAATATCATTTGTTCTTGATTCAATTGTTAATCCAGAAGATCTAGAAATTCCTAATAATTTCAATAAGTTATTAATAATCAATAAATCACCATGTTTATAATAAACTTTATTATCTCCTAATTCATGATATAAATATACACCAACATATAATACTTCAGGATCTACTGTATTTATAATATTTGATGATAATTCAGTTTTTAAATCATTTTGAAGATTATTTATATTTAATGTTATAAATGTTTTATCTCCAGAAGGATATTTAAATTTTGGAGTTATAGTCATAGAATATATTTTTTTATCTCCTAATTTATCTACTTTCCAAGAGTTTTTATAATTATAATTTTCTCCATAAATATTTACTTCTACTTTATCATTAGGATATTGATTACCAATATTTATACTATTACTATTTAAATCAATATTTTTAAAATCAACAGATAATTTTTTATGAGGTTCAAAAGAATTCTGATCTCCTTTATTCATTAATGTATTACTTCCTAAGTTAATATTAGTAGTATGTGTTGATAAATGAAGAACAGATTTATCCATTTCATTAAATGAAGTTCCTAAATAAGCATAATATACTTTTCCAGTATTATCAAAAGATAAAATATTCTGTCTATTAATAATATTTATATCTTTAGTAAGCATTTCACTAAGATCAAATACTGGAATATTTACATTAGGAACATATTCAGCATACCAACTTGTGGCATTATTCTCAATATGATAATATAAAGAATTTGTTGTCTGTTGTTTTGTAGAAGGTTTAAAGAAAGAAGTTTCATTATTTATTCCTAATGAAGTTATATTATTATTCATTATACCTTCATAACTAGAAACATATCTTATAGAGAAATTAAAATTATTAAGATAATCATCAGATCCTATTAAATTTCTTATAGTAGGAAATATATTTGAATATTCAGTAGAATGTTTTTCTCCTTGTAATGGATTCTTAAATATTAAATGTCTGAATTCAAAATTATCAGGATGTATTTGATTTATCTGATTAGCTTTATAATCAATAAGACTAGAGAAATTACCTATACGGCCAAAATCTAATGCAATAGATTCACCATCTTTATTATCTATTGTAATAACTTCATATTTCTTATCTTTTTTATTATAAGTCCATATAGTTGTTATTATACCATTTTCTCCATATCTTTCTTTAAGTTCTAATTTATCTAATTCTTGTTTTACATCTTCTGAATCATTATAACAATCTTGAATATTTGATATAATTATTAAAGTAGAATTCTCAATAGTTCTATTCCATAAAATTTGATTTTTTTCTAAATTATTTCCATTTATTATTTCAGGAACAGGAAAACTTAAAGTGAATATCTTATCATCACTTCCTTGTATTTTTACATCTATATTTTTATTAGATGATTGTATAATTTCACTGTTTAATCCAGATAAAACATCAAAAATTATTTTATTACCATTATAATGTGTATATAATAAAACAATATTAAGATTCATTGCATCTAATGCTTCTGCTGCAACATTAGAATCTTTATCATTAATCCACCAAGTCTTATTATCATTATTTGTATTTGATTTAGCAATATATGGAAGTACAAATTTTCTATTTACAACAGGTGTATCATTATCCATAGAAAATCCATATACACTAGTCTTAATATAATCTTGAGAATTTATTGTGTATATATAATTTTTCCAATAATCTACATTATTATTTTGATTTGGAATTACATAGAAATATATATCACTATTTCCTCCATATATACTTGTTGTATTTACTCCATCATAAATATATTCAAATTCATATTCAATAGGAAAACTGATAATACGCTCAGTTTCATCAATTTCACCATCTATATCAATAAATTCATTATCTAAAATAGATTTACATAATTCTCTAATAATCATAAGTTCTTTAAGACCAATCATTCTATCATTAGTCTGTTCATAAGAATTAAGATTAATATATGGATTATCTGTTATATCATAAGATCCTATAAACTCTTTACTATTTTCATCATTAAGTTTAACATTATATATATTAAGAGTTTTTTTACACCATAATTTAAGACAAGAATCAGGACATATAATATTAATATCTTGATCTAGTCCTATATTTTCAAACATATTTTTTATGTTAAACTTTCCATACCCAATAATTCTTTCTTGAGTATTACGTTGACCTTGGTTAGCTAAAGCCTCATTATAATATTTATTGATATATTCAGATTCTTTAAGATGTCCTAAACCTTCTTTATCAACTATAGCATCAATATTTCTAATAGCCATTTATAATAATGTGAATGTAATTGTTAATTTATATTGTTTTATATTATGATAGAATTTCTTAAATATATGAGAAAATTTAATATCATATTTCTT
>AUXO010295293.1_pt1 | contig 24877 bp, 26 predicted proteins | sample 768731 | NCBI WGS metagenome assembly AUXO01 (sample SAMN02715735, study PRJNA202380) | gut metagenome | biome: sheep rumen | host: Ovis aries | place: New Zealand: Palmerston North | reverse complement strand
AGGATCATTTCTGTGCTTGATTTCTTCTTTGGATGAATAGGTTCTTTTGCCGGTGTTCTGATTAGGATCATTCACGACAGTAGAGTCATCGTCTTTGATATCAAATTCATCACCAACTGTGATATCCTCAGGATCAAGAGGCCTATTAAGTTGCTTATATGCAATCGCTTCCTTTGTATCTATAGTGAACATCTCTTCACTGAATGCTTCTTCAAAGCAGTAAGGAAGAGCATTAACCCATCGTCTTAAATAAGCCATCCTTTCTCTGATCGGTATTGAAACATCCTTGCAACGGATGATAAATGCATCATTATTATCATCAAGATACCAAGGACCTTGCAAAGGGATATATTTAATTACATTCTTTTGTTCAGGATATTTGAATGAAATATACGGAAGACTTACATCGTCTTGATTAACTCTATGTCCTTCACAAGATTCAATTGTTTCATACCCTTTACGATTGAGTTCAGCAATCATCGGGGTAATATTAGGATCTAAGCAATCTTTAAACTGCATAAGATTGCCGCAGACTGGACATTGAACATTGTAGCATGGTGTCATAGAAATATGCGATGTAGCATCCTTATCTACATTTTGAATGTTCATTGTCACACTTGCTCTGAATACCATTGGATTAAAGCAGCTATTGCAATAGAATCCAATATAATCCTTTTCCTTCCGCACAAAATGATACGGATTGGAAAAATCTACTGTGCGACGCGGGTACATTGTGTACTTTTTAGCCATATTTCAGCATCCTCCTTAAATTTGTAAACCATTATCTTTCTTAATGGTTCAATACTATAATATATACTTGTAAATTAATTTATAAACAATATTATTTTATTTTAAATTGGCAAGAAAATTCCTAGAGGGATTTCCCCTCTAGGAAATATATTCAATATTAGTAAAACTGTAAATCAAGCCGCACAATGCATATGAACTATGGTGTAGTAATAGTTTTTAATAAATAGCAACAAGATTGGTACCAGAGCCATCATTAAGAATAGCACCATTACTACCTGTCATATAAACTGTATCGAAATCGAGCTTATCTTCCATGGTATTAACTTTTGCAGTTAACGTTGAAAGATCAGTGCTCAAATTACTTACAGCACTCTGTAATGAAGATATAGCGCTCTCTACAGTATTACCATTGGTCAAATACACATTGTTGGCTGTGGTTTTTGGATATAGGGAAACTAGTTCATTCCCTACGACTATGCGAAATTCAATTTTCTTAGTCATAAAATGCAACCACCGCCTTTACTTTGTATTACATAATAGTTCTATAGGGTGGAAATTTTTACATTTCCACCCTATATAAAATACTAGTTATGTATGACTAAGTTGGTAAACTGTAATTATGCAGTGATATCAACCATGTACAGTACGCCATCTTCAGGAGTTGCAGGCGAAGTGGCAACAAACTGTACAGGAGCGGCCTTACCCTCAATAGCCTTAATGCGAGACCAGGCAGTGGTGCCAGCAGCATCAGCAGTATCGGTGGAAGCACCAACAGCGGCCTGCAGAGTATCGATATCGCCCTCAGCATTCTTCAGACGAGCCCAAGCGGTAGTGCCAGAAGCATTGGCAGCATCGGCAGCAGTACCAACAGCGGCCTGCAGATTATCGACATCAGTCTCAGCATTCTTCAGACGAGCCCAAGCGGTAGTGCCAGTGGAATCAGCAGTATCAGTGGAATGACCAAGAGCAGCCCATACCGTGGCATCATCATAAACTGTGGTATCAACACCATCAAGATACAGATGACCATTTGCAGCATTAGTTGGAGTGCCTTCAACAGTCTTGGTCTTGGAGACATTAGTACCATCAGCTTCCTCAAGAGCCTTGATACGGGACCAAGCGGTAGTACCGGAATCATTGGCAGCGTCGGTGGAAGCACCAAGAGCAGCCTGCAGATTATCGACATCAGTCTCAGCATTCTTCAGGCGAGCCCAAGCGGTGGTACCAGCAGCATCAGCAGCATCGGTAGCAGCACCAACAGCGCCCTGCAGAGTATCGATATCGTTCTCAGCATTCTTAATGCGAGACCAAGCACTGGTGCCAGCGGCATCGGCAGTATCGGTAGCAGCGCCAAGAGCAGCATCATCGTAAACTACGGTGTCAACACCATCAAGATACAGATGACCATTTGCAGCAGTGGTGGTAGCACCTTCAACAGTCTTAGTCTTGGAAACGTTGGTACCAGAAGCACTGATCAGATCATCAACGTCACTACGAAGAGACTCTACTAGAGCATGAAGGCCACTAGCCTCAACGCCAGCATCAGAAGCATGACCAACATCGTTAATTAAAGTGGTTAGAGACTGGATGCTCTCAGCACCATCAAGGAACTCAGAGATTTCCTTCAGGGTGTCAAAGGCCTCAGCAAGATTCTCGTTCTCACCAAGTGTACCAATGATCCTAGTCTCAAGATTCTGAAGATCCTGAGTGGTGGGAAGAGCCTTGATTTCGCCAAGCAGGTAAGCGAGCTCAGCAGCAACGGTAGTCTCAACGTCAGTGCCACCCTGGACAGTGCGAGTGTAATCAACTAAGTCAGCAGAAGTCTTGCTATAGATATTATACAGAACATCATTAACCTGCTTCTGAAGTAATACTTTCTTGATTGCAGCACTCATAATAAAATTACCTCCTAGATTTTTATTAATTTTTACGAATTAAGCAAAGAAATTAATCATTGCTTACAATAATGTTTTGATAAATAGCCTAGCCTAATAGGGTTTATCTTATTCTACTTTGTAGATAAAGTAATAACCATTATTATTCTTAACAGTGCTGCAACGATAACCTGGTGCAATATAAGCAGCATCTGGTATATCAGAAAATTCACCGCCAGAAATATTAATAGTTACAGTGTTTTTAGTACCGCATAAAAATAGAGGTGCTCCAGCAGGAGCAATAAATCTACCACCAGTAATAGTAAGCTCGCAAGCACCATATTTGCAGCCAATATTAATAAGTGCATTAGCAAGATTACCAGTACCATCTGTGGCTGTACCAGTATTGCCATCCATGGTAGTTCTAAATGTACCACCATTAATAGTTACCTTACCATTATTTATGGCAAGAGCGCCAGCTGCACCAATGATTGTGCCGCCATTGATAGTCCATTTATCTGATGGAGAAGCTTTATACAGTGCAAAGTCTGCAGTAGATACAATCTGACCATCATTAATGACTAATTCAGCATTAATATTAGTATTAGCTCCATGATCGCTTACTGGATACCAACCAGCAACTAGTTCGCCACCATTAATAACAAGCTGACCATCATCAATAATATTAATACCAAACTGACCTTTATTAACCTGATCAGCAATAGTATCACCAACAACAGCATTCATCTTTGCGTTATTAATAACAAGCTTGCCGCCTTCTGCCACAGAAAGAATAGTACTACTATGGGTGCTATCATATGCAGTCTCATTCTTAAGAACACCATCACCAGTACTATCATCAAGAGTGACAACACCATTCTTAACTAAGATTCTAGATTCAGTAGAACCATCGGTTTCAAGAGCATTACCAGCAAGATCAAGAGTTAAAGACACTCCATCAAATACTACTGGAGTAGTACTATTTATAGAGATATCACCAGATAGTTTGATTGTATCTCCATCATTAGCACCGCCTAAGGCTTCAACAAGATCATCTACATTATTAGGAGTATGAGTAAAGATCTCATTTAAAGATAGAATCTTATCAATATCAGTAACTACAACACTACCATTATCAACATTTTTAAATGCAAGACCAGTAATGACACACTTATTACCAACTGTTCTGTATGCCATACCAATACATGTATAAGATCCAACATAATCATTGTCGTATCCAATTTTATTAGGATTAATAATTCTTACATTATCAAATGTATCATTAACCTCAACGGCAGCATAGTTATTAGAATGATTAGAATAGTACATCCATATCTCAAAGAGAAGACTTGGAATGCACGTTACCATCTTAACATTTTCTACGCCTTCATCTTCAAGAATCTCATTGCAAGGGATAGTTACAATTTTAGATTCATATTGACTAGAAGCGTCAATAACAATGCTTTTAAGCACCATGTCAGTTGCAATGGTATCCGCAGGCTTAGATTTATTCCAAGTTAATTTGCTATTCATTATATAATTAATAGCAGTGACTTTACCAGATACAGTAGCAATTTCGCCATCTAAAACATATCTAAGACCTTTTATAACATCGCCAACACCGAATTTACGTGTAGATTCAGTACCATCAACAAAAATAGTTTTAATAGTAACATACAAAGATTGCTCGGTTTTAGTATTAATTAATCTAGCCATGATTTTATTTCTCCTTTAATTATATAAATTTTTATAAATGCTATTAAGGAATATACGTGATAATATTATCACCTGTAATAGTTGTACCATTAGTAATAGCATTAATGGCAACTTCATTAATCAAACTATCATTCTCAGCACAGTTATCAGAATCTGCTATTACGTTAATAATGCAATTTGTAATATTCTTGGCAGTTTCAGTTAGTAATGAATAGCTTGCGATTGGTTTAACTGTAGCACGTCTGGAATTCATAATTTGCATATTTATATTATGATGATCCCCAGCTAGTACAACATGAGGTACATCTTTTGGATTAGGTGAATCGCCTGAAATTGATTCATCTTTAGATGATGCTGCACCACATGCATCAGAAATACACCCTGCTAGAGTATTATAAGACCCGCTAACATAATAACCCTTACAATATGCATTCTTAACTCTAATATTTGTAAGCATTGCAGATACTGTATCTACAAGCTTAACACCAGCAGCATCAGTATGTGCGTATCTACCAGTACTACCAATTTCAATATTAGCATATTTACTGCCGTTGCCGCCATCATAAATACCGCATAGGCCATTAGCATATAAATGCGCATTAGAGACAGCATTACCATTACCAAGATTAATAATGCCATCATAACGGCAGTGGGATATAAATACTTCATTAATAGATACATCAGAAATATTAGTACCAATATAAATACCAGCACCATTCATACCTACGATAGATATATTATCAATTGTAGCAAATTTCTGAGTTCTATTATCAGAACCATAATTAGTAACATTTCCTCCAGTAATTGCATCATATGCATCTGCTGGAGCGCCATCTGAATTAAGAGAATTAATTGTAGCATCCTGAATCATAATACCATTCTGCTTTACAGTGTCAGAATATAGTACATTCATAGGATTATTACCATTAGCAGTATAATCAGAAGATCCATATATAGATAGATTTCTGATACTACAACCAGAAGAGCTAGCCGGAATTATAATGAATCCAGTATTACCTCTAATTGAGTCGGTATTATTATTTCTAACGTCTGCATTTGGATTTCTTTTAATAATAGTAGTACCAATTCCGCATCCTTCAACCATTACTTTAGGAGGAAGCACCAATTGGCTAACAATGTATGTTCCGGCACCAAACCTAAGTACACCGCCACCATCATTACTGATAGCAGATAATATAATATTAATATTTAATGTATTATCAACGTTATAATCTTCAATATACTCATCAACATTGTATACTTTTTGAACCGGCTCTGTTACAGCGTCATTAGCCGCAGGTAAGTCAGCTTCTGAGTAAAAAGTTTCATCTAAAGAACTATAGATACGTACTTTATTATCTTCCACTGATATTGTATCCATAAAATATGCAGTGCTATTACCATCAGAAATAAATTTAGCTTTAATATTAGGCATTTTTCTATCCCCCAATCAACCAATAACAACACTAGCGCTACCACTAGCAGATAAGAATATCTGACCATCGTTACCAATAGCCATGCCAATATATGTAGAACTTCCGCCAGATTCAACATTTACTTTTACAGACTTAAGTTCAGTTACATCATAAGTACCATTAGATGTAATATTCTGAGATCCAGAAGTTACAGCACTTGCTGGCACTGCAACATTTACATATTTAAATTGAGTAACATCAATGCTCTCACCATTATCAATAATATTTTTTGTACCACTAACAACAGCAGATGCTGGTACATTTACAGTCACAGAAGCATAATCTGTAACATTAATAGGCTTACCAATTTCCGTATTATTAGTAATCTCAAGATTACCATTAACAATAGCAGATGCAGGAACTGCAATGGTAACGTATTCATAATTTTTAATACTATACGTACCATTATTTTGGAAAGAAACAGTACCTGTTGGATTGATTCCCATTGGTACATTTACAGAAACTTTTGCATATCCAATAACATCATGTGTTCCATTGGTTTGAATTGCTAATGTACCAGAATCAACTTTAGATGCAGGTACATTTACAACAACTTCTGCATATTCTGTAACATCAAAAGTACCATTATCATCAACAATTCTACTTCCAAGTACAACAGCACTTGCTGGTACATTTACAATAACTTGAGAGTAGTTTGTGACATCAAATGTATCGTTAGTTTCGATATTGAATGTACCAGTAGGAGCAGCATTAGCAGGCACATCAACAGTAACAGTAGCATACCCGACTACATTATGAGTTCCATTAACTTTTATTGTTTTATTACCAGAATCTACGTTAGCCGCTGGTACTCGAACAACAACTTTTGCATAATCACTAACATCAACCATATCATCATCGTTAAGACTATTTCTATCAATAGTCATAATCGCAGTAGGTTTCTCTGGTTCTACATTAACAGACACAGTCCTATATTCGGTTACATCTATATTATTAGCATTTGCTGTAATTTCAAGATTTCCATCAACTACAGCAGATGCTGGTACATTTACAATAGCGTACTTGTAATTAGTTACATCAACTAATTCGCCTTCCGCATTATTTTTGTTAATTGTAATATTGCCAAATGGAGTAATACCAATACTTAAAGATCTAATGGCGGATGCCATTTCACTTGGTTTATAATTAATATTAGTAAGACCGTTTTTTGCTCTGATAGCATCAGCTATATTTTTATAGTGAGCATCGTCTGTAATCTTAATAGCCATAATTAGTACGCCTCCTCATCTGCATTTTGATATGTTACCCCGCCAGAAGAACCACCGCTAATATTTGCAATTTGTGCGGCAACAGATGAGTTAATATTATTAATCGTTCCCTTAAGAGTCTCAATCATTACTTCTATTTGAGATGTCTGACTATCTATCTTTTCTTGAACAGATTCAAGATTAGTACCAAATTTGGTATCAATAGATTGCAACATCTCAGAATTTTCTTCATCAATATGATTATTGATCTCATTTACAGATGTAGCATTCATAGATGTTGTTTCCTCTCTTAAATCCTCTACAGCAGTATTTACACCACTAATATTATTATTAACAGTACTCATCATACCATTAATATCTTCTTTAGTATAATACTCTGCAACTACCCCAGTAACCCAACTATTAATTTCATTTCTTAAATCTGCAATGCTTTTATTTAATTTAGCATCTACAGCATCTTTAAGATTACCCATTTCAGATTTAAGATTATTTCTAAAATCAGCATTAGAGATTTTATTATCATAATTATTAATAAGATAAGTGTTTAATTCAGAAATTCTGGCATCTAAAACTGACTGAGCTTGACTGAGATCTCCAGTCAATCTTGATACCTTATCATTGATTTCTTCCTTAGTATATACGTTAAGACCATCTAGAGTTCCTTGAGCTACTGTTAGTTGCTCTTTGATAGTAACTAATTGATCATTTATAGAACTAATGATAAGATCAATATAAGTTCTATCATATCTAGAATTAGCTAGATCTGTAATATTTGCAGATATAGTAGATGTAAGGTTCTGAAGATTAATAACTGTATTATTTAATGAATCTAATTTAGCCTTTACATTACTTTCTCCATAACTAACAATCTCAGCAGATGTCCTCGGATATACTGGAACAGCAGCATTATTTACAACCTTTGCTAATAAAGATTTAAGAATACCATTATCATAATGATCCTCAAGAGAAGCCATATTATCCTTATACCTCCTTTTAAGAATATTTAAACTAATATAAAATATATTAGGATATTTATTGTAATGTCTGCCAAATGAAAATAAAGCCCTCTAGGGAATTTGTACCCTAGAGGGATGTATTATTCAATAAAGAAATTATTTACAATGCTCATATCAGCTGATTCATTTATTTTTATTGTTTTACTATCATCACCATTTAGTATTTTTGCTTTGATTTCCATAAATAAATCAATAAGCTGTTCAAATTGGTTATTGGTTAATCTAAGATAGTTATATTCTCCTCTATCGGTAATAATTCTCTCTTTTTCTATAGTCTTTTCTCTAGATGCAGACATAGAATCAGATTGTTTATTATTCTTATTATCTCCACCATCTTTAATTTCAATAATACAATTAATTGATAATATATAAAAGTCAGGAATATAAATATGCTTTTTACCATTATATTCATATTCCATAGTTGGACCTGGAGAAATAATATCATTAGATGGAATTTGTAAGAAATTATCAATGAATTCTAGAAAATTACGTTCGAAAGAACCAAAATATTGTATTTGACCGCCATCTGAGTGTTTATATATTCCAGAGATTTTTCTATTAGCAAGCATAAGTTTTTGCTGTTCTGGATCATTAAGAATATTATATGTACCTCTGACTCTTAGCATATTGCGCTTATATTCTTCACGCATTTTTTCTTTGCATTTAGGATTATCACATAATACATTATATCTTGTTCCGTTCCATGCAGTGCTTGCTCCGCATACTCTACATTTTCCACCTGTGGTTTTATTAATCATATCAAAGACTAGTCTTGCTCCATCATATCCTTCAGGAATCATATCTTGATGGCATTTATTTATATGATTTATAAGCTTAGCTCGCTCAAATCTTTTATCACAATACATACAACCGTAAGTTCTAGCCATATCATTCTCCTCCTATAGCAATAATTATTAAAATGTCTTACAAAAATAAAAAATTATAATTAAAAAATTAAGGGATGGTTGCTATACCATCCCTTAAAAATATTTATGTAGTTCTCTGTACCAAATCATACGTACGGCGGTCATTAGCATCATACTTATAGCTATAAACCACTACAGGAAATGGCTGATTCAAATTTGAGAAATATCCTAAGGCATCATCGCCCAAATAACTTGCTGGCTGCCATGTATGAATGATACATCCGTTTATGTCATACAAGATGAATGCATCATTTACAAAATGCGCATAATACACGCCATTCTGCAAATTTTTATTTATCGGATAATATGACTGATGCCCCAATGGCCTGCTTAGCATATAGTACCCAGTTACGCAATGATACCTGTCGATCAAGATAAATGGCCCTCTTGCATCATAATGCTTCTCGATCGTATTCATTTGTTTTATTACTTCTTGATTTATGGGATCTTGCGTTTGAACCGGCTCTGTGGGTTCGGCATCTTCTATATCAGCAGCCTTGATCCTCACGATCAGTACTGCCGATATAATGATTGCAAGTAGTATGATTACTATTGCTTGTTTAAAAATGTTTTTCAAGTGTAACACCTCTATTATAAAATATTTGGTTTTGATTATTACTCCGGAATAGGGATTAGCCTATTCCGGAGTAAATATTTTAGCACGTATAATCGACTTCAGGCATTATCTCTTTATGATGCCCTTCATGCTCAATGGCCCAGTACCGTGGAGGAACATTTCCATTAGGATCATCCTTATGGGCTACCCTATACATCTCCTCAAAGAGATGCACAATAAAGATCTTTTCTGTCCATCTCATTGCTCTTGCTGTGATATGGGCCTTGGGCAACTTACCCTGAGAATATGCTTTATAAGCTTCAGTATTCTTACCGATATCTTTTGATGCAAGAATACTTGCTGCCTGATCAGCATATTCACCTTCTTCATTGCGCTTTGTTTCAAGCGCTTTTCTCTCAGAGTAGAGTCTACCATATAGACTCTTCTCATTATTGCACAGCCACTGGAAACTCGCACCGATTTTCCAGCAGAGGGTTTTAAGTTCCGCATTATACGGAATCTTAGCCGCAGCAGAAATCAGTTTTGAACGACTCCAACCTTTGCCTTCGATATAGGCTTTATCCTTCAGATAATTAAGCTTCCACTGAGTCTTGCTGGCAAACTCAGCCGCTTCATCATCCGTAAGATAAGGCTTAGTGCTGATATTCCTCATGATGTTCTCAGCACCTTTATGCCCTATCCAAGGACGGTTATTGTCGTTTAACCCAGCATACGACAGGAACTGTGTTGCATATTCTTTGCCAGTGACATCGAAATATGCAAGACACCCTGCAGCAAGTACTGGGCCGATGCCTGTGATCTGCAGAAGCCATCTGCCAACTTCAGACTGCTGGCAAATGATCTCCAGAATATCTTTGCAGGAAGTTTCAATAATGGTTAGATTTTTAAGCATATAGTCAAGAATAACTACATGCATCTTATTTGCATCACCATTATTTTCGATACTTCTTATTTGCTCACGTGTAGCCTTGCGAGCATCCTGCATCTGATAATACAGGTCAACAAGCATCTTCACTTCAGATCTTGATGGATTAGTGATCTGCTTGATCTGGCATTTGAGAGAATCACTGAGAGCTTCTGCTTTGATAAGCTCTACTGTCTTGACGAAATCCGGATCATCAACCGGAAGGAACTGAGGATCAGACAGCGCTGCTGCCATGTCCTCCAGTTTGTTCTGAATATTATTGATATCCATTGGTTGGTTCCTCCTCTTATTAGAGATAGGGGTAATAGCTCTGGAGTTTACGCACTCCTGTGATGGAAAGCGTATTGGATCCATTCAGAGGAACGATACCCATAATGGAGCCGTTCAGAGACCTGGTGCATTCGGTATTGTACACCTTCTCATAGGGGAGATTCATATACATAGCCCCATAGAGATTGACAACGCCGTCGTTGGCGATAAACGTGAACTGGAATGCAGCACCGTCTTCACATTCCAGCACGATATCAATCTTTTGGCCCTTGTCAAACGTATTGGCGATACGCTTAACAACGGCAAAGCCATTGATATCATAGTCATAGATCTTCTTCACGAGATCAGACAGGTTGACGGTGGCCTTCTTAGTGGTTTTCTCTGCAGTGAATTTCATTGTGATTCCTCCTAATTTTATTTTTCTCATAGGATTTTTGAATGAGTTATTAATTTTTATTCTCATTCAAAATTATAATATACAATTCATAAAATAAAAATTTACAATATTTTTTTATAACTAAAACTTTATAGTAATTAAGTATTAATATAGTAGGTGATATATGTATGGCTATCTCAGCTCATGTGTTATCTCTTAATGATTTTGGTATGCCTAAAGTTTGTAATAGCATTGAATCTGCTTATACAAATTTAGTATATTTAATTATGCTAGAAAAAGGAAAATTCCAATCACATCCTGATATGGGATGCTCTATTAGAAGTCGCTATAGGCACAATAACGATGCAAACTTTTTACAAAATCTGCAAAGAGATATTACTTCACAAATTGAACAATATCTACCAGAATTATCTATGATAGAAGTAGCTGTAAATAATAAGAACGGAGTTCTTGGTATTATTATTAATACTGAGCAAGGCTCTTATGCTATAAGCTATAATTCAACAAATGGAATTATAGATGCTCCAGCAACTAGATTGCTTGAGGATCTTTAATTTATATATTACACCATATATCAATTTAATACCTTAAGGAGGAACTAATAATGTCTAAAGAGATTACGTTAGAAGAACTGGCTAATTCTTCTAGAACAAACCAGCAGGTACAGCAGCCAAGGCGTACTACCGTAGCACCAGAAAGCCCATCTCATGGTGCAGTTAAGATGTCACCATCTCAGGTTGCTGATACTCTTACTAGAGCAGGCGTGATGCAGGAAAAGAAAGAAAAGATTGTTGAAGCCCCACTAGTAGATAATGCATTTAAGAGTATGGATCGTACTCTTAAAGAGCGTAAAGAGTGGATTCAGAATACCATGATGCCTATTGTAGAAGAGAATGCTCGTGAATTAGCTCTTGAGAATGAGCTTGGGCCTCAAGAAGAGGGCAATGGAGAGAGTGTATCAACAAATCAGACAGTAATGGATGTTGAAGAAGACTATAGCGATGATTCTCATACTTCTAATACTACCGATACTGATGATCTATTCTCAGAACTGGATGAAGAAGATGATACTGCTACCGATCAAAGCCCTGTTGAAGTTAAAGTAGAAGATCGTCATTATAGTTTTGAAAAGGTTAATGTTCCTGAAGCGACTGAGTCTGCTACTATTGCTAAGACTAAAGCTGAAACTAAGGCTAAAGCTAGCGATGAATCTGATGATGAGTCTGGATCTCTCGATGATCTTATGAAGGATCTTGAGAAGGAAGATTCGATGAATGTAGTTGATGATGAGGATGAGACTCCTGAAGAGATTCGTGAGAAATTTAAGGAGACGCTTAAAGATGTTAAGATTACCTCTGATCCCATCGACTTCAATCAGTTTAAGATTCGTAAACAGGCTGTTAACAGCAATCTTATTCTCAAAACTCTTAAAGGCTCTAGAGTTGTTAAGAAAGCAGATTGGGCATTATATTATTCTAAGCGAGCTATTACATTCCTTGAATGCTCTGGTCCAGAACTTGATACTCTACGTAAGAATATCGCCAATGCCAATGGTGTAAACGGTGTTATTACTTCTTTAAGATTTATTTACGATCATATTGAAGATGCTAATAAGCCTTCGTTTGAACAGTGGACTAAGCTTATCCGTACTGAGGATATTGAGTCTCTCTACTACGGTATTTATAGAGCTTGCTATTCTAATTCTAACCTCATTGCTCGTGTGTGTGCTTCTGATACTTGCAAGAAGACCTCACTTATTGATACTGGAATTGATGATATGGTTGTTTATGGTGAAGAGAATGATGACCATGAAAAGATTAAGCGCGAATTCCAGGCTATTTTAAATGGTGATACTACTACAGAAAGTCATGAATTTGATTCTACGCTTATGCAGATTTCTGATAATATTGTCATTTCTTATTCCCCTGCAACTCTATATTCTACATTTATTCAGTTTGCAACTCTGCGTTCTGATATTACCGATAAATATAATGATCTTTTGAATACTCTTGCTTATATTGATGGATTCTTCTCCATTGATCGTGAATCTCATGAGCTTATTCCTATTGAGATTAAGGAGTATGCTAATAATCTGAATAAGACCGTTCTATCTCGTCTTAAAGTGTTCACTGAAATTCTTAAGAGCTTGAGCAATGACCAGTATAACGTAATGACTGCTAAGCTTAATAATATCATTCAGACTCCTAAGATTTCATATGTATTCCCCAAGGTTGTTTGCCCTGAATGCGGTGCTGAAATCACTGAAGAGCCTGTTGATTCTATGCTGAATTTGCTTTTTACGCGAGCTCAGTTAGCGCAAATCAAGAGTTTATAACCAAGATAGAATTGCTTGGTACGTATTATAGAGGGCGTACTACATTTGGCGAGCTTATGAATATGCCACTTGATTATATTAATACGTTATATAGAATCGCTGAAGAGCGCACTAAAGCTGAGCAAAAGAAACGTGAAGAGGAAGAAGCTCAAGGTAAAGAACCTAGCATGACTAGTTCTCAAGCTATAGCATTAGAAGACGAAATGGAGGCGGCATTCACATAATGAATTCAATAGAATTTTCTAAGAATATCCCTCCTGAAACTTTAGCACAAATATTCAAAGATTATTTTGAACAGCATATGGCTGCGTACTATATGTTTAAAGGTGTGGATTTTGTATCTATTAATAAAGTAGATATGGATAAAGCCTCCATTATGTATTCCGTTAAAGTTTTAGATGAATCACAGAAATTACGATTAATGGATAATCTTCAAAAACAAAGCGGAACAGTAAAAATTTATGGATATGATGTAACTCCAGAAGTTTTTATTAATGGAGATTTATTATGTCTAACTATAAAGAAAAAATAAAATAAATACAAAATAAAACTCCAGTAGGATAATCCTACTGGAGTTTTAAATTATGTTAGTTTTGCTACGTTATCGCCAAGGATCACGCCAAAATGGAATAGGAAATCTGCTGATACATCATTCGGAGCTTTTACTCCATCGATGACATCATACACAAGTTTTTTGAAGTCCTCATGCTTGAATAAATCATCGATGATAGCAAGCTCTACTTGCTGGGCATAGTACTCTGATATTTCTGCATCCCGCATCTTTGTGAATAAGATACGATATATATCGTCATGTATCTCAAAGATACTATTGAAATACTCAGGACATCCTTCTGTAGGTGCAAACTTAGCACAGAAATCTCTGAGTATTTCATAGGTAGGTTCTGCATCTCTATTAATCATATCGATCACCCCACTCGGCAAAGCACACAAACTGGATACGATAATTGCCAGCGGTGTTTTCCTCCGTATACCAGTCGAACAGCTCGTCGATGTTGTCGAACTTATCATTGATGCTTTTGTTGAGATCATTGTTGATGATCACAACACCGTGACCTCTGGGGTTGTCGCATGCTATGAACTCTTCTGAGGTACCCTTGTAGTACACGTAGTTGACATGCTTGTCCTCAAAACCCTTGATGATCTTGTCAAAGGTTTTCTCTTTAATTGCTTTTACGATATTCATATTATATTCCTCCGTTATATTTATCTCAGGATGATTTTATTATTTCTGCGCTTGCAATTCGGCTCTTACCTTCATAAGGATTTTGCCGAGGTGATTTCCACCTTCGATTCCCCTGCATTTGGGGCAAGTGCAATTACCCCAATAATTGTCGTGCCAGCTATTGCCCTCAATGAGCTCTTCATCGCCAGTGGCTAAGAGCATTGCCTGCAACTCAGGATCAGAGAACTTTGCACGGATGACCTTTTCCATATGATCATCCTTTACAGCATTCCAATCAGGACGCAGTTCAATATGACGCCCAAGGCTCTTAGCAGCAGCAGGATTGTCAAAGTCGCTGAATCTTTTCTCAAGCCTATGCTGAGGAGACTTGGGATCTTTCATGCTCTTATTTGTGGGGAAGTATACTTTCCCACATTGGAAGGCTGCTTCGGCTGACTTGTAAGTCAACCCATTGTCCAGCACAATAGGATTATCATGCTGGTCGTAATAGTTGGAAAGAAACTTGTTCTTTCCTGTGAAGTAATAGATAGGCATTTTGTACTTACACCTCCGTAAGATTTGAATTTTGTCTTTGCCTTCTTCAGTGTTATAATATATAATTAAAAAATCTATTATTTACTGGTGATTTTGACATCCTATTAAATAAGTATATGAAAGGAGGATACTTATAATATGGCTCAAAAATTTAAAATTGAAGTCATCGATGCCGATAAATTTATTGAAGCAAATAATTGTAAAGAAGTTACTAATCCAGTAATGTTTTTACGTGGGTCTAGGCCAACTCCAGATGGTTTGTTATCTAATGAAATTTTCGGCATTACACAAGAAGAGCGAGCATCTATTTTTGCATATATTGATTTAAAAGAGAAATTCATTCAACCATATTATTATAAAATTTGGTTAAAACTAGATAGATATCTTCGTGGATGTATTTATGAAACTGAAAATTATAGAATAGATGATAATGGATATCTAGTACCAGATGAAAATGGTGAGACAGGAATTGAGTTTCTTGTTAATAACGTAGATAAACTTAACTTTAAGAATACTAAAAAAGATATGCTGTTACAAGCGTTATTAGATGGTAAAAATAAAGGAAATTTATTTACAACTAAACTAATTGTTATTCCTCCATATTATAGAGACGTTAACACTGGTTCTGGTGGCAGAGTTGGTGTTGGAGAAATTAATAAATTATATATTGCACTTCTAAATGCTGTAAAAGCTCTTAGTGAAACAAATATGCTAGGATTAACATTTATTGGTGGTACACGTGGTAGAATTCAAGATATTTTAATGCAAATTTACAACTGGTTCACTGTAGGTGAATCTATTGTAGGTGGAGAGCATACAGGTTCTGGCATTTTTAAGAAATTTGGTATTATGAGAAGATCTGTTACTGCAAAAACAACAGATAACTCTGCTCGTCTTGTAATCTCTGCACCAAATATAAATGTAAATTCTAAAGAAGATCTAATGGTAGATATGGATTATTCAAGTATACCATTAAGTGCAGCTTTAGTTGTAGCATATCCTTTCGTAATTTATCAGCTATCAAGATGGTTTGCTAATGAATTCGGTGGTAAATCTAAATACCCAGTAATGTATAATGGTAAATTAACTACTATAGAATTAGCAAATCCATTACTAGAGTTCTCTAGTGATAGATTTGATGCAGAAATTAATGAATTCGTTCATGGATATTCAAATCGTTATAAACCTATCAAAATTCCAAATGTTGAAGGTTTAGATGTATCTATGAAATTCAAAGGATATAATATAACTCCAGAAGAATACGCTATGGGTATTAGAGAAAAGGGTAACACTTCTGTAGAGCGTGATCTTTGCTGGATTGATGTTTTATATATGGCAGCTGTGGCTGCAACTAAAGATAAAGTAGCAATCATCACCAGATATCCCGTGGACAGCTATTTTAACCAATTATATACTAGAATACATGTGTCTTCTACTGGTAAAACTAAGCCAATTGTAATAAATGGAGAATTATATAGATGGTATCCAGACTTCTCTCAAAATGATATTGGATCTGATACATCAAATAAGTTCATTGATACATTGAGTATGGCAAACCCATATTGCGTTTTAATGGGTGCTGACTATGATGGAGATCAGGTTACGCTTAAAATGGCATACTCGGTTGAATCTAATGAAGAACTTAAAAAGTATATGGAATCTAAAGCTCAATTTATTACAGTAAGCGGCTCCAATGGTAGAACTGCAGATAAGGAAGCTATTCAGGCTATGTATAATCTCACATTAGTTCTACCAGATGATAAAAACAAGATGACACAAAATATTGCTTTTTCATAAAAAATAAAATTGTTTGTTTTACAGGTAAGGGAGACTCCCTTACCTGTAAAATTTACATTTAATAGTCCCCTAATTTTATGCCACAAATTGATTCAATATTCATATGGATTGAGACTTAATGTTATTTTCCCATTAATTTATTTATCTCAATGCTTAGTTAGATCCATCCTTAACAGACCCAATGCAAGCCTCATCCATATTACAAACCTGCCTCCTTCCCTTTTATAAACAACTCCGATAGGCATAAAAGCCTATCGGAATTATTCTTTATTCATAGATATAATATATGCTTGAAATGTATTACTCTTTCTCTGTAGTATCTTCATGCTCAGCAGCTACACGTTCCTCATGCTGTCTACGAAGCTCACGACGCTCTTTCTTGCTCATAGTATGATAAGTACGAGGCTCTTCAACAACAGTAGCATCATTAGTAGCTGGCTCATCTTCATTAGCAGCCGCATGTTCTTCTTCTACAACAGATTCCTCAACAGCAGGAGCAACTTCTTCTTTAACCTCAGGCTGTTCCTCACCAGCATTAACTAATTCTGAGGCAGACATAGTAATTTCAGTCTTGGTGTCATTAAATAACTCATCAAATGGCATAGATTCAAGACCAGACTTGTCATCTACAGCAGGTGCAGGAGCTGGCTTCTTCTCATGCTTAATGACATTAGTAGAAGCAACTACAGTGCTAATATCGAGAGGCTTACGAGATTCGTCATCATCTACAATAGGACCAACAGCATTCTCAATACGCACATCTATAGGATTAGGATCTCCGCCATTATCACGGTCATAGTTATTAAGATTAAGAACAATAGTTGTGCTACTATTAATAACCTCTTCAACCTTAGCACCAGCAACAATGCACTTACGAATATCCTGAACATCCTTAGTTATGCCTTTAACAGCACTACGGATAGGTGGATTAACACTAGTAATTGGCCGTCTAGGATAAATATTAACACGCTTTCTCATGATAATTTCCTCCAATATTTTATAATTATTCTTCAATCATAGTATATGCTTCACGAACGATATCGGCATTTGCTCTACGAGCTTCAGATTCCATGAAGTCTTCATCATCAGTATCATCAAACTCCATATCTTCAGCATCTAATAGGTCATCGTCGTCATCATCTTCAAGAGCATCGTCTGCATATACTTCAGTTGTATCATCATCAAGCTCTTCGTCATCTCCTAGCTCAGAATCAACTTCAATTACATCATCTGAATCTTCAGGGAGATCACTATCGTCATCATCAAGATGGTCAAGCTCTTCATCAGTGAAGTTAGATGATTCATCATCAGTATCATCTGTAGTTAGATCAACTTCTTGATTAGCAAGAGCATCGTCAACAATGAAATCCTCAGGTTCAGTCGTAGTATCTTCAATTAAAAAAGCACTATTCATAGTTTAATACCTCCATATTAGAATACATCAATATCTTCAAGCGGATCTGCAATACCGTCCATTACATCTTCGTCATCGGTATTAATATAATCCTGATAGTCAGTAGAACTAGTATCATCAAATAGAGAATCAGTTTCTCCAGGAATTAGAGCATCAAACTCAGCCTCTTCATTTAGAAGATCATCAGAGTCTTCTTCCATCATTTCTTTAAGAAAAAGATTCTCGACATCAGTTCTATTTCTATCAGTATTCATTCTACGAAGATTTTCAGCTTCTGTCATATTCATAAACCTCCCTACTTATTTACTGAAAGATTTTTGGCAATCTGCTGTTCAATGCAGAAAATAGCAAACGGAATACCATAGAAGAATTCTTTATTATCCATATAATCAATATGTTTTAATTTTTCAAGATCTTCTACAGTTATATTTTCATTGTTAAAATACTTAACAATCAAATTTTTAAGCTCATGGGTAGTATAAGTTTTATTCTTTATCTTATTTGCAAAATCAGGATCATCAAATATATTAATATAGAAGAATTGAGCATTAAGCTTAGAATACTCCATAGAATAATATGCTGTTTGATAAGCATACAATAATGATAATTTCTGCTCTCTTCCAATATATAAAAGATTACCAGTTGATCTGCCATAATGTTTTCCAATTTCTTTATCTTCTAAAGACGCAAAAATGGTTTTATCATAATCCATAGCAAATGTAGATGGTAAAAACATCTGTTGAGTTACGTATAAATACGTAGATGCTCCTGATAAGATTTTATTGCGTATAATAAACTCAATTAAGTATGGATCATATACCTTGAAACCAAATGGAGAACATGGTGCTTGCTGCATATTTACAAGATGTAAGTGATGAGGATCACCATTGATTTCTCTCCATTCATCCGTTAACCCATAATTATATGTAAAGCTTTGCACTTTAGGATCATAGAACATCGAAATATAATAATCCTTAAGTGTAGTAGCATAATCTTGTAGAGTTACAGCTTCAGTATAAGCATCTTCTTCAATTAAAGAAGCTGCCATATTGGAACCGTTTTCCCCAGATGTATTAAGATTAAACTCTAAAACCTTAACCACCTGAGGTTCAATTTTCTTCAATCCATCTGAAGATATCAATGTATAATTGCATCTATACATTGTTGCTCCAGTATCAAGAGTATTTGGGTTTACTGCAGTTACTTTAAATAAATAAGGCTTATCAAGCTGATCAAGATAAAAATAATCTCCAGGATAAGGAATAATTGTCTTTGGTAAGACTATGCACTCTCCAGTAATATCAGAAGATTCAAGACCAAATTCTCCAATATCAAGATTTGGTTCTATCTTCGTAATACCATATACTAAAAAGTTTTTAATTTTATTAAATCTTAATGGGCTGTTAGGAGAAATCTCAGAATAGTTTCCTCTAGTAGCTTCATCTAATGTGGTCATTGTAGTATTAAGATTATAATATGTGCAAACTGAGGCTTTTTTATCTGTGTATAAATAATAGGGGTTATCGAGCAAGCCCTTCATAGTCTCAGCTGCTTGAGACACCATTTGTGTATATGCAGTTGTCGTGTTAATAAACTTGCCAGCCACTAATATAACCCTCCTTTCAATACGATTATTTATCAAAATGTTCAGCTTTTGCCTATATGTAGTAAAAATAAATAAAACAAAGTATGTTGGAGAGGGTGAATCAAACCCTCTCCAACATCATTTCTGGTTTTAATGTAATTGGTATCTATGATTAAGTGGATGTAATTAAAGCAGCCGTCTTAATTAACATCCCTTAATATGTAGTTACCAATTACATTTTACACTTTATTCTTGCGCTCTTCTACCTCCCTAATAAGCTCTCTGATCTGCATAGCATATGGCGTATCATCCTTGATCTCAGCTTTAAAGGGATTCACTTTATCTATACCAGTAAGATCATATGCTTTTGCAAGATTGATGAATGCTTCAACAGCACCGACACTAACTTTTTTCTTTTGGCAAAGAACAAAAGCAAGCGGCTGAATAAAGTCAATCCAACAAGCATCATTGGTATAGAACTTGTATATATGAACGTTATTCCAGTACGCATCATGGACAACAAATTCTTTAGTATTGCAGGACATCACACCACATGCAAATCTAAGATTATCTTGCATGCCACCATCGGTATTTTCCCATGAGATACTGGAGAACTGTTTGATCTTGTCGATGAGAGCTCTCTCAATCATATAAGCTACAGGATAGTTATATTCTCTTGCACTATCCCTGAGCTGATTGAGAGTGTATACACTGTACTGCTCCATCTTATTGTACTGCAGCACATTGTACATAGTCCTGATAAAGTCATACATAGCTTCCGACAAATTAGAGCGCGTACTCTCAGATTGATCGCTGCGGGTAAAGTAATAGATGATAGGCTCTACCACGCAGTCGTACCACGGGCCGATGCAGTCGATGAGATCCAACCATTTCTCAAATACATTATCGGAATCCACGATTCCGATACGCAGATCACCATGTTCAATGCCAAGCTCATCAGTAGAGCTGTTGACTTTAAGATACAGATGATCGAGAATAACATTTTGTTTAGGAAATACCATAATTATCTCTCCTTATATATTATTTTTATTTTAATATTTCCTCCTTCAAGGGTATAATATATAATTAAAAATAAAAAATTATTCATAGATAATAATGTATACTAGGAGGTTAACTCCTAGTATACATTATATTGCTTTTTATGAGTATTAATTTTATTTGTCATCATGAATCTATGAATAATTAGGTTTAGTTATTACTATCTTCATCAAGCCCTAAAATCATGACATCATTAATACTAAAAGCAGTAGAATAATTCCTCATCTGTAAAGTGTCATCGATCCAGCCCTTAATAAGATAGAATACAAAAGAATCCTTCAGATAATACTCAAGAGTATCATAATCCTCTTTGTTTTTATCTGAAGATTCATAATGTGAAGTAATATTACTAGCAGTATCACGCGCCACCCTATTCCATTGCTGTATATAGTTAAGTGCGTCATATGCAGAATTGAAACTTTTAATTAGGCCTGAAATAGAAAGATTACCATCTTCAGTCAACATCATTGTATTCTGGTCAAAATATGTAAATTTATAACCAGCATCATTTTCTGTTACGCCGCATCTAGTATTATTTATATCTGCTAATCCTATGTAATACTTATCAGGTTCATTACTATCTTTAGCAGGCTTAATAATTCTATTGCTATATTCACCAGTCCTATAGATAATAACAGATGCTTCATTAATCTCATACGGAGTACCACCAGTATACTTATTAATTGCTCTGAGCAGATTAGCGTTATCTCCAATGGAAATAAGAGTTTTAAATGCATTAATAGCTTCCGTATTATCCATATTAGGGATAATGAGTTCACCCATTATGACGCTCTCAGAAGCATTAACACATTTGGTTAATATGCAATCAACAAACATATTTACATAGTATGGATTTAAAGCTTTAATTTTATCAATATTATATTTAATTTGATTAATGAATTTCATGTACATGGAATATCCATAACAAGAAATATAAATGTTTAGAAGCTCAGTACCAGTACTGTTAGTTTTATAGAATGCAATCTCAACATCTTTAGATTGAGGCCTATAGTCTTTTATCACCATATAAATATCACTATTATCAAATTTAAATATATAATCATATTCAAATTTGATATAGTATTCTTGGATGCGCTGCTTTACTGCTCTGATTATAGCATCCTGCTTCTGGTCTTGCTCTTCATATTCTTTTATGATATTTACCGCTACTTCAACTGCAGCATGGTCAGTCCTTGTGGCTAAGCTATGAAAACTTTTGTAAGATTCAGAAATAGATTTGAAATAAGATAAAATGTCATGATTAGTGCAATTAGCAGAAATTGCACCGCGCCTGCACAGGGCAATTACAGGGTATACAAGAATATCAATAATTATTTTATTATTAATATTATCGCAAAAAACTCTGTCGGCAGTTGGGTGATTACCCATTTTGACCTCACCGATGTTAACATAATACATTACGTCGCCTTCTTTTCTTCTAATATTAATATTGATAGGCGGCTCGTGTTCAAGTTTAATGCTATAGGTATGATTAAGAGTGTTAGTGGACATGGTTTTGACCTCCTTAATAATGTTTATCAAATCTATAATATATAACTAAAAATAAATTTATCAATTTCAAAAACGCTAGAGGATTTACCTCTAGCGTTTTTTAGATTTTCTTTTTATTTTTACCATATTTATTTTGTACTTTTGCGCATCACATTCTGATTTTAAGAATGGATAAGCTTGAGATATTCTTTCAAGTATAGCGTTTTTATACATATGATAATTTAATTCACGAGTTTGAAAATCTTGTGGCGCAGATACTCTATGAATTGTTTTTAAGCCAATTTCATACGAAGTTGCAGAGTGCCTTATATGATTCACCATATAATGCTTAACTTCGCGTTCTCTGTAAACTAGCTTGTCCTCAGATGCCATATTATTAAATTCTAGAGCATCATCTAAAATAGATCGCACATTTCTTGAAGAATCTATTGAAATATTATCTATAGCGCTTCTACATCTAACAGCAATAATATCATCTAATTGACTAGATCTGCGTTTCATATATTACTTTCACTTGATCTTTTATTCTATTAGCTGGAACTCCATAGTCCTTTTCATTAGGATAAGCATTCCGATGGATAAAAATATTAGCAGCTAACATTTTAATTCCTCTAAGGATCAAATTATCTAACTCATAATCAGATACATCATTATCTGGGTATATATGAATATTATAATTCACAATACCAGTTTCACTCAGTATAAAATTAAGAGCTTGAGAATATGATTTTCCAGCAGATGCTATATAGATATTCTGTGCTAGATTACATCTATTTAGATTGTAGAATATAGACAATATATCGAATACACCTTCAGCTATATGAATACTCACCGGAGTTGGATCTTCCACATTGACCTTAGTAGGTATAACATAGAAATCCTTAGTATCATCAAATTTGTCAATGATATTATAATTTATATAACGCTTATTTACAGTTTTATATAATTCAACATCATCTACTTTTCTCATGATACTATAAGAATTATCAAAAGAGATAAATCCGATGAAATGTTCATTTAATGCATCTGTTATCATCTTATGCCTTGTACCCTCAAGGCGATTTTGATCTAAAATATCATATAAATTTAAAAATATTTTTAGTGATAACAGATGCCCTATCTGAAAATTAGAACCAATTCGTGAATTAATATAGTTTATTTTAGCTTGATTCCATGGCTTATCTGAGATAAATGTATTTCTTAATGGATATATAGACATTTGTCTCATCATAGTATAATTTGGAGATTTCTTTAGATCATTATTATGCTTAATAACATCAACTAATACTCTAGAATCTTCACAACCATAGTTACGAAGAAATACATCATCTACAATACCCTTAGAATTACATTTCTTGCAGTGGTAAAGAGCCATTTCGTCTGCTGTCTGTGGGACTTTTATATATAAATGAGCATGCTTTGGATCTCTAGAATCGCCACATCTTTGGCATCGTAAAATAATCTCTTTACCACCACTAGCCACTTTAAGTTGAGGATAGAATGATTTCATCATATTTATGAAAGTTTGTCCAATTAACGTATACATATTTCTTCTACCCTCCTTAAAACATTATTTATTCGTAAATATCCATTTTAGTTTTACCATTTTCATCTCTATAGGTAATCCTAATATAATACTTACCGAAAAGACTTTGCCTAATTTCAATTTCGCAATAAGGTCTAAGGATTTGCTTACTAAGAACAAAACCAGCAGCCTGTGCATGACCGCCACCATTGCATCCAATTGAAAGCTTTCCAAGAATTTCAGCAATGTCTCCGCAATCAAAGAAATAATCGCATTCCTTAGGATCATCCTTAGCAAACATGGAATATTTCCAAGTACCCTCGCTTGTCATATAAAATGGAACAACTACATGATAAGCATCGTATTCTGGTCCAAACATCAATGAGTTTCCAGGTGAATTCATAGCAATGCCAGTAAGCAAACGATCCTTATGCTTAATAAGGAATTTAATACTAGTACAATGTCTTAAGAATTCATTATGGTTTTGAACATATTTATCTACTATTTCACCTTCGGAAATAATAGATTCAATTATTTTATCTTCTTCAATGCAATATTTCTTATTACTTGCATCGAAGAAATCCATATCAGTAGGAAATCCCATTTCAGCAAGCATTTTCTTAGGATTTGTAGTAATATTAATCATACCATAATTAAACTGAATAGTATTAGGTTGATTCATTTTCCATAAATCATAAGAATCTGCATATTTAACAAGTTTAGTTAAATTTGTATTGCTTACATCAAGAAAATCCCT
>AUXO015540655.1_pt1 | contig 24882 bp, 28 predicted proteins | sample 768731 | NCBI WGS metagenome assembly AUXO01 (sample SAMN02715735, study PRJNA202380) | gut metagenome | biome: sheep rumen | host: Ovis aries | place: New Zealand: Palmerston North | reverse complement strand
AAACAGATGATTTTTGAGACTCCATTGCCTGCAAGTTTCCAAAAACTCATAGACCAAACCGAAAGATAGATACATCATTTATAATTTGCCTAAATTAAAAATGACTGTTGAGGCAAAACAAAAGTCATTCGCTCTTACTTTTGATAAAAGCGAATGACTTTTTATATTCGTATCTTATTTCAGCAGCACTTTCTTGCCGTTATGGATGTAGATACCCTTTGAAGGGTAATCTACTTTGCGTCCCTGCAGGTCATAACAAGGCGCCTTTTTCCCCTCGTGGCTCAGTACAGGAGTCTTGATGTCAGACAAGTCCTCCTCTACTATGTTGAACTCTTGCCAGATGGCTGCTGTCTGATATGCTACTTTGCATCCTGTCGACACATGAATCGTGGAACTATAGGAAGAGAACGAGTAATAATGAAATATACTGGGTGGCGTTTGTGCCAAAGAGTAGATATCTTTTAGGCCAGAGCAATCTTTGAAAGCTCTTTCTCCTATGCTTGTCACAGAGTTCGGAATAATCACTGAGGTTAGGCTGGAACAGCCGGAAAAGGCATATCCTCCTATGTTCGTCACAGAATTGGGGAGAGTTACAGAGGTCATACTGGAGCAGCGATCGAAGGCAAAAATTCCTATGCTTGCCACAGAGTTCGGAATGGTCACAGAGGTTAGGCCAGTGCAGTTATAAAAAGCATCATATCTTATGCTTGTCACAGAGTTCGGGATGGTCACGGAGGTCAGGCCAGTGCAACCAGAGAACCCCCATTCCTCTATGCTTGTGACAGAGTATGTCTTTTCATTATATTCCACTTGGGCAGGGATTTCCAATGCACCGGAAACAGTTTCATTCTTGCTCACGCTTACAGTTGTCTCGTCAATCGTCGTGTATTTCAAGTTTCCAATAGTAAAGGTTTCTGCCATACCGGGCAACAGGGTTAAGATGAACAAAATGCCTATGAGCAACATATTTTTAAATAAAAAGTAATTTTCCTTCATACATTAATACTATTCTATCAATAAGATGGTGTACTTCCTACGGATTGCACAAGCAAATTTACACCTTTTTTAGATAAAAACCTTTTTCAAAAAGATTTTTGAGGCAAAAAGTGGGCAGGACAGTTTCACTTATCCGCGCCATACAACCCAATATGTCACTCATTGTAATGTACGGCATGAGGCGGAGAATGTTGTTTTGCCCCGATGAGTTTTCAGTTCCAGCCCGTGGAACGTGCGTTCTGTCCAATGGAAGATGTGTTCCATAAGATGGAATACACATTACAGCCCATGGAACAGAAAAAATATCGGCGGAAGATTTAAATCATATCCGCAAAAGGTAAAAAAAATAGCGGAGTTAAGTCTATGCTGACATAACTCCGCCAAAGGGTATTAATATTAGTCTTTAACAGATAGTAACTTTTCGCCTTGTGACATATCGCCGCTTTCATAGCCCAACTTAAACCAGTGCATACGCTGGGCAGAAGTACCATGATTAAACGTTTCCGGCTGGGCATAACCTCTTGCTTTTTTCTGCAGATAATCATCACCTATCACAGAGGCACAATTAATCGCCTCCTCAAGGTCACCATCTTCCACAGAACTAAACATCTTGTTGTCATAGTGAGCCCATACACCAGCGTAGAAATCAGCTAAAAGTTCCAAACGGACACTTAATTTATTGGCTTCTGTTTGCGACATACGCGACATCTGTGCATGAACCTTAGACAAAATCCCCAGCAGATATTCAACATGATGCCCAACCTCGTGAGCTATGACATAAGCATAGGCAAAATCACCATCCGCGCCTAGCTGGGAACGCATTTGCGAAAAGAAAGAAAGATCAAGATATAAAGATTGGTCTGCAGAGCAGTAGAAAGGACCGACTTGAGATGTTGCACCGCCACAACCTGTTTGAACTTGGTCTGTGAACAATACCATTTGCGGATTCTTATATGTGCGTCCTGACTTTTCAAACAATGTCGTCCAGACATCCTCTGTTCCTGCTAAGATCTGCTTAGAAAAATGGGCCAACTCCTGTTCTTCTTCAGTGAAGTTCTCTTGCGAAGCAGACACATTTGTCATATCCGCGGCACCGAGTTGTTGTAACATATCCATAGGATTACCACCCATGATTAAGGAAATAATCGCAACGAGGATTATTCCACCGATACCCATGCCGGCGCCAGCTTTTCCACTCAGACGAACACCTCGACGATCGTCAACATTAGTACTCTCTCTCCTACCTGTCAGCCTCATAATAAATCGTTTTTACAAATTAATTAACATTTAAAGAAAAGATATCGCGGCAACAATAAAGACTAAGCAATAGCTCGCTAATATTGCACACAAAAACAAATGTACAGATTTTTTTTCGAATATAGGAACATCTACCTTGGCAAATTTTCTAAATAAATACGCCATAGCATATCCAATCATTACTCCAAAGCATGTACCAACCAGCACGTCACCCAAATAATGAACACCGAGATACAACCGCGTGTAACAATTTACCATAGCCCAACTGACTATCCATACATTCAACCATTTATGTCTGAAAAGATATGCAAGAAATGTGGCAACAGAGAATGTATTAGAGGCATGGGCCGAGAAAAAGCCGAATCTCCCGCCTCTATAATTATGTACGACATCGACCATGTACATATATACCGGATCTTGGGTAGGTCTCCAACGTTGGAAAAGTGGCTTAAACACAGAACTGGACAATTCGTTGGAAATTATGACCGCAACAGATAAACACAATATCGCCAGGCCGAATTGCGAAGGTGAGAGATTTTTCCATAACAGCCACAATAAAACAACGCCCAGTGGTACCCAAGACCAAGTTGACGTAGCATAATATATGATTTGGTCAAAATATACGTTATCGCTGCCATTGATAAACAACGTCGCCTCTCTATCCCAAGTCAATATATTATCCAACATAAAAACTGCTAAATTAATTCTATTGCAGACTTTGACAACCAACCTTTTTTCCCGTCAGACAAAGACACTTCTTTCCAGTTGGTCATGGAATTATCAGAAATCTTCACCTTTGTCCCTGGATGCAGCGTAAACAAAGTGTTGCCTGAATTGTCGGGAGTGCTTTTGACAGGAACCGTCTGCATAACAATAGCCCTTGTTTTGTCCAAGAACTCATTTCGTTGGATTAAAGCAAATACATTGAACAGGACGACACATATAAATAACAGCACAACCGCATAGGATGAAATGCGACGCAACAATGACACTCGTCCGAAGAAGAACAACAGAATTGCAACCAACATCATCACAAATACTATCAGAGCCATACGGGCCCACCCGTCCGTATTATGTGCATTGACAAGACTATGAAACCAGTAAAAGATAAAAAACTGGTCAGAATCTGCAACCTTATCCTCTGTTTTGCTCCGGGCAAGCGCCAAATTAAAACGAATATCGGAATTGCCCGGCTCCCGTAAAGCAGCGCGCTCATAGTTTAATATCGCATGAGCTATATCATGCATCCTGTAATAAGCATTACCTAAATTATAATATAAATATGCGTTTTCTCCATGAGACAACAGTTGCTCATATATCCGAGCAGCTGTCTCATATTTTCCTTTTTGATATGCGCTATCAGCATCAGCTTTTGACTGTGCAAACGACGAAGTCAAGACACCAAAGAGAAAACAATATATAACAATCAACCTTCTCATTTCTTTTTCTTTATCGAAGAATCCAACAAATCAATCATATCCAAGCCTTGGCGATAAATATCCTCCATCCGTTCACCTTTATCTGTACCGCCGGCATAACGCATAAACTCACATTCATCCAATAACCGCAGGAAGCGATCACTCAACTCAGGAGTGACACCAGATTTTGACAAATCGTCTGCCATGCGCTCCTTGGATAATTCGGAAATAGGAATATTCAACTTATCAACAACAAAACCGTTAAGCGCATTCAACATTTCTTCATAAAACATATCCGACTGAGCTTTCCTCTGAAGCTGCAGAGCTTTTTTCAGTCGCCTTGTCGCCAGACGGTTTGCACCTTGACGGCGCATTAAGATAGAATCACCCTTGACTGTCATACGGCGATTAAGAATATAGAAAACAAGACCTGCTAATATTAAGCCTGCAAGATATAGCATCCAATAGAATGAAGTATTCCATAAAACGTCTTCTTTTTGATGCAACTTAACATCACCCGTCTTTATGAAGCGTATGTCGCTTTTGGCGAGTATTTCACGCTGTTTATCAGCATATACGTTTTTCTCACCCTTCAGAACTTCAATCTCTACAGGTTCAGTCTGAATAGTCTTGTAACTTTTAGCCTGAGTATCAAAGTAAGTCAATTTAATACCCGGTATGGTGTAATGCCCCTTGTTCTTGGGAACGGCAAGATAATCAATCGTCAGACTGCCATTCATGTTGGATGAAGTCAGTTTTGTACTATTAGTCATCTTGGGGTCATAGGTATCAAAGTCTGGCGGAAATTCCACTTTAGGAGCCTTAATCAAATCAACATTTCCAGAACCACTGATTACAACCTGCAAATCCAACGTCTCATTCTGCTTCAATGTTGAATTTTTAGCCTTTGCCTTTATTGTAAAAGCACCTACGCCTCCGGAAAAATCCTCTGGGCTATCAGGCAAAGGCTTAACTTTTACATCCAAAGATGGAGTTATAATGGTCTTTTTTTGTTGGATAGATCCTGAGGTACCATTAAAGAAAGCATCTAACAAATCTATATTGGGATTGCTGAAAACAACGACAGCGTCAAATTTAATCTTCGGAATTGTCAATTTTCCTGATTGTTGCGGAAACATCAGATACTGGCTCCATACCGTAGTGTAATAATTCTCACCATTAAACGTATCTATTGAAAACGATTTCTGCTGAGGAAGCGGTATTTCCTTTACCATAAATCCCTTTAAATCAGGCATGTTTCCGCGAAGTTCCGTAAGATTAACCCTGGAATACACACGGTATGTCAGCAGCACCGGTTCCTGCTCATAAACTTCACTTTTGTTAGCCGTAACTGCAATAAACAAATCTTTATTGCTTATCTTTTCCGTATTAGGCGATTTCACTACCGATGGACGCGATGAGGAAGAGCCGGAAGAAGCATTAGAGTTTGACATCACCTTAACATGGACAGTATTAGATGTATACTTACGGCCATTCACTGTAACTGTTAGCGCCGGCATCGTAAACGTGCCTTTTTTCTTCGCCATTAACACATAGGAATAGGTGGTCGAACTATTCTGTGTTTGTTTGCCATTTATTATCTGCATACTGAAACTCGTAGAGCGACTTGGTCCATACAGAACCTCGAAACCCGATATCTCAGGCAATTTAGATATATCAGTAACAGACTGACTATTTACAGTATATTGCAATCGGAATTGCTCATCCAAAGCAACTACATCAGGAGCCTGGGCTGTGACAGTAACGTTGGAATAAACGCCTGTAAAAGTCAAACACAATATCAGTAATATTAAATATCGCTTCATTAGAAATTCTCCTACCAATTATTTTCCATTTGTTTCCTATTAGAATGCAACTGGGCCTTGCGCACTTTGTCCTGTGTACGATTTTCTTTCATTTGCGCAGCCCTCAACAACTGATCCGCATTATCTTTCGACATTTCGTTTTTCTGTCCTTTGGGTTTGTCTTGTTTTTGGTCTTTATTCGGGTCTGACTGCTGATTCTGTTTTTCTTGTTGCTTCTGCTTGTCATCTTTTTTATCTTTGTCCTTATCTTTGTTTTGGTCTTGGTTCTGATTCTTCAGCTGATACTGACACAAAGCCAAATTATAACGTGTCTCGTTGTCAAGGGGGTTGTTGCGTAAGGATTCCTTATAGCATTCTATCGCAGGGCCGAATTGTTTTTGAGACTGAAGGATTACGCCCATATTGTGGTATATGGAAGCCTTATAATTAGGATTTTTCTCCAACGGGGCTGCTTTCTCGTATTCCTGCATCGCCTCTTTCGGCTTTTGCTGAAAGAGTAATGTGTTGCCCAAGTTATATCTTGCACGACTGTTTTGCGCATTTTTTTCTAACGCCTTGCGATAATATGTTTCAGCCGCAGCGTAGTTTTTCTGTAGATATTCTTTATTGCCTTTATGCATGTATATCTTCTCCTGACTTTGGCCATAAGTTGTTACCGGCATCAGGAACAGAATAAATATCATTATTTCAATAAACCATCTATTTCGCATAATTCTTCAAAAATTTGAAACGCTTAAAATAGCCCTTCTTCTTTTCCAACACTAATGCGTCTAACACCAAAAGCAACAATGCTATCAAAACAAATACTTGAAATTGCTCTGCATAGTCAGAATAAACGGTAGTTCCAAGTGTTGTCTTTTCCAGCTTATTCAATTCATAATACAAACGCTCTTGTGCTATATTGGAATTATCCACATGAATATAAGCTCCTCGGCCAGCCGTAGCAATCTTATTGCACATTTCTTCATTAAGTTTTGAGATGACAATGTTGCCTTCCTTGTCACGCAGGGAACCGCCGTCCGCCATTGGTATTGTAGCACCCTTGGGACTTCCAATACCAAGAACAAATATATGTATACCCTTTTTAGCAGCCTCGGCAGCTGCATTTTCCGCTTCCTCTGCCTGGTCTTCGCCATCTGTGATAACCACTATAGCCCGTTGCACATTCTTTTGGGCAGTAAAGCTATTCATGGATAAATTGATAGCTTCACCTATATTTGTACCTTGTGATGGAACCATGTTGGGAGATATGGCGTCCAAGAACATTTTTGCTGAAACAAAGTCACTTGTTATGGGTAATTGGATAAACGCCTGTCCTGCGAAGACAACCAAGGCAATCTTATCATTGGTCATTTTGTCTGCAATATTTGAGACGAGCATTTTTGCCTTATCCATACGTTGAGGCTTGACATCAGTGGCTAACATAGAGTTGGAAACGTCTAAGGCTACGACCATTTCTATGCCATGACGCTCTTTTGTATCCACATTCATGCCCATCTGCGGTCGAGCCATCATTATGATTAAACTTACCAAAGCCAAAACTACAAAAACAAACTTTAATATCTGGCGTTTGAGAGAGACGTCCGGCATAAGGCTCTCCAGTAAGCCCAGGTCACCTATCTTTTGCAGTTTCTTCTTTCTGGTATACAATCCATAAGCAAAGAACAGCATTAAGATTGGAACAGAGATCAGAAAATATAAATATTCAGGATTTGCAAATCTAAACATAGCTCTTCTTTTATGGAATTTTTCTCAATATTGTATGACGTAACAATAACTCCAGCAATAAAGACAACAAGGCTATTAAGCCAAATGTTTGATAAGCCTCATAACGTTTGTCATACTGTTTTACTATGAGTTTGGTTTTTTCCAATTTACCTATTTCATCATATATTTCAGCCAATTGGCGTGTACTTGTAGCACGATAAAATTTTCCGTTTGTCTTATCGGCTATCTCTGTCAATGTTTTGGTATCAATTTCTACAGGCATCTGCACATATTTCACTCCACCACCAGGAAGAGGATAAGGATAGGCAGCCGTACCGTTGGTTCCGACACCTATTGTATAAACACGAATGTTATTAAGTTTTGCAATCTCTGCCGCCGTCTGCGGAGAAATCTCTCCTTGATTGTTTGAACCGTCTGTAAGCAATATAATGACCTTGCTTTTTGCCTTACTCTCCTTCAAACGTGAAATAGAGTTTGCCAATCCCATACCGATGGCCGTACCGTCATCTATAAGTCCCGTAGCAGCCAGGTCACAGGTTACACCCTTAAACATATTCAACAAAGAGGTGTGGTCAGTCGTCAATGGGCACTGAGTAAATGCTTCAGCAGCAAAAATTGTAAGACCAATGTTATCATTAGGACTATTAGATATAAATTGCGAGGCAACCTCCTTGGCTGCTGTGATACGGTTAGGCTTCAAATCTTCAGCCAGCATACTTGTAGATACATCTATCGACAACATTATATCAATACCCTGAACCTCTGAATTTTTCCAATGGTTGGAAGTCTGCGGTCTGGCCAAGACTAATATCATCATAGTGAGGGTCAAGATACGCAAGAAGAAAGGTACATGTATAAGATATTGTCTCGGAGTGGCAGATATATTGCGATATGTGTATGTATCGGGTATTTTCAATGTCGGATCATTCTTGCGCGACATGAAATACCAAACAATATAAGGTATCAGCAATAAGAGCAAAAACAAATATCCGCTATTAGCAAATGTCATACTTAAATTAGTTTAATATAACAAATTATATATTGACCGACATATTTCAAAAAGAAGGCCAGCGCATAACATAAGAACTATTGTTATCGCAAACTTCAACATCAGGCGTTCGCGATTAGATCGTTTAACCTCTTGTGGCACGACTTTCGGCTTTTCTTTGATATTTTCCTTTTCTTCAATTTTTGTCGCATTAATGAAATTCATCGCGCGGAGCAGGTTCTCATCATTCTCGTTTAGACGGGTCTGCAATTTTGCAAACTTGGCCAAGTCAGCCGTGACAAAAAGCTCCCTTAACTCCTCTATCGAAGTGTTATCGGCGTTAGACGTCAATTTGTCAATTATCTCCGTGGATGTCATTTCCAGGGCATTAAATCCGTATCTGCGTTGTATATAACTGCGCAACACATCAGTCAACTCAGAATAATACTCTTTTGTATCATCTTTCTTAGCCGGGTCTTCTTGGAGTTTTTCTATCTCCTTGATAGCCCAAAGATGCGGCGGCAAAATGGCTTTCAAGCGCAATCTTTTGAATATAGGTTTATTGTTGTGAATCTGAAGAGCTATATAACCGGCAAAGAACAGCATGAGTATTAACAACAGACTCATCTGGAATATACCTTTCCAATCCTGCCATGAATATGGCACTTCTGCAATACTCTTGGGACCAAAAAACTTATCCAAATGCAGCGTGTCAACATCTAATGTTAAAACTTTTAGTGCGAGACTCTTGGATTCATATTCTTTCGCATCAACCTTCACTTTCATCGGTGGAAGATAATATATTGCCGAATCAAATGATGTTATGGTGTAACATTTCGTTATGGACTGCTGCTCGCCATTGTTGAGTTTTTCTGTCGCTACAACTTCCTCTTTTAATACCTCAACGCCTTTAACCAGTTGCTTGGACGGATATACAGGAAAAACGACTTTAGATTTACTGTCTGCGGTAACTTTTAATGCGATATGCGCCTGTTGTCCAATAAATATATCCGTTGAATCCAATGATGCGTGCACTGTGACTTGAGCATTTACAGTCAGTGACAACAATAAACCGGCAAGTATAACTACTATCTTCATCATGGTCGTTTAGCAAATAGGTTTATCAATGCTTTAACGTAATTCTCATCCGTCCTTACAGAAATCATGTCTGTCTTGCTGCGTTGCATGATTTCTTCCAGATTTTGCTTGAAATTCTGCCATGCATTGCGATGGGCCTCCCTAATACGCCGACTGGAAGTGTCGATGTATTGTTCCGCTCCAGTTTCAGCATCTTGAACTTTCAGCAGTCCCACATTAGGCAAATATTCCATAAAATGATCATACACCTGTATGGCTGCAGTGTCGTGTTTTCTGCTCATGATACTCAGCGCTTTGGAGTAGTCTTTCCTGTCCATGAAATCACTTATCAGAAAAGCCGTACAACTCTTATGCTGAGTCTGCATCAAAAATTCTATTGCATTTTTTATATCTGTCCGCTGACTTTGGGGCTTGAAGTCCAGAAGTTCACTGATGATATACATAATATGTTTACGTCCCTTCTTAGGCGGAATGTACTTCTCTATCTGATCAGAGAATAACACAACACCTATCTTGTCGTTGTTTTGAATAGCGGAATAAGCCAGAGTCGCGGCGATTTCTGCAACCATATCCCGTTTATATGTTACTGATGTTCCAAAAGCCAGACTGGAGCTCATGTCTATCAATAACATTACGGTCAGTTCACGCTCTTCCTCATAAACTTTCACATAAGGACGGTTAAAGCGGGCAGTGACATTCCAGTCAATATCTCGCACATCATCGCCCGGCTGATATTCGCGCACTTCAGAGAATGCCATGCCCCTGCCCTTATAAGCAGAATGGTATTCTCCGGCAAAAATATTGCTGGACAACGCACGTGTCTTGATTTCAATTTTTCGAACGCGCTTTAGTAGTTCGCTCCGATCCACTTTTTTCCTTTTTTAAAATCCGGATTTATGGAACTTGCACTTTGTTCAGTATTTCCGTGATGATTGTGTCACTGGTAATATTGTTTGCTTCTGCCTCATATGTCAAGCCGATACGATGGCGCAACACATCATGAGCCATAGCCCTGACATCTTCCGGAATAACATATCCCCTGCGCTTAATAAAGGCATAGGTACGTGACGCCAGCGCCAAGTTAATGGACGCACGTGGAGATGCCCCGAAATTAATATTCTCCCTCATGTCACTCAAACCATATTTTTCCGGATAGCGTGTTGCGAAAGTGATGTCTGTGATATAATTATTAATCTTATCATCAATATAGACTTTCTTGACAACGTCCCGGGCAGCCAGTATATCCTCAAGCTTTACAACAGGATTGACGGTCTGCGTCTTTCCTGCAATATGATCTTTGACAATGCGCTGCTCCTCGTCTATTGAAGGATAATCAATGATGACTTTCAGCATGAAACGGTCTACCTGCGCCTCAGGCAATGTGTAAGTACCTTCCTGCTCAATGGGATTCTGGGTAGCCATCACCAAGAAAGGCTTTGGCAGTTGGAATGTCTCACTGCTTATCGTTACCTGACGCTCCTGCATGGATTCGAGTAAGGCACTCTGTACCTTAGCTGGAGCACGGTTGATTTCATCAGCCAGTATAAAATTGGCAAAAATAGGTCCTTTGCGGACAACAAAACTCTCTGTCTTCTGGCTATATATAACAGTACCGATAATATCAGCCGGCAATAGGTCTGGTGTAAACTGTATTCTCTTATACGACCCGTCTACCAAACCGGCAAGTGTCTTGATTGCCAATGTTTTTGCCAAACCAGGTACACCTTCCAACAATACATGACCGTCGCTTAATAAACATACTAATAATGAGTCTACCAGATGTTTTTGCCCAACAATCACCTGTCCCATGCCTTGGACCAAGTCTGTAATAAAACCACTTTTGCCCTCTATCAGTTCGTTCAAACTTCTGATATCAACATTTTCTTCCATAAATATATAATTGTCTTAATTTGATACAAAGTTAACATTTTTAAGCCAACATATATGTTTAAAATAACCTAAATATAACTAAAAAGAATATCCGGCAGGCGTACCCTTCAAGTATGCTCACGCGAAATTAATTCGATGCCATCCGGCAGAATGTCCGTTCCATAGGATGGAACATACATTCCAGCCTATGGATTTTATATTCCAGCCTTTGGAATGAAACGAATATCAAGGCAACAGTGGCATACTGTTCAGGAGAACAGTATGCAGAGAGCGTCATATGACGTTCCAGACGGGGGACTTATGCCATGTCATGGTGCGCCCCCTTCATCCGAAAGTTTGTTCTTAAGGGTAAATCATCCAACCGGCAGGTTGATGTCAGGCGAGAGATAGTATTGATATCAATTCTCTGTATCCTCGCTCTTATGCAATTTGGGAAATACGACTTTTTTACCGACATGAATAACGTCGGGATTGGATATATGGTTGTGGAAAATGACATATTTAGCCATATCCTTACTGCCGTACAATTTTTGGGATAAACGGATGATGCTCTCTCCCACTCCCATTTCATGCGTTTCCAATTCACCGACAATAAGATAATCAGCATTGGGCATTTGCTCATATTTGGCAGCCTCCGCCTTCCAATCAGTTTCTTTTGTCTCCGCAATGCTGTCGTCCGGCAAAGCCATAGTATCTTTTACGGCAGGCACTGGAGCTGTTTGCTTAGGCATTTCTTTGCCGACCGACTTCGGGGCTGACGGAAGTATATCAGTATTTCCCAACAGTCTGTAATATCCCACAAAATAAGCTGCACCCAATAGCAGCAACAGTAGAGCAGCGCACAAGATTTTCTTCCAGACAGGAGTACCTGAGTCAATTTCGTATTCTTCTTGAGGCTCCTCTCCCGTATCTGTCTGTAAATCTGACGTATTGTATTGCTCAGGTTCATCCTGAACAGGAACGTCTGCATGCTCTTGTTCTGGCATCAAATTCACTTGGCCCCCGTCTTCCGCCTCGTCATCATCGCCCAGATAAATTGACTGAGAACGCTCTTCCTCCATATCAGTTTCGCCTTGTTCATCAGACTTTACATCAGGCACATTTGTTGCCGGCTCGTTGCCTTCATCGGCCTCGTCCAGCACAACCGTCTCAAAATTCTCAAAGGGGCGGTTAATACGAGATGCCATCGTCTTGTCAGGTGTAAAGACAATTCTGTTATGCGCGGATATCTCTATACGCTGTCCCGTATTGACGTCCACGCTTTCACGCCCGCTGACATTTATAAGTTTAAATATTCCCAATCCTTTCACCTTCACATAATCCTCGCGGAGTAATGCCTCACGGATGGTCGTGAAGAACTGGCGACAAAATTTTTCTGTCTGGGCTTTGGTCATGTCACTTTTCCCTGACAGCATATTAATCATATCCTGAAAGATTGCACGCTTTGACATAATATGGATTTATTGGGATTCTTTTTCTTTTACCTGTGATTTTAGTATGTTGCTTTGTTTGAAATTCAAGACCAACTTTGGCGGGACGAGCATTTTTTTTCCTGTGCTCGGATGAACGATAATCCTTTCGTTCTTCTTTTTCACCTCAAAGGTTCCAAATCCGGCAACACCTATCTCATTTCCTTCGTCAAGCAAAGTAGCCATACTGTCAACCATACTGTTCACAATACGTTGTGTTTCTTTCGTATCAAGCTGTAACTTTGCAGACAGTTCCTCTATGAACTCACGATTATTCATATTCCTATTTTATTACTGTTCCTCTTAAATCAAACTCGTCAGCGTCAACAACTTTCACATTATAAAAGTGTCCTTTCAGCAGACGGCCTTGCGAAACGGGTATCAATACCTCTCCGTCAACTTCCGGTGAATCATACTCCGTACGACCGATATAATATTCGCCCTCTCGCCTATCAATGATTGTCTTGAAAATCTTACCAATTTTCTGCCTGCATAGGTCTTCTGATATGGTTTGCTGCAACGTCATCAAATCTGACAAGCGTGACTGTTTTACATCTTCCGGTATGCTGTCCTTGTAATTGATTTCCGCATAAGTTCCCTTTTCTTCGCTGTATGCAAACGCTCCCATACGATCAAAACGCATGGCACGCGTGAATTCCATCAAATGTTCAAAATCGTGTTCTTCCTCTCCGGGAAAACCTACCATGAAAGTCGTTCTCAGGCATATACCCGGCACTTCATCGCGCAGGCGGTGTATCAAATCAGTCTGATACTCACATGTGGTGTTCCGGTGCATTAAGTCGAGGACTTTATTACTGGAATGTTGAAGTGCTATGTCCAAATATTTGCACACATTGTCCCGCTCTCTCATCACAGGCAACAAATCGAAGGGAAAATTATTGGGATAGCCGTAATGAAGGCGTAACCAGTCAACACCGGGAATGTCGGATATACGGGCCACCAATTCAGCCAATTTGCGCTTGCCGTATATATCCATACCATAATACGTCAATTCCTGCGCTATTAGTTGGATTTCCTTTACGCCATTGCTCACCAACAAGCGCACTTCCTGAAGGATATCCTCTATTTCACGGCTCTTATGCTTCCCCGTGATGATTGGTATGGCACAATAAGCACATCCTCTGTTACATCCTTCCGAAATTTTCAGATAAGCGTAATGTGACGGTGTCGTCAGAATACGACGATTAGACTCTTTAAGGAAATATTTTTTATCAAGATCTTTAACAAGAGCCGTCCAGTTGAATTTCCCATAATAATGGTCCACTTCAGGTATCTCCTTACACAAGACTGACAAAAAGCGTTCCGACAAGCACCCCATTACGAAAAGTTTCCGAATTTTGCCTTTACTCTTCATGTCAGCCATAGAAAGAATCATATTGATACTTTCTTCCTGGGCGTCACTGATAAAGCCGCAAGTGTTCACCACGACGATATCATGATGAATACGTTTGGGATTATGATATATTAGGTATCCGTTACGTTGTAATTGATATAAGATTTTCTCTGAATCCACAAGATTCTTGGAACATCCCATTGTAATAATATCAACACAACGTTTCATTACTTTTTCTCATCAAAAAGAGAATCTACAAAGGCTTTCTTGTCAAAAGGTTGCAAATCGGTCATTTGCTCACCCAAGCCAATATATTTTACAGGGATATTGAACTGATGGCTAATGCCTATAACTACACCGCCACGTGCAGTACCATCAAGCTTGGTTATCGCAAGAGAGTTTACTTGTGTCGCAAGAGAGAACTGCTTGGCTTGTTCAAACGCATTTTGGCCAGTCGACCCATCCAAAACAAGCATAACCTCGTTAGGTGCATAAGGAAGCAGTTTCTGCATCACGTTCTTGATTTTAGTCAGTTCGTTCATCAAGCCTACCTTGTTATGCAGACGGCCGGCTGTGTCTATCAATACAACATCTGCATTATTTTTTATAGCAGAGCTAAGCGTATCATACGCCACGCTTGCGGGGTCACTGCCCATCTGCTGCTTGACTATAGGAACACCCACACGGTCAGCCCATATCTGCAACTGCTCTACAGCGGCGGCTCTGAATGTATCAGCGGCACCGAGATATACACTCATGCCCTTCTGCTTATACATATTTGCCAATTTGCCTATTGTCGTTGTCTTGCCGACACCATTAACTCCAACTACAAGAATAACATATGGACCATCTTGCTCAATACCAGAGACCGTTTCATCTTTGGCATCCAACAGCATATTAGTGATTTCGTCTCTGAGAATGAAATTAAGTTCACTAGTCTGAACATATTTGTCACGCTCCACGCGAGCCTTTATTCTATTGATTATCTCTATTGTCGTGTCAACACCAACATCTGAGGTGATTAGCGTATCTTCCAAATCATCCAGCACATCATCGTCTACAGTAGACCTGCCGGCAATTGCCCGAGTAAGTTTCTCAACCAATCCCGTTTTAGTTTTCTGAAGCCCCGTGTCCAAGGTTTGTTTGTCCGACTCAGTTAACTCGCTCTTTTTGTTGAACAGATTGAAGAATTTCATTTTTCAGTAGTTTAATGCAAAGATAGATAAAAAAAGGAAAATCAGCATGTTTAGTCGCCCTTCTATATGCAAAAATAAATAAAAAAGCCCTCTCGACAGAAAGGGCTTTCGTATCTTATCACTAATTTTTTAGTTTTGGAAAAACTTCTTAACATCCTCGTTAAGAACCATCTTCTCATCAAAGATATAAGCACCTGTCTTAGGGCTTTTAACCATTTTGATGACTTTTGAATAAGCGCGTCCATCGGTTTTGCCCGTCTGGAGAGTTGCGACTGCTTTCTTTGCCATATCTTAACTAATTATTTGATCTCTTTATGGATTGTCATTTTCTTCAAGATGGGATTGTACTTCTTCAATTCCAATCTATCCGGTGTATTCTTGCGGTTTTTTGTTGTTACATAGCGTGATGTTCCAGGCAGACCGCTCTCTTTCATTTCTGTGCATTCCAGAATAACCTGAACTCTATTGCCTTTTGTTTTGCTAGCCATCGTTCTTTATTATTTACGCGATTACTCTAATATCATTCCAATCACAATAGCCTTTTTCAACAGCATTCTTCAAAGCTGCATCCAAACCTACCTTGTTAATTAATCTCAAACCGGCAGCACTAAGAGTAAGGCTAATCCAGCAATCCTGCTCTACATAGTAGAACTTCTTTCTGAACAAATTCACATCAAAAGTGCGTTTTGTGCGACGCTTTGAATGTGAAACATTGTTCCCAATCATCGCTTTTTTACCGGTAATTTGACAGATTTTAGACATTTCTATTATATTTTTTATATTAAAAATCCAATTCGGAGTGCAAAGTTAGCATTAATTATTGATTTGACAAGGCAAAACAAACAATTTTTTTATTCTTTTTTTAATTCTTCTTTCAGAAAGCATGTAAAAAGGCTTAAAAGCTTGTCTACTGCATTTTGTACATTCATATCTCTGCCGTTGTCTGCCAGTTGGTGATGTGTCATCACTTTGTCTTTCTTCCCATAGGCCACCCATATTGAGCCTACAGGATTCTCTGCTGTCGCACCACCGGGACCAGCTACTCCAGTCATGGCGACAGCATAGTCTGAGCCAAACATTTCTATAGCCCCCTTGACCATTGCCACAGCGACTTCTTCACAAACGGCTGTTTTTTCTTCCAGTATTTTTTCCGATACATTCAGGTATCGGGCTTTCATCTCGTCGGTATAACACACGATGCCGCCTTTGAAATACTCAGAACTGCCGGGATATTCCGACAATATTGCAGCAAGACGTCCGCAACTGCAGCTTTCGGCCGTCGCCACAGACTTACCTTCGTGCCACATCAAACGGTTGATTTCTTTTCCTATGATTTTTTCTTTTAATGTCATTTCTATTCAAATGTTACTCGTGAATATGCCGGTTTGTCCAAGGAGCAGAACACTTTGTCTTGATATTTAAAATAACCGGCAATAGCTATCATCGCGCCGTTGTCTGTTGTGTATGAGAACAGCGGTATATAGACTGTCCACTTTGATTTTTCCGCTTTATTCATAAAGGCCTGACGTAAACCTGTATTGGCTGACACACCGCCGGCAACAGCCACACGGTTAATTCCAGTCATCTTCACAGCCTTGCTCAACTTGTCCATCAAGACTTCAACAACCGTCTTTTCCAACGATGCAGCAAGGTCTTTCTGGTTTTCTTCTATAAAACGAGGATTTTCTTTCATCTTACCTTCCAGAAAATATAGGAATGATGTTTTCAGTCCGCTGAAGCTGTAATCCAAGCCTGCGATATGCGGTTTATTAAATTTAAAAGCATCGGGATTGCCTTGACGCGCCAACTTGTCTATAATCGGTCCTCCGGGATAACCCAGTCCCATAAATTTCGAGCATTTATCTATTGTCTCACCAGCCGCGTCATCTATAGTCTGTCCCAGCACCTCCATATCATTGTAGGCATTCACCTTTACGATTTGCGAATTACCGCCGCTGACCAGCAGACACAGGAAGGGGAAATCAGGCAGATTACGCTCCTTTCCCTCCTCTTTTATAAAATGTGCAAGAACATGTCCCTGAAGGTGATTAACCTCTACCAGTGGCTTTCCCAGCGAGATTGACAGACCTTTTGCAAAAGAGACGCCGACCAGTAACGATCCCATCAGTCCGGGGCCTCTGGTAAACGCTATGGCGCTGATATCCTCTTTCTCTATCCCTGCGCGTTTTATTGCCTGGTCTATTGTCGGTAGAATGTTTTTCTGATGAGCTCTTGAAGCCAACTCCGGCACAACACCGCCATATGCTTCGTGCACACTTTGACTGGCCGTCACGTTGCTCAGCAAGAAACCATTGCGTATCACTGCTGCCGAAGTATCGTCGCAACTTGACTCTATTCCTAATATTATAATGTCCTTCTCCATATCTCTTAACGGGTCAGTATCTCTACCCCATTGTCTGTCATCAAAAACGTGTGCTCCCATTGCGCACTGGGCAATTCGTCCTCTGTCACAGCTGTCCAGTCGTTTTCCTCGTCAATAAAGATCTCCCATGTACCCATATTAATCATGGGTTCTATGGTAAAGACCATACCGGGAACAAGCAACATACCTGTTTTCGGTTTGCCAAAATGAAACACCTCCGGCTCTTCGTGAAAATCCAGTCCTACACCGTGACCGCAATAATCTCTTACGACCGAGAAACCGTTTTTGTGAGCCTGTTCAGTTATCACATGGGCAATGTCACCGATAAAACCAAACGGCACGGCAGCCTCAGCACCTTTGTCCAGACATTCCTTCGCCACACGTACAAGTTTTTCTTTCTCTGGTGTAGTCTTACCTATAATAAACATACGGCTTGCATCGCTGTAGTAACCTTTATAAATAGTCGAGACATCAACATTGACAATATCGCCGTCCTCAAGGACAACATCATTGCTTGGTATACCGTGGCATACCTCCTCATTTACACTTGTACACACGCTTTTGGGGAAACCCTCATAGTTCAACGGCGCCGGTATGGCATCATGGTCTGTTGTAAAGGCATATACCCATTTGTCTATATCTGCTGTCGACACACCAGCCTTGATGTGTTCCGCTACATAATCCAGCACTCCGGTATTGATTTTCCCACTCTCTCGTATACCTGCAATCTGGGCTCTGCTTTTTATCAGTTGCCGTGTCGGCACAAGGTAACCTTTTTCCTGAAAAGCCAAGATACGCCTGTCCTTTTCCGTCATTTTCTTACCTTTAGGCACTACCCAGTTAGCACAATTTTTCTTCGTCATGATATACCATATTATATCAGCGTGCAAAGTTAAGCATTTCTCGCCAAAGAGCTTGTCGGTTTTCCGGAAAAGCAGTAATTTCGCAATACGATAATTCAAGACAGGCAACACTAAAACAGTTTTATGGAAGTTATACAGAGTTTCACCATTGATCATACACACCTGAAGCCGGGCATCTATGTCTCGCGCGAGGACAAAGGCTTCACCACTTATGACCTGCGCATCACCGAACCCAACAAAGAGCCTGCCGTGGCACCCGCCGCCATGCACAGTTTAGAACATCTGATGGCGACATGGTTCCGCAATTCTGAAGTGAAAGACGACGTAGTATATGTAGGTCCCATGGGATGCCTGACGGGCATGTATATCATCATGACAGGAACCTACTCTGTGGAAGACATGCGCAGGCTGACCATCAAATGCCTGCAGTGGATTCTCACCCAGAACGAGGTGCCCGCCACGACCCCGGAGACATGCGGCAACTGTCTGCTCCACGACCTGCCGATGTGCAAATGGGAAAGTGCCCGCTATCTGGAAAGGCTGGAAAACGACTTCCACTGCGAATACACCAAACTGTACGTGACCCTTGACGACGGGACGGTGTTTGCTGACGCATAAGACCTTCGCTCTATCTGTTCCGACCAAAACAGGCCGTTACGACCACTGCGCATAAATATGCGCTAAAAATCTATTAACAAAAGCTTTACTGCAATTTATTCATCGTAAGGTTTAGAATCCGTTAACCCCTAAGGGGATTCTCGGATTGCTTGCAAGAAGTGACTTTGTGACACTCCTACGCTGCAAAAACAACCTTATAAACAGCAACAATGATACCCACAACGATCATAACCACTATGAACATCACTAAGAACATTATCATTGCTATGACAAAATTCAACAATGTACGCCAATAGCTGTAGCCCGACAACTGTTTGATAGGAATAATGATGAGAACATAAAGAATCGGCTCAAGCATGACATTCAGACACAAGAAGCCTGTAACGATAGAATAGACTTCAAGCATATTCATTGAATAGACCATGGCCACAAAAAATTCCGAGAAACTCATGTCCGGATAGCCTTTATTCTTGCGGAATAACAGATACAACGGACCAGAGAAAAGCAATAGCGCCACTATGCTGACAATGCTGATATATTTCATAATCCAGTCGTATGCCTTTTCTGCGAATGGCTCAATATCGGTATTTATCTCCTTGATTTTCTCCGCCTTCTCCACATCTTTAGCGCTTAGTTGCTTTGTCTGTTTATCTGTACTGCCTACACTGCTGACAACAGCGGTATCTTTCTCCGCAAAAGCTTTATTCATTCCTTCGTTGAATTCCTTCTCCGCTGTTTCTATACGATTTTCCATCTTCAGGTTCAGGCCTGTTGCCACAAGCAGCGAGAGGGCTACAAGCAGGAAGAACATCTTAAATGGCGGATAATATGCCATCTGCATTCCTTGCAGATAGTCGCGGATCATATACCCCGGACGAAACAAGAGGTCACGCAGGGTACGAAACATACCTCTGTTGCCCAGTCCCCATACGTCAAGAAAGAGCAGAAAAGCCTTTTTGAAAGAGTAACGCCCTATTTGGGCAGACTGTCCGCAACGTGGACAGTAATTGCCTTCAAAATGAGTGCCGCAAGTGGCACAGTCATGCCACTCGTTCGACATGGGAGCCACCCTGTGCGGCTGCTGCTGCCACTCTCTGAATTTCTTGTATCTTTCCTTTAGACGTTTCACCATAGTTACTAATTCTTGAAATCCGTTATTCCTAATTGTTTGTTACGTCAGGCCATTATTATGCTCAAACTGGTCCCGGAAGCAGACTGTCTGCTTCTCGCAATCCATAGCTTCTATGATGGCTATAGACTCCAGCCTGTAGCCTTCAGACCGCAATCTGCGTCCACCCTCCTGCTGTCCTTTCTCAATGGCAATGCCGATACCGGCAACCTCTGCATGCGCCTGCCCTATCAGGTCGATAAGGGCATGCACAGCCTGTCCGTCAGCCAGAAAGTCGTCAACGATAAGCACCTTCTCCCCTTCATGCAGATAAGGACGGGAGATAAAGACATTGTTCATCTTCTTGTGCGTAAAGGAATATGCCTGTGAAACATACTTGTCGTCCGTACTGTTGGCAGTCTCGCTTTTCTTGGCGAAAACTACAGGTACATCATACAAGTCACCCAGCAATGTGGCTATGGCAATACCGCTGGCCTCAATAGTCAAAATCTTGGTTACATCCACGCCCTTAAAACGCCGTTTCAACTCGTAGGCAATCTGACGTATAATATCAACGTCTATCTGGTGATTCAGAAAACTATCCACCTTCAGAATATTGCCAGGCTTTATCACCCCGTCGGTCAGGATTTTCTCTTCAAGGAAATTCATATAGTTCTCCTTTTTTCTTTCAACAATTAAAAGTCTCGTCAATCAGACCATTTTTTACCACAATATTCACACTTGTGCATTAGTTTATCTTTACCTACAAAGCCTATTAGCAAACCAATAAGTGGAGCAATAAGAAATCCTAAGCAACCAAGCAACCAACTGAAGCCACGTTTATAAGTCGTAACATTCTCACTTCCACAAAAAGGACATTTGTCTGACATATCACAAATATTTATTCATATTACAAAGATACAAATAAGATAATGATAATCATTAAGAGAACTTATATTTTAGCATTTCCGAATCATAAAAACATTAATTATTCCGCATGTGCGCTATTACTACAGTTTATTTTGTAGAATGAATACAAAAACATAGTTAATCCAACAGTTCACCCTCAGGCATTACTCTATTTCCATCCTAAAATCCTCATATCTTTTTGTGGTATCAGATAGCGAAATTCTATATTCTTTCAATCCGACATCATCAATACTATGCAAATTTTCCACGCACACACTATCAAATCCCAGTCTGTCTAAATCCGCTCGTGTAACTAACTCTCCTTCCTTCTTTTTAAGAACTTTCCCAATTAACCATTCTCCTAAATCTTTATTCGGATTTGACATGAGAGCCTTACCTCCATCTTGACACACTTTCGCAGAGAGTTTTTTTCCATCAGGTAAATACAACGTAAACGGTTCATCCCGTCCTGGAAAGAAGTTCGGATATGCTTTGTGAATTGTAGCAGGTATCGGTATATATACCTCATATCTATGTCGCGGACGCCCCTTTGCATTAAATTGGTTTAAGCCTGACCCTTGAGCAACATCACGTTGCTTACTTCTAATAGAATATAATGGAAGAATCACATAATCCGTACCTCCTATTATTTTAGGAGTAATACTAGTATTTTCCTCATTATCGAATAATCTCTCGAACAACTCAAGTGGATTTTTCAACATTTCCACACAGACATCCTTATAAGTAAGTGGAACATAAAAGCGTTTTAATAAAACACTTTTACTTTTATTAAAAGTGTATTCGTTTTTCTCGTCATCAAAAGAACAAGATGTATCATCATCTTTAATGAGATGTATATGTTCTATGTCAACTTTCTCATACGGAGTATTAAACACGCGAAGTAATCCCTTAGACCTACCGACAATATGATATTGAGTTTCAGTAACCCCATAAACGTCATTTGCCGTCTGCATCCTTTCATTTCGAAATAAGCCTATTTGCTTTGCCAGTTCTATTCCACAAAGAGGATCCAATTGCTTTTTTAGTTTATTAAACTCCGCTATTTTTTCCTGTGAAAAACTTGCATCACCTTTAAGGATAAATGTTTTTATGCCTATTCCTAATGTTGACAATCTTGCATCGTAAGCCATACATGCTCTTGCGTCATTCTGAGCAGTATAGTATCTGCAAAAAAGATTTTCTGCCAATCTATAATCTAAATATGGTGTTTCAGAAATGGAAAACAATTTACTTAACTGCGCCATCTTTCGAAGCATATCAAAATACTTCGTGTTGCTCTGCCAATTTTTTAAGAATGAGGCAAGAGTGTTGTAACTATATTCTGACATACACTTTTTATTAATGGCACTACAACAGAATTTCCCGCTTGTTTGTATTTTGCAGAATCTGCAATAGTGATTGGAAACTGGTATTTCTTTGGATATCCCTGAAAATTTAAACATTCTTTTGGCGAAAGTTTACGTATACCCTCATCTGTTAATATCAAAGGGACATTATGTCCGCCTGTACCCATATTTGCCGTAAGGGTTGGACATACGTTACTTTTATTCTCTCTTACATATTGTCTACGCCATTGATATATCGTTTCTTTTGAGGTGACTCCAGCCCTTATTTCTGCAATATGCCCCATTGAATCACCATAAAACAATTTTTTATCATGAATGCTATAATCTATACAATCTTTAATAGTTGATTTTAAAGGTACTTTTTCAGGAAACATAAAATCACCATAGTTTGGAACTTGTTCCCTATCAAAACAAACTATAAATATACGTTCCCTATTTTGTGGAATGTTTGCATATTCCATCGCATTCATAACCTTATCAAAAACCACATACCCTAATTCTTCTAATGTTCCTTTAATAACAGCATATGTCTTTCCATTATCATGAGTATATAAATTTTTCACATTTTCTAAATAAACAGCTTTAGGATGCTTGCGCTTTATTATTTCTGCAACATCAAAAAACAATGTACCTCTAGTATCTTCAAATCCCTTTCTATAACCAGCTATTGAAAATGCTTGACAGGGAAAGCCTGCACAAAGTACATCAAATCCATCTGGTATGAACTGCTTATTTAATTCCTTTGTAATGTCACCAAACGGAACCTCACCAAAATTGTAATAATACGTACGTTTAGCATTTTCATCCCACTCTGAAGAATATACACACTCTCCTCCGCAATCCTGCATTGCTAATCTAAATCCACCAATTCCAGCAAATAAATCAATAAACGTAAATTGAGGCTTTTTAATTGGAGGAAAAGGTACTTTCTTAAATTCCTTAAACAAATCTAGAGAAAAAGCATCAAGAGACTCTTTGACCTTATAACAATATTCTTCTGAATCCTCCGCCCATAACAACCATGACTCAACAAGGCTTCTTGCTTTACTCTCGTAGTTTTTAGCCGCTGGTTTACCTTTCAAATTTAAATAGTGAGTAACGATAGCCGCTTGATCTGAAAATGATATTATATTATTTTCATCAACAAGACTTTCCGAGCTATAAATTTGAATCTGTGGTTTATCTTTACTATTTATGAAATCACTAATTGAAAAATTTATATGATTTCGTTTACTCGTCATTAACTTCTGCACCTTGTTTTTCATACCTAGAGAAAGCAAGGAGATAACAGAAAAAGCCCTCTCTTCGTTCTCGAAAAGGGGGCGTGGAAGAGGTCTGTTCGACCAAGGCTTAGCACAGCCTACATCAGACAGCAATCCATCTGTCCACGCCCGTATGAGCGCAAACATCCAACTGCTTGTCTGACTGATGTGTTCTGTCAGTGTGCTAATTCTGGTCGACCAGTCAAATCAAGGATGTTAAATTCGCTATATTTCTTTCGTTAACTCATTCTTTATCTACAGCCCGCAAACACCCTGTGCGAACATTTTAATAATTTATGGTTAACTACAAAATAAAAAGCGTGGGTGCTTACATCTGCCTGTTCGATTTCGCGGTCTACCACAACCTTGCCAATAAACAGACAGAGAAACACCCACTTGGGAGTATACTATACACCGTAAAGTGTGCATGTGAGGACGTGGTTAGTCCTCATAGCACACTACGGAGAGTATATATCTACACCCCGTGGCAGTCACTCCGACAATGTTTTTGTTGGCAATTCGAGTGTGGTAGTTTCGAAATCCAAAAACAAAGCGTCAGTAACGCCTTTCAATATGTAGTGCTCTACCCCGTAGGCTCCGCTCTCCACAGAGAGCATCACAGCCAATATGGGCAGATAGCAATTACAAAGATACAAATTTTTTGTCTTTGCTCTGCTGTATTTTGGAGAATCTGCAATTTTTTATTTGCTGCGTGGGATAATCGGTTCCCTGCACCGCCGTGCCGAGCGTCCGTCATTCCACGATATGTGCTCGGTTCCATGGGATGGAACGTAAGTTCCGAAGGATGGAATGTATGTTCCAAAGGATGGAACGGAACAGACATCGGGGATAAAACAAGCTATCTTACGAGGCAACGCCACAGGATGTGTCAGGAATAGTCTTTACTTATCCGTCCCTAAGGCACAAAAAAAGGGCTGTGCGGAAATCCCGCACAACCCTTCATTGAAAAAATATAAAAACAACTTAAATTGGTCCTTGACTCATCATCGCATGGGCAACTTTCATGAAACCCGCGATGTTGGCACCTTTGACATAGTTGATATAGTCACCTTCGCGGCCGTACTTGATGCACTGCTCGTGGATGCTGCGCATGATGTGGTGTAAACGCTGGTCCACCTCTTCGGCAGACCA
>AUXO012644115.1_pt1 | contig 24895 bp, 29 predicted proteins | sample 768731 | NCBI WGS metagenome assembly AUXO01 (sample SAMN02715735, study PRJNA202380) | gut metagenome | biome: sheep rumen | host: Ovis aries | place: New Zealand: Palmerston North | reverse complement strand
ATAGAAAAGACATGGGCGGAGTTACGGGCGATGAAGACCAGCGGCGAGTTGGTTCCGGGCCAGCAGTACAGGATAACGGACTACGTTGCCACGGTGGCATATGACGAGAGCGAGGGAGACTTGTTTCCGGCAAAGTCAGCCCATCATCCGTTTGATTTGATAGTCACGGCTGACACGGCCAGTAGCCTTAACGAACATGCGCGGGCCGCAAGACATGTCGGGGACAGCTATTTCCCAGCTTCCGTTAAGTTTGAGGCGTGGGATGTTTGGTATTGTCTCGAAAACGCCAACGATAAATACAATTGGGCCGAGGCGGAGCATGGGACTGGGCGTGGAGTGATATATAGGCTGATAGATGAATTTGGAAACGACTGCCCATACGACTTCAAGGGGATTGTTTTCCATCGGTATAGATTTACGAATCTGGTGTCTGACTTCATTGGCGAAAGCACCATGGAAGATGTTTCCGGGTCTGTTTTGGGATATTACGGTTATGATCCGTCCGATTTTGTAGTTGTCACAAACCAAGGGGTGGAGCTGGTTAAGATTGAGGTGTCAGACCCGAACGACGTGGCGGAGAGATACACGTTTGACACCGGGGATGGAACAGATGCATCTTTGGGGGGTGAAAATTATTATGTGCGATTCAACAAAATGAAGCCGGCATATGAAAATGTGTTTTTCCTTAACAACATCGTGTGTGTGGAATGTGTTTCATGCTTCAACAACGTGTTCGATGAGAATTGCCAGCAGATGACTTTTGGGGGGGAATTTTTCAACAACGTGATTCGCAACGAGGTGTCGGCCATTATCGGGGTTATGGGGGTTACGTCCTCTGAAATTGGAACGAGAAGCGGATATATATTTCTTTATGGCTCGATATGCTGTTCGTTCGGGGAAGGTTGTTCCAACAACGTAGCAATAAATTCGAGTGTGTCTGAATGGGGCGATTATTCATCTGAAAACATGGTTTGTGAGGTTTCGGAGGGTGTCACTTTCGGGACTTATGCTTCCGGGAACGTTTTGCGCGGGGGAACTAGGAACGTTGTTTTCGGAACGTATTGTATGAATAATGAAGTGGGGGAAGATTGCGGCTCCATAATGTTTACCTCAGCTTGTTCCGGAAACAAGATTGGGGGAAATTCTTTTTCAATAACGTTCGGGCGCGGATGCGAAGGCAACAAGATTGGGTCTGATTGTTCGAATGTGGAATTTGGAGCCGGATGCCTTAACAACACTTTTTCGGCTGGTGGCGGGGCTTCTCTAAAGGGTTTTTACCATAACATAGTCTTTGAGCCTGGGGTTAGCGACGTGAATTTGAATTGCACTTCAAATACGCTTTCTATGAATTCTTTATACCAGAATGTCACAATAGCGTCCGGGGTTTCAAACAAGACGATTTCCGACTCCAACGTGGACCAAAGCTACAAGACAACCTACGAAGCACATGGTTCGCAGACGATAGACGTTTCAACGCTGGCTTGACAGCGATTGATTTTGAGTAATTGATTTGGATTTGCAATATTTTAAAACAAAAAAAGGAGTAAACGAATGAACAGACTTGAGAGAATTGCCGGTTCGGTTGTTGCGGATGAAGGGTTTAGGGTTGGTAACAACCAGAAGCTCTGGGCCGAGGTTTCGCGTCGGATAAATGGTGACGGGGAGTTTGAAAGGTCAATGGAATGGTTCTCGGAGATTTTCGCATCGTGGTTGGCGGGTGCGGCGCTCGGGGATTCGGACTACGGGTTGGAGAAGTGCTTCAAGGCGGTTGAGGCGCGGTGGAACGACCTAATGCCGATTGCGGCTGAAATCGCAGACGAGGTGAAAAAGGAGCGAGGGGTTTGGCTGACTTCTTCAATGAAGAGAATTTCTGCGCGGAAAGCGAACAAGGTTCCGCCCTATCCCGGAAACAAGGCCGACGCCATCGAGGCCGACGATTCGCAGAAGAGAGAACTTGAGGACATCCTTGGCCCCGAAGAACTTTATGGCGGGGGTGTGATTGAGGCGTTTTTCGAGCCGAGCATCGACATTGATGGAAATCGTGCGTCTGTCAATGGCACCCTTTATGTGTTGACGGAAGGAGACTGGACGGATACGGACGATGAAGGGCGTTGGATAACTGGTCCTAGGTGGTTGCAGTTTGATGTTGGGGGCGGTTTGGATTTCTACTACCATGAAGCCGAAGACGATGAAGACTACAGCGGTTGGGAGCGGAACGAAATTGTTCACGTTGGAAACCGCGATTTGGCGATTACGAATGTCTTTGAGCAGGACATTGTTTACAGGCTTGATTCGCTTGTGTAGTTTTTTGGAAACAAGTGATTGGTTTTGCGTTGCATTGGTTAAAGCGCCGCCATTGTTTTTTAATGGCGGTGTTTTTTGTTTACGAATAATTTGATAATTGGCATTTAAATTAGAATATTCTGAGTTGTTTTGTGAGGAGTTTGACATTATGAAGACAATGATTGTTGCGCGAGTTGAGAAGATTGCCAAGGCGGTTGTGGCAGATGCCATGAGGCGCACTGCTGGTACTGGGAATTTCCCCAGTGATGCGGATTTTGCGTTCCAGGCGGATTACGACCCGAACGACAAGGAAATCCAGAATTGGTATGAGGATGCCACGGGTGAAACCATTGACTGGGAAGATGGCGATTCTGTTGACGAATATGAAAGTTGGGTTCGTCAGACCGAGGCGGACGATGATTCTGAGGCATATCGCGAAGTGAAGTCGGCCATAGAAGGGTTGCCGACTTATAATTTCTGGGATGTTGAGTTGGACTCTGGATATTATGCGGGTTTCTATCTTAGAATCATCGACAAGGATTATGGATGGGTATATGAAAATGAAGCAGATGGCATTCTTGAGGATTTGGGAGCTTCTACGGATGACCCGTCTGTTTTTTATTCGTCCAAGGAGGAAGCGGAACAGGCAATACGGGACGCGATAAGGACGAATTTGGACATAGAGGCAGACAGTGAACTGGGTAAAAAGGTTTTTGATTGGGTGGCGGATGACCTTAGACAAATTCCAGATGAATGGGTTGAAGATTTTGATGATGTAGAGGTTGGTGATTGGTATGTGGCGCGAGACATTTCCAATGACCGTGGTCTGATAGAACTTGTTGATGAATATTTCAAGTACAAGGAATACAATGAGGTTTACAAGGCGGTCAAGCAAATCGCCAGGGACAACGGCATGAAGTCATATGCGCACGGCGGCACGTTTAGCAACGGCGAAACGATGTATGAGTTGCACGATATTGACTGATTTTAGGTGTTTGGAGGGTTTGACATGAGACTTCGAAGAATGCGCCGGACGGCGGACTTGGTTGATTTGATAAACGACCTTGAGAGTTATGGAAGTTCTTTGAAGAACAAACTTGAGGGTGTTTTAAAATCATATAACGATCAGAAGGAAAAGATTGAAACCAGCATTGGTGAGTTGAATTCAGCCCCAGTGCCTGAGAAGAACGACAAAGGCCGCGAAGTCAAGAGGTCGATTATGAACCTTGTCAACGGCGAAGGCGATTTTCCAGGCTTGTCTGAATTGCCGGAAACCGAAGACTATGGCAAGACATACGACAGGATTGTGACGGAATACAACAATCTCAAGGTGAAGAAGACCCAGCGTAATTTGGATGGTCTGGCCTCCGACAGTGAAAAGGCTTTGCTTGATGAATACAACGGCGGGAAGCAGAAGATTGCCGAAGTCATAAATAACATCACACAGTGGAATCTCAAAAAGGCTCTTGATGATTTTATCGGTGTTTTGAAAGACCAGTACGGTGCGGATTACGCTAACGGATGGAAGCCGTTGGAACAGGCCATTGTTGACATCAACGACGAATATGTCGGCATTTTGGGCGAATTCCAGAAATTGTTCGGCGGAATGTTCCGCAAGGAAAATCTCGGAGAGTTCAAGAAGTTGCTTGATGGATATGGCAGAAACTTGATTCAGGATGGGCAGGATTTGAATTATTACAGAAAGCAGTTCAAAGACCTTTACAAGGGTAATCCCCCGGACTATGAGAAGAAATCCTATGAAGAGGTAATGAAAGCCTTTGACGGCGTGTTTGAGAACATGCAGTCGTCCTACGAGTGGTTGACCGAGTTCAATGAAGTCATTGATGAACATGCCGAAATTCTCAAGCGGAACACTTCCGGGAAATCTTTGTCCGACGAGGTTCAGGAAGCGAATGCCGAAGAGTTCGACGAGGGAGATGAGCGTCCCGGAATGTAGGGTTCTGTTTAGTTCACCGCCGCCGTTAAAACCAACGGCGGTTTTTTGTTGCAAAAATAATCAATTAAGCATTATAATAGTGCCATGCCAAACTACGATTTTCTTTGCGAGAAGTGCGGAGCCGAGTTTGAGGCTTTTCTACACATAAACGAGAGCGGAGACCTTGTTTGCCCAGAATGCGGCGGAAAGGCGAGGAAGATTCCGTCTTTAGTTGGGTTTACCATTCACAATACAAATGCGAACAACCTCATTTCAGATGCGAAAAAAGAGGATGCCGAATATGAGCGCAAGATGAAGGAGAAGTTCGGCATTGTCGGCATTGACCGCCTGCGCAAATCTACCATGAAGGAAGTCTGGAACGATGCCATCGCCCAGGAGGGTCTTATCAAGGAGCAGTTCGCTTTCCAGCAGGAGGACAAGGCCAGGAAGACCGCCGCGAAGATGAAGGAATGGAAGCGCGAGGCTTTGAAGCGGACTGCGACCAGAGGACGCGAAATGAAGGAACGCAAGGCCAGGGAAGCCTTTGAGAAGCGCAAGGTCAGCATTTCTGGCGGAAATAAGTAGTTTTTTCAACAAGGAGAACAAAACCAATGGCTGAAAAGAAGTTCGATGATTTCGGAGCCGAAGTGGCTCCGCCCGAAAAGCCGAAGCGTGGCAGGGGCCAGCATGGGGCGAGGGTCGAGAATGTCCGCAAGGAGCGCGCCAAAAAGCGTAGGATTTCGCATGGCATTGTCCTTTCGTGCGATGTGAAGAAGGTTTTCAAGGACATGCCTGCGCCAGAAAAGACGAACGGCGCGGAGTTGCGCGTTGTTGTCTGGTCTACGGCCACCAAGGCCGTTTTCGAAAAGCGCAAGTATTGGATGCGTCAGAACGGCGAGCATCTGAACCGCCAGTTGACCGGATTGGATTCCAACGACATTAGATTCATCGTTGACCATGCCGATGAAATCATTGCCGAACTTGACAAGGCTTCCGCCGAAATCAAGATAGTGAAGCCAGAAGTGGCAGAAAAGCTTGCGGCTGAGCAAAATGCCAATTCGTGACGTTGAGTTTTGCCGGATGAAGGTTGAAGACCTCCGTCCGGCAGATTACAATCCGCGCACCATTTCAGACAAGGCTTTCGCCGGATTGTCTGAAAGCATGGACAAATTCGGGCTTCTGGCGCACATTGTCTGGAACAAAAGGACTGGCAATGTGGTTGGTGGACACCAGAGGCTTAGGCATTTGGTTGATTCCGGGGTAAAGGAAACCGATGTTATAGTGGTTGATTTGCCTGACAAGGAGGAAATCGCCCTTAACATCACCTTGAACAATCCGCATGTGCGTGGAGATTTTACGGCCGATATAATGGAACAACTCAAGGAATGCAACTCCACGATGGATGATTATGCAGAGTTGGGAATGGATGACTTATATGCCCAGTTGAAGAAAATGGGATATGAGAAAAAGGCGAAGAAAGAGAAGAACGAAGAGGATGGGAGTTCTTCAAGCTCTAACGCAACCGCCGTTTCAGAAACCGCCGTTGCGGAAGAAGTGGAAAGCCATGAGGAGGGAAATGGAAGTTTCGCCTGCATTACATGTCCTGAATGCGGAAGCAAATGGCGCATGGAGGACAACAAGGTTGTTTTCAACGGGGTAATCCAGACTGAAGAGGGAATGGAAAAAGTTTTGGAAGAAAACGGGAAAATTTGAATAAATTGGCAATGAAATAGGAGATTTTTAATCATGAATAAAATAGCAAATAAATTAGTAGCCATTGCCAAGGATTTGGAAGCCGCCGAATATCTTTTGCCAAACAATGTCAATCTTCATGCGGCCATTAAAAAGTCGATTGGAGATTTGGAAATCGCTCTTAACAAGTCTACAAAAAATCTTGATGAGTTTAACAAAATCGTAATTTTAAAAAACGAAGTAAATGACAGTCGAATTACTAACTGGGTTAAGGCTGTTGAAGTTGTTCTTGACAAGATTGGCAAATTATTGTCTCAATTGAAGGATAGGGCTTCAATGGGTGGAAATCCATATATTGTTTCTTCTGCCGATTTCATAAAGATTCAAAAGAGCTTGGACAACCTCACCTATGAAGAAGGGGCTAGAGGTTTCATGGATGATTTGGCGAAGAATGATGAAAACGAACGAGCGATTACTGCTTTGTTTGGGTCGCTTAATGACATTGCAACCGCATTGGATTATATTAAAATGAGCGAAGATTCTGCCATTAATGAGGGTGTTAAGAAATTGAAAGGTCAGCATAGAACTTCTTTCAAGAATAGGTTGGCTTATATGTTTGGAGACGAAGAACAAGTCAAGTGGGATATCCACAACATTGACATTTGGGGGCCGGAGGATTTTGGATCGTTTGAAACATCCAAATTCGACACCAAACGCGAAGTTGGGAAAGCTTGTGTTGATTATTTAGTGGAGAATTACCCAGACATGCGCGGGCAGATTCGCACGAAGTGGTTTAGTAACAACATTTTCCATGTTTTAGACAAGGAAGGGAATTCTCTTTTTGAAGTTAAAAAAGAAGACGAAGAGTTTTAATTATTGGAGCGAATCCGCCGTTCGTCTGAACGGCGGATTTTTTTTGTTAATTAGTACATATTTGGAAATGACCATTCAAGACTCTAAGAAAGTTTGGAAGAAGGAACGCGCGAAGGAGATGCGTTCTCACATGTCGTGGCCGGAGCGCAAGCTTTGGGCCAAGATACATGGCAAGACAACCGGCACCATGATACATTCGCAGAAGGTCATGTTCGGGTACATATTGGACTTTTGGTGTCCGGATGCTAAATTGGCGATAGAAGTTGACGGCAAGCAGCATTTGACCGCCTCCGCTCAGAAATGGGATGCCACTAGAGATGCGGTAATGTCAAAGGCCGGAATCAAGACTTTGAGATTCAGTGCGAAGACCATAGATAAGAATTTGGCAGGTGTTGTGGCCATGATAGTGGGTGAAATCGCGAAGCGCAAAAAGTTGTTGGATGCGGTTCATTGATTTTTGAATAATTGGTTGATTTAAGAAGAATTTTTCCATAATATAAGGAGATTTTTGATTATGCGTACAAGACTTTCAAGCAAGCAGACGATTGCTAAAGACCTTTCCTTTGTCAAGGAGGGGGGCGAACTTTTCTTCGAGGGCGATGAATTCGAAGACCCACGGTGGGTGACTGTTGTTGGTGTTCCAGACGAGGACAACGTTGTTGAAGATACTGAAATTGAATGCGTGGATGAAAAGGGGCGCAAGTTCACTTGCTTTGCAGACCAGCTTTCCGCCAAGGACAGTTCTGGAGCCGGGGTTGACGACCCGGCGTATTTCAAGGTTGCCAAGAATCTCCGCAGGGCGGCGAACGGATATGTCAATCAGAAGTTTGCCTCCATTAGGAAAGTCGCAGATGACGATGGGAATTGGTGTCCAGACTGCATGGATAATGTTGATGGCGAAATCAAGGATTTCGGTGAATGGATAGAGGATTTTGCCGAAGAGGAAAATCTTTCCAACGAGGCAGTTGAAGTTTTAGAAAACTACAGTTTCAATGTGGGCAACAAGCCGTTGTGTCACGACTGCGCATTTACCAAGATGGAGAGCATTTTTGACGAGTCTCCAGAGTTGAAGAATCGCGGGCGCAAGACGGCCTCTGTAAAGGTTGCCAAGAAAGAGGAAACCGACAAGGACATTTTCACCATTGATTTGTTCAACGAAACCAAGGCTGACGGGATTGACACGAAGGAAACCACGAAGGTTTATTATGATGCCGACGAAGCCATTAAGGTTGCTGAAGAACTAATCAAGGGCTATGCTGACGAAGAAGACGAATATACGGTTTCAGTTTATGCCGGTGAATATGAAAAGCCCTCTGGCGATATTTATGGTGAAGTGACTTCCATTTGGGAGAAGTCCAACAAGAGAGGGAAAAAGACGGCTTCTGCCAAGGTTGCCGCCGAAGGTGATGCTGAAGTTTCGCCCAAGCCTACTGGTGAACTGACTTCTGAGGATATGTGGAGTTGGCTTCAGAAGCAGGCCCAGTACAAGTCCGTGGTTGAGACGATTTCAAATGAAATTGCCAACAACGCCGTTGAGGATGTCATGTTTGGTCGAGCGTTGAATCAGAATCCCGCTGGTGGTACTGTTCAGAATGCTTATGACTGGGCGGTTCGTCTGCTCAAGAACCAATTTGCCTCACCGATTGGCAAGATGCGCGTCCAGAAGGATGTCGAGCCAGTTGATGCCCCTGAGATTCCAGAAATTCCAGAAGTTGAGGAATCCGTTGAGGTAGAAGCCAAGACGGCTTCTCGCAAGCGGTTGACGTCTAAGTAGTTTGTTACGTTGCGTTGGAAACTAGTGCGTTGCGAAAATGAAGCCCTCGCCTTTCCAAGGCGAGGGCTTTTTGTAAGTTGATTTTTTTGTTTTAAAATGCTAACATAAATAAAACGATGAAAAACTGGAATGTAGAAATCAAGAAACTGGTTGACCTTGTTCCGTTGGAGGACAACCCTCGCAAAATAGAACCTGCAAACGCGAGGGCGTTGAAGGCTTCCATAGAGCGTTTCGGGGTTGTAGAACTCATTGTCTGGAACAAGAGGACTGCCCATATTGTCAGCGGACATCAGAGGTGTTCGGTTTTAAAGTCGATGGGGGTTACGGAAGTTCCAGTCATTGTTGTTGACTTGGACGATGATGAAGAACGCGCCGCCGCGATAACGATGAACAATTTCGCGATAGAGGGGGAGTTTACCAATCCAATAAATGAGTTGCTTGCAAGCATTAGGGAGGAAGATTCCCAACTCTATGCCGAATTGAGAATGGAAAATCTTCGTGATGATGTTTCAAAACTTTTGGACAAGGTTGATTCAAAGTCAAAGGACTTGGACAACAAGTTGGACAAGGCGGGTGACAATCAGGAAGAATATGATACTGAGTGTCCTTGCTGCGGGCACAAATGGAAAATTGGCCCGGACGACATTGAATTAATTACCGAGGGGGAACAGCTTTGAAGATTTTGTGCTTGGATGGCGGCGGAGTCTTTGGGAAGATACAGAGCCGCATTATCAGACAGTCAGGATGTGCTGATAAGTTCGATGCCTATGTTGGCACTTCCATTGGGGGTGCATTGTCAATTGGATATGCTTTGCAAGTCGGAGAGGCATTGTGTCCTAAGTTTTTCGACGAATGGATGCCTAAGGTTTTCAATGCGAGTTGGTTTAGGAAGAACTTGAATTTCTTTGTTCCAAAATATTCTGACAATGGATTGAACAAGGCATTGAAGACCGCATTCGGGCCTGCGGCTTTCTTTGGGGATTGTAAAAAGCCCTGTTTTGTGACTGCGGCCAGAATCGGCACAAGGGCGTTGAAGGTGTTTTCTTCGCTGGATGTTGATGATTCGGCAAAGTTGGCCTGGGAGATTGCTAGGAGCGCAACTGCGGCTGAAACTTATTTCCCATCTTGGAACGGATATATGGACGGAGGCATTTTCGCTAACAATCCGTCAATGGTCGGGGTGTCTGCGGCTTCTCGTACTTTGGGTGTCAAACTTGAGGACATGGAGGTCTTTTCAATCGGGACTGGTAAAGCCTCTCCGTCAGTTGCGTATCCGCATGGTCGAATAACAACTGCCTTGTGGGTTGTGAGAGCGATGTTGGACGGTGCAAGCGACACGATGCATGAGTATTTTGTAAGATCTTTGCCTTTGAAAAAGTTCAAGCGCATACAGTTCGCACAGGAACCGGGTTGGCAGATGGACTGCGTAAAGGACATGAATCGTGCCGAAATCTTCTGGAAGGAAGGAATAAACGAGGCGGCCGAGGCATTGAAGGAATTTTGCGCGGAGGATTAAAAATGGAATCACTTACATTTGGCGAGGTTCTGGCAAATTTCAAGTCGAATGAGGATGTTGAAAACATCATTCCAATAATGAACAATTCTGAACTTCAGGCGAGTGTTATTGCATGGAAGTCTGTGAAAGTCAGTTTTCTCAAGAATGAGAAGTGCGAGTTTGAAGACCAGAACGACCAATGGAAATGGTTGTGGGAGCAGGTGTCATACGATACTGTCAGTTTTGCCATTGTGGCGGGATTGAAGCCGCAGGATGCCGGGAGAGTGATTTTGAGATTAATTGGGTTGCATTTGATTTATCCCGATGGTACAATTAACCAGTGTGCCAAGATTTATCTGCAAGGGCTTTTCAAGGCGCAGCTCAACAATATGACGGCAGGCAGGCCCGGAAGGCCGAAGAAAGTAAAGGCGTAGAACCATGATTCCAGATTTTAGGAAAGCTCCAACGGCAGGCATATACTTGGACAATGCCGCCTCTACCCGGATGCACGACGAAGTGCTTGAGGCGATGCGTCCGTATTATCTGAACCAGTATGGAAATCCTTCGAGCGCGCATTCATTTGGAAAGCAGTCTCTTTCAGCGATGGAGGACGCCAGAGGGTTGATAGCGCATTATCTTGGTTGCAAGTCAAAGGAACTTTATTTTACATCCGGCGGCACTGAATCTAACAATTGGGCGGTAAATTCGCGCAAATACGACGTTATCATTTCAAGCGCGGTCGAGCATCCGTCCGTGACAAACGCCATAAAGTCAACTGGCGCGAAGTATGAGGAAATACCTGTTGACAAATTTGGAATGGTGGATTTGGTTTTTCTAGAGGATGCCATTGCCAGAAACAGAAACAAGAATGTTCTGGTTTCAATTCAACATGCGAATTCTGAAACAGGCACGATTCAGCCGGTGGCTAAAATAGCTGAAATTGTACATAAGTACAATGCCGTTTTCCACATGGACGCCGTACAGAGCTTCTGCAAATTCGACTGGAAAATAATCGATGTAAAGGCAGACCTTATCAGCATTTCGGCAAGAAAGATACATGGCCCGTTTGGAATCGGGGCTTTGTATGTTAATTCTGACATTAAAGTAAATCCATTCATTTATGGAGGAGGGCAGGAAAACGGAATGCGGAGCGGCACTCCAGATGTTCCTTCAATCGTGGGCTTTGCAAAGGCTGTTGAATTGACTTTCGACGCCTATCAGAACCGTGGGGAGGACATAGCCTATTATTGCAGGCACTTGTGGGAGTTGATGAACGGATATTATGAGAACGTCTCGCGCAATGGCAACGTCGACTCCATGCTTCCAAACATTGTGAATCTAACAGTTCCGGACATTGACGCGAATTTGGTGGTGGCCGTTTTAGATGCGGAGTATAATGTGATGTGTTCTACTGGGAGCGCATGTTCAACTGGGAAAGGACCGTCCAAAACTCTAACTGCAATGGGCGTTAACACAAAGTCAAGTTTTCGTATCAGCATGAGCCCGTTCAATACTGAAGACGATATGCTTGCCGCCTATGAGTTTATTGGAAAGGCGATGGAAAAAGCAGATAAACTGGGGAATGTTTGAGGAATTACAATGGCGAAAAACCACATTGAAGACGCAGACGAACTCATTCGTCGAACCTATCGGGAGCTTGGCACTGTAAAGGGTACCGCACGGAAATTGGGACTTACCATCTATGCCGTTGAAAAAGCCTGCAATGTAGGTGATTATCACAAGCGGTTGATTAATCCCGACATTCGTAAGAAAAAGACTTCTTTCGGCAACGCGAAAAAGATAAGCGAAGAAGCCATGCTTGACAAAGAGTCTGAGGAAGAGCATGGACGCAAGGTTTTGAAGATGTTTTTCGCTAGACTGCGCGAAAAGGAATATGTACTTGATTCAGAACTGCGCAAGGAGTGCAAAGTTTCAGAAGACCACATTTGGGACAAATTACGCGCGGAATATCCTAAGTCAGTTATTTTTGTTGGGCATGGAGCAAATCCAAAGGCATATTGGGGAGATGCGAAGTCATGTTCCGCCCTTGTTAGAAGCGGTAAGGCAATTTTTCTTGACGAAATTGTAAGCTAGGAGATTGAAGACATGAGAAAACTTACTGAAAAGGAAATGCTTGAGAATGAGATTCCATCCGCGAAGGAACTTGTTTTGGAGCGTCAGTTGAAGCAACTTGTCGCCGAGAACAAGAAACTCAAGAGCGAAAAGTACGACGACGAGGCAATTTGCGATGCGCTTAAGGAGGGTATAAAGGCTCTTCCAAAGATTAAGGGCAAATACATTCCTCAGAAGAGTGGGGGGAAGAAGAATGCGGAGCATCAGGCTGTTCTCATCGTGACAGATGCCCATGCGGAAGAGTATGTTTCCCCAGAGGAAACTGAGGGGACGCTAAAGTATGATTTCGGGGTATTTGAAAGCCGCATGGCGGCAACAGTGCAGAAGACCATTGAAATCACGGAAATGATGCGCAAGTGCGCTCCTGTTACTGATTTGAACGTATTTTATCTCGGGGATTGGTTCCAGGGCGAAATTCATCCAGATGAAAATGGTTTTGGTAGCACGATGGCTTTCCCAATGGCCATTCCGGCCGTATCGAAGGTGATTGGAGAGCAGATAACTGATTTGTCTGCGCATTTCAGAAATGTTAATGTCTATGGTGTTTGTGGCAACCATAGCCGCACTAGCAAGAAGCCAGTCACTAAGATGAGGGCTGATAGAAATTGGGATACCGCCTGCTATAAGATTGCGGAGCAGTTTACTTCAAAGCAGACAAATGTGAAGTGGAACATTCCAAAGTCCATGATGACCATTGCGGATGTGCTTGGCTGGAAGTGTCTGCTTACTCATGGAGATTGCGTTAAGCGCACCTGCGCTGAACCTCTGTTTGCAATCAGCCGCATGATTGACGCGCAGCATAGGCAAAGGCGCAAGGATGGTACTGACTTTGACTATTGCTTTGTGGGCCATTGGCATGATGATTCGACCCTTCATGGCGAATGTGAAATCTGTCCTCCGCTTGTTGGAGGTAGTCAGTTCAGCCGTTATCTGTGTCACGCCCTTACTCCTCCTGGTGCTTTGCTTTATTTCTTTACGAAGGAATTTGGGAAGACGAGCAGATGGCGGTTGAATTTCTAGTGGTTGGAACTTAAATTGGCGGGCGAATGCTTGCCAATTTTTTTTAATAATTGAGTTATTAACTAGAGATTTTGAACTGAAAAGGAGTTTTTAATTATGAATAGACTTGCCAAGAGACTTGAACGAATTGCCGAAGAGTTGGTAAATGAAGGTTCTAGGACGGCTTCTCGGCGTAGAGTTGCTTCGGCTTCTAGAGATTTGGCCAATCAGTTGCCTCATGGTTCGGGAATTGACTACGATTGGAGTTTTGAGAAGGTTGGTTCTGATTCCGTTAAAGCCGAAAATGGATGGCATTACATGAATCCAAACGGATATTATGTCGGCGGCATTCCCTTTACAGTAATTCTCAAGACAGACGGTTCGTTTGGAGACCCACAGTTTGATGTTGGTGAATTGGCAAAGAGCGAGTTGGGCAAGGAAATAGCATTTGACATTATGTCTAATGGTTTGACCAATGATGAAGCCGAAGAGCGTGGTCTTTATGATTCAGCTACTGGCGAACCCAATTACGATGCCGTTTCTGATGAAGACATCAAGGATACGCTTGAGTGGGAAATTCGCGATTTGTCAGACCATGTTTGGGAAGTGTTTTCTGGATATGTTACTCCAGCCAAGCTTGGTGCGGCGGTAAAGACGTTTTTGGAAGACTAGTTGATAATTTTTCCACGATTGTACTGATTACGGCCTGCGGTTAAAACCGTGGGCCGTTCGTTTTAATATAGTTCTGTAGGTTTAGCGGAATACGGTTTTGGGTTGATTTTAGTGCCGTGGTTTTGATTGAGTGAAATTACATTTTCCTTCCACTTTTTCCCGTGGTCGAAACAGCCGTCTATGGTGTGGCATAATTCATGCATGATGTAATTGTAAATCGCCTCAGTAAGTTGTTCTGGTTTGAATCTGTAAATGATAAGAGTTGAGAGGCAGATTGTATATCGATAAGGGGATTTTTTCTTTCTGCGGTCGTTTTGAATTGCCAGAGCATAACAAGTCTTATATGGGATAAAAGTTAAAACCGGGTCTATTGAATCTGAAATTTGATAGTTCCATTTGCGCATATTTGAAAGGGCTATCTTGAAGATGTCCCGCGCGAGGATGGGGAAAGAAAGAATGGAAATTTCAGGTGGATGGCTCATTACATAAGGGGGTAATATTAAAACTATTCTAGCACTTTAAGTAAAACATTGAGAGTTATAATTTTGTTTTTTGTGAATAATTGTGGGTGTAAACAGTTATTTTTTTTTATAGCTAAACCGCCAATTCATCAGCGTCATCTTCAGCGGCGCGGATGAATTGGCGGTCTTTAATAATTTTTTAATAATTTGGGTTAGAGTGTACATTGAGAACAAAGATGTCAATACCCTTGGGACAAGGGGAATCAACGCCCGTGGAGATGGAACCTCTGGGCTTCTGCGGCTCTGCCGCAGAAGGTTAAGTTCCGTCAGTGAAGCAGGAAAATTTCTGGGATTACACCCAGAATCCCAGCGGTCTTTAGCCGCTGGGTAGTTCAAAATTGAGTTATTAACTAGAGGTTTTTGAACTTAACTTAAAAGGAGTTTTTAACTATGAACATTGTTGCAGAATTAAAGAGAATTGCAACTGAACTAAATGACGAAGAATACTATGGGTATTTGATTCATAGTTTGATGACAAGTCTTTATTTAAGTTATATCTCAAAGAATAAAGACCTTGCTTTGAAAACGGCGAATGAAGCTATACAAGCAATTGAGAATCCAGATATAGATTCATTGAGTGATTTTCTGAATGAATTAGGGGAGCGGGAAGGTGTTACTTTGGTTTGCGATGAGGATGAGACACTTGAGTTTGACAATGGGACTTGGTTTGCTTATCCAAAGGGATACTTAGGGGAAAAGGTTAAGGTAAAGATGCTTGGAAAATACTCACAGAGGTTTTAGAAAAGTTGGTATGAAGAAACGGTCTTCGGTTTTAACCGAAGACCGTTTCTTTTTGACGATATGTTGTTTATAACAAATTGTTTTACTTTGAACAAACAATCACATTCGTCCGCTTCTTACCATCGCCGCTGATGATTACAAAGGCAAATTTTTTAGATGCGGAGAACTTGCTCCAACTCCATCCATTGTAACCTTCTTTGATGTTTCCCAAACTGCGATTTGTGCGGCTTTCTGAAATCCATTCGAATTTCCCGCCAATCCATTTGTTTCCTTCTGGAATGAAAAGACACGCCAAAGCTCCGGCTTCAGTAAATTCCATTCCCCAAAGTCTGGCCCATGAATAGGTCATTTTATTTCCTTCAATGTTGACATTTAGGTTTTTAATTATGGCTTTTTCATCCAGTTTGGCTCCGCCTCCGCGAAAACCGCCCCAGCAGAAATCGAATTTTGAAAAGTCAGCTTCATCCATATTTGAAGAAGAGTCTGGTTGATTAGGGGTGCTAGACGATTCTTGTTCTGAAGTATCTTGCGTGGCTTCCGGAAGATATTTGGCTAAAAGTTTGTTTACGAACTTTTTGAGTTTGTTTTCAAGTTTTTTGAGAAGTTTGTTTAAGTCCATGGGTTTAAATCCTTCCTTATCTTTGAGGCGGTTATCAGTTTTTTGTTAGAATAAGCATCAAGGGGAAAAACAATGCCATTTAAAGATACGGAATGTGCCAAAACGATTTTAAAGGGCTGCCATGACGCGCTAGAAGCGAAATCGGATTGCGAACGGGCAAAGATGTTGAATCAACTTTTGTTCTATGCCAAACTTCAAAATGCCCCTAAAAATGTGGTTGTAAAGTTGCAGGTTGCGGTTGGCTCTACTGAAAAAAAGAGAGTTGCCCATATAAACGATGTTGTTTTTCTGTTAAAATAGGTTTATCAAGGAGTTTTTGAAATGTCTTTTCAGTTCAGTGAATATGTAAGCCCCGGACACCCCGACAAGGTAGCTGATGCGATTTCGTCTTATCTTTTGGATAGATATTTGGAAAAAGACCCAACGGTTAGGTTTGCGGTTGAAACAGTGGTAAAGGAGCGCGACTGCGTACTTGCAGGTGAACTCACCTCAAAGGCGGAGTTTCGCAAGGATAAGATAGCGGAATTTGTCAAGGGGGCATATTCGAAGATAGGCTATACGGATGAGTATGCGCTTCAGTGGGGGCATGACAATGTGTGCGGGGCGTCTGCGCTTAATGTAACGCAGCTGATAAGTAGGCAGTCTACCGACATTTCTCAGGGCGTTGATAAGGACGGATGGGGAGACCAGGGTGTATTTTGGGGCATGGCAGTTGATAATTCGGCCACCAACTTCATGCCTATGGACTGTTGGTGCGCGCGGCAGATTGGAAGCACACTTTATAATCGTGCCAAGACGGATGGCATTTGCGGATTGGACATTAAGACATTGGTGGCGATTGAGGATGGGAAGATTGAACAGCTGATAGTTGCCGCGCCGCTGATGGATGGCATGAGTGAAGGCAAAGTGCTTGACACCATCCATGAACTTGTTGACATTTCAGATGATAAGATTATCCTCAATGGTACTGGTCGGTACGTTGTGCATGGCATCATCGGTGATAGTGGATTAACTGGACGAAAACTGGCGGTAGATTTTTACGGTTCCAATTGCGTAATCGGTGGTGGTAGTCCTCACGGCAAAGACCCTACCAAAGCAGATGTATCTCTGAATCTCATGGCTAGGAAAATGGCCAAGTTGCAGATTCTCAATACGCCTAGATTGTACAAGGATGGCATTTGCTATTGTGGCATTTCATGTGCCATTGGCCAGAGCAAGGTCAAGGTTGTTTACAAGGATGTTACTGGAAAGGTGATTAAAAAATTCGATGATGATTTTCCAGTTTCAGTAGTGGTAAATGAGCTTGGCTTGGCGAAGCCGAATTATTTTGAACGAGCCGTTAATGGGATTTTTACTGGGGTCTGATGGCAACTTATGTATATCTTGACCCGGCAGACGGAATGCTCACGGCGAAGGGCATTCCGTTTGATATGCGCGGAGACATAGACAAGCTGGGCGGTATTTGGTCGCCTGAGAAAAAGTCTTGGAAGTTCATTTTCACTTCCGAGCGAGTTGAGTCTTTTGTTTCTAGAATACCCAATCTGGTGTTTGAGCAGGGGTTTGCGGACAAGCTCAAGAAGCAAAAGGCAAAGGAAATCGCCCTTGAAAAGATACGTGAATTTGGGAAAAATGATACTCCAGTCAATTTTACTGTGCCGGGGTTAAAACTTGAGCCGTACAATTACCAAAAGCTAGGAATCATGTATGCCGTAACCAATGGTAGCGGAGCATTGATAGCCGACGAAATGGGCCTTGGAAAGACTATTCAGGGAATAGGGGTGGCCGAATATCTCAAATCAAAGGGTTTGGTGAAAAAGGTGCTTGTTGTCACTCCTGCCTCCTTGAAGTATAACTGGCCTCTGGAAATAGCGAAGTTTACCGATGAAAAATGCGTTGTGATAGACGGCACCCCGGAAAAACGGATGAAACAATGGTTGGATGATTCCGCATTTTACTATATTGTAAATTACGAACTTTTAGTGGATTTGTTTGGAAAAACCACTCAAAAGACCGGAGGGACTGCGGAGCAGAAGAAAAAGAGGTTTGAGCAGTATTCAAAAATCAAGCAAAGGCAGGCTTTGCTTGACTCAGTAAGAAGTCGGATTTGGGATTTGTGCATAGTGGACGAAGCCCATGCTCTTAAACATCATATTTCTCAAAGAACCAAAAATGTGAAGCAGATAAAGGCGCGTCTGCGAATCGCCCTTACAGGCACTCCTTTGGATGGGAGGCTTGAGGAACTGCATTCAGTAATGCAGTGGGTTATGCCCGGCTTGCTTTGCAACAAAAAGATGTTTTTCGAACGATATGTGACCACGGATATTTTTGGAAATCCATGCGGTTACAGAAACGTTGCGGAACTCAAGGAGAAAATCAAGCCGTTTTTCATCCGCCGTTTGAAGAGCGACGTGCTTAAAAGCCTTCCTCCGAAGATTTATCTTAACAAGCTGATAGAATTGTCCGAGGCAGAGAAGAAGGTTTACAAGGAGATTTCAGACCCTTCTAATTATGAATCAGACGGCGAGGCTTTGACGGCGATTATAAGGTGCAAGCAGTTCTGCGATTATCCGGCCCTAGTCAATCCAAATGTAGGTATTTCTTCCAAGTTGGAGGTGTTTTCGGACATGATAGACGAAGTGGTTGGCGAAAACCACCACAAGGCGATTGTGTTTAGCCAATACACCACAATGCTTGACATTATAGAGGCTCGGCTTAGGAAGAATGGATATAAGTTTCTACGGATAGATGGAAATACGCCAACCAAGGAGCGCGCGTTGATGCAGGAGGCATTTAACAAGAGTCCTGATATTGACATGATAATCGCTTCTGAGGCTGGTTCAACTGGTCTTAATCTCCAGGCGGCGGACTATGTTTTCAACTACGATGACAATTGGTCTCCGGCATTGATGAACCAACGCGAAGACCGAGCGCACAGAAATGGGCAGACGAATACGGTCACGGTGGTGAATTTCATCTGCAAGAACACGATTGAGGAACGGATTCGTCATGTGATTTATTCCAAAAACAGAGTTTCATCCGATGTTTTGGGGGATAATCTTGATGTTGCCGTTATGAAACGGCTTGGAGTTCAGCAGGTAGCGAAAATGCTTTGATTTTTTTTTAATTTTTGGTAAGATTAAAGACATGAAGATGAAATCAAAATATATTTTGCCAATATTGGGAATCGCGGCTGCGGTTGGAATTGGGGTTGGAGCTTCGCCAAGGGCGGTTAGTTCCGTAAACGACATCATATTCGGTGAAAATGGCCCCATTAAGCTGATTTCACCGCATGGTGTGGTTGTGTTGTCAACTAAAAACCAGGTCGTAAACTCAAATGATTTTGTTGTTACCAAGTCTGATATTTCCAAGAAAAAAATTTCAGATTTGCTTGTAAAGCGTTATCCGTTTTTCATTCTTGACCTTAACAATGGCTTGAGCATTGGAGACACTCTTGCGTTGGGTGAAAGCGGTCGGGTGTGGTTCGGCGTTGAACTAAAGGCATCCACAAATAATTTTGGTATGGCATTATATCCGATTCTTGCTACGGATGATGAGAAGGAACCTTGTTTTTGGAGTTGTACAGATAGCAGTTTCGGCCTTTCGACCATGGATGGATGCCTCGCTTTTACAACTGTTTCAGATAGAGTAATCGGTTCAAATCCATATTTTGACAATCGCGGATGGGTTAAGGTAACAGGTTCAATTGCACTTATGTTTGACATTGAAAATGAAAATACAATTCTTCCTCGTAAAATAGGAATTTTAGTGGTTCCTGAAATGCTTAATAAAACTCATGACAATCCAGACTGGTTGCGGAGCGACAATGAGGAAATTGTGTGGTCTTACATGAGAACTGATTTGACTGGTTATGAAACCAACGCAACTGGTAAGGCGATTTGGACAATGTGTGAACCTGCATGTTGGTTTTCCAAGATTCCGGAATGGGCATCTAAAGCCATAGTTCCATAGAAGATTTTTCAAGGAGTAGTTAATAATAATGAATAAGTGTGTTGTTTTTTCGCTTAGTTTCGCATTTGCGCTTTCTGGTTTTGCCCATACTATTGGAGAACGTTTTGATAATGCCGCCAGAAACAGAGTTAAGGAAATTGTATCTGATTCGCAGGCGGTTTTGTCCGTTAGGGAGTTTTTCCTCACTCAGAAAGATTACTCATGGTTAAGAGAATTTAGGCAGGTGTTGAACATGGGGTATTCCGATGAGGAACTTCATGAAATTGATGTTGCATTTAGTCAAGTTGGTGCAATTTATGATAGCAATGTACTTCCGTGTTGCTTTACAAACGCGGTGAATAAGAACTTTAGTAAAGATGAATACCTCCGTGAAATTTGCTTTAAATATGGTACTATGAGGGAAATTTTGAATAGGGCTTCATTGGAAGATGTATTGGATATGTTTAAGTATACATGGGAAAGCACTTCTGGCATTAGAGGCCTCAAAGAGTGGCAAAGAAACATTACTAGAGCATATGTAAGTGAGCTTAAAAAGTATCTTCGTCAAACTGGAGTTGGGTTTGTGACCAAGGATGGTAAAAATCCATGCGAACCATATGTTAATCGGTTTCTTGCGGCATTGAATGCGCCGAAGATGGATGGTCTTAATGGGTGTTTAGCTGAAATTAACCAGTCTAATGTCACATTTGACTTTTCACAATTCATGTCAGATGCAGATATTGAATCTCTCAAGGAAAAGCTTTTGAATGGAGAGGTTTCAAAGCGGAATCTTGCACTTGTGCAGATGAGATTGCTTGTTGCATTGGGTGTGGATGGCTACAATCAGCTTGTGCGTCAGTATAACGGAAATTAAGGAGAATTAAGATATGTTCATCAAGAAAATAATTGTTTGTTTTGGAATTGCGGCTTGTTCAATCGCATACGCGAATGAACTTTCTAATATTTCAAATATAGTTTCAGAATCCTCAGCCGTGTTGGAGGTCAAACAACGTTGGCTTGAAATTGCAAAAACAAATACGACTTGGAAGTGTTGGCGTATGGTTTTGGCATATAATTGGAATGAGAATTTTATTAAGATTGGCAGAACCGATAAATATTCCAAGGAGCAGTTGCGCGAAATTGACATGGCATTTGGTAATGCAGGAGTAAGATGCTCAATGATAAATATGCCATGTTGCTTTACCAATGAGGTTAATGCTCTGTGGGTAAATAGTAGGCGTAGGGAGATTTGTTACAAGTATCGTGGACTTAGGTTACAAAACTTTGCGATTAGACCTAATCTGGATGATTTGCTCTTCCTGTTTGAAACAGATATTTTAAATGAACCTCCATATGGTTTTAATGCTTGGAAAAATGCGATGGTTAAATCTTATTTGGTTGAACTCAAGGCATATTTGCGCATGTCTGGAAAATCTTTGGTGACGAAGAATGGCGTAAATCCAATGCAGCCATATATGGAGCGTTTCGCAACTGCGCTCAATGCTCCAAAAATGAACGGGTTGACGGAATGCTTTATGGAAATCAATCGGCAAGACCTTTCTTTTGATTTTGCTAAGTACATGACGGATAACGAAATCGAGGCTCTTAAGGAGAAGTTTTTGAATTTTGATATAATACCAGCATATATGGACCGTACTAAAACCAAACTTCTTGTAGCTTTGGGAGTCGACGGCTACAATCAGCTTGTGCGGCAGTACAATGGTGAATAATCATGCGTAAACTTGGAATTGTTTCATTGGCGTTTGTTTGTTGCGGCGTTGTGTGCGCCGCAACAAACAAAGTTCATATCGCTTTGGAAAAGCCAATTTCCGTTGAAGGCGGTATTGATTTTCAGAAGTTGCAGTTTGTTAGTCCAGTAACTTTTGATTTGGGTGATTATAATTTAGATTTTGAAACACCATATTTAAATACAGAGTCTATTCAATTTGTTCCCATCGAAGCGGCAATTGGCAGTATTGCGATTACAAATGAGTATGTTTTCAATTTTTTGGCGAGTGAAATTGAAACGGCTTTCATGATTGAGGATTTGTCTCCGGCCGCATTGGAGCATAAAATTTTAGTCCCAACCCAGTTGTATTCTTCAATGCCATTGGTGATTCAAAATCAGCCATTGCATTGGGCATATCCGATTCTAAATCCTAAATATTGTTCAACTATTTATGGGATTTATTCGGAAATGGAATCATATTACAACCGAGGGCTTCCAATTCCGCAGGAACTTACAGATAAAATGAACAAGGCTGTTGATTTGTATTTTTTCCTGGAATCAGTTCGTGAACTGCAAGCGGGGAAGAAAAAGAAACAGAAACGCAAATTACAACGCTAAATCGTGGGAAAAGGGGGATGAGGTTTTCTCATCCCCCTTTTCCTGTTAAAATAAGTCCATGATTAAACGATTGGAACTTACAGACTTTGAATCCCACAAACATACCGTCATAGAGAATTTTTCAGACGGACTCAACCTTCTGGTTGGAGATTCCAACAGCGGCAAATCCAGTTTGTTGAGGGCGATTAAGCTTGCGGCATACAATATGTACGACCCAGGATGCGTCCGCATTGGGGCTACGAAGTGCGTTGTGCGCGTTGATACGGACAAGGGTTATGTGAAGGTTGTGAGAGGCCCGAAGGTCAACGAATGGGAGGTGTGCAAGAACGGTGAACAACCTATCAAGTTCCAGAAGGTGGGTAAGAATATTGTTCCTTTGGCTTCCGAGGTTATGGGTTTGAAACTCGTCACTTTGGGTGATGTTGAGTTTCCAGTGAATGTTATGAGCCAATTGGAGTCTCATTTCATGTTGTCCGGGGTGGGGGACAAAAATGCCACTGGGTCAATGAGGGCGCAGATAGTTGATGAAATCAGCGGTTTGTCTGGATTTGAACCTCTTGTAAAGGAGGTTGCCGCAGACGGAATCAGATTCGCGCGAGAGAAGAACGAACTGGATGCCAAAGTGGCTGAAATCGAAGCCAAACTTGTACCAGACGATGTTTTGGACAAGGAGGAGTTTGAGATTTCCAATGCGGAGCGAGAATTGGATTCCTATTCCCAAATGACGAACCTATACAATGACGTTGAGGTATTTAAGGGAAGATTTGAATCGGTGTCAATGCGATTGAATGAGTCCATGCAAAGTCTTGGCAAACTGCCGGAAGTCAAGGAACTTTTGCCAATGCTTGACCTGTGCAGAGTCAATGTTGAGTCGGCTAGTGGAATGGTTGTTTTAAAGTCTAAATTGACTCGGCTTACAGAGGATTTTGAGGCGGCGCACAAGGCTATTGGAGCATTGCCGGACACAAGCAAGGTTAAGCCGCTTGTAGACCGCTCAGAACACCTTCTGCGCAACGGAGAACGCATCGTTGTGGTTTATAATGCGGTGGATGCGGCGATTTCCAATATGACTGCCATGAACCATAAACTGGCTCAGTTGCCGCATACGGAAAATGTTGTTGCTGAACTTGCCGAAGATGAACGGAGATTTGACTCTTGCAGGCAGATGGTTGAGTTCGCTAGTCGTCACGAAGTCTGTGTGAATAGATTGCATAAACTGGAATCCATTGAGCTTCCAGACGCAAATGAATGTTTGAAAAGAGTGGTTGCAGTTGAGAAGCATTTGGATGCCTTGGAGAAGTTGAGTCAGTTTTCTGAAAGAATAGAAGGATTGCGAAACCGAATGAATGGGTTGAATGTCAATTTAAAGAACTATGATGAAAATGTAAAGGCGGCCGAAAACGAAGTGGCTGAACTCACCAAGAATGTAAAAGTATGTCCTTTGACTTTGAAGCCGATAGGACCGCATTGTCTGGAGTAGTTTTTCTGTTAAAATAAGTCATCTACATAATTACTTAAAGGAGAAGAAGATGGACAACCTTAACATCGAGGCTCAGATGGAGCGCATCAAGCAGGCGAGGGCAAAGGCTGAGAAGATTGCCAATGAACGCAATCGGCTTCAGGGCGAGATAGATTCGCTTACGAAGCAGATAGCGGAATTGGAGAATGAATGTCGCACGAAGTACAAGTGCGAGGTAAAGGACTTGCCTGCCCTCATTGAGAAGGTCAAGACTGCCGCAGATGCGCATCTGGCAGAGGCGGAGCGGATTCTCAATCCAGCTTGAGGTTAAATATTTTTGTGGGCTGTTAAAATCGGTTCGTTGCAATTTGCAACGAACCGATTTTTTGATAATTTGGAATTATTTAGTTGACTTGAGTGGAGAAAATAATCATGGATATTAGAAAAGAGTTGATTCGGATTGCAAAGGCTATTGAGGTGGAAGGTTCTTTTTCTTCAAACGCAATGTTGCACTTTGACGCAAACGGAGAATGCCATGATAGAAAAGCCATCGCGAATGCGTGGATGTCCGTTTGCAAATATCCAAAAGATTCTGAGACGAAAGTGATTGATGGAACGACATATCTTTACTGTGTGGCGTTAACTCCAGAGTGGTCTAGTCATTTTTGGGCCGTTTACCCAGAAAACGATAATCCGCATGAGGCGTCTGAACATATGCCGAAATATTTGGCGAAAAGGGTTCCAATCAATCAAAATTTGTAATTATGTAGTTATCTGTAAAAAGGATTCAAGCGGAGTATCACAAAACTTCAATCATTTGATTAACAAAAATTAACTTAGTTTTACTTTTGTTTCATATTGATTTAAAACTTATTTTTTGATATAATGTCTTACAGTTGAAGATGTTAAGAGGAATTCAGATAAGACTCTACCCAAATGAGGAGCAGTCGCGCTACGCGAGACGGCTCCTCGGTGACTGCCGTTTCATCTACAACAAGCTCACAGCCTTCGTCCGCGACGCGGACAAAGGCAAAACCTCTTCAGCCAAAGACCGCTACGCCTACTACATGTCTCTTCAGAAGGACTTCCCGTTCCTAACGGAAACCCACTCGAAGGTGAGGGCGCAGAGCCGGGTCGATTTCGACGCGGCCCTGCAAAACCACTTCACTAGGCATACCGGCCTTCCGAAGTTCAAGAAGAAGGACAGAGGGGATTCATGCCGCTTCCCCGTGGACGCCATCATGGGCGTCCACGGAAACAGAATCGACCTCGTAAAGGCGTTCAGGGACATCCACTTCAAGTGTTCCAAGAGGGACATGCGGTTCCTAAACCGCAACCGCGAAGCGGTGCGGAGCGCAACCCTACGGCTTGCGCCGTCCGGAAAGTTCATGATGTCCGTCCTC
>AUXO012084120.1_pt1 | contig 24925 bp, 28 predicted proteins | sample 768731 | NCBI WGS metagenome assembly AUXO01 (sample SAMN02715735, study PRJNA202380) | gut metagenome | biome: sheep rumen | host: Ovis aries | place: New Zealand: Palmerston North | reverse complement strand
ATCGGCTTCCGATAATGCGGTAGTTGATAAAACTGCCGCCATATTTTGAACGTTCAAACCTTGAACAGCATTAGTGATCTTTTGAATATCTGTTGCGCCTGTACCAAGAGCTTTTATAGCGTTCTGCATCTCGCCCAGATTTTTTAGTTGCAATTACATAAAATTCGTGCAGAATTGATGTTGACTCTTGTACAAAATTATTGTATAATATTTTTAGGGGGTGGAACTATGGATATAATTGAAATTGTATGTGAAAAGTGTGGAAATAATAAATCGGAGAAAAAAGTAATAAAAAATTTAGAGTATGGTGAATGTACTCAATGCGGTGCTATGACTTATAAGAATTTCCTAACTCCACAAAAACAACTTCCTCGTTGTCCTTATTGTAATTCTTATAAAATCGAAAAAATATCAAAAATATCCAAAGCCGCAAGCATTGCTGCATTTGGTGTCTTTGCTTTACCCAAAACGGCAAAACAATGGCATTGCAATGCTTGTAAAAGTGATTTCTAATAATGTAAAATTGGAACATACATTAACAGCAAATAAAATTGGGCTTTTATTTACTGTAAGGAATGGTGTCCTCTGAACGTTCTCATTATTAAGGTTTTTATCCCGACATCGCTTTCACGATTGCTAACCTATCGGATTATATAACCAAACAATTAAGCTAATGAGTGCGCTGCTTATTACCGATTGTAACATCTGTCTGGCATTATTTTTTAGCCATAGATAATCTGCTCTCGCTACATTATGCGATTTGACTTATTTACCTTTATTCTCGGTTACTCTTTAAGAGTGTAGCAGATAATTACGGTTTCAAGCAATTTCTCCTTTTGTTATTTTAAGACTTTCATCATATGGAGTTGTTTATATTGCCATTATAATATATCCTTCCCCATAATAGACCAACGCTAATCTGGAAGCGTATAACCTTTTCAGTTAATCGAAGTCTTTAAAAAATTTGCCGATTCCTATTCCAACAAGAACCGTTCCTAATAAACCAAGATGTTCTACTAAAAAATCAATTAGTTCTAACAATTTCGTTAATGACTGAATAACGATTCCTATTTGATCGGTTTTAAAAATATTTTGAAATACACCGACAGCGGTTTGCTTTAATGCGTTAAGCTTGAACTCCAAAGATTGCTCAATGGTTTCCATCTCTTTCATTGCACTTCCTGCGCTTGTTTTCATTGTGTCAAGAGATTTCTCAACGGCATCAAAGTTATTAAGAATAGCAGCAACAGCTTGTCCGTTTCTCTTTCCGCCTATGGCTTCAAGGACACCTGCTTGCTGTTTATCCGTCAATTCATCGTATATTTCAGAAATATCTTTTAAAATTTGATAAGTTGATTTATATGTTGTTTTTGTTTCATCTGTAAATAATGATACTCCACCTGGATGTGCGGCTGTTTTGGTTAAGTCTGCAATCTTACCCGTAAGAATTGCTACATCTTCCGAATAAGATTCGGTCTCTTCATCGTAGCCTCGCAGCCTCATACTCATAGTTTTTAAAACCTGACCGGCATTTGCAGCATCTCTTGTAATTTCTGTAGCTGCCGTACCTAATGCAATAGTTTCTTCCAATGAGTTATTAGCTTCTGCCATTGCTGCGGATGATCTTGCTAAAAATTCGGCAATGTCATTATTGCTAACCGCCTGGGTGTTACCTATCGCATTAATTTTACTTGCTATACCATCTAAAGCTTCGTCAGCATTTATTTTAAACGCCTTCATAGAAGATACAAGCGTATCTGTTGCGGTTTCTATCCCCATACCTGGAGAAATCGAAGCGAAAATTGATGAGGTTTTAGCCATTGTTTGAGCATCTTGTATGCTATAACCAAGCCTCGACCAATCCGCAGCAGCTTGAATTACTTCTTTTGTAGTAACTCCAAGCGATTTTGCGGTATCATTTGAAGAATAATAGAACGATTGTAATTCGGCTGCCGTTGCAGTTGTTGTCTTTTTTAAATCAACAAGAGCTGTGTCTAAATCAATAACATCTCTAACGCCTTGCTTTAATGCGTTAAATGACGAGTATATAAGCGTTGATGCCGAAACATATCTCGTAATACTTGATAATGCGCCTTTAAGTGAATCTATAAAGGTTTTACCTTTTAAACCTGCTGAACTTGCAGCATTATCGACCATCTTAAAACCACTTGCTATTCTTTCTAAATCAGAAGCAGAAACATTTCCTTGTGCAGATAGTTGCTTTAATTCATTAATATAATTTTGAACGGTTTGTCCATATACTTTAGTTGCTTTAGAATTTTTGTTTAACCAAGTTTCCATTTGACTTTGTAATGCTGCAACTTGTACCGCACTTGCAAATTGTTTGGTTTCAGATGAAACCATTGTCATACTGTTTTTGATTTTTAAAAGTGTTTCATTAAACTGTTTATATGTATTTACAAGTTGTTCATCGCTTAATCCACCGGACTTTAATTCTGTCTGTAATTGATTTAGAGTTATAAATTCGCTTTCAAGTGATTGTAGTTGAGATTGTAAAGCGCTTTGCTTTGCACCCGAACCCATACCATTTACAACAGTATTTAATTTATTAAATTGTTGAGATACCTTTGCAATAGAGGCATCAAGTCCGCCCGTTGATATTCTGGTATTAATCTGATTAAGAAGTGCCTGTGAAAATTGTTGTCCTGCTTGTTGTCCTGCATTACGCATTTGTCCTGTGATAGTCTTTGAAAGATTATCAATCTTAACATTTGTTAGATTTAGCGTAAACTGTTGACCGCTTAATGCTTGCTGAATTTTAGCTGCAAGCCCTTTTGTGTTTAAAGTAAAGTTACTTAATGTAATCTTTTGCTTTTCAATTTTTGCAAGTTGTCCAGGTATCTTTGAAGTATCAAGATCGGCAACAATTTTAGCTCTAAAATCAGACATCGTTTATTCCTCCTTTCGTAAATTATTCTGTAAAACAAAAACCACCGTAACAAACGGTGGTTAATTTATTATAAATCTGACAATCCTTTTTTCTCAACCTGTTTAATTCCTTCTTCTCCAAAGTATTTGTCAAGCTGTGAATCGGCTGATCTATCATCGTACAATCTAACCATATCACTACTACTCCACCCGATAATAGTTTGTACTATTCCTTCGGGTAAATTTTGTTCAAGCAAACTTGTACAAAAACTATGCCTCAAAGAGTGGATATAAAAGGGTTTACCAAGCATATTACTAAACGTTCTCGACCACGAATCAATGGTTGAAATGTCAATATGCTTTTCATTATTACCAGGTTTAGGGAATAGCCATTCACTCTCTATTCCCAACTTTTCACGCTGTTGCATCCAATAATCGAAATAAGGCTTAAATTGTTTTGCGAGAATATAAACGTCTAACAATTTACCTCTTTGACCTCTGCCTTTGGTTTGCATTTTTTCGGGAGTCTTATATAATGCGCCACCGCATATCAGATTCTCGTCATCAAAATATGATACCTTAAAACGTGTCAATTCTGCTTTTCGCCTACCACTATATAAAGCCAAAGCAAGCAAACAAGCCTTCTCACAACGATTAGATTCAACCAACTCGTCAAGGATGGGTTGAATATCCTCTACTGTGAAAATGGATTTTTCTCTAACGGCTTCATTAGCAGGCGATTCAATTTTTCGCACGATTGGCTTATAGCCCTCATACTCATCATCTAAAATTGATTCGATATAATTTGATAAACTTGATACTGTTGCTTTAACAGTTCTTATTCTGCGAGGACTCCAACCCCATTGATTTAAAGCGTGATTTTGAAATTTTGCAATTTCTCTTTTGGTTAGGTCAACAAAAAACTTATTCTTATTGTTTTCCAAATTCCAAACAAAGAAAACATTTAGATTTGCTCTGTATTGTTTAATCGTTCCCTTTGATCTGTCAACGGATTCAAGATATTCTATAAAGTCATCAATCAGTTGCAGATTATCGGGATTGATTTGTTTAATTTTATCTTTATCAGTAATTTTATTATAAACGGTTGATCTTCCGTCTTTGTCCATAGATTAACACTTCCTTTCATCTAAAAAACTTCTTCATTGTCTGATTCAATGTTTTCTCCATCTTTTTCTCTGCTCTTTCCCAAAATCCTGCTTTACCAAGCGCAGGTTTAAGATAACCAACGCTACTACTTGTGATATGATAGTTAGCCAAATTAAGTACATCGTGCATAGAGGGGGATTTACCTGTTGTATATCCACCCGATTGATCGAGATATGCTTCAAAAGAAGCAGACTTGCCACTAACAGATAGTGAAGTTGTTTTTGGAGTGTCACCTAATGCACCCGTTCTTTGATACATCACGGGCTTACCAGAAGTGTAAAACTTTCCCGTTTCTTCGTACATATTTGCTAATACCTTATCAGAGGTAACATTCATTGCCTTTACCATTTCTCTTAACAACATTTGTTCAAGCTCTTTCATATTATGAGCAACCATTTTTATTACCTCATTTCAATTTATAGTAACTCATTTACTATAAACAGTATATCATATTAACAAATTTATATCAATGCTTTTCTTGCATTATATTATATAATAATTGTTAATTATGCTGGCGCTAATATCTGCTGAAACGCATCAGAATTGCCATAAGCTGTTGCAATAGCCTCGCTACTCAATTTACCGCTTGCTATATCCTCTGCAATTTTAGCAATCTTGTCAACGTTCTCGCCGGTAAAAGCAGGAGTTATCTTGTCTGCAAAATTAACAAGAACACTCTGAATATTATCAATAACAGTACCAAAAGAGTTTTTCTTTGTGGCTACAATATCTAAAGCATCTTTATAAGCATTTGCAAAATCAAGTTTCAGTTCTCCCGATCCTCTAATAGCAACATTGAAAGCAGCTATAAAATCTTTGTCATTAACAAAGGTTTCCATTTCTGTTGTATCAACAACATTGTGCGGCACATCAATATCGGTATCTGTTACAACCTCATTGTAGAAAATCCGCATAGCATTTAGTAAACCTATATGTGGTGTATATGCGCCACTTTCGTCAAAATACTCTTTTACGATTGCTTCAACAATAACTACATAATCAGTTATATCGAGAGTATCTTTCGTCTTAATAATCATAAATTGTTACCTCCAACTAATTTTTCAAATAAAACTATTCTTTTATTAATAAGTTTTCAATATTATACTGATACCTTGTTCTCTTTTTACATTGTGGTATAACTATATAATCTACACCACTATTTATTAGATCGTTATAGCTAAAACTTTTCTTATCCAAATTAGCTATTAATTGATTAAATGAGTCTATATACAAAAAGAATGTAAATTCAAGTTCTCTAAATTCAATCAAAAAACCACAAGTAATTCCATCGTATTTATTCCATTCGTTAAGCCCTTGAATTTGGTGGTAATGAATATCTCCCTTATCTCCTTTATCTCTTTCAAATGAAATGCTCTTACCTTGCTTTGTTTTTAGTTCCAATGAATATAACCTATGTCTTTTTGAATCCCACATTAAATAATCAAATGGACTTTTTCTACTAAACCTTATTTTTTCGTTACTACCAAATGATTGTGCGGAATCGGGCAAGCGATAAAAAAGAGCATAATTCGGAACTGATTTTTTTACCTGTTCTTCAAAAACTTTACCAATATTCATTCGTTTGGTGCATTAGATAACCATTTCTTATACACATAATTTGTTTCGGTTTTTAAAAACCACGCTGCGATCTTCCCAGGTTTAACTTGATTCTCATATACGAACTTTGGTTGACAACCGTGTTGTGTATAGAAAATGATTTGCTTAATGCAATCAATAGCAATTAAGTTTTCTCGCCCGTAACACTCTATTGCCTCATCTAAAGTTTCAAATCGTAAGTTCTTCATAATCCTTTCTCCTTTTAACGCAAAAAAATAGGGAGGTAGCACCTAACATTAAGTTGGTATTACCTCCCTATAAAAATTAAATACAACCCAATGTCAATCGTCTATATTTTCTGCGTTATCATTTAGTGTTGTTTTCTTATATGGCTTTTTCTTATCAGCCTTTGTATCAAAATTTTTTGGTTCATCTTCGACATAGTTATCATCAACAACTGTATATTCGCCATTGGCAAATTTCACCTTGACAAATCTCGCTTCTCTGTTAATTGACGGTATCTGAACCTCAACACCATCATACTCAAATACAGTTACAGCATCATTGTTGATTAGCACTCTACAATTCTTAATCATAATATTATACTCCAATCTTGAATTAAGCCGCCAATAACACATTGCAGCAACTTAAAAATTAAAGGGCAAACCATAACGGATTGCCCTTGATATGTTTAAATATTAGGTTTCATCTTCAAGCTCGATAATATCCATAACATTACCGTCTTTATCTTCCATAAGATCAAATGTTAAAGTAACACTTGCAGGATCGCCCTCGGAACTGAAAGACAAATCAAAGCTACGCTGAATGGAAGCCTTGTAAGCTGTCATAAGGAATGGAGCAAAATTGCCTTCCTCATCCTTATCAAGAGTACGCTGTGTAATATAATAATCCTTTGGCAATTTCTTATTATTGAATGAAATCTTTTTAACGCCTGTTGTGCGATTAACAAGATAACCTACCTCATATTTATTGCCGGCTGCAATCTGCTGATCTGTCTGTGCAGTTTCAGTAAATGTACCACTTGCAAATGTACCAACGATAGCCTGGCTTGCATCGCCATAAGCGCCCTCTGGATATACGAATACTGTGCCTGTCTTAACTTCCTGTCCTGTGGGAACAGTAATTGTAAGTGTACCTGCCGTGCTTGCAGTAATCACCTTATGCTCTGCATAAACAGCACTTGACTCAATTACACCATCAGAAAGTAACGAGAACAGCTTAAATGGATATACCTGTGCCTCAATAGTCATTGTACCCTCAATAGGATTAGCAAATGCGATCCTTCTTGAACCCTTTGCCATAGCATAAACACTATCGCCGGATAGACCTGCGGTTGTAGTATTTGCAGTTTCAAAGTTAAGGAACGGAGCTAATGTCTTTAGAATACGAATTTCTACATCACAAACTTGTCTGTTAGCCTTATTTAACTCTGGCATACTAAATCCTCCTTATTATCAATTTTTATCATAGTTATTTTTATACCAAAGAGCTGCATTAAAAGTTTTCTTTTCATCTCCCCAAACCGATACTCTCGTTGAATCAATATCAAACATAGTGTTAGCTTGTAAACGAGAAAAAGAATCCAACAACTGAAATATCGTCAAATCCCATACATTAATAGGACTAATCGTACTGTGCTTGTTGGACACCGATGAAATAATATTAGGAATAGTAAAATCCGGATTGCTTTTTTGTTTTTTCATATCTTTTTTTGCAGCCTTTTGCATTTTTAAAAACATCTTTTTGGCGAGATTATTTTTAAATTTCAATTCATTTATATCTTCGTCTTGATCTGCAATGCAGCAGACTTGTTGAATTGCATTTAAAACTTTCTCAAATATATTTTCAGATATTACTCCACATACATCTTCGGGTTGCAGAGTTCTATCATTACTCAATTCGATACCATTATTTAACAATACAAAATATCCCTCTTGAAAAATCACTTTTTCCACGAAAAAGAAATTGAATATATTAACAAAGCTATTTCTTAAAGGTTCTTCTTGAAGAAGAATAGAATAAATGGTTATATTCTCTTGTTCTTCGGGCGAGAGTGATTCCCAATATGTTTTACCCTCATCACCTTTTAACTCACAGTAAAAGGTTTTAGGCGACATCTTTATAAGAAATTCATAATATCCAAATTTGTCAAAACCTAAATCTTTCGCAATGTTTTGTAATTTTGGTTTCCTTAATGTGCCTATTGACAGCTTAATGGGGTAGGGGCTTAATTGTGTTCCATAATCAAACTTCATTTATCTGAAATTAGGTACACTAAATCCCATAATGCACCCATAGAACCGTGTTGAATTGTAAACATCCACGCTGTCAAGTGTCAGCTCACCAATTCCAAAACTCCGATTAACTTCTTCGTCATTAATTAAAGCATTCTCCACCATTTGCGAAAGTATATCAGCACGATTACCATAATAACCTTCCTTGTAATAATTATCAATAATATCAACGTGTGATATTATATACATAATCACCCTACAAGTTTTCGTGTTGGTATGTAATGATGGAAAAATAACATCATAAAAAATAAACGAATCTGTATCGGTAATTGTATCATCTATAAATAAATGCGATTTAACGTGCTTTTTAAATTCTTCTTGAATTTTTTTTGCACTCATTCCACTTGTTTCACCTAACAATACCTCTTTAATTTCATTGCTTCTATATAAGGCTCTATTGATTTCTTCTTTGAATAAACCTCTTTCAAAAGTCGATTTCATTCTTTTCCCCATATTAATCACCGCCTTATATAAATGCTCTTATAGTTATTGTTGTGGTAACAGTTTCATAACCTGTTGCACTTAATGATAGCTCAAATGATGTATTGATTAGTTTCTTATTATCAGCAGAAATACAAATTGAGTTATCGGCATAAGTTATATCCAACCGATCAGATATATCTGGATCAATACTCCATTCCGGCATAATATTTATATCTTCATTACCATATTCGTCATAAAATTTAGCCGTAAAAATTCCAGGTTCAAGACCGTTGTATATATCAGTAGAATCACACTCAATGATTGAAGATAAAATTGCATTTTTATTTGTGGTATTAGGCTTCTTGCATAGCCAATATCCTTTTCCATCAATTACATAATATCCATCATCTTCGTGTTGCTCTGTTTGATATGCCATAAATTCATAGTGACCGCTATCTTGATAATCATATAAAATTGAATCAGAACGAGTAAGTTCATATGTTGTCACCGGTTTAGATGTATCACAAACAATATCGTTTGCAAAATTTTTTTCGTATATTTGGCAACGCTTGTCCATAATAAATCTATCTCCGGAGGTTAATAGCAGACATTCATCATCATCGGGCGTTAAAATCAATAACTGATCGCTTCTAACATAGTAAAATTTCACACCCATTTCACCATTATTATACTGCGATGCGGAGGTTGCATTAACCCACCTTTGAACTATCTTATTATCCTTGTTCAACCAAGTTAATAGATAATTACACAAAATCAAAACAGCCTTTTCATACATTGTATTGTCATCTACAAGTCCAACTATTAACCAATAGCGGTTCTTATATTTAACATACATTCCTGCCTTTGCTGTGCCAATCGGGGCTAACATTTGCCTTGACAATGTTTTTAGTCTTGTATCTTGAACATTATTTTGAATTACAACTCTTTTATTTACACATTCTGATAAATCGTAATTGCATATTTCAACATCAACTGCAATTTCAGAGTCAAGAATTTCCTCAAACCCCTCTTGTGCAAAATCATTCAAAGCATCATCTTCAAAGCCGCTTAACTGATCGTGTGGCGATTTAAGCAAATACCATTCTTGTGACATTCAAAATCACCGCCTTATACATATGCTGTCGGCTTTTGGTTGTCAACCATAGTATTCGATTTACTTTCATCATATAAAAGTTCATTCCTCGCAGCGTTCTTTGAGCCATTATTTCCGTCAATCGAAATATCTTTGCCAACTATCGAAACACGCTTATTGACTTTTGAAACTTCTCTTTCTTGATAACTCTGCTTCATAAATGCAGCAAGAGTATCAATGGTGTATCTGTCAAGCTTTTCAACAAAGATTTTGTTTTCTTCGTCAAAATCAATTTTATCCAACTCTATTGAATACCGAGCGATGGCTTTCATAAGCCACTCGTATTCTAACGCTTCTGGAATAATACTCTTATCCTGGAATGAGGCTTCAAAGCTGTTAAACACTTCTTGAATAGTTGTCGGTGTATCAGCCATAACTACCTCCAATCAATTATTGAACTTTAAAACCTGTATAATTTTCAATAAACCTTATTTTATTGTAATCATTAAGTTTCAGTTTCTTTATTGTCTGAATAATTGCATATTTTTCAGCTCTTGTCTTTACTGTATCGGGCAAAGTTTTCTCAAAATCAGTTTGAGACATTTTAAACAAATCATTTACTACACTATCTGTCAATATAATCTGTTTAATTTTCCCATCTTGACTATCAAAATCGACTTCCTTGCGAGTAATTACATCGTCAATATATAATGTTGCGTGACTACCTTTGCCATCAATACCAACAAATAGTCTATTGCCATTTTGAACCTGTGCAATAATTTCATTTCTTGAAAGCCTTGTACTACCTTCCGGCATAATTAAAACATCGCCCATATCGACAATCCTTGCAAAACCTACTTCCCATCCTGCAAGATTCTTAACTGTAACCTTTTGATCGAGATTTATTTCTTCAATTACCTCTGCCGCCTTTGCGGTTTTGGTGCTTCTTGCATCTGCCATTTTCAATACCTCATTTCAACTATTTTATATGTTTTCAACTAATTAAACTTGTGTTTTACATCATTATACGATGCAATTATTTTATCCAATCTATCGGACTTCTTAAAAATCCAATATCGTTTTCCACTTTTTTGATTCTCTTTAGAAGCGTAACATTTTTCTCCGAAAGCAGAAATATAATGGAACAGCCTCAAAGAATAACAATAGAAATTTTCTTTATTCTCCATATAGGCTTCTCCTTACATTAAAATGTAGGGTGTAGAATACCCACACCCTACAAGTAATAAATTCAAAAATTAGTCAAGTCCACCTATGTTAGTATCATAGATAACGCCGATCTTATGCTCCTGACCCTTTGCAACGTCAACGCCCATTTCAACGTCAAATCTGGTAAGAACTTTGCCCGTCTTAATGTCATTGCCTGTTAGCGAAGTCAAGCCGCCTCTTGTGAATGTAGCAATAGGAGTATCAACACTTGCAGGAATAACAAAAGCAAGTCCAGCAGGGAATACAGTAGTAAAATCGCTACCATCAGCATTAAGCTTGTACTCATTGTATGGATTCTGCAACTCGGATATGATAGCACCATTATACATAGAAAGACCGCCATTCTGTGCTATGTCCTCCAAAGCCTTCTGCGAAATACCGGTAATAGTATTGCTATTAATAGTGCCTACATAACCAGCCCAGGGAGTAAACTGCGATGTGATAGCATAGTCGCCGATAACGGTAGGCTTACCATATCTACGAATCTTCGATAGTACACCATCAACACCTGTCTTTGTCAAACCAGCCAATTCAAGGTTGCGCTTAACACCGGTTGCGTTTTTGATAGCGTTATATACCCTCTTTACGATTTCAAGCTTTGCCTTATTAAGAATATCCCTCTTAACAAGCTCAATACCCTCATTCTCTTTGGACATATCGCCCTGTGCGATTCTGCGATAATCAACAGCATAACCGCCAGATACAGTAAATGTAGGTACAGAATATCTATCAGCGGTGGTTACAGGGAAAACAACGTCACCATTGTTAGCCTGTTGACGAGAGAACTCGCCACTATGAGCATATACCTCACGCTCAATAGTCTCATCAAATCCAACATTCTGATATGTACCAAAGATACCTAAAAGCTTTAGCTCCTCCATAACGGGCGCTTCAACTATAAAACGTCTTAAAGTGTTAAGCTCTGCAACTGCGGTATAGTCACCGTTCTCTGCACGATTACCTAAATCAGTAATATACTTAACTGCAACGTCAGCCTTCTTGCCAAACTTATCAAGACTCTCGCCCTTAACCATTGCAGAGAATATTTCAACAACGGGAGACTGCTTTGTGAATTTACCGTTAAAAATGTCGCTATCCTTGCGAACATTATTCATCTCAAATACGTTCATTTATATAACCTTCCTTTCGTTAAAAATTATGCAACATAAACCTTTGCCTTAACAGCCTTGCCGGTTAGGGTAGTCTTTTCAACAACCTTGAAATATACACCACTTTCGGGAGCAGCATTAGCAATCTCTACGTTACCATTAGCCTTAATAGTTAGAATAGTAGTGCCAGCTACGATGTCAGCATAAGACTTATTCGCAGCATAATCAATATGAGTCTCGTCAATAATGAGATTCTGACTCTCCCAATTCTTAACAAGGAAACCATTCAAATACTCACCGGCAGGAATAGTAACATCCTTCTTATAAGCATCGTCACCGGTGATTGTATTGGAGATCAAATATACATCTCCGTCAACAGTTAGAAAACTGTAATTAGCAACTGCACTTTGAGAAGTGATAGTAGGATTGTTCTTTGCAATCTCTAACATACCAAGAGTTTCAACCTTAATCATTGTTATTTTCCACCTTTCTTAAAATTAGAATATATTTGTATCATCCGCAGAAGTATTATCGTTATCGAGCATTTCACTAAAAATATCCTCTACGGTTTCAGTAGTTCTTGCAGCGTTCTGTTCTGCAATAGCCTTTTCGTTTGTCTTTGCTGTCTTGCCAATGCCCTCCCAAATCTTATTTACAACAGAATTGATTTCAGAAGCTACGGGATCAGCATTGAAAGCCTCGATCTCTGCCTTTGCATATTCCTTTTCAGTATCACTAAAATCTGCAATAGCAGCATTAAGTTCATTAACTCTCTCTTTAGCCTGCGCCTCTGCCAAAGCCTTGCGGAGCTGTTCGGACTCTGCGTATAATTCATTCCACTTCTTATCCAAGTCCTCTCTATCCTTCTTGTTGGCTTCAATAGCTGCCTTTAGTTCCTCAACTGTTGCAGTTAGTTCATTCTTTTCAACTGTTAATGCCTCAACAGCAGCATTAGCTTCGGCTATCTTCTTTTCGCACTCCTCCTGCATCTTATTGATTTCGGAAGTATGAGCAGACATTTCATTAACTGTCTGTGTAACGAGTGCCTTAATCTCTACATCGGTCATATCGTTCAAATCCTCCTTATGTTGTTTTTCATTTAATTCTATCAATTTGGCGCTGTCATCGGCAGGTGTGATGCCGATCAAGGCATAACCGCTGTGAATAAATTCGGTAGGTATTCTACCTAAATCCTTGTAACCATACTTGTAAATAATTTCCTTGTTTTCTTCTGTGTGCATTATTTCAATGCTGCCAGACGGATAAATACCCTTAATTATATCTTCTTCCAATTTGGCAACATAGTTATGATAGCATTGTGCATCAATCTCACCCTCGCCAATACATACCGTAATTTCTTCGCCATTGTCATCGACAACTTCCGTAATGTACCCCTTTGTGAATGTGCCAATCATAACTGCATCTTCATAAACGGGTTCACCGTCAACAAATCCTGTATCGCCGTGTCCGAGAATTTCAGTTCTATCTTCATCTGTAAACTCACAACGCAAGCTCATACCCTTAATACTTCCTAATGCTTTTTCACAATACTCTCTAATCCAAGTAATACCATTACGATTATAAAGAGTGCCAACTTGATTAGCTTCATCCACACAAGAGTCGGGAAAGATTTTGTATAAAATCATTTTGAATTTTCGTCTGCCGTTTTTGTTTTGCTTACTTGAAATTTCAAACATCTTCATACTTTTTCACCGCCTTTCGTATGTTTTGATATATAAAAAGAGGAATGATTTAATTCATTCCTCTCTATTGATAAAATTTAGTTTTTATTTCTTATCACTCGGAGATGGCATTGCATTTCCGTTATTACTTCTTGAAACAATAGTGCTGTCTGTTGGGTTATCAGTTTGAGGTCTGCCAGGCGATTGATTATTGCTTGATAAGGTGTATGAAGTTTGATGAACAGGATATTTATTCTCAATATCATCCTCTAATTCACTATCAAGCAAGGCATAGAATACCTCTGGCTTAATACCACAAGCACTCGCCCAAAGAGATAGGCTTCCTTTTCCTTGCAAGTACAAATCTTTCATATAACCTACCATAGCACCTTTATTAACGTGTGTCATAGGCAAATAACAAAATTCTACCCAATTTCGATTATCTTGAATAATGTTCTCGGATATACACTTATTTAATTCCGCAGATATTTGATCTATCCATTGAAAAAGTTGTGCTGTAATTAATTCAAGATTCTGCTGTTGTGCGGCGTAACTACCACTACCAACACCATTCAATAATGCTCCTGCAATACCCATATCCAAAGATATTTTATCATTTAAGTTCGATTCATATTTGCTATCAAATATATCCGTGTTAGATGCTTCAATAGCATTTATTTTTGTTCCTGCTGCAACAGAAAAGAAAGATATACCACCACGATTATTCTTATTCATTACCGCACCTTTTACAGAGTCGTGTTGATGTTGTTGCTGTTGTTTTGTCAATGCAGATGTTCCCTTATCTTTTCCTTCCGGAAACGTCTGATATATTATTCTATTATTTATTTCATCAAGAACATTTCTTTTTGTTTTTGTAAAATAATCCCCGTATAAAATATCACTGATTGCTGCAAGAACAAGAGGTCTGCCGTACTTCTCATCACGTTTTGAGCGTATCTTATGTACAATGGTTTTCTTATTGTCCAATATTAACCAATTACCTCTATTGGTTGGATCACGCTCTCTTTCAGTATAAGCATCTCTGATTTCTTTAGGATATTTACGCAACTTCTTTTCTCTTGTTTCACCCTCAACAGAATTAAAATAATCCAAATTGAAAGCTAATACATAAGATGAGTTCTTCATTCCAACAATCTTTGTATAGTTAGTAGGTAATGAAATAATACTTGCGTTAATACCTAATTCATTTATTTCAACAATAGAATCGACTTCATAATCAGTTAGTGTTTTCCGATTTGAAGAAGGTGTAGTTGCTGTTTCAAAATAATAAAAAGCTATACCCTCAATCATTCCTTTAAATAGCGCATCCCTAACTATTTCATTGTCTTTAATTTTTCTTAACGCTGACTCCATCAATTCTTTATTCTGCCTTTTTCTATTTGGAGATTTACCGTGTGGTATAATAACTCGATCAAGCGTTGGCATAGCTGTGAGATAATCAACTGTATTTGTAAATACACCATCTGTACCATACAACGTTAAGGATATTTCACGCAATAACTGATTATTACCCATCGGATCACGAACCATTGCTGCCAACTGATCCTGTGTATAACAAGTGAATATATCAAATCCAAAATAGTAATTGGAATATGCTAATGCACTTCTATATGAATTAAACTCATATTCCGATTTATTATTCTGATTATTTCGTTCAACTGTTTTTGGAGAACGATTATATCTTTTCTTATATTGCTTTTTTGCAGATTTTTGATTTTGGTTTTCTGCCATAATCATCCTCCTTTCTTAATTGATAATAACCATAAACTCATAATCATCATTCTTTGAAATTAAATCCTTTTCCAACTGTGTTGCAAAATAAGAACCATAGCTACAACTTGTATATCGGTCTTTTCTATTTGCGCCCTGTTCGTGAATAACAATAGCTCCTGTCTGTTCTTTCTTTTCATATACGAGATCAGTTGTTTCACTAATCAGAGCTTGTGTTTCAAAAAATGGTGCTTCATAAAACATTTGCTCATCTGGATTTGGTGAATTAATATATTCTTTGATATTTGGGAGTATTTCTTCGTTTGCCTGCTCAAACGTAACAAGCAAATCAATTTTCTTTGTTTCAAGCACTCTCCTAAAATCTAATGCAATATCACTATTAAGCTTTTGTGTTGCATTAATAACAAATATACAAGGTTTCGCACCCTCAATTTTAATTCTGCTTGCAACAGTATCATCATTCATACATAAGAGTGGAGGATATTCTACGCCACGTTCTTCGTCATACATAACTTTTGCAAGTAGATCATATATTGCTATACCTGCGTTCCTCAAATCAAGTACAATATAATCTGCATTAAAGTCCTCAAATAATTCTCTAATGCGTATAGCTTGTTTCGTTACATCTCCGCCTTGAACTGACTCTAAATAAGGCACAATTCGTCTATATCCATTATCAACCTTAATATCCTCTGCACTATTTCGTGAATAAGTAGTACACTCTGGCAATAATCTCATACAAGAAAAAATCGAATTATCATTATGTTTATTTTCAACAAATGCCATATCACAAGCAACAATTCTAATCTCACCATTCTGTTTAGGTATATCATATGGATTTTTCTTACCCATCTTAAAATCAAGTAATGTGCGAGGATAGAATGGTCTTTTTGCCCTTTGGTTCTGTTGTAACATACTGTATGTAAAAAATGCCGAGCGATTCTCTTTTAGTCTGGTATTTAAAAATTCAAGCTGCCAAGTTATAGGGTCTTGCTTTTTCTTTTCAGTTTGGAAATATCGCATTGACTTAATACCGTGCTTCAATGCTATGGATTCATCAAAAGCAAGTAAACAAGATTGTTTACCCTTTAACATATCTTCATATGTTTGATCGACTATTTCCCACATCCAATTTTGACCGTTATCAAACCAACTTGAACTAATATAAATATCAACGCTTTCTTCTTGTAATTCGGGAATATTTGCATAATATTCATCTTTCATATAAGGAGTCTGTCTTATAATTTGGAATGGTGAAAGAATACTATCATCTACAAATTTCTTGATCTGTCTAAATTCTTCTCTTACAAGAGTTGTTGAACGATAACCACGTCCATTTTCACTTGCAGGAACAACAGTTATTGTACTATGATTTCTAAAATATACAATAACCTCATTTTGGTTATCTTTAATTTTGACTATCTCTTTCCGCAGCATTGGTGAATCACGCATTAATTCTTTTTGTATTTTTTCTGATACAAGCAACTTTGATTGTCCTTTTGTACTTGAAGCCAATACTACCATTGAATTTGGATATAAAATACATTTACAACAAGCAAAAAGGGCTATTACCCAAGATTTTGCAGAAGCACGGCTGGCAATAACTACAATAAATTGGTTAATACCCATAAAATAAAGCATTATTATTTGATATAAATGCAATTTCAGACCGAGATAGTCTATTGCAAACCGATGGACATTTCTTCTAAAAAAGGTAATCCATTGAATCATATGATCCATATTTTTTTCATTACCTAAAAAACTATCAGAGGGGAATTTTTTATATAATTCCGCTTGACGTTCATCGGCATTTCTATTTTTATAATATTTGTGCGATACCGTATCTGTATTATTCTTCGTCAAGGTCATCGGTATCGCCTTCTTCCTTAACGTAAAATTCATAATCCCTATCTTTCGTACCGTGCATTAAATTTCTCAATGGTCGCAATAGGAATCGTTCTATATATCCTCCAATACCATCATTGTCGGCAAATAGTTTTTTGTTTTTGTAATATTCAGCAGGAGTGTATTTTTCAATAGTTTCTGCATTAACTCCAATTAAGAAGTCCTCATTAATATTAGTTTCTTTTACTGTTTTTAATCCTGCTTGTTGAAATGATTTTCGATAGGATTCAGTTAGTTTATTATAATTATCAATTTCACCTTCTCTAACAGCTTTCATCTGTTGCATTTTGGTGTAACACAATTCAATTATAAAAATCTCCTGGTTACTATCACAATTCGGATTTGTATTCTTCAACAATTTATAATGCGAATTAAGCACACCATAATCTGTGTTATCAAAACCCCAACCCCATTTTTCAATATCTGCCGGATCAACTTCATTCTCCGACCCATCGTTTTCATTTTCGGGCTGTTTCTTTCTTGTGAATAAACTTGAATCCTCATCAAGAGAAGTGTCAAATGTCCTACCGTGATACTGAACCATATTTAACATTCGTATATAGCTACCTAATATTTTATCAGTACCGTCATTACAAGAATCAAAAAGCGCCTCGCTATAATATAAATCAAATGCCATACATAAACGATACATAGCTTTCTTGTTATCACCGTATTTTTCTGTGTATTTATGATATAGTTCCATTAAACACTTTTTACAAATCGGTAAATATCCTGTACCTGCATATAAACCACTATAAGTTTTAAAAAACTGATTTAATGAGCTAAAGCTTTTATTACATTGGCAGCATACATACTCTTTTGGTTCTTGCGACTTTTTAGGCATATAGCCACCCTCTTTCTATCAACTAATTATTATAGTATCGACTAAATTATTTTAAACAATCTTCAATTATTCTTTTCTTTTGATTAGTGTCATATAGATCGAATTTATCCCATTCAATCAATACTCCATTTGCTTTAACTATTCCCGACCAATCATAATAATTACCTTTGTAAAAATATAAAAAATGTCCAAGAATAACATCATAGAATATTTTCCCACCTGGAAACCTGTCTCGCAAAATAAGCGCAAAGTAATAACAATTACCATTACGCCAATTACAATCAATCGAAAATCTTCTTTTTATAAACTCAATTACTTCCATTCGCTTTTATTTTGCCAATCAAATAATGTATCGGAATCGAAAGTGATTTCAGCCGGATTTTTCAAGAATAGATCAATTAATTCGTCAAAATCTAATTCCCAAACATTCTCACTTGAATCAATTTCTAACTCTCTACATTTCTTATTATCAAGAACTTTTAAAATACTTGAATGAGCTTTGCCACTAACCAATATAATATCTGCATCTGTCATTAAATACCGATCATTATAGTATGCAGGCTCTACCGATAATACTAAATCATCGGCAAGAGTAACATAATATTCTCTGTCATAACCCTTATGAGGATAAGGCTGAATATCAATGGCATCAACCGAAATATCTTCATAATACATAAGTTCTCGCATTAGTTTAATCGCATCATCATAAAAAAGCACAGCAATGGTTGAATAACCATCCTGTGCCATATCTGCCATATAACCACTTAAATCTTCGTGGTTTTCAAATGTATATTTATCCATACTTTATTCTCACTTCCCATTAATAGCATCTTTAAATGTTTTGCTAATCTTACATTTAATTGTCTTAACGGCTGGGAATCTCATAATTTGATTAGTTTTTGGATTTCTACCATCACGTTCAGCTCGTTCACTAACATCAAATACTATAAATCCTTTTATAACTAATTTCTCGCCTCTAATAAGACAATTTTTAATCTCATCAATAAATATATCAATAATGTTTTCACAAGAAGCCTTTGACATTCCTGCTCTAACAGAAACGTTATTTAGTATATCATTCTTTGTCATTTAATTACCTCTCTTTTCTCTCTTTTTTTATTTTAAGCCTATTGGATAACAAGCATTAATGCCATTATCATCTATAACACAAACCATTTGTGAAGGCTTTCCGTTTATTCTCTTTGAAATTGTATAATCGTCAGAAGTTCCAGAAAAACTACCACTACGAATAATTTTTACACCTGCGTACTCGTCTAATGAACAACGATGTAAATGCCCGTAGAAAATTGCCGTTGGTTTAAAGCCAAGCATCATAACTAATTTTGATACACCATTCTCACTAAATGAATCGTAATCGCCGTGTACCAACAAATATTCGTGATTTCTTACCGTACAACATCCAATAGTCGGATCATAATTATTATCATCAATAAACTTAACATTGAGCAAATGCGCCAATTTCGCCTTCATATACCAGGGGATAAGATTATCCAAGCGATTATTTCTTAATACTTGATCCTTGAAAGAAGTGCGAGAATGATTTCCGGCAACTCCATTAACATAAACATTTTTAAAATGTAAACTTAATTCATATACAAAAGCTGAAATTAGTTCTGCTGTTTTCTGTACCTGCTCTGTTACATTTTCTCTATTTTCAAGCTGAACAGTAAAATGAATTTCTCCGTTTATTAAATCCCCCAAGAGGAATACATAAGCATTTTCGGAATTATGTCTCTCTTTGATTTTAATGATTTGCTCAAAATATTCTGTCAGCCTATAAGCTGCAATTTCTGAATTATATGTACCAAAATAATTATCAGTATCATTACCTAAATGAAAATCGGACAATACCACAATAAGGTCATTGTCCGATGAAGCACAATCGTTATTTATTGCCGGCAATGTTGTTTCGCCATTCTTCTTAATTAGAGCTGCAAGAGTTGATAAATCTTCCTCAACTCTTGCGTTCTCTCTCAATTTCTTATTTAACGCTGCACGTTCATCAAATAGCTTTTGTTTTTCTTTTCTTATTTCTTGCTTTTCTGCACGAATTTCTTCTAAATACGAATCACCACAATCATTTTCGGCTTGCTTTTGTTTATAATATTCCGAAACAAATGATCCACCAAAAATTGTTTGAGTCGCTTTGCGGAGAGTGTCATAATGTATAGGCAAATTATATTTTTCAATTAATTCTTGCCAATCAACATCAATCATATGGTTTGCCTTCTTATATGAATCTGATAAGCATTGCTCATACTGTTCGGGTGTTAAACCATATTCTTTCAATTTCTCGATTATATTTTCTGTCATTTACTTCACCTTTCTCATAGTTTGAGAAATTACAGAATATCCTCGATTAAACAATCTTTGCCTACAATATAATCAACTGCACCTATCTCTTTTGCTTCATCGGGCAGGAAATACCATTCAACTCTGTATTTCTCATTGTACTTTGCATCATCTATATTAATTCTACTCATAATAAATTCTTTATTCATCTGTTCAAGCTGAACGGTTTCAAATTCCATACGGTCACGCATTTTAGCTGTCGAATCCCATCCAGCGGTAGAACCATCGTGCATTAGAAATTCTGCGTGTGGCATAGAATATCGCTTATGACCTGCTATGAATATTAAAAATCCCATTGAAGCGCATTGTGCCAAATTCACGGTATATACAGGTGTGATACTTGTTGTTATAGCATCAATAACACCATAACCATCGACAACACTACCCCCTGGGGAGTTTATGTAAATTATGATAGGCTTCCTTTCTTCCTTTGGAACACCTTTATCAATCATATTATAATAAATTATTGAGTAAACAATATCACTAATACAACATTCATCAATATCTGTATTAAGATATAAGTGTCTTGCTTCCAAATCCAACTTTGAAAATTTATCGTCATATGTCAAATTATAGACTTCATTAATCTTCTTATCTTCACTTTTCATTATATATCCTCCTATAAGTGTGCCACCATACCTCTAAAGGCGGAAACTACTTTATAAGTTTTGTTATTATTCGATATAGCTTCTTTTAGTCCAGCCGAGAGACATTGTTTACTCTCTGCTGATCCGTGAACTAATATTAGCTTATTTGTATTTAGAGAGCTGCCATACTTAATTAAATCGTTATAGTTTGCGTGACTACTAAATGTAGATAGAGTTATACAATCAGCATTGTTTGGAATCCTCTCTTTGTTAATGCTGATAGTCTTATGATCTCTGTAATTTTTAACTCTATATGATAGGTATGATGAGTTATCACCAACATAGCCAGAGAAAATAATCATACTATTTCTGTCTCTTAAATATTTCTTCAAATAGTTTACTATCCGCCCATTTGTGCAGAAACCAGAGGAAGATAATACTATTTTAGGTGTTGAATCTGATATGGTTTCTTGTGACAATTCTTTTTCAGAAATAAATCTTACGTTCCCCCAATGATATACTTCATTCCACTTTATGAAATATTCGTATTTATCAGACAATAAATCAAAATACATATCACATATTTCGCAACTTAACTTTGAATCTACAATAATGGGAACTTTGAAATTTTTGTCATTGCCAAAAATATCGTAAATTGTAGTCAATAACTCCTGCGTTCTGCTAAAACTAAAACAAGGAAGTATAACCGAACCATTTCGTTCTAATACTGTTTCAATAGCAACTTTTAAATGCTCAACATCAAAACTTCTGCTCTTTTTAGAAATTCGCTTTGAATTACCATATGTTGATTCCATAATTGTAACATCATTAAACATTTGTGGTATTTCTGTGTTTTCAACAAAATGATTTTGACTATTTAGAGCGCCAATATCAGAAGTATATAATACTTTCTTCGTCTTGTTTCGATCGCTAAAAATTAACTGTAACTGCGCAGCTCCAACACAATGAGAGTTTTTAAGCCATTGAAAACTAATGACATCATTAAGTCTTTCAATCCGATTATATCCGTTATAAATTTCAATTAGAGATAATGCTTTGTAAACGTCATCTTCTTCGTATAATGGCTTGTAATTTCTGTTATATCTTTTAGATAAAACTTTTGCTTCCTCATTAACTATATAACAAGAATTAAGCAAAAGTGCTTTCATAACTAAAGCCGTATTGTATGTGGTTATTATTTTCCCATTAAATCCCTCTTTTACAAGCCGAGGAATCAAACCACAATGGTCTATATGTGGATGTGCCACAAATACAAAGTCTAATTCAGAAGGCTTGAATTTAAACTTTTCTGAATTAATCTTGTATGAATTAAGATAACTATTGCTTGATGATTGATGTAAACCACATTCTAATAGGCATTGATATTTTCCAAACTTTATTAGATACTGTGATCCGGTTACATCATCAGAAGCTTTTCCGAGAAAGTAAATGCCGTCACTCTTGATTTTCTTTTTCGCCATCGCATTTCCTTTCGTTACTTGATCTTGCTTGCTATGTCGGCATACTTATCTTCTATGTATCGCTTATTCCTTGTGCGATAAAAACCAACTTTAAATCCTCTCTTATCGACAAATCCAAATTTAGAATTGTGAATATACTTTTTGCTTACTAACTTTCTTATTTCTTCTTTGCTAATTTCTTTCAAAATTAATACCAACCTTTTCTTTTAAATTTAGGCTTATGCCTATTATATGGCTCTGGAAGATGGGGTCGAACCATCGACCTAACGATTAACAGTCGTTTGCTCTACCGGTTGAGCTATTCCAGAATATAATAACGGAAAGCTTATAATCTCTCAAATTTTCATCTGCCCGTAAAGGGCTTTGTTATCATTAAAATAGAAGGAAGATTATAATAGCCGTGATTTTTTTTAAAAGAGCGCATCTGGCGTAACTATTGCCACGCCAGAGCTTCACAAAGAAAAGAGAAAGATAAAGAAATGAGAACAGAAGGGTTTTATTTATATTCCCTTCATATAGGATTTTTAGTGTTTTTTATCACCGTCAAATTATCCTCAATTTAGGAGAACAATTTGAGGATATTCATAATTTATCCTGAAATTGTTCTGACTTCATTTTGTCATTTTCACGCCTTATACGTTGTGTTTCTAATTTTCTGTTTGCCCTATATATTGTGTAACAATCACTACATCTGCAAGTTTGATTATTTTTAGAATCGACTTTAAATTCTTTCCCACAATCAACACAAAGCACAGTTTTATTTTCCATCGGAGTATAACCCACACAATTAGAACAATACTTTTTTGTGCCTGCTTTATTGTTTCGGATCAGTATTCCGCAATCTTGACATCTGATAAAGTTATCTCCTTTATACTTTAAATACTCATATCCAAGTTCTCTAAAATCAGAAATAAATAATACATTTTCACTTTCATTGTCTATATATGTAACTCTTACACTTAAATTATCAATTCGCTTTGGCAACTCTAACAGCGATTTTCTGTATAATTCACCTAAACGCTCATAACGATTTGTGACACTACACGAAATTCGTGCAAGCGAAAATACCTCTTTGGCATCGTTATTTACCCACCCCGTATTCTTCGGGTTTCGTGCATTAGCTAATTTAGCGAGGCATAGAAGTGTAAAAGCAAGTCGCTCTAAAACCTTGTTATGTATATTCTCAATAGTTTCAAGTTCTTTCTTTGTAATCCATACCCCCTCTATTTCATAAAGAGTAAATTTGCCGGCATTTTTGGCTATCTTTTCAATAGTATCATTCCACATTGATTTATTAACTTCATAAAGAGGATAAGTAATCTGAATAAACTCCGTCAACAATTCAGTAATTTTCTTTTTTCTATATCCGAAACAATGATAATAATATTTGGCAAGTATTGAAAGCGTGAAAAATGGCTTATCAGAAATGATTTTTTCTTTTAAACATTTTTCTGCATAATCCTTTTCATTAAGTATAATCATCTTCGTCACCACCTATCTCCTTTTTACACATTACAAATTGTTCTCCACAATACTCAAATTCTCCGTCTGTATCTACTCTCTGTGGATAATTAATCGTGTCACCATTTGTTGATAACAAATTATGCAAAATTGTTTCACCACACATATCCCAGGCGAATTGCTTTGTTTTTTCGTTCTTATAGCAAATATCTATTATAATATCACATAATTCCTTTTCGTTACTACAAATAATTTCACATTCTTTTCTAAACCAATCAGATATGACCTTGTGCTGCTGCCAACTCTCATAACCGTCAATCCTTTCGGTTTTCTTTTTCTTCTGAAAAGAATCAATCCATTGTCTGTATTTTTTATAAACTTCCATTATGTCAATATAGTTCTGCTTACTATAATCAACGCCACACTTCAATATTGTGTAATCAAATTCTGGCTGACTATATTTTTTTGAAAGATAACTATTGAACACATTTTCAAATATCCAACAGATTCTATTGACTACACAAGCATTAGTACCCACCCTGTTTTCGTGATGTTTCAAGCACTCAATCATTTCTGCTGTTTTGGGTTCATAGTTATACAGATCATCAATACTCTTAATGCCGTATGAACTAAAACGAATTATTGCGCCATTATCACTATTTGAGTTGTAGGAATTATTTTCTGCTTTTAGGGTAGGGTAAACATATGTCATAAAATACGGCTTATGAGATGCGGTTATTTTCCTATTAAATATTTTTCTTTCTGCAATCTCTGCGCTATCCTCATCTTTGACAACATTATCTCTTATATTGTACCAATAAGAGGGCATAGGCTTTGCTATAATACCCTTCGCTCTGTCAATAGTATTCTGTTGATAAAGTTGACCGCACATTATCCTATAAGCAAGAGTTTCATATTCGGGCGACCCCTTTTCAAATCCAGCTTGCACTTCAATCATACTTGTAACGTGGTTTGTAACGATGCCGATGTCATCATTAAACGCCAACTTGTTTGCCTGTATAATATCTTCCTCACTTGCAACTTTCTTTTCTGCTTTACG
>AUXO018606858.1_pt1 | contig 24929 bp, 24 predicted proteins | sample 768731 | NCBI WGS metagenome assembly AUXO01 (sample SAMN02715735, study PRJNA202380) | gut metagenome | biome: sheep rumen | host: Ovis aries | place: New Zealand: Palmerston North | reverse complement strand
TGGCATTTTATTCTCCAGATACGAGAGCAATCGCGAAGGATAATTTGGTATCGTAAAGCGATGATCAAGGAATATCAAACCCACATCACATGAGCGAACCAACAAATCATAATCAGCCTTAGGAAAAGAGTTCATGACTTTAACAGCAATATTATCACCATGGACTTGTCGCTCATACCAATCGTCCAGCTTAAATTTCTCTGTTCCAGATCCAACAACAACAAAATAGCAATCAAGCCGGCTCTTCACAGTATCTAAACACTTGATTAAATAGTCAATGCCTTGTGGTTTCCCTAGATTTCCTCCATAAATAAATAACGGCCTGTCTATCGGCAGACTATACTGCTTTCTGATATATAGCCACTCGGATTGTTCCTGTTCAGGGGTTACATTGTTATTAATTAATTCTATCGAATTTGGGGCGACCTCCACTCGTCTGGCGTCGATATCAGGATTATGCTTCAGCAAGAAATCGACATTTGATGGGCTCATGCATCCAATATAATCAGAAACCTGATACAAACTCTTTTCTTTGCGACGGAAATACAAATTAAACAGGCTTTTTTCTCCGAACATCCCTATATCAACTGCATTTTGTGGAAAAATATCCTTCAATTGTAAGTATGTAATTGCACTAGGATTCCTTTTCTTCAGGTATCTCACCACATTTGTAAATGTAATAGGAGGTGTGCTATAAGTTATCAAATCAAAATGTATGTCGCTTAAATAACTCTTAATAGCACATATATACTGCTTCTCAATGAGGAGTGTTCCAAGTCCTTTCTCAATAATGTTGGTTTTCTGAATATTGAGTGTCTTGACTTTAAGTATTTTCACACCGTCTACATCATATATATGTGTCGGTATACCCATGCTTCTTTCGGCTGGTGATACAATATACACACGGTGTCCCTCATCCCTGAACTTTCGCATCAAATCTTGGTATATACCTCGATCTTTTATGCTGTTTATTCTAGAGAGCGTTACAAATATGACATTCATTTTACCTCCATTAAGTAGTCGTTCTTTGCAAACATTCGATCATACTCGGGCTGTAGTATTGAAGACTCTACATTCTCTCCGCGAAGCCACATCATTATCGCCTTTGGAAGGTTAACTCCTGCCTCATATGAGAATGGGAAACCGCCTCCAAATCTCGGATTCAGTTCTAGAACGCAAAAATCGCCATTTGCGCGTTGCATGATGTCAACATCCAGATTACCTATGTGCTTCAAATTGCGACCAATAGTAGCACCCATTTCTCTCACCTCTGGCAAGTCGACAGTTCTGGCTTTATCAGTTTCGCCAGCTCTCATAGCGAGCTTCTGTTTGACCGATACAGATACATTGTTCCCTTCAAGGTCATTCATGACATCAAGGCCAAATTCTTTGCCCGTAAGATTCTCTTGAATCATGATATACTCGTCACCAACTGATGCTGTTGCCAAAATGGTTTTCTTGATTTTCTTGAAAAGCAGGTCATAGACTATATCCAACTCTTCCATATCGTCTACGGTCTCTAGTCCAATAGAGCCTGAACCCCATCGTGGTTTCAAGAATAAAGGAAAACTAATTTCTCCAGCAGTTAATGCAGCCTTGGCATCTGCTAATCGAACATAAGTTTTAGGGGCATTCAATCCTAGTGATACTACCCACTGCGCCGTCTTATATTTATCAAAGCATATATCTATCACCTGTGGATCGGATACTATCACTTTGGTACCAACCTCCTCGAACCTTGCCTTCTGCTCGGCCAGAATAGGTAGCTCAAGATCATTCAAACTGATAAGTGCATCGGCTGCATATTTCTTGCAGATATCCAACGTTATGTCTATATACTGAGGATCATAAACTGCGGGTACCTGCAATTTTACATCTGCTGTCTGCAAGGCTGGTGCCGTCAATTGCATGTCCGTTGCTACAACCTTATCGTTAGGCTGCATGTTCTCCTTAAAATACTTCAGCAGATAGGTGCGTCTGCCAGCGCAGGTAAATAATATGTTCATGTCGTTTAATTAATTGCATTTACTGGTCCTCCTGTCTGCCAAAACAAGAAGTTCCCTTTCTTTTGATTCTTCTTTATATAATCAGTCATTCCAAATAAAGCTTTCCCTGAGTAGGTCGCATCCACCAACAATCTTGTTTGTTTGTATACTCTTCTTATAAAAGCAGACAGTTCCTTCGAATATTCATCATATCCTTTGCCGATATAATCATCCAAGAATATTATCTTGTCAGTGTAATTCTTCTCCATACCATAGTGTTTTGCAAGTTCATTTGCAAAATCTACTACTACGATTTTTCCTCTTTCTACAGATCTTGCCACAGAAATCCCAATTAGTTTCACGTCACTCCATCCTACCAAATCTAATCCAACTGCTATACCTGCTTGCGTAGAACCAGTACCCGTTGCCATAAATATATAGTCGGGCTTGTAGCCATTCGTGTCGGATTGCTGCTTCAATTCTTTTATGGCTTCCACAAATGCAATACCTCCAGGCATATCATGACCTCCTCCATGTACATAATAGGGCTTCAATCCTGCTTTTTTGAATTTCTCCATTGCCCTGTCCATGGCTGATGAGATCTGTTCCACTTCTACAAATTCAGTTTCTGCTCCTGTGAATTTAACTAATCCTGCATTACCGCGCCCTTTTTCGAATTCTTTCTTATCACCATGATATACCAAATGACAAGGCCAGCTATTTCCCATTGCCATCATGGCCATAGCTCTGTTATGGTTGCTGTGGATGCCCCCGCATGTTACAATTGCATTATAACCATGTTCTCGCAAATAACGTTCGTACTCAACTGCCTTTCGTGACTTTATGCCCCCCAAAATATTGGGAATTGTCTTCCCTTACCACCTTGACAGGGGTATCTTCTATAATAGCATCCTCCACTTTTAAGAACACCCTGCCAACTTGTTGCTGTCGACGGTATTCATCAAAATCCATCAAATTTGGAGCAACTTCTATATCCTTACGTTGAATCACATTTTTCAAGGTCATTACAATAATGCGAATGTCCATAGAAAGCGACAAGTGCTCAACATAATAAGCATCATACTCGAATCTGTCTTCCCACAAAACATGATTTCTTCCATGTACCTGCGCCCATCCGGTAATACCTGGCCTTACCGTATGTCTCAATTGTTCCCGTTCAGAATAGAACGGTAAATACTTTACAAATAATGGACGTGGTCCTATCAAGGCCATGTCCCCCTTCAATACATTTATTAATTGAGGTAATTCATCTATGGACGTAGATCTCAAAAAACGTCCTACTTTTGTAAGGCGCTGAGCATCGGGTAACAGTTTTCCTTCTCCATCCCGCTTATCTGTCATGGTTTTATATTTTATGACTTTAAATATCTTACCATCTTTACCTGGACGCTCTTGAAAGAAAAAAGCCCCCGCCCCCTTATTCGCTAAATGTAGCCAAGTGGTAACAACTAATAGAATTGGGCTTATGAAAATAAGTACAATCAGCGCAATCCAAAAGTCAAAAAATCTCTTGAAAAAATGCTTGTACATGGATAATTCTTAATATTACATGGTATATTCCTTATCAACTCACCTAAAAATATCTCGCTTAATTTTAAGCTAGAATATTCTTCCACTCTGCGACATGTTCAAATATGTCAAAATCCTTAGAAAACTTCAGAGCATTTTCCCTGAGTTTCATATAATCATCATTTGATAGTCGTAAAAGGCAGTCAATTACTTTAGCAATTTCTTCTGGATAATTATCTATCCAAAAACCAGCATCCTTCTCCTTCAGTTTCTCCCAGGGAGTTCCTTTAGATGCAATGACAGGGGTCCCTTGACTGAGAGCCTCAATTACAACGTTCCCGAAATTTTCAGAATGTGACACCAAAAACATAGCATGGGCATCTGCGTATGCCTGGTATTTTGCATCACCACTCAGAGGTCCAACAAAAATAACTTTGTCCGTTAATCCATAAGATGCTATCAACTGTTTCATATCCTCATAATAGCTCTGGAATTGCGGTTCTACACCACCAACTATCTTAAAAACTGTATTCGAGTCTTTAAAACACACAGACTTTGCCATTCCTTCTATCAGCCTATCTATTGCCTTAATGGGTGCAATGCGTCCAAGATAAAGCATATACGTTGGCGCAACTTCGTTACGTGATTTAACTGATGGCAGTTCCATATAGTTCGGTATAATCGACACTTTTGCGTTTTCACCCAAATGCTTATATATAGCCTCCTGTTCTTCTATTGAAGTTGCATGAAACTGAGCATACTTTCCAAAGATACGTTTAACAAAGTTAACATAACATCGTTTTAGGCGGCTACTCCCGAGTGCTGAGGTAAACAATTCGCCTCGTGGTGACCATATTATGCGTTTCATGCAAATGCGAGCCATAAATGCTGTAACCAATACTTGTTTTTGAAACATATCACATAGCATCACTGTATCATTGCTATCCAATTGTGTCCATGTATGCCATAACATTCTTAATGGAGAGAAACGCCCTTTTCTGCAATATCGAATTTTTACCCCGTCTAATGATAACCATTTTTCCGGTTTAACCCAATCTGCATTAATATGGGCATCAGTCGTAACCACTGTAACTTTCACACCGCCTTTAGCCAGACCCTTAGCCAGCCAATAGAGAGTATTGGCCGGTCCTCCCAGACGTGAGGGGTAAAACAACGTAGTAGAGATAAGGATACTTGTAGCCATTTGTCAGAGTCGTCCATCAATAATGTTCCTTGGTAATACTCCCTTCACATCATAGATGACACCACCATCTTTCAACATCTCTTGCACAGCAATATCAAGAAATTCTTTGTGGGCAACGCCTAAGATAATAGCATCATATTTTTCTATAGGCTTTTCGTTTATTACATCTATACCATATTCTCGCATCACAGTTTCAGCATTCGCCCACGGATCAAACACAGTAATATTATTCGTATAATCCTCAAGCGTATGGTAAATATCCACTATCTTCGTATTACGTATATCAGGACAATTCTCCTTAAAGGTTATTCCCAAAATTAGAATTTTAGCATTTTTTACTAAAACACCCTTCTTATTCATTAGTTTGATTGTCTGATCAGCCACATAAGCCCCCATACCGTCATTCAGTCGACGTGCATTGCTCATTACACGAGGAAGGACTCCATAGACTTGAGCCTTCTGAATCAGATAATAGGGATCTACACTTATGCAATGGCCACCTACCAAACCGGGGCTTAACTTTATAAAGTTCCACTTAGAAGAGGCGGCTTCTATGACATCATGCGTATCTATACCCATAGCATTAAATATCTTAGCCAACTCATTCATGAATGCTATATTCACATCACGTTGGCTATTCTCTATAATTTTAGAAGCCTCCGCCACTTTGATGGAAGGTGCCTTATGAGTACCGTTAACCAATACGGAATTATACACTCCATCAACGACATCAGCGATCTCCGGTGTCGATCCAGACGTCACTTTCTTGATTTTCTCTACCGTATGCGTCTTGTCACCAGGATTAATGCGTTCCGGAGAATATCCAGCAAAGAAATCAAAATTGAATTTCAGACCAGACACACGCTCTACAACAGGCAAACATTCTTCCTCGGTCACGCCAGGATAAACCGTTGATTCATAAACAACAATATCGCCCTTACTAATAACCTTACCAACTGTTTCAGAGGCGCCCCAGAGTGGTTTCAGATCTGGTCGGTTATTTTCATCAACAGGTGTCGGGACTGCAACAACGTAGAAATTACATTCTTTAATTTTCTCTAAGTCTGTTGTACACATAAAACCGTGATTATTTATCGCATCTTGCAACAATTCATCTGGAACTTCGAGCGTGGAATCATGACCATCCATTAATGCATCTACACGAGATTGATTCATATCAAAACCAATGGTCTGATATTTCGTTGAGAACAAGCGTGCTAAGGGTAGACCTACATAACCTAAGCCAATAACAGCAATTTTAATCTCTTTCATCTTTATAAATTATTTGTTTTAATTTTGCAATTTAGACAAGAATCTTAACAACTTCTTTGTTTATCTATTATGAATTTTAAAGTATCTAGTTTGGCTATAGGATGCTCCAATAGCCAACCAAAATAGGCCACATAAAATATTACCTCCAGCCAAGACATAACCTTCTATAATCAAATGGACAAAGAAAAAGGCTAAAATACCACACATTAATGAAGCGATATTATTATCAATTATATTCAGATATGCTTCTTTAAACGTTTTTATAAAAATATATAAGAATGTAATAAAACCAAAAATACCCGTCATTGAGAAAACACCCAGCCATGAAGAGTTCGGCTCAATAGTACCAGTTTGTTTATCTACGGAATCAACTATTTCATCAACGACGCAAAAGCCTACTCCCGTAAAAAAATTATTTTGTATTTCATATAATCTTGCACCCATCTTGGCCTCTCTAGAATACATAACGCCTCCTTTATCCACATTAGATGTTTGTTTGTCTATCAAAGCAGAAGATAACCCCCCCCATATTGGAAAAGAAGCCGTTCCAACAATCAACACCACGAAAAGGTATTTAATCGTTTTAGACAATTTTCCTGAATTATATCGAAACAACAAAACCAAAATCCCTAAAACCGCCCCTCCAAAAGCGCCCCTAGATGCTGATAACAGCAATGCTCCAAAAACGGTTATAAATATGGCAATCCATCTTATTCTAAGTTTATTTCTACTCTTATTTGATAATATTTTTGAAAAACAATATATCGAAGAAAGAGAAGAAATTGGCGCCAACATCATTGAATGGTTGGTTAAACCTGAAAAATGCCCAGTTCCACTTGCGTCAAGCTCAACACCTGCTCGTACAAAATAATTGATACCTAAAAAATAAGCAAAAAAAGAACCAAATGAAAAAAGAGTCATTACTATCAACAGCGATTTAAATAGTTGCATCCTTTTTTTGCTAATTTCATTATTTACTATAATAGGTGTAAATGATAGAAATATCATTATAATCACAAACAATCTCTCCCATACTTTAAAATATGATGGAGGATTATTAATTAATATACTAAGTAGACAAATTAAAACAAAAACCAACAAGCTTGTATAACCAACCTTTGCTGTCTTTATATATGAACAAACAAAACATACAAAAAATAAGAAAATACAGAACAAATATATCAAAGGCGGTAATCTTAATACCCCCGAAAAGGTCGACAATGCTATAATTGTAGCAAGGACCAGCATTGAAACACCTTGTTTTTTACGAGAATTCTTCATCATAAGGCAAAAGAAATTAGCCAGCGCGGAATTCCATTATTGGCTTTTTATGAGGTAAGCGACGTATAATCGCAAATATCATCCTTCGGAATTGAAAATTCATTAATCCCAGACTTATATCAAAACTCTTAATAAAATGAAAGAATGCCGATATCTTTGAACCTTTTTCTATAGATTTTCGAAATTCTATAAATTCTTTATCTTTCTTTTCTAAGTTAACCCCCCAATTATTTAAACAAGTCTGTAAATAATCCCAACGGGCCAAATGGGCTTCTTTCCTTTCTCCTGTAATTTTCGTACTCACTCCAATGCCAGTATTATAGACATTCCCAACACCAGGAACATAATAGTTTTTTTCTGACCATACTTGAAGTTGTCGGTCTTGCGCCCCTTCGGCAATATACGATCGTCCTTGAGATACTTTTACAAAACGCCGTAACAATTTTACACTATAACAAGTACTACGATTACATATAATTCCGCGAATGCACAATTTTAAAGGACTTTGTCCTGTCAAGAGAGCTTTATTGGTTTGGATAAAGGAGTCTCCGTTCGGATATATCGCTTTAAAATCACCATAAATACAAAACAACTCATTCTTATAATCTATATTATTCTCACTTATATAGTCTATTACTTTCTTAAACCAACCGTCTCCAACACAGTCATCACCTGCTAAGTCATGAACTATATCTCCCGTTGGCATAGTCCAAACTTTCTCCGTATTTTCGAATATTCCTAGATTGGGGTCGTTTCTATTCAATTTAAACAAGCCTGGATATCTTCTTGAATAATCTAGTAATATTTCCCAAGTTTTATCTGTCGAATGGTCATCACTAACACATATCTCATATACAAAGTCTATTTGACTTAAAACAGAGGCAAGTGTCCTATGTATTACTTTCTCCTGATTATAAGTTATTATATAAACAGAAATACGGGGAATTCCTTCTATCATTAAGCAAAAGTATTAATCAGCCTTACAACTTCAACGATCTCATTAACATTTATTGTTGGCCCTATTGGTAAGCTCAACTCTTCATCAGCTAATCTCTCCGTTATCGGCAAACTCAACTGTGGTTTGTTCCATGCCTCTTTTGCATAACATTCCTGCTTATGAGGTGCAATAGGATAATGGCATACAGTTCCTACTCCATTTTGTTCTAAATAGTCATGTAACTCATCTCGTTTTCCATTTCCTACTAGAATAGGGAACAAATGATATACATTATTCACATCCTGTAGTCGGACTGGCAGTGTTATCAATGGGTTATTAATGTGCTCATAATAATAAGAAGCAACTTCCTGTCGATGATTATTATCTTCATCCAAATACTTTAGCTTAACATCAAGAACCGCAGCTTGAATTTCATCCAATCGGCTATTACGTCCTGTATATTTGAATACATATTTTTTCTGAGAACCATAATTAGCAAGTGCACGAACTGCTTTAGCCAAATCCTCATCATTTGTAGTAACTGCTCCACCGTCTCCGAGCGCGCCTAGGTTCTTGCCAGGGTAGAAGCTATGCCCTGCAGCATCACCTATTGAACCAGTCCGTTGTGTTCTAAACCTACAACCATGGGCCTGGGCGTTATCTTCAATCAATTTAAGATTATATTTCTTACATATGTCTCCTATCTTATCGGTATATGCACAACGGCCATAAAGGTGTACTATCAATATAGACTTGGTTCTCTCTGTTATAGCCGTCTCTATCTTAGAATCATCAATTTCTAATGTATCGGTCTTGGGTTCTATCAAAACAGGAACAAGCCCATTCTCTGTTATTGCCAGTATAGATGCAATATAAGTATTTGCAGGTACTATAACTTCATCACCGGGCTGCATAATACCCATTTCGATATATGCACGATATATCCATATCAGCGCATCTAATCCGTTTGCACATCCTACTGTATACTTGGTTCCTATGAACTCAGAGTAATGTTTTTCGAATAGTTCGTTCTCTTTACCTTGGAGATACCATCCACCATTCACTACCCTCTGCACAGCCTCATTAATCTCTGCTCCGTGTAACGCTGTAACTTCTTTTAAAGACAAAAAAGGTATATTCATATCGGTTTTACTTTCTTCCCAAGAATTTGTCCAAGAACTTCTCATTTGACTCCTGTACGCTCTCGTAAGTCATGATATCACGAGGCCCACATAGAATGGCATAACCAAATTTATCACGGTCACCATCATTGATGTAATCGCCATAATGCTCATGTACCTTCAAACCATTGTGGTTTTCATAGAGGACAGTAATACGAGGATCTAAAAATTCGGTAATATTTGTATCTGCAACGCTATATGAATTTGAAGGTATATCATATCCAAACCACATCGAAGCATTTTCGCCATTCATATAGTTACCAGGCTCTATTTCCTCTCCGTGCAACATACGAACATAGTCACCAAGGTAATCATGCCCTGAAGCTTTCCATACCGTATGGCTACAAATAAAGCCACTACTACGGGCACCCATCTCTACAGGGGTAAACGAACCATCATCCTTCATAATGATTTCCAGATGCCCAAACATAGAATGAAGCCCAAGTGCTTTATAACACTCTATACCAAAGTTAGCTATACGTACCCATGTATCATCGTCGTACTTGCGAGAATTCCAGTGGTGAATAACTGTGACATGATTCTTCAGTGCGTAAAGAGAATGATGCTGGATGGAACTGCCATAGCAATTCACATTACCATAAGCATCGCCAAGCATATCTACCGTGAACTCCTCACCCTCTACAAACTCCTCGATTAGGCATCGACCATTAAACGATGTCTCTTTGGCTTTATCCAAGGCCTCTTTCAATTGTTCACGCGTCTGTCCTTTATCAAGTATCGTGATACCACGAGAACTGGCTGCGACATCGGGTTTACAGATAAGTTTCATCTTTTGTGACAACTCGAATAACTCATCAAAGCTGAGTTCATCATTCATCTTAGATAAACGGTTGAACACTCCTGCTGCCATCCATGCATCACGCATTTCATTCTTGGAGAGCACCTTATTAAATTTCTCTGGCATAGTTTTATTGCCACACCAACCATTAATAGCGTTAACTGTCGGTGCAGCTAAATCTATGCTTGACAAAGCACCATATACCTGTCCTTTCAACCCAAGGGCTTCCAGTTCAGCTATAATGCCCTCGCTATCTTTAATATCCTTCTGAATATACATATCACCCTGTATACGAGGTTTTTCGTTCCAAGCAACTAAAATCACTTTGTAGCCAAGTTCACGAAGATGGCATACCTGACCCCAAAGGAGCGGGTTCTCACCTAATAAGACAAAATACTTGTTCATTTTTCTTTGTTATGTATTTTTCTAAACTCTAAAAAATCGCTATAATTTCTGATGTAATCATCTTCTGAATAGACTTCCGATGCGAGTACCATACATACAGCTCCTGACGAAAAATCATCAAGATCACGCCATATACCGGGTTTTACATAAAGTCCCTGATAAGGCCTATTCAAGATGAAAGAGCGCTTAACATTACCATCGTCCAGCGTAACCTTAAAACTTCCGCTTGCAGCAACAATTAATTGACTAAGCTCTTTATGAGCATGAGCCCCCCGGGACTCCCCTCCTGGTACATCATAAAGATAGTAGATCCTTCTTACATCAAAGGGGACGGTATCCCCATTCTGGACTACAGATAGATTACCCCGTCGTTCACTGTGATGTTTATCCAGCTCTATCATGGTGCAATCATAAACATTATAATTTTGCATCTCGCTTCAATTTTACAAATAAGTCATAATCACGGATATAATCACTCTCATCATAATTAGTTGAAGAAATGACCAATGCCACTGAGTTGGTAGAGAAATTATCTAGAACACGCCAAATACCACTTGGTACATAAAGACCGTAATAAGAGCGATTTAAAGTGAATGTATTTTTCTTTGCGCCATTATCCAATATCACGTCAAAGCTACCGGATAATGAGATAATAAACTCCTCACTCTTATAGAATGCTCTTCCCCACCGTTCTTCTCCGCCTGGTACATCATATACCCAATATGTACGCTTTATTTCAAAAGGTACGTGATTATTCTGTTCTACAAAGGATAGATTACCACGAGTATCAAGAAATTTGGGAAGATTAATCAATCGAGGTTCTTTCATCTTCTTCATCTATTGCAGATTTTAGTGCTTCTATATATCCTTTTCCATACTGAAGGTCTGGCTCCATATAATTTCCTTCACCCCATTCATTCCATGATGCAATAAACACAAGTTGTTTCTCTTTTGGCTTTTTCGAAACAATTTGTATCGCTCTTTTTGCTATTTCTTTAAAATATTCGGGTTTACTTTTTACCAAGATGATTGACTTCCTTCCTGATCTAGGAGAATGATCCCAATTCGGAGCAATAGATGGTATAACATTATCATTGATACAATCATCAATTATCATATATTTAATTGCTTTTTTATACTTAAACCAAGTAGGTATATGCAGATAATTCCTTCCTATATACAGAATAACTTTCTTCCACATAGGCAAATTATGATGAATATTAAATTTATCGTCATTCAATATTGCATCAAACCCTGCCTTCATACAGAAATCCTTATTTCGACTACTTGCATCTTTGGCAACAAAATAGAACCCACCTAAACCATTTTCTTCTGCTAATGATCTCCATACTTTCATGAAATCTTGCACTTCTGTTGGTTTACAATCGAATATAACAAATAGTAATTTTCCATCTACTTTAATATATCTTTTATCCTTAAATGCTGGTAGCATCTCATAAAAGTGTTTTTTATAATCTTCAGCACCTAAGTATTTCTGCTCCATTAACAACAAATCTTTACCTGGTGCTTTGGGATCCCACAATTTTTTATACCATGAATGGTTTGCCCATCCTAAACAAAAAGGGAAATCTGGCTTCCCAGTATCTACAACTTCTTTAAAAGGCCTTTCCAACAATCGTTTATCACCTCCAAACCAATAATGCCAATAACAAAAGCCTTCTATACCCGCTTCTCTTGCTAAAGAGGCCTGTTCTTCGCGCACTTCTGGCAATCTCAAATCATAGAACCCCAAGTCAGCCGGAATGTTGGGTTGATGATGTCCCCAAAATAGAGGTTTGGCCTTTGCCACATTTGTCCACTCTGTAAATCCTTTCCCCCACCACTCATCATTCTCTGGTGTAGGATGATATTGAGGTAAATAAAACGCAATAAATCTCGCCATAACTACATTTCAATTACAAATTCAAACTATCTAAATTATCTAAATCAATATCATCATAGAAAAACACTCTACTTCCTAATTCTTCATATTCATAAGCGAGTGTTGATCCGTATGAAAAAACAATATCTGCAGTAGGATATTTTGCTCCAACAACAAGCATAAATTTATATTTTGACTGCAATTCTGCATAATTATTCTCCGTATCCCAAGGATGGACTTTAAGTACTAAATTTACATTTTTGTTCGAAAAGTACCTAATAACCTTTTCTTCATCTTCTTTATTAGCGGGAGAATACCCAATAATTAAAACTGTTTTCAACTTCGCATTTCCTATTGGTTCCGTTTTCTTAAGCTTGTATCCTACGATATGCTTTAATGGCTTATTCACAAACATTGCACTTGCCGATGCTTCATACTCTTTTTCTGAAAAAGAATACAATTCATTCACAGTTCTCAATTTATATGGCAAATTTAATGACCATATTTTATATTGTTCAATAGTCCTATAAAACGGATATGACAAATTAAGCGGATTTCGTCTAATAATCATTGTACCATGTTGAATTAACGTCTTCTTTCTATGAGGAAGGTGGTCGACTAAAACATAGTTTGCATCAATATGATTACAAAAAAACAAATGACAATCAGTAGGGATATGCATACATGCATAATAGCGAGTATAAAAATCAAATGCCCAAATATTCAACAAAGCACTTTTGTAACCATATACTTTCAATCCGCGGTAAAAACAAATAATCGAATAATATAAACTTTTTAAGATCTCCCATCTATTTAATAGACTACTCATATAAACAACCGATCCGCTTTTTATCTGACAGATCTGGCTGCTATCACCTACAAGCCATATATCATTAGTCCTCAATATTTTCGCATTTTCTGCAAGTTCATATAATCGTGATACGAACATAAGATAAACATTGCTATTAGATGGAAAATCAAGGTGGGATGTCTTCTTTTTTAAAAAAAACTTTAAGAATTTAATCAGAGGATAAATTGGATAAAACAAAACAAATAATAACAAGAACGAATAAATAAGAAATGGATTATCATGAAACCTTCGAGGCTGCATCAGTACTCTTTCCACTACCTTGGAGTTCGTTATTTTATACAATTCATTTAAATATATAAAATTCAGATGGACTTTCAAAAAAACATCACTTATACTATTATTCATATAATTCGGAAGTTACAAGTTCATATGTTTCACTAAATCCTTTGCCTTCTGATACTCTTGTGGATTTCCAATATCAATCCATGTGCCATTCAATGGATAGCGAATAACTTTCTTGCCCTCATCTATCAGTTTTTCAACCAGGTCTGTTGCATTGAAAAATGTATCATCCGGTATTTCATCCAAAGCTCTTCGTTTAATCAAATAAATACCAGCATTAGCATAATAAGTGTATTTAGGCTTCTCAATGAGCCCATGAATATTTCTCCCATCCAGATCAAGTATTCCGTATGGTATACTAACAATATATGGTATAGCAGCTACAGACATCTCTGCATGATGTTCCACAAAATGTAAATAGAAATCCTCATAGTCAATGTTTGTAAAGACATCACTATTCATCAAAAGTATCGTGTCATTATAGAAGGTTGGCACAAACTTAATGCTTCCAATAGTTCCCAGAAACTTAGGTTCCCGGACTGTTTGTATCAATACGCCATTTCGAGGGGTTTTATAATGTTCCTCTATTTGCTCCCTTAAATAATTAACAGTCACAGAAATATGCTGTACTCCATAATTAATTAATCTATCGACATTATGATCGATAATTGCTTTTTCTCCTACTGGTAACAATGGCTTTGGTGTCTTCTCAGTCAATGGCCTTAAACGCTCTCCTTTTCCACCAGCCATCATAACAGCATCAACCGGTAGTCGATTTTTGAAATGATAAAGGTCTATCACATCAACAATATGCATCTCTCTGTCAAGAATGGGCACAAGTTTCATCTGCAAATTCTTCTGCTTTCTGATTTCTCCAACATTATCCGAATCTTCAGATCTCATATACTGAAAATTTCTATGCATTATCTTCTCTGCCTTATCATTGACTGATGCACCTGCTACTAACGCCCTTCTTGAATCACCATCAGTGAGTGTACCTACCATCCTCCCGTTGTCATCAATCACAAAAAGGACAAGTGGCTCATTTCTGAAGCTATTAATCTGCTCTAATGCTTGAAGTAATGTCTTATCTTTAGAAATAAAATGTTTTGTATCCATTTATTTGTTTTGCTTTATTATTAAATTAGGAGACTGCCCGAAAGCCGTTTTGTTATCAGGTACATCCTGATTCTTCACTATACAGCCAGCACCTATATTAACATTGTTTCCAATATGACAATTACCTAAAATACTCGAATTACTATACATGTGCACATTCTCTCCAAGAACGGGATAATACAAATTTCCCTGCTTATCGCGCGTTCCTCCAACGGTACATCCCTGATAGAAGAAAAAGCCATTGTTATACTTTGCTCTTCCCATCACTGCTCCTACTGGATGTTCTGCTCCGAAATGAGCAGGCAATTCTATGGCATAGAAGAGATCTACAGAGTGAAATATTTTGTTCAGATAGTATATCTTATCACATAACTGCCCTATATTTGCATTTTTATAAATATCGTGAGACAGATAATACAAAAATGTCATATATTGAATGGCATGATAGGGGTTGAATCTACATATTTTTGTCCCCCCCTCCTCGACAAAGAAGTACTTATTATCTGAATGAGAGAAGTTCTCTTCACAGGCGGCTAATGCATTATCAAATCGATTCTCAATAACTGCACTCTCCTCTTCTGTTATAAAGAAATGTGACTTCAACTGCATCAACAACTGAGCTAGTATATCTTCTTTAGGTATTGCAAATATCATTATTTCCAGCTATATGCTTTATCAAATGTTTCTTTAAACGCTTCGTTGTTCTCGAAGAGATACCTAGCTATGACCTGCATCAACTCATAATCCTCTTCTGAATCAATATCGAGAATTCCGGTGTCTGCCATAACAATCGCACCGCAACCAGAATTAAAGAAGGTAGCGTGTTCCTTATTCTTCAATGCCTCAGGGCTATATGCATAGATAGAGGCATTCATGTCATAGAAAATTGGAGCCTCTTGTCTAGTGGTATAATTAGAAGGAATAGCCTTGCAGAAAAAACCATTCTCTTCTTTCACCATATTGAAATAAGGATTACGACGCGAAGGAGCTACAGAATAGACCACATCCACATTATTTCTTCCTGCTTTCTTATCAATCGCATTCTTAATATCTTGGACTGTACGCAAAGGAGAGGTAATATCCAAATCTACCACCATGTCATATTTGACGTTGAATATTTCCTCAGAACGGGTGAGACAATCCAAGATTACTGCGACCTTTGGCACTTTATCTCCACCAAGACTTGCATCTCTTCTCAGTATAGTTACATTCAAATCCTTAACTTGCTCAACGAGCTTAATCAAATCCTCACTGTCAGTATTTAATACAATATCAATATGGTTGTCGTCTGCATGACGTTCCTTATACAGAGCGATATTAGCCATTGAGTACCATACCAACGGTATATCTAGGAAGTCTCTAGCATTTTTACCCTTCACTCCCTTTGAGCCTGCTCGGCCACATAATGTAAAAAGTATGTTCATAATCCTTTTGCGAGTTTTAAGACAGCGTATGCATGTTCTGCAGTACTATCATTGGGTATTTTATGATCTACAATATTAAAGAAATGTTCTATCTCCAACATCTGATATGCATTACGTTCTGCATCCATGATGATACATTCACCTTTATTCTGGTAAGTGACAAAACCGCTTAGTATATCACACTTTATCGTATCATCAGCCGTATACAGCTCCAGTATTCTTGTTGCCTTGCGACCAAAATAATCTAAGTGAAGCTCTACCGTCTTATTGCCAACCTTAGCTATATATATGGCGATATCATCGCTATCAATCTCCAAATTGGATATCTTATCCTGAATGCTATAGCATTTGCCTGGCATTCCGAATAAATTAGTCAGATAGTCCCATTCGTGAATAAGATCTATTCCGACGCCACCTCCCATATCCCGATGAGCACTATAGCATTGTCGGTAATCCTGACCAGGCCGCCACTCTGGCAAATAACTGCTACTGATAGCCCTGACTGCAAACACCTCTTCCAAATTAATCTTTTCCTTCACATATTGCAGCACCGGATTATAGCGCAGTGGACATGCCACATAGCAATCAATACCTTTCAAATCCTCAAAGATAGATTCATCAATATCAGTGCTATCAAAGACGGGCTTCTCAATAAATAATGATATAGTATGATCCTTAAACTTCTTCAAGGTTTCATAGTGCATAGATGTAGGATTGGTAACAAATACCACATCGTAAGTCTTCTGAACCGGCTCCGAGAAGAGATATTCATTTGTAATTAGTGGCTGGATATCTTCTGGCAGTGGTTTCAGGCTGCTTCGATATAAATCTATCTCATATCTATCTTCACGCTCATCCAGAAACGAACAGACGTTCTTCAGATGGCGCTTTGCAATCGAACCTAATCCACAAAAAGCAATCCTATACTTCATGCTTCTATCTCATCAATAACTTTCAAAAGTACTATATCTTTCTCAAAATCCCATGCAGGAACCTTTGTTGGGTCTGCTATCTGTGCAAGGAATGCATTGATTTCCTCACGATAGGGATTCTCCGTGATAAAGGCTGCATACCCATCTACATGCTCTGAAGCATCCTCAAACTGGATGGTCTGCATCTCCTTGGCCTCGAAATTATATTCCTGTAACGAATCTGCTGTCCCATTCCATGAGAGTTGGATATTTTCACCATAAATATCAATATGGCGAATAGGTTTGCGCGTAACTACATCAACAGCAAAAACGCCCTTTGCTCCTGATTCATGCTCCAACATAATCAGGTAGTTATCATTGTAGCTAATGTTCAGCTCTGTATTCTTACTCTTGATTGCTTGAACTTTCTTCACAGGACCGAAAGCTGTCCAAAGCCAAGGCATATCGATGGCCATAATCTCACGACATCCATTGGTCCGAGGATTGCCTATAAAATAACTGTTATAACTCTCCCAAGGATGCCAGTCAGGCAGATATTGACCAACATGATAAACATAGATCAACTTGGAATTATTATCCTTCACCTTCTCTATAATGGTCTGCGTTTCTTTTCTGTACAAGAAAGTTGAGGAAAGGAATAAAACTAATCCTTTCTCTTTCGCCAGCTTCATGTTCTCTTCATACCCATCATCCACCAGATTAATCTCCGTAAATACATGGAGATTATTCAGCAAGCATTCCTGGATAATACCAGCGTGAGATAATGGCGATGTACAGATCAATGCAGCCTCAATAGGTTCTGCAGCTTTAGCTGTTGCAATAGAGATAAAACATTTTACCCCAAACTTCTCTTCAACCTCTTGGCATCTTTCTTCATTACTGTCAATGCCAAAGATTTCTATATCTTTACGCTCTGACAATAAGCGAATTCTACGCTTACCCATCGAGCCAAGTCCTATTACTATTACCTTCATTGTATATCGTAGAAATGTTTCTGCACTAACTTATCCAAAGGATAGTTCTTGATGACACTCAGAACGGCATCACAAGTACCTTCCTTATAATATGGATTATCTATCTTTGAGGATTCATAATCAAAGACTTTTTTCAATCCATCCTTTATTTCGTCTATTGAATAACCACAATGAATGACACTATCAGCCGCTATGCGTCCCTTCTGTCTATCACCAATATCAAGTGTAGGAACGCCAAAACTAGGGACCTCAATGATGCCGCTAGATGAGTTTCCAATCACTGCTTTCACATACTTTAGCACTGAGAAATACCTTCTCTGACCAAGTGAAGGAATAAACATACATCTTCCCTGATTCCTATTCACATACTCTTGAATACGTTTAATGATAATCTGTGAATTTGTATCAGAATTACTGTATGTGAAGATTATATGAAACTCATTATAATCATCCAAAGCTTCCAACAGGTTCATCACCTGCATCTCTGATGACATATTACTGAGCGTCACCGGATGGTAGGTGCATAGAAAACACTTGTCTGACAATTCGAAGTTCAGACTTTTCTCTATGTCTTCTTTTGTCATGAAGTCATTCTTCATCACATTCTCCACACCAAGCGCACCAACATTAAATACTCGTTCAGGCTGTTCGCCTAACTGTATCACTCTTTGGCGATAAGCCTCAGTCGAAGTAAAATGCAAATGACTCATCTTTGTAATTGCATGGCGAATAGCATCGTCAAATGCTCCTTCCGTTAGCTCACCGCCATGAAGATGAGCTATAGGTATCTTATATATCAACGCTGTAGAGGCTACAGCCAACATCTCATATCGATCACCTAATATCAGTAGCAAATCTGGCTGCAAAACATCAAAAGCATCTGCGAATCCACTTACACCTCGGCTTATAGCCTTTGCTGTTGTATTAGCATTATCAGAAGCCTTATCATCTGCCATATAGACCTTATAGTCAATCGTAAAGCCGTCTCGTTCTATTTCATGATATGTTTCTCCTTGAAGCTTAGACAAATGCTGATTGGTTGCAATTACCTGTAATGTCAGCTCTGGATCATCCTTAATGGATCTCATCAAGCCTCTAAGGATGCCATATTCTGCCCTAGACCCAGTTACCACACAGATTTTCCTCATAATACGATTAGTTCTTCTTCTTCGAAGTCCTTAACAGCCTTTGTCCCAATCACCTCTTCCCATTGCATGGGTGAAATACCTGATCCAGGTCTTTTCACTGTCAGATTATCTTCTGTCAGTACATCTCCCTTCTTAATAGGACAGGATGCAACAATGCTCTTACGGGCAATAGCAATATTCTTTCTTTCAGATTCTGAAACAGCCTTTTTCCCATTGCCTAAAGCCTTTTCTATGTTTCGAATGGCAGACACCATAGTCTTTAGTTCATCAGGCTCTAATGATGCCTTATGATCAGGGCCTTCCATATTCCTATCAAGCGTGAAATGCTTTTCTATCACGCTGGCCCCAAGAGCCACTGCTGCAATTGGGACTTCTATGCCTATAGTGTGATCTGAATAGCCTACTGCTACATCAAATTCTTTCTTTATTTGTAGCATCGCCAAGAGATTTACATCTTCATAGGGTGTCGGATATTCTGTATTACAATGAAGAATGGTTATCTGGTTCTTTTGAACGCCGTTTTTCTGTAATACATTCATAGCAGCAGAAATATCACTCATTTCACACATACCTGTAGAAAGAATCACTGGCTCATGATATTGAGCAATCATCTTGATATATGGATAATTCGTAATCTCGCCAGAAGGGACTTTCCAAAGGCCTAAATTCAGAGAATGAAGATAATCAATACTATCAAAATCAAATGCTGTTGACCAGAAACGGATACCTTTCTTATTACAATAATCTATCAGTTCCTGATGATCCTGCTTAGAAAGTTCTAGTTTCTTCAGCATATTATACTGACTATCGTCAGCATGATTGCCTATATTCTTTTTCTGATATTCAGCCTGCTTAGCAGATTTAGATACCAAATTCTCCGCTTTGAAGGTCTGGAATTTGATAATATCCACCCCAGCCCCAACTGCCTTATCCACCAACTTTTTGGCTATATCCAATGAGCCATTATGGTTTACGCCTGCTTCTGCTATGATTAATACATGCTGCGCCATTTCACTTCGCCTTTTTCTTCAAAATGGCAGGATTGCCCGAATATATACCTTTTTCATATATAGAATTTCTTACAAATGAGCCTGCCCCAACGATGATATCATCGCCAACAGTGATACAATTTGCAAGAACTGATTGGCTTCCAATAAAGCATCTCTTGCCAACCTTGCATTCGCCATTAACCATGGTTCCTGTAGATATATGGCAATGATTTCCTATCACAGCATCATGCTCAATATTGGTAGCTGTATTTAAAATAACATTATTTCCGACCCTTGCCCCTGCATTCACAAAAGCTTGATGAAGAACTACTGTTCCCTCGCCAATTGTTGCATACTTAGAGACGTATGCTGAAGATGCTATGATCGTAGCCAGTTTCCCTCCTGCTTTCTTAACCTTATTATACAATTTAATTCGAATGGCAGGGTTCTTTATAAAGCCTACTGTAATAACAAACTCTGCCTTATCCGCGTATGATGGTATATCATCATCAGTTCCTATGACCTTGGTAGAGAGGATTTCTTTACCTACATATTCAGGCATATCCAATACACCCAGAATTTCATACCCAACACTCTCTGCTGCTTCCAGCACAGATTTGCAGTGTCCGCCTCCGCCTATCAGAATCAAATCCATCATTTAAGTTTTCAAAAACTTACATTTGTCAATAACATACATCTTACATCCTATACCTAACAACAGGCTTAAAGATGTTGTAAGAATCATATATAGGGGTACCCTTAAAAGAGTTTCAGAAATAAAGTTAAGACGACCTCCTAAGAATACAAATACCAACATTTGCATGAGATAAATCTCATATGAGCATCTACCAACCATCCTTATTAGGCTATCTAACCACTTTACCTTTCCAACTTTTTTATAAATAAACCATACAACATAGACGAGGAGCGATGCTACATAATAATAACATATCCATCGATGAATTTTCCAGTCTGTATTAAAGAATACAGGCTCCAAATTGATGTCTGTAAATATGAAAAATAGTATTGCACTTATACTTAATAAAGACATTACAAGCGTCTTAACATTAATAACAACTCCATCACGCACCCACCAATTATACGCAAAATATATCAAGAAAAAATATCTCGTTGCGAGTAGCCTATATATACAATCAGGAAGGTTTATAATAGAGAATAAAACCTCGAATCCTACACTCATGAAAAGGAATGTAAATAGCTGCACATATTTAGATGCCTTTGAAACAAAACTCCATAATAGAGGCAATAGAAAAGCTACTTGAAGATAAATCCAAAAATAGTAAGATCCCGGGCCCTCTCCCCCCCCTATAACAAATTTTAATAGCTCATCTTTCCCAAAATGAGAACTAAAGACGATAAAAATTGAGAAAATAAATGTCTGAACAAGTATAAAGGGAAATATTATCCGTTTAAATATCTTTAAAACATTTATGGTTGGACATACTCCTTTCTTGTAAGCATGGAAAGATTGAACCAAGATGAACATGGGGACCTGCATACTCCCCCATACCCAAAATAGAGTATAATTATAAATCTCAACTGGAAGACAATGAGCAAATACCACAAAGAATATGCTATAAGCCTTCAAATAATCAATGAAAGGATCATAGCCTGCCTTATTGAATACAATCTTCTCCATTACCCTAACTCATACCATTTATTAGGCTCTGCACAGGCATCTTTCGGCAAATCATTTACATCAAGACGTGGCAATTTATAAATGCTATCGGGTATATCTCCTCCTAGGGTTGCCACATCAACCTTTGTGCAAAGTCCCATCTTACAGCCATGCAGTTTTAATAAATCAATAGTATCTTGGTTATAATCACCGTATGGATAGCAGATAGTCCAGTTTTTAGGATCACCTCCCACCATTTCTATAAACTCAATGGACTTGGAAATCTCAAACTCTTGTTTTTTCTTAGATAAGGATGACAACCAATAGTGATCATAACCATGTGAGCCAATGTGCATTCCACAATCAACCATGCATTTAATCTGGTCTATACTCATATAAAGTTCACGGCTGAAAGAGCTCTCATCAATACCTACTACTTTCACAAAGATATCATCCGTAATCTTCTTACGGAGTTCTTCTTTCAGTTCAACCTGTAATAAGCGTTTTACGAATATTACCTCTTTAGGGTCAAAACGACTAGCTACTGCCAGTTTATCAAAGTAATAGTCATACGACTCCAATTGATACTCATCACGATACTTGTTTAGCTGCATTTTTATTTCATCCAGCAACTTATCAAATCTCTCAAAGGGCGTTAATGCTAAAATGAAATGAATCTTATTCACATCAAGCACTATGTGCTCAGTCACTGCCTTTACAGGAGGATAAAATGCACCTTGAATATGTTCATGTTCAAGAATAGGGAATACATACTCAAAATGATCTTTATAGGCATCATCAAAGGTCAGCATCACGGAATGTTCGGGCAAAGATGTATTCGAATAATAGGCATCCAACACCTCTTCCACTGTCACAAAGTGATAATGATTCTTCAAATACTGTATTTGCTCCTTGAACAAACGCACATCACATCCCTTTATCTCTGGATAACGTGAATTCTTCAAATCACGCACATAGTGGTACATCACCACTGTAAGTTTATTATTTGCCATTTTATTACAAGATGTTAGGTCTATCTTGATCTGAATCTCCCTTAAAGGCTACATAGTTCTCATAATCAGCCTTCCATGCGATATCTATCTTCACATTCCTTTGTTCGAAAGGCTCAAAATAATTTGGAATAATCAAATCCCCGTTCAAATCTAGTTTCCTGAATCCCATCTGAGTGAATATATTCTCATCGATGCCATAATTCATAAAGTCAATGTACTCAGCTCCCGTTTCTTTAAGATATGACTGGAACTCATCATACAAATTCCCCTGTAATTGACCTATTACATCGATAATACGGATAGCTTTTGCCCCATTTACATTTAAGTTTCTTATTACCAGAAGAGTCTTCAACTCCCAATCTTTATAAACACCTAAGAAATCATATTTATATATAGGGTGTTCAGCATATCTGTTGATTATATATTGCACAGACTTAAAGGGGCGATAAAAAGCCTTGATTTTTAAATCTCTTAGTGAATCGGCATCAATTTCTTTTATACTCCAATTCGACTCTCCAGAGAAACCTGACAAAATACCAATGTACTTCATGTCAACATTCCCTGCAATCTTATAGTCATCAATGGAATCATTGAGGATATAATACTGAGCGAGATAACCTACTGTGCACTGAAATGCCTTATATATCTTCATGGCAATCTTACTGATGCCAATAGCAGAAAAAGAATGGAAATTAGAATAATCGAATAATCTTGTAAAGACATCCATCCCTATTTCGTTGGATTCTTCATTATCAATATCGTCCCGCTTTTTCCATATTGCCCCCCAAAAGTCACCATTACTATATAAATCCCTATCATATTGATATGTCGGAATATAGCCAAAAAGGGCATCTATTTCTTTTGTGTTATTGTTAAAAGCAATAACATAATTATATTGGTTTTCCGGACTATTCAAATGCTGGAAGTCCAATAATTCTTTGGATAAAACCAAAGAGTGGTTCTTCTTCCAATGTACATCTAAGAACCCCTGAATAGCAGAAACCTCAGTTATCTTGGCTTCTCTTATAGTGTAAATTGCCATATCGTTAGAATTTAAGAATAGTTCCGCCCCAGCTCAAACCAACACCAAAACCTGAAATCATAACTTTGTCTCCAGCCTTGATAGAACCGTTATACATACAATCTTTCAAACCAATCAATATTGTTGAAGAAACTGTGTTACCTGTGGTTGCGAGGTTTACATAGAATTTATCCTTAGGCAACACACATACCTTGCGTATTGTATTCAGCATAAACTTGTTTGCCTGATGAAACACATAATAATTTACCTGTTCTTTCTCCAAACCATTCTTTTCCAATACCTCTTTCATCATAGCGGGAACAACCTCCAATGTGAAATTAAAGATATTGCCGCCGTTCATGTAGAGGTAATCATCATACCAGATATGACCCTCTTCGTCCTCGACAAACATTCCTGTTGTTGTCTTCTGCTTGGCAGCACCAGTCTTAACTATAAGATTATCTGCTCCGCTTCCATCAGTTCCTAAAACAAACTCACCAATCTCGGCAAAGCCCTCAGTCGAAATTAAGCATGCAGCAGCACCATCACCAAAGATAGAGCGATTGCTCTTATCTAAAGGATGCAGATATTTATTATAAGTTTCCGCTGTCAGCAAGAGTACATTCTTTGCAATGCCTGCAGCTAACAGACCTTTAGCTATTGCCATACCATATATGCACCCTGAACAGCCAAGATTATAATCAAAAGCCCCTGCAGAAGTAGGTATACCTAATTTATCCTGTAGTACACAAGCTGTAGATGGAAGGAAATAATCTGGACTCTGCGTACAAAGCATTAAGAAGTCTATCGATTTAGGATCAATTTTATATTCATCAAACAGTTTAAGTGCAGCCTTCTCTGCCATATCTCCAGCCGTTTCATCATCGGCAGCTAAATGACGAGAATCTACTCCCACTTTCTGTGCTACTTTTTCCACACTCCACTCAGGGAACTCTTCTACAAGTTGTTCGTTGGTTACAACTCTTTCTGGCAGATAATATGATATTGCTTTAATGTATGCCATGTTTACCAATTTAATTG
>AUXO016742472.1_pt1 | contig 24931 bp, 21 predicted proteins | sample 768731 | NCBI WGS metagenome assembly AUXO01 (sample SAMN02715735, study PRJNA202380) | gut metagenome | biome: sheep rumen | host: Ovis aries | place: New Zealand: Palmerston North | reverse complement strand
GGCTTTGTTTCACCAACTGAGTATGATGGGAAATTATAATGATGCATATATCTCTTTGTTGTAACATTCTCATCTAATCCGTCAATCTTCTGTGCTTCTGATAATGGAGCCAGTGTTACGACATCACAAATCTGTGTCTGTCCTCTTGTAAACATTGCAGAGCCATGTACTCTAGGAATCAAATCAACTTCTGCTGCCAAAGGACGAATCTGATCAATTGCACGACCATCCGGTCTCTTATGATCCTTTAAAATCATCTTACGGACAGTCTTCTTCTGATACTGATATACAGCTTCGCCTAATACTGCAAGCCATTCTTCATTATCAGCAAATGCTTCCTTCATCTTTGCTGTAATTTCATCAATATTCTTATCTCTTGTCTGCTTATCATCTGTGAATACTGCAACTTCCATTTCCTCTGGCGCTACAATCTTCTTCATTGCTTCAAACATTTCAGCTGGTACTGCACAACTTACATAAGTATGCTTTTCCTTACCAACTTCTGCAATAATCTTATTAAAGAATTCAATAATTGTCTGGTTTACATCATGCGCCATATAAATAGCTTCAAGCATCTTAGCTTCCGGAACAATATTTGCACCGGCTTCTATCATGATTACTTTCTTGCTTGTAGAAGCAACTGTCAACTGTAAATCACCTTCTGCCCACTGCTTCTGTGAAGGATTGACAATGAATTCACCATCAACAAGACCAATCTGTGTTGTTGCACAAGGACCGTCAAATGGAATATCTGAAATAGATGTAGCAAGTGCAGAACCTAACATTGCAAGAAGTTCTGGTCTACATTCTGTATCTACAGACATAACCATGTTATTTAAAGTTACGTCATTTCTGTAATCCTTCGGGAATAACGGACGCATCGGACGGTCAATCACTCGTGATGTAAGGACAGCATTTTCAGATGCCTTTCCTTCTCTCTTATTGAATCCCCCCGGAATCTTTCCTACTGAATACATCTTTTCTTCATATTCTACACTCAGCGGGAAGAAATCGATTCCTTCTCTTGGTTCTTTTGATGCTGTTGCTGTTGATAACACTACTGTATCACCATAATGCATCAATGCTGCACCATTTGCCTGTGCACACACTCTGCCAATATCAATTCTAAGTGTCTTACCGGCAAGTTCCATTGTATATTGCTTAAACATATTATCTCCATTCTGCCATATTGGCGTTCTTATATTTTTGATGTCGCATCATCTTGTAAAGAATCCGAAACAACTGAAACACATAGTCATATTACATTTCCCATAATCTAAACTATATATCACTGTGCATTTCAGCAGTCTCGGCAATTCCTATCTTTCCATGCTGACATCTGTCATATTACTCCGATTCTTAATACTATTTATTTTTATAGTATAGGAACGACATTTCCTATACTATAAACTATTTTGTCTCATAAAGCACATTTAAGAAAACCTTATGACACAAAAAAGACGGAGTTAAAAACTCCGCCCCAAAATACTCAAAATTACTTTCTGATTCCTAAACGAGCGATAAGATTTCTGTAACCTTCAATGTCGTTCTTCTTAAGATATTCAAGTAATCCTCTTCTCTTACCAACCATCTTCAAAAGACCTCTTCTTGAATGATGATCCTTCTGATTAACCTTTAAATGCTCTGTAAGCTCAGCAATTCTAGCTGTAAGAATAGCAATCTGTACTTCTGGTGAACCTGTATCTCCAGGCTTTCTTCCATAAGTTGCAATAATTTCTGATTTCTTTTCCTTAGATATCATGATAAATCCTCCTTTTAATAAACGCCTGTTACTAAGACCTAGGTCGGAGTGTCCTATATCTGAATAACGGCTAACATACTTTTAAACTATATCATATGATTACACAATATGCAAGATTTTTTTCAAGCATTTTACTATAACAAACAATAGATTGTCTAAAATCTGCATTTTGTCTATAGCCACTCTATTATTAGTTGCTCATTGTATACTGAATACTCTCAACAGTATCTCCCTTGATTACAAATACAAGTGATGTATTTTCTGATGTATAAATGAGCTGACCATTTTCCTCTTTGTATTCATTTCCGTAAGCTGAAACAACCTTATCCTTCTTATCACCTATACGAACACCTTCTTTTGTCTTCACGGAATCATCAGAAAGTGTAATGGCATATAATCTGTCCTGTCCGTCTTTCTGATATCCCTGCAGCACAAAGCTGTCATAAGTGTAGAACTTATCCATTCCATCAAATGCGCAGCTCTTTGCCTCATAATATCCGCCTGATGGTTCTCCAAGTGCTGTTGTATACTCTGTTAAATTTCCATCAATCTTTAAATCTGTATTCTTTGCTGTAAAATAATATTTACTATTTGACTGTGCAACTGCCTGTGTAGCATTGCTTCCTGCGTTATTCTGCCCTGCGTTTCCACATGCAGCAAGCATCATACTTGCTGATAATACTGCTACTGCTACTAAACTCTTTCTTTTCATGTCTTCTCCTTTATTTACCACTCTCTGCCTGTGACAGTTTATCCTGTCTTTCCATATGATAGTCTGCTGTCAACCGGTTCCACTGTTCAATAAGCTGTTTATTTTCATCATTTCTATGATCTTGTAAATTATATCTGTTTTGAAGAATATCCGCAAGATATACAGATGTTTTTTCTGCACCAAACACATTCATGTGCTGTCCATAATCATACGTATCCTGTGTATAATCAATCCCTATTTCCTCTGATGCTTTTGCTAGATTCAAATAGGAAACACCTTGTTCTTTTGCAAAATTCTGAATCTGCTCTTCCCATTCATCATACCAATGTGGGAATACGCTCGGTGCCTTGATGAGTACCAATTCAATATGATGTTCTTTACACAATTGTGCAATCTTGTTTAAATATTCATAATTTCTGTCGCTAAACTGATAATTTGCAAGTGGAACTGCTTTCGGCAAATTCGTTACCGGACGAACGCCGGTCTGCATCAGATATCCGTTTGTTGTAACATTCGGTGTCTTCCACATATAAGACACATCCTCAAATGACAAATCACTCCATCTTGAATGGTAGCGCAGCAATGGGAATATATAACTAGACAGCGTCTCTTTTTCTGTCATAGATTCCTGAATCGAATGTAACTTTGCTTTTGACCATTTCATCCCATCTATGGTCATTCGATTATAAGCCTCACTCTTTGCCTCTGCCTGCTGCATTGCAAGAACATTTAACACCACTACCTTTGGTGTTTCATAACGCAAGGTATCCTCTAACAAATAATAAGACTGCCAGATAAGCTGCTCTGCGCTTCCTCTGATATAACTCGTAATTCCATTATTTTCCCACATTGTCGCTGGAGAAATATTTTCATACACTTCGCAGTCTCCAAGAATCAACACATCGTGATTTTTATTACTATTGTAATACTCCGCAATCATCGCACCTTCTTTGATGTCTGTTGCATATTTTGGTGTCAAAAGGCATTGTAACAGATACAAACATATCACAGGAATGACAACTGCTATAATTCCATTTCTTATCTTCTTCACTCTTGTTCTCCATTTCCTGAAACACTCTCATTAGAACTGATTATAAATAAACTGACTAGACTCATAACCAATTCCATATGTGCCAAATACAACAATTGCTAAAAATAACAGCATAAATATCACATAACGCAAATATGGTTTCGTTGAAAGCCGTTTGCGTATCGCCTGTTTTCTCTGTAACATGCTGACACACCAGATTATAATAATTCCCATCAAAAGCACGAAATAATCTGCCATTGTGAGACCCAAATGGAAAATACCATCTGTCAGCACATTTGCATAATTCCCAGGAAAGAACATCGAAGCCATCATTTTAAACGCTTCTGCAATATTTCTGTAATAATCAAGCATCTGTAACACACATACAATTGCTGTGGTTCTTAGAATTTCAAATACTTTATAGCATGGAATATTTCGATAATGCAATTTATGATTTGTCTTTTCGTACAGTGGTTTGAATTCCTGTGACAACAACATTACCATACTGTTTAACAAACCCCACACAACAAAATTCCAGCTTGCTCCATGCCAGATACCTGTTACAAACCACACGGTAAGACTTGAAAAATATACCGGAAATCTTGAACCAACTGCTTTTCCAACTCTCTTTTTAAGCACCTTAGAGGTCTTATTCATCCATTTTGACATAGATAACGGATAAAACAAATAATCCTTAAACCATGCACACAATGTAATATGCCATCTTCTCCAGTATTCCGCAATATTCTTTGAGAAAAATGGTCTGTGAAAGTTCTCTGCAAGACGAATTCCAAATAACTCTGCCACACCGATTGTTACATCAATACCGCCGGTAAAATCCGCATATAATTCAACCGCATACAGCAACATTCCTACAAATGCATATGCACCGTAATACGTTGATGTATCACCCGTTATCGTCGCTAAGGCGATACTTGCACGGTCTGCAATGACCATTTTCTTAAAATATCCCCAAAGCATGCGTTCTGCGCCTGACCGGATTCTGTTCCATTCAAATGCATGTTCCACAAACATTGTCTCTTTCAAATCATTCCATCTGTTAATCGGCCCCTGTACCAACTGTGGAAAAAAAGAAACAAATAACGCAAACCGGAAAACATTCTGTTCTGCATCTGCCTTTCCACGATATACATCAATCAAATATCCCATTGACTGGAATGTATAGAATGAAATTCCCATTGGCAAAATCAAATCCACAGTCTGAAACGTTGTAAAGCTCAAAATAATAAAATTCGTATATTTTAACACTGCCAGAATTCCAAAATTAATCAGCAATACTGTCGCTAAACATCTCTTCTGTCTGGACTGCGCTTTCGTTTTATAGGCTTTCTTCTCCTCTTTGGTTAACTGTTCCTTTTCCTGTGCCAGATACTGCTTTGTTTTTTGCTTGTCTGCATCAATATAACGCGCCCCTATATAAGTTGTGCAAATTGTCGCTGCAATAAATAAAATACCGCCAAGTCCGGCATATGCGTAAAAATATATATTGGCACAAAGCAATACAATCCACTGAAAACGCTTTTGTACAATATAATACACAAACAATGTTATCAGTACAAACACAAGAAAATAAAATGAAGTAAATAACATTTTGTTTCCTCTCTTATGATATTTTTTTCACAATCAAACATCAAAAACATTCATTCTTTTTAATAGAATGATGCATCTGGTGTGCTAGGGTATGCTGAATAATCTCTTCTGTAAATCGAATGTCCCGCATCTATATAAGCCTGCATTTCAACATCTGTAAGCATATTACATATAAACTTATCATACATTCTGGTTGCATCAAAATGATACCAGCCAGTACCAACATTACACAGCACCCAGCTATGATCACCTGTAGTTGCACCCTGATTATCTACCCAAATTACCTGCGCACCCATTCCCTGCAAAAGTGCATACGCCACTGACGCACAAGTAAAACAGTCTCCGCCTACATAACCACTGTTTTCAATTGCAACCAATGCCTTATACGCTTCATTTGTCCAATCTGAACCATCAAAATTATACGTAGAATATCCGATTCTTCCATGTGCATAATTATATATCGCATTGACCTTCTGCTGTACTGACATCGAATTGTCTATAACCTCTGATAAAACCTGTGCGACAATATCATCGAGCGAATTATACGTTGCCGGTGCCGGCTTTGGTTCTACAATTGCAAATACCGCCGTCTCCGTTGTTTCATTTCCCTCCGAATCTTTTGCAGTATATATAACAGTATACTCACCGGCTTCATCTGCATTGACTTCTGACTTATTTACTTCTACATCAATCTCAGCTTCTAAATCATCAACCGCATAGACACCTGACATATAAGAAATCTTCTCGCCCAGTTCAAAAGTCTTATCTTCCACACCATAAATAACAGGTGGCTCTTTGTGAACCTTTGTTTCTTCTGTCGTTGTCTCATCTTCCTTATTTTTTTGTGTTCCTGCTGCAGTTGACTCTGCACTTGCTCCGGCCACCGCCTCATTTTGCGGTGTTTCATCTATTGCACTTACCTGTGATTTATGTTGTACTCCTATAATAATCCCCACAATACATATAACAACGCAAGCTGCAGCAATGGCTATCACACGCACATTTTCCTGTATAATTTTTTTCATACCCTTCTCCTTATTTTTTTATGGAATAAACATTTCTTTTGCAAAATCCGCATCCGATTTCATCTGCTTTTGTAGTTCCTCTACCGATTGAAATTTCATTTCCGGTCTGAGAAAATGCATCAGTTGCACTTCGATATTTGTACCATAAATATCCTGATTAAAATCAAAAATATGTGTTTCCACACTAATGGACATACTGTCACTTACTGTCGGTCTTGTTCCCAGGTTTGTGACTCCATAATATTTCTTATCATCAATAATAATAATTGCCGCATATACTCCATTCGGCGGCAATAATTTACTATCCGAAGGATAAATATTAACTGTAGGAATATCCAGCGTTCTTCCGAGCTGTTTTCCTTTTGATACAATCCCATAAATCGAATATGGTCTGCCTAGCAGCACATTCGCCGTTTCCATATGTCCTAACCGTAACTCTTCCCTGACATATGTACTGCTGATTTCGCGTTCCTGATACTTTTCCTTGTTTACCACAATCGTTTCATATCCATATTCTGCGCCTTTTTGAATCAGCAATTCTGCATCTCCTACACGATTTTTCCCAAATCTGTAATCCGTTCCGACAACAACATATTTTGCATGCAGCTTTCCTATAATAATATTTCTGATAAAATCCTCAGCTTCTGTATTTAAGAATTCTTCTGTAAATGGATATTCAACCTCTATATCCAAATCCAAATCCTGCATAACTTTTCTGCGTTCTGTATTCGTTGTTATAAAATGCTGAAAGTTCTGTGGACATAAGGATAATGGAATATGGTCAAATGTAAATGCAACCGATGGAATCCCATCCTTTTTTGCCTTTTCATTCACAATTGATATCAGTTTCTGATGACCAATATGCACCCCGTCAAATTTGCCAAGTGTTACAGCCGTCGGTCCATCAATCTCAAAATCCTGCGTTCCATGAATATATTGCATAATATTCTCCATTCTGTACTCACTTACTGTCTGTCTAAAAACATCTTAACCGGAGCAAACATATCCTCTTTCCATTCGTATATACCAATGAATGTGCCTTCCTTATCATACACACGAACCTGTTCAAACATATTTTTCTGCTCCTTTGTTTCATCGGAAAGCACTTCCAAAGGAAAACGATTTCCATTATAAATCAGTTTTTCTCCTTCTTCTTTTACTATTACTTTCACTTTATCTGCAAACATTTCATCAATCGGCGTTATACAATCATTTATACGCTCGTCCTGCACCAATTGCTCAATCTGTGACAATGTAAGGCTTTCATTCAGACCAAAACTTCCCACTCTGGTTCTCTTTAAATGCATCATACAGGCACCACACCCTAACATATTGCCAATATCTTCACAAAGTGTACGAATATAAGTTCCTTTTGAACATTCTACTGTAAATGTTACCGTCTTTTGCACTTCACTTAAATTCATTTCATTTACATGAATTGCATGAATCCGGATATTTCGAGGCTTACGTTCCACTTCAATTCCATCCCTTGCCAATTCATATAACTTTTTCCCATTGTGTTTTAAAGCAGAGTACATTGGCGGAACCTGTGCATATTCTCCAACAAACGACTGAATTGCATCCAGTACCTGCACCTCATTGACAGTTACCTCTGATTCTTCTAAAACCTTTCCTGAAATATCCTGTGTATCTGTTTTTACCCCCAGGAGCATAACAGCTTCATATGTTTTATTCCAATCGGTAATCATTCCACACAGCTTTGTTGCCCGTCCCAAACACACCGGCAATACACCTACTGCATCCGGATCTAATGTTCCTGTATGCCCAATCTTCTTCATATGCAGGATTCCACGTAATTTTGCAACCACATCATGAGACGTATATCCCTGCTCTTTATATACATTAATAATTCCATTCATAATCATTACTCTATCATTGCATTATATTGTTCTTCGATCATTTCGCCAATCTTATTAACAATCGTATGCACTGTTCCCTTTGCTGTAAATCCCGCTGCACGAATATGACCGCCACCGCCATAATGCAATGCAATCTTACTCACGTCAATTTTTTTCTTAGAACGCAGACTTACTTTATATTCTTCTGTATCTGTCTCATATAAAAATATTGCCACTTCTACACCATCTGTCAGACGAAGCTGCTCTACAATGCCGCCCAATTCCTTTCCTGTTACACCATAGAATTCCATTTCTTCTCTCGTAACACTGGAAAAAATGCATCTTCCATCATAGAATAAAATACTTTCTAACAATGCACGACCTAAAATCTGGTTCTGAATATATGTTTTCTTATAAAAACTATTATCAATAATACTTGAATAATCAATTCCATATTCCATCATCTCACCGGCGATTTTCATCGTCTGCGCAGATGTATCTGAATACTTAAATACACCTGTATCATGAATAATACCTGTGTAAATACATTCTGCAACATTTTTATCAATCTTATCCGCATCTAATGTCGTATACAGTACTTCTGATGCCGAACTTGCCTTTGGCATAACCAAATTTTCATCCGCATATTCTGTATTACTGATATGATGATCGATACACACGGTCTTTTTTGCATGTTCATAACATGAAATAAACGGTTCTATCCGGTCCAACGAACTACTGTCAAGCACAAAGAATATATCATATGCAATATCTTTCGGAGCCTGTAACACTTCATCAATATTTGCCATAAACATAAATTCTTCCGAAGGCTGTTCCAAATAAACATCCACATCAATATCCGGTCTGTTATGTTTAATATAATTGTATAATCCCAATGTAGAACCCAAACAATCTCCATCCGGTCTTACATGCCCTGTAATACCGACACTAGAAACGCCTTCTAATAACTGATCAATTTTCATAAATGCTCCTTTTCTGCCCTTTTTAGAAACCTGCACTATATATACGTTTAAGCAGAACATATGCGTTTCCACATATGCCCTGCTTTTTATTTTTTATTCTTCTACATCTGTTTCATCATCAACATGACGTTCCGAATCTTTCTTTGTAACCTCATCAATGAGTTTTGACATATTTACGCCATATTCAATCGACTGGTCTAAAATAAATGTAATTTCAGGTGTATTTCGTAAGTTTACATTCTTTGCAAGCTGTCTGCGAATATATCCTTCTGCGCTCTTTAATCCTTTGATTGTATCCTTCTGTGATTCCACATCACCTAATACACTGATATATGCTTTACAAGTCTTTAAATCAGGTGCAACTTCTACAGACACTACCGAAGTCATCGGATTAATTCTTGGATCTTTAATCTCGCTGCGGATAATGTTGCTAAGTTCTTTTAACACCTCACCGTTAATTCTTGTATTCTTAACACTGTTTTTACGCATCTTTTATCTCCTATCTAGGGACCTCTACCATTTCGTAGGCTTCTACCTGATCGCCTTCCTGAATCTCGCCGAACTTCTCAAATACAAGACCACATTCTGTTCCACCCTTAACTTCCTTAACTTCATCCTTGAAGTGCTTTAATGAAGCAATCGGACCTTCAAAAATCTGCTTGCCGTCTCTTGTAATACGAACAGATGCATTTCTTGTAATTCTACCATCTTTAACAATTGCACCGGCAATGTTACCAACACCTGATGCCTTGAAAATCTGAAGAATTTCTGCATGACCAATAACCTGCTCTTCATAAATCGGCTCTAACATACCCTTCAACGCAGATTCTACATCTGCAATTGCATTATAAATAACGCTGTATAATCTCAAATCAACCTTTTCACGTTCTGCAACGATTCTTGCCTGATTATCCGGTTTAACATTAAAGCCAATAATAATTGCATTTGAAGCGGATGCCAAAACAACATCGGATTCGTTGATATTACCAACACCACCGTGAATAATCTTAACAACAACTTCCTCATTCGAAAGTTTTACAAGACTCTGCTTCACAGCTTCTACAGAACCCTGAACATCAGCTTTAATAATAATACCAAGTTCCTTCATGTTACCTGCCTGAATCTGTTCAAACAATGCATCAAGAGATACCTTATGCTTAGAATCATCAAGAAGTTTCTTTCTGCCTTCACTGATAAATGTTGCTGAGAAGTTCTTTGCTTCCTTATCTGAGTTAAATGCCATGATGATTTCGCCTGCGTTTGGTACATCATTCAAACCAAGAATCTCTACCGGTGTTGAAGGACCTGCTGTTTTAACACGTCTGCCCTTATCATCAATCATTGCTCGAATCTTACCATGACAAGCACCTGCTGCTACGTTGTCACCAACTTTTAATGTACCCTTCTGTACAAGAACTGTCGCAACCGGACCACGTCCCTTATCCAACTCAGCTTCGATAACAATACCTCTTGCTTTTCTATTTGGATTTGCTTTTAATTCATTTACTTCTGCAGTTAAAAGAATCATCTCTAAAAGCTCATCAATACCTTCCTTAGTATGCGCTGATACCGGAACAAATGTTGTTGAACCGCCCCAATCTTCCGGAATTAATTCATACTCTGTCAATTCCTGCTTAACTTTTTCAATATTTGCACTCGGCTTATCAATCTTGTTGATTGCGACAATAATCTCTACGCCTGCAGCTTTTGCATGGTTAATGGCTTCAATTGTCTGAGGCATTACACCATCATCAGCAGCAACAACAAGAATTGCAATATCCGTAGACTGTGCACCACGCATACGCATTGCTGTAAACGCTTCATGACCAGGTGTATCAAGGAATGTAATAGAATGTCCATTGACATTTACAGTATAAGCACCAATCTTCTGTGTAATACCGCCAGACTCCTTATCTGTAACATGTGTTTCTCTAATTGCATCAAGAAGAGAGGTTTTACCATGATCGACATGACCCATAACACATACAACAGGTGGTCTTGCTACCATTGTATCTTCTGGTTCTTCATCTTCTTTTAATAACTCTGCAATAACATCAACCTTTTCTTCATGCTCACAGATGCAGTTATATTCTAACGCAATCTCTTCTGCAACATCATATTCGATTTCCTGATTGATTGTAACAACCTTTCCCTGTAAGAATAACTTCTTAACAAGTGCAGAAGGCTGAATCTTCATCTTATCGGCAAGTTCCTTGATTGTTAATGAATCTGGAAGAACCAGCTGCTTAATTGTTTCTTCTTCCTTTTCTTCCTTCTTTGCAGACATCTTTGCAAGCTGGCTGTTTACGAATTTCAAGTTTTCCTTAGAATCTGCATCCTTACGTCTGTCATTCTTCTTATTGTCTTTTCTTGAATCCGGCTTTCTTGAATCTGGTTTTGCTACAATGAAATCTTCCTTTGGTGTACTGTCTCTGCGGTCATTTCTTCTGCCATTCTGTCCACCACGATTGTCATTTCTAAAGCCATTGCCACGATCATTATTTCTGTCACCGCGGTTATCATTTCTATATCCATTTCGGTCGTTGTTTCTGTCGCCCCGGTTATCATTTCTGTAGCCGTTACGGTCATTGTTTCTGTCGCCTCGGTTATCATTTCTGTAGCCGTTTCGGTCGTTGTTTCTGTCGCTTCGGTTATCATTTCTGTAACCGTTTCGGTCGTTGTTTCTGTCGCCTCGGTTGTCATTTCTGTAACCGTTTCGGTCGTTGTTTCTGTCGCCTCGGTTGTCATTTCTGTAGCCGTTTCGATCATTGTTTCTGTCGCCCCGGTTATCATTTCTGTAGCCGTTTCGGTCATTATTTCTGTCGCCTCGGTTATCATTTCTGTAACCATTGTTACGGTCATTATTTCTATTATCTGTACGATTATCATTTCTATAACTGCCACGGTCGTTATTTCTGTCAACACGGCTATTATTTCTGTCGCCTCGGTTATCATTTCTATAACCATTATTACGGTCATTATTTCTATCAGCACGGTTGTTATTGTTGTTTCTTGAACCGTCGTTTTTTGTTTCTCCCTTTGCACTATTTTGTGGGAAAAATACCTGTGAAATATGTCCCTTCTTATCGTCTTCACTCTTGTTTTCTGTATGTGTTTCTGCCTGCGGCTTGTTTTCTGCCTTTGCAAACTTACTCTTTACTTTATTAATCTGAGCGTCTTCCAAACCACTTGCTGATTTATACTCTTTTTCTTCTGAGCTAAGTGTTTCAATAATATCTTTTGTTGAAATATTTAACTCCTTAGCCAGTTCATATACTCTCATCTTTGCCATATTGCTTTAACCTTTCTTCTGAATCAACCACTTTGTTACTATTTTCACGATTAGACCTGTTAAGATATGCCAGCCTGTAAATGCTTCTCAATTGACTTTTTAAATCCCTCATCTAAAATAGCCAATGAAGCCCTGAACTGCTTACCAATTGCATGACCTAATTCTTCTTTATCACTGTAAATATATATTGGTACGTTATAGAACTTGCACATATCCGAAAACATTTTCTTCGTATTATCCGAAGAATCTCCGGCAACAATTACCATCGCTGCTTTTCCTGTTTTAACAGCCTTCTCCGTAGCAAATTCACCACTCGCCACCTGATGTGCTCTCTGCGCCAATCCTATCATTGATAACGCTTTATCTTGCTTCAATTTCCATCAGCTCCTTTTTTAGTTGTTCGTACACATTATTATCCACCGCCATCTTAAAAGATCTTTCCAAGCCTTTTTGACGAACAGCCTTTTCCAAACAATCTGTATTCGGACAGACATATGCACCGCGACCATTCTTTTTTCCTGTTGTATCAATAACAATTCCTTCATCCTCTGTTTTTAGAATCCGGATTAAGTCTTTCTTGTTTTTCATCTCATGGCAGCCTACACACTGTCTCTGAGGAATTTTCTTCTTAACGCCCAAATATATCAACTCCCACTGTCTTTATTCTTCTACTTCTTCAACTTCAGCTTCTTCTGATTCAAAAATTGGTTCTTCTGTTTCTTCTGTAAATGATAATTCTTCATCTAAATCATCATCAAGATCATTATCAAAATCTGCTTCCTGCGTATCAGCTTCCTGCGCTGCTGCTTCACTCTTAATATCAATACCAAAGCCTGTTAATTTTGCTGCAAGACGTACATTCTGTCCTGACTTACCGATTGCAAGTGATAACTGCTGTTCTGAAACAACAATCTGTGCCTTCTTTTCATCATCGTCTGCCATTGCAGATACAACTTTTGCAGGACTCAATGCATTAACAATTAACTGTGCCGGATTCTCATCCCATTCAATGATATCAATCTGCTCATTGCCAAGTTCGCTGACGATTGCCTTTACTCTTGCACCATTTACACCTACACATGCTCCAACCGGATCTACATTTGGAACCTTTGCACGAACAGAAATCTTTGTTCTTGAACCTGCTTCTCTTGCAATTCCCATAATTTCAACGATGCCATCTTTGATTTCAGATACTTCTTCTTCAAACAAACGTGCAACAAGCATTGGATGTGAACGTGAAACTTTTACTAATGTTCCCGGCTTTTCCTTATTAGATACGCTGACAACGAATAACTTAATTCTGTCACCACGCTCAAAATGCTCTGTTGGAACCTGATCGCTAACCTTTAATGTTGTCTGTGTTCTTCCGATGTCAACTAACATATTGCCCTTATCATCGATTCTCTGAACAACACCTGTAATAATTTCCTTTTCCTTTGAATGATATTCATTATAAAGTGCTGCCTTTTCTTCTTCACGAATCTTCTGTACAATTGTACCCTTTGCATTCTTTGCTGCTCTACGTGAGAATTCTTCTGACTTTACTTCTACTGTCACAATATCACCCAACTGACAATTTGGTTTAATCTTTCTTGCATCTGCAAGTGAAATTTCTGTTGCAGAAATGTATTTTTCTGAATTTCTCTTATTATTATCCTGTACGTTTTCCGGAATAATAACTTCTTCAACTACAGTTCTGTCAGAATAAATATGAAAATCACCTGTAATTCTGTCTAATACAACACGACCATTTTCAACTGTGTTGAACTGTGTCTTGTATTCGTCCATTAATGACTTTTCAATTGCATCAAACATTACTTCTTTGCTGATTCCATTTTCCTTTTCTAATAAATCTAATGCAGCTATTAATTCCTTATTCATTTCTTCTTAACCAATCCTTTCTTAATCACAAAATGCCCATCGAATCATTGCAAGATTTGCACGTTCAAATGTCTGCTCTGTTTCATCATCAAATTCAAGTGTAACTGTATCTTTATCATATGCCTTGAGCACACCTGTAAATTCCTTACACTTATCAACTGCCTTGTATAACTTAATATCAATCAGCTTTCCAATACTTCTTGCGTAATCCTTCTCTTTTTTTATCGGTCTTAACAACCCCGGAGAACTTACTTCAAAAATATACTGATCCGGAATATAATTTTCTCTGTCTAACACTTCATTAAATGCTCTGCTGATTAATTCACAGTCGTTCACTGTAATTCCGCCTTCTTTGTCAATATAGACTCTCAGATACCAGTCACTGCCTTCTTTTACATATTCAACGTCAACCAGTTCAAAGTTATTCTCATCAATGAACGGTTGAATCAACTGCTCCGTTTTCTCTTCATAGCTTTCTTTTCTGCCCATTCATTCTCACCTGTAACTATCTGTACGAATAGCTAACATCACCTTTCTTCATTCTTCCTTGCTTTATGATTCTTTCAAATCCAAATCTATACTTGATGTGTATCTTCGCTATGACAATTGTACGGTACCATCCTTTTCATACTTTATCACCGTTGCAATTGTCCTCTGTTTGCGCAGGTCACAAGTTAAATATACCCATAACCAAACGAAAGAGTGGACATTTCTGCCCACTCTTTCGAATCACACATATAAATACAGAATAGCTCGTAGGGGAGTCGAACCCCTGTCTTCGCCGTGAGAGGGCGACGTCTTAACCACTTGACCAACGAGCCGTAATCAACAGTACTTCGTTAGTATATCTTACAATCTGATAAATTGCAAGCACTTTTTTCATTTTCTTTGTATTTTTATAGGTACAATATCTGATTTAACGAGCAGTGCCAAAAAGAAATAACAAATACTCGATGAGAGCTTGCTCACAGGCGTGCATTTGTTATTTCTTTTTGATAGTGCGACAGCACGGATGCGCAAGGTGCGAAGCGGATTGCGCATCGCACTGCGTAATGTAGTAATCCATCCACGCTATATTACAGAATAATACTCTTACTTTGCACCTTCCTTTCTTGAAAAAGGACTAAGATCAATAAATAAATTTTTCAACGCATTTATATCATCAAATTCTTTAAACAAATATTCTAACAACTCCTCTTGTCTTGCCTGCCCCAGTGTCAACCTGTATAAAGATAAAATCTTAATCAATCTTTCATAATTCACTTCATCCTTACTAATCGGATACATTGGCACAATTCTTTCTATTTTAACCTTCTGATTCTTTCCAAAACACCAAAATGGTACTAATTCTGACTGTCCCTCCTGCCTCTCTCCTCTTGCAGCAGCCTCAAACATTTCCTTCCATATATCCTTATAAAATCGAATATTCCCATACTTTTCTGCTACATTTTGCCTAATGGCAAGACACTTGAAACGATTGATACGTCCTTCTCTTTGCTCCAAATCTATCGGATTGCCCGGAAGATTCCAATGCATAATTTTCCGACAGTAATTGTGAAAATCAAGCCCCTCTTGACCTATGGATGTCGTTGCTAATACAAATGGTCTCATCGGTGAGTTAAATGCATTTCTGACACTTTCTTTTCGATTTACCTGCGTTTCATTATCTCCTGAAGCCTTTGTAAATCCTACAGCATAACTTGACCGAATTCTCACATCATCGCCCTTTTCACCATTTGCTCTCTTGCAAAAAGATTCATAGGTATCAACAACATACGTTGACGTATGTATGTGCAAAGAATCCTTCATCAGCATATGAATTTTCTCCTGTTTATCCACATCGCTTGATACACCTACCGTATTCGAAAGCAAATGCATATATTCATCAAACATCGATTGAAAACAGCCGTCCTTACAGTATTTCATCACATTTTGCCAATGCGAATTGTCATCTTTGCATCTGCCATACGCAAGATCAATGATAGCTGTCGCTTCTGTCTGATTAAAATTATCAATAAATACTTTTGCAAGTTCCGTTGCTCTGGCTGTATCAGTTCCATTCGATCTATAGATACAATTTGCAGGTGAGCCGAGCACCATATTTACAAGTGTATCTATCAGGTCATTGGGTCTTTTTCCAAGATTTACACCATCCAAATCAGACAGATATTCCCTTAACTTAGAAATATGAGCCAGGGATACTTTCCTTTTCTTCTCCTTATCAGCATCCATTTCATCATCTGACTTTATCTGTTTTGTTACGTCTGTAATCCATTCATTTACATAGTCTGCGCCGTCTAGCAGCATCGGTGCTAAATAATACCATCTTTCATCAACACGATTTTGAAAAGGCTGCCCATACATATCCTCAACTTTATCAAGCAGCAACAACAGTTCCGATTCAATCTGCTGTTCAATCTTTTCCAGTGTCAGCTTCTGATTCATGGTATCAATGGGATTATACAGCTTTGCCAATGTGCGTGATGGATATAACAAACAGAATAAACTCATACTGTGCACTTCTCCCTTTGACGCTTTGAATCGCAACCTTGATACCGGAAATCTTTTAAAACTTTCCGCAAAATAATTTGCATTTTTCTTATTCTGGTTTCGTGCCTGCTTCGACAATTTGCCTACTGTCTTTCGCTCTGCTTCGTAAGATACCAACGAACCTATCATTCTTGGCACCATTTCCCACGAGGAAAATACCAATATTTTAGAAAATTCCTGACTATTTTTATATACTCCCTGTAACGCATAATACGGCTTTGATGGAGGCACCCACAAATACATTTCTCCATTTTTACCGATTGCCTTATCTATAAGCTGTACAAACCTTGCATTGGTCTTTGGCAGCTCATCATAGCGATTTATCTTACGTTTATTTACCCAAAGCATATCTCCTTTTGCCAGCTCTGTCTGATCCGGATTTGCTGCAAAATACTTCTCCAGACTTTGCTTTAACTTATAATTGTTCATAAAAGACATCAAATACGGACAACTCTTCACATAATCTACCGGCAGGGCGTACTTTGAGCCCGTTTCTTCTAATAATTTTCCCATCTGCAGGTAAGATTCGATGTCACTTTGCTGTACCTGCAAATGTTCTTTTATACTACTATCATCTGTATAATCTCCACTATCCATAACAGAAATACGCTCCGTACGGCATACTCCCTGATACATAGCATTTTGTGCTGCGTCTTTTACCTGAATAATTGTATTATCTCCCGCTTTCAATTCATTTAACGCAACAGAATAATTTTTCCAAATATTATGAAACTCTGTTTTTCTGTCCACAAATAGGAAATCCATAACCTGAAAAAACTCAGCATAATGCTCATCTAATTCTTTCTCCTCAATTTCATCAAGCGTAGAATACAACTTATACGGCGTTGCTGACAACAACAGTATTCTAGTGCTGTCTCCACTCAAAAAATTATGTGCTAATATCCCCATTTCACTATCATCTGATGATAATAAGAACTTAAACCGTTGAAATTCATCCATAATTACAAGATCCGGCTTCATCATTGACACACTGATTCGGGCAAACATCACACGCAATCTATTTACCATCCAATAATCAGAATGACTGAGCTGCTTCCTGTAACGTCTCTCATTCAAATGATTCAATAATAAATCCTTGATTTCTTCAAATTCCGGATAATTCCGTAGCTTTTCTATAATATTTGCCGGATACCTTTTTTGTGTTTTATTCTCACAGTCTCTGACCTTAAATTCATAACATTTTCTGCAAGTTTCCCATGCATTATCAGCACCAAGCATCATAAAATTCTCTAACCCTGTAAGATACTTCTTAAACTCATCCATACGCCTGAGAATCGCAAACATCAATGCTCTTTCATTGACAATCCCTCCACCAGCTGTCATTTTAAATGATGTTTCAGGTGTAAGCGGTATTAATTGAATAAATCCTTCTCTTACCTTGTCAGAACATTCCTGCTCTGCAACTTTTAAATGTTGCATAGACAATCTGGTATCTGCAACAGATTGAATTGCTTTTCCCCCCGTCACATCAAGTTTTCTGATATTTTGATTGGCAATATTTTGATTAGAACAGATATATACAACTTTTAGTGAATCATGATGTTCTTCTATTCGTAATTGAGCAGTTTTTACGATTGTGCCTCTTGCAATCAGCGTCTTTCCCATTCCGACCTCATCTGCCACTAATACCCTATTCTGCCCATTTCTATATAAATAATCAATTCGCTCCACAGTTGCCCGTTGAAAATCCTTCAGTCCCATAAGTGTGGTATTTAGCGCTTCATCTATATTAAATTTTGGCATTAAATACCACCTCCGCTTTCTGTTTTTTCTATTTTTTTCTACTTTATTTTAAGCGTTTTGCAAAACACCTCATAGGTACTTCTAAACTCATCCGGAACGATATTTTTATCCGTAATCATACGCAAAACATAATCTATATCTCTTAATCGCTCCGGTGCTTCTAACGACGTTCTAAGCATCTTTTCATACAATGCAGGCATAACATTTCCAGAATTCTTAAAAATCCCTGATTCTCCTATCTGCTTTCCTTCCATAACAGAAGCCAAATAATCGTCACCAAGGACAAACGCTACGTACTCGACAAAAGTTGCTCTATCTTTTACCACCGAATTAACCACTGCCTGCTCCCTCTCTTCTGGTATACCAGTTGTAGGAATCATAATCATTCGATGCAACTCCATATCCTCATCAACTGCGACAAGTTCATAAAATTCTGACAGCTGCAGTAAGTCTAAATCCGTAAATTCTATATTTTCCTGCAATGACTTTATCTGTTTGGAATTAAAAGGTGAAACCATAATATTCGGCTTATCAGGCATATTTTTAAACACGATATCAACCTTGTATTTTCCATTTTTCAATGGTAACACTACCGCACGCCTCTTCACTCTACATATATCTTTAATCTGATATTCCAGTTCATTTCTGCGATGCATCTCTTTATCTTTAATGGCACTATCGACCGATACACGTTCAAATGGATTATTTTTACCGTCCGCTTCACCACAAAAGACATCCTGCAAAAACTTTTCTCCATTTAAATATCTGTTCTTTGTACCAAGCCGAATCATCATTTCTACATTCTTATGAAGTGCAGCATAACTAACATTCATAGAACCAAAATACAAGTCTGTAACAGAATCCTTTCTTCGCAGCAAAATCTTCGCATGAATATCCTGCTCAAGATACTCTTGTTCTTCATCTGACAGATAACGTTCTCCATTTACAAGGTCATCTTTCAAACAATATATATCAAAGTTGCTTACCTGACTGTTTTTCAATTTTTCCAATTCACTTCTTCGCGTAATAAGCGTTCTATGGCAACCACTCAGTCCTCTCTCCGCCTTATTAAATCCTTCTATCACACTGCCCGTAAGAAACGGGGTCATGATTACAAGTTCATGAAATGTCGAATCTGCACTATTTTTATCCGTACAGAATAATGTATCAGATGACATATCAAATGACTTCTTTCCTATTCCCATAGGTAAAATGTCAAAGTTTTCGGCAAATTCCTTGCTTTCCAAACTAAATGATACATCTCTCAATTCGTCCATCATAGACCGAAGCATATTTCTCTTTTTCTCAACATTCTGCTGCGTATCATGCACCTGTAATATAAGATATTCTAAAAAATCTATGATAGGTTTTGTTTTTTTCTTTTGTCGCACCTTTGTAGAACTATCCATTGCAAAACTTATATCCCAGCTCCTATCAAAGGTCAGATTCCTACTTAAAACGGCAAACCGATATTTATGCTCTCCTTTATCATTGACATAAGACAACACCCATGTTTTGGGATGAAATGCCGGATAAGTACCGTTTTTCTCGTCTTTTCGAAGCGCCACCGGTATTACCATTTTTTCCAATAATATCGCTAATGGCGACGGCTTTGCCGGCATCTTAATTTGACTTGCCTCACAAAAAATAAGAATACGATCAGATACTTTATCCAATGTATTCAACATTCCAATTGGATTTTGCATAAGTTTACTGTCTGTGTCCTCCGCTAATCCCAAACAGATTGAAACTGCCGTTAAAGACTCCAGATCTAAGGAGTACGTCGTGCCTATTGCCTTTTCCAATTGAAAACCAACGGGCGGCATGAGCATCTGTCCATAATCTTTTCTATCTTCGTTTCCGTTTGGTTTAAACAAAGGTGCTCACCTCCCTGGCATGATAAATATCATTGATAATTCTCCCGGCATCATAAAAGCGATAATCAAGCCAGCCACCGCCTACCCATGCGCCAGGAATATAGAATTCCTTTCGTCTGCTTAATTTTGCTCTGTTGATTCCTTTTAAGGACACTTCTCTTTTTATAATACAAGTATCCGCATCCTCTATGCGCCCTTCCTTAAAACATTCCTGAATCTGTGTCAAAAATACAAATGTCTTAGGATTCTGTATGCCTAATCTATCAAACACTGCCTTTAAATCCACTGATGAAAATCGTTTCAAATCCTTAGAAAGCCATTCCCATTCTGCTTGAGCAGCATCACTTTTCCCTTCTGAAAGAATCATATTATAACGTACACGCGCCATATATACTAAATAATCAAAATCGCATGCAAGCTGCATCATTTCAGCTATTTCATCATCTACTTGCGCTTTTAGCATCTTCGTTAGGAGCAAAAAATTTTCCACCTCTGATATCCTGATGTTATTTTTTAATATATATGCAAGCAGCGTTCCTTCTGTACTTTTAATAATCTGCCTTTGAAGATATTCTGCTTCTTCTTTCGTCAACTCAATCTGTAGATTATCTTTCCAATCCTCACGGTAAGTTGGAAGATTCCAAAAATGAAATCCGCCAATATCTCCTGTATCTTGATCATCCTTATCCGAATTGGCACTATCATCACCACGATTCCCAGCTAAAAGTTTTGTCTTTTTATCTTTTATCTGCGTTGCCAACCATAGATATTCCTTAATAGACAAATCCTTACTTCTAAAAATTTCATAAGTACGAATACCATTCCAATAAATATCTGACGGTTTTCTGGCAACCCACCCTTTTGGAAGTACCCTCTTACCAATAATTCCATCTGCACTTGAATCTTTCTCCAACAGTCTGATTCCGCAATCCTTTTCAGCAGCATCAATTGAACGAATAATCTTGTTTACATCTTTTCCATATCTACCGTCAACTGCCTCTTTCAACAAATACGGCACAATCAGTAAATATTTTGCCCTGGTTTGAATGGTTGATGTTCCGGGAAAGAAATAGTTTGCAAAGGCATCACGAACAATGCCGATGCCTAACTCATCGACAGTTCCCGGCTCCTGCAGAAGATTCATAACATCAAGCACCTTCTGTCTATCTTTCTTTGAAAAATCAATCCATCCCAGCTGCATCGTTTCATTCCTTTACAAGTTCATTCATAACACCATAACATATAACACAGGCACTTCTGAAATACTGCCTACTGTATTTTATTGAAACAAGGTATTCCCCAATACGCTCATCCATTAGCATACTACCGGCACAAAAACTCTGCCAATTCTTCCGGAGTCTCTACAATATAATCTGCTCCTGCTGCTTCTAATTCACCTTCTTCTGCAAAACCAAATCGAACACCAACACACTCAATCCCCGTCTGCTTTGCACCATTTACATCATCTTTGCGATCTCCAACCATAATTGCGCGCTCTTTTGTGAAATTTTTATCAAGCTGTGCCAATCGCACAAACACTTCCTCAATTACCTGCGCCTTATATTTTCTCGTCACATCAATAGAGCCAACCACTACATCAAAATACTCCGTCAGCCCAAAATATTCCAAAATTCTGTCTGTAAATAATTCCGGCTTACACGTTGCAAGTGCAATCTTCTTCCCCGCCTGTGATACCTTTGCAACGCATTCTTTCATTCCCGGAAGCATCACATTCTCATATATTCCTTTGGTATTATAACGTTCTCTATATTTTGCAACTGCACGAAGTGCCTGTTCTTGTGTCAATCCATGTACTTTCTGAAAACTATCTACAAGCGGTGGTCCTATATACTTTTTTAAAACCGCTTCGTCATCTTCTGTAATACCAGCCTCTTCAAGTGCATACTGTACACACTTCATAATTCCTTCTCCGGAATCTGTCAATGTACCATCCAAATCAAATAATATGTAATCCTTTTTCATCTCTTTCCTGAATCCTTTCAAATCATTACGATACAAATAAAACTTGTATTTTCTTATTTTATTCTTTCTATAATACAAAAGACATTCCTAGATATGTTCCAGGAATGTCCCGTTTTCATGTTACTGCTCTGTATACATCTTAATTCTGTTATTCTTATTCTTTACCTTCATTGATGATGTATAACCTTCAATCAATTCGTTATATTTATTTGATTCAACAATCTGTGCAATTGTTTCATCATTGCTATTATCATAACTTCTCTGCACAAAATAAGCAACATAATATTTACTGTTTTCTGTATCTTCAACAACTGTTACATTACCAGCTGTTCTTGATTCATCAAACATCCAATCAGCAAGTGGCTGTTCTACGCTGCTCTTTGCAACTTTTGTCTTTAACGATGCAGCATCTTCGTTATAAGTGTCTTTCTGATCTGTTGTCGCATTTTCCTTACATAATGCAATAAATGTACTCTCATCTGTTACACTTCCAGCCATCTTATCTGCTTTTTCTTTTGCTGCTGCCATCGCTTTTTCATCATTGCCATTTTCAGATGCAATTTCAAATACACGATAATCTACTGTATCATAAGAATCCTTGTGTTCCTTATAATATTCTGAAATCTCATCTGCTGTTACATTCAATTCTGTATCTAACTGTTCCTTGTATGCCTGTGCACGAAGATATGTATGAATACTATTCTTTAAATTAGCCTCTGTTGCATGACTGCCATACTGTTCCTTATAATATGCCGATACTTTCTGTCCTGCTTCTTCGGCACTCTTTGCAACTTGATCTGTAAATTCCTGATATGCTGCATCTGCATCATATGTAAAATTCTTCTCATCCGCTGCCTGATTCAGTGCCTTATATTCTTTAATCGTATCCACTGTCGCATTTGCAAAATAATCATACCATGTATTATCTGACTGTGTATATTTCTGCTTCTTATCTGAAACAGAAGAATCATATCCCATATAAGATTCAAAATAAGACTGGTATGTCATTGCACCATACAATGTCTGATTTAACATATCCTGTTTTGACATTGCATAATAGAAATCAAAATCAATCTGGCTGATTTTCTCATCGCCAACTGAAATATACTCTGTGTGCACCTTATTATAATTATTCCATACCGCAGCACCAATTCCTATTACAGCGCATACTGCAACCGCACATCCAATAATCTTTGCAATTTTTTTATTTCTCTTTTGTTTCTTCTCTTCTTCTTTTCTTCTCTGTACTTTTTTATCATATTTTGTAAGTACTTTTTCTTGTGTCTGCGCAGTTTCCTGCACTTTGTTTGCTTTCGCCATAATAACCTCCTTGATTTTCACCCAGTACTTTTCATTATATGGCGTTTTATATTTTTATGCAATCCTTTATCTGTGTATTTTCCGTGTACTTTTTCTATTTACCTACTTATCTCCTGATGTTCTACTTGATACCTTTTTATTACACGCACTATCTGCCATCTATCACATCGGCAGCTCCTGTTACCACTTCTTCTGCACCTTCTACCACACCTGTCACCACTTCTCCTGCACCTTTTGCTGCATCCGTTGCAATATCTTTTGCCGCTGTCGCTGCATCCGTCGCCATTTCTTTCATTTCAGTTGCCGCATCCGTTGCGATATCCTTTGCTCCTGTCGCTGCATCCGTCACAACATTTTCAATTACACCTGTTGACTCGGTCTGTTCATTGTGTGTCTCCGCATCCTTATCCGTCTTGCCCTTCTGCAAATTACTGCACCCAGATAAAACAACCATCCCTGACGCAACCATAATTCCTAATACAAGCAATTTATATTTTTTCATGATTCAATACCTCCATTTTGCAGAATTTCCTATATGTGATTATCTGCTGTGATATTGATAGTATGAACAAAAATAGAAAATATATGCACATTTAAAATATCGTCTTTAATATATCACATTCTATTATTGTATTATTTTTACATGTTTCTTACTTTCTTTATCAGTTTTTCAAATGATTCTGCAAATCGGTCATCATCTTTAACCGTACGTTTCTTTGGTCCTTTGATATGATTCTTATGATTCGCTCTACGAGCTTTCTTTCCAAGATGTCTCGCCATAAGCATTTCATCAATATTGTCATTCGTATACCATTTGCCAGATTGATGAATACAGTATGCTCCTTTTCCAAGTGCCATAGCTGCCACACCATAATCCTGTGTTACAACAATATCGCCTTTATGACATAAGTTAATCAAAGCAAAATCTACCGCATCTGCTCCAGCACCGATAATCTTTACTTCACTATAATCAGATTCCAATACATGATTCGTGTCACATAATAGTGTCACTGAAATCTCATATATACCTGCAATCTTTTCTACAATTCTTACCACTGGACACGCATCGGCATCTACGTATATTTGCATTAGTTACATTTTCCTTTCTCTATTATAAATAATTAATAGTTTAAATATCTGCTGATTTTACAATCTCTTTTCAAACTCATCTTCTATCAAAATACCTTTAATAATTTTCCACTGTTATGAAAATTTTCATACTAATTCCGATTTAACGAGCAGTGCCAAAAAGAAATAACAAATACTCGATGGGAGCTTGCTC
>AUXO015684938.1_pt1 | contig 24933 bp, 23 predicted proteins | sample 768731 | NCBI WGS metagenome assembly AUXO01 (sample SAMN02715735, study PRJNA202380) | gut metagenome | biome: sheep rumen | host: Ovis aries | place: New Zealand: Palmerston North | reverse complement strand
GAAAGTAATCTACCTATTAATTATCCATCTAGTATTGTACTTAGTACTAATAATTCATATATCTTTAATCCTTATGAATATATGATGGGATTAAAGAGTATTATTAAAGATAAAATTAATATATATGAGAATACTATGTGTACTAGTATAGATAAAAAAGATAAATATTATAAATGTAAAATAGATGATAAGTATGAAATTAAAGCTAAGTATGTCGTATGTACTACACATTATCCAATATTTATAGTACCATTTCTAATACCATTTAAAACAGAAGTACAAAACTTTTATATTGGTGCATATAAAGTTAATGATACAAAGAATATATCAATATTATCTTATAATAAACCGGTTATATCGATGAGATACTATGATAATTATTTTTTATATGGTAGAAGAAGTCATTCTTCTAGTAGTAATTTAGATATAAGAGAAGATCTTAATTGTATAAAAAAAGAAGTAAAAAAATACTGGGATAAAGATATTGAATATTTTTATCATACTAATGATATAATGACATATGATAGTCTTCCTTTTATTGGAGAAGTAACTCCTAGATTATATATAGCCACTGGTTTTAATAAATGGGGTAATACTAATGGCAGTCTATCTGGTAAAATAATTAGTGATATGATTAATAATAAAGAAAATAAATATATAGAAATATTTAATCCTAAGAGGGGCTTATCTATGGATAAGATTAAGAATATACCTATGTATAACATTAAAGTAGGAACTAGGTATATAATTAATAAAATAAATCCTAATATGAAATATTATGATGATAATATTAATATTAAATTTATTAAAGGTAAGAGATATGGCATATACACAGATGATAAGGGTATAAAACATATAGTAAGTAATATATGCCCTCATATGAAATGTAATTTAATATTTAATTATATAGATAAAACATGGGATTGTCCTTGTCATGGCTCTAGATTTACGATAGATGGTGATATAATTGAAGGACCTGCTGTATACAATATTAAAATAAAAGAAGAATAAAAGTATATTTTATGCATAATTTTTACTAGGGTGAGATTATGAAAAAAATATTACTTTTTATCTTCTTTTTTCTATTTATACCAGTAATTGTTAATGCTGAAGATATTGAAGATTTAGCTCCTAATGCTAGTAGTGCTATTATGATAGAAGCATCTACTGGAGAAATACTCTTTCAAAAAAACGCAGATGAAAAATTAGCACCAGCATCAATGACTAAAATGATGAGTCTTTTACTAATATTTGAAGAAATAGATAAAGGAAATATCAAATGGGATGAAATGATAACTACTTCAGAACATGCTTCAAGTATGGGGGGAAGTCAAATATTTTTAAAAGTAGGAGAAAAAATGAGTGCTCTCGATATGATAAAAGGAATAACCATAGCATCAGGAAATGATGCTACCGTTGCAATGTCCGAAAGAGTAGCGGGTTCAGAAGAATCATTTGTCAAAAGAATGAATGAAAGAGCAAAAGAACTAGGACTAAAAAATACTAATTTTGTAAATGCAACTGGTTTAGATGCTGACAATCATTATTCAAGTGCTTATGATATGTCATTAATTGCCAAAGAATTAGTAAAACATGAAAAAGTATTAGAATTTAGTAGTACCTATGAAGACTATTTAAGGAAAGGAACCTCCAATCCCTTCTGGTTAGTTAATACAAATAGATTAGTAAAATTTTATCCTGAAATAGATGGATTAAAAACAGGATTCACTAATTCTGCCAAATACTGTTTAACTGCAACTGCTAAAAAAGATGGAATGAGGCTTATAACAGTAGTCATGAACGAACCTGATACAGGTAAAAGAAGTAGTGATACCAAAAAAATGCTCGATTACGGATTTAATATATATGCAGTTAAAAACATCATCGATGAAAATACCACAATTGAAACAAAGAAAGTCGAACTAGGAAAATTATTAACTACTGAAATAGTACCAAAAGAAACAATAACAATACTAAGTAAAAAAACAGATAAAGAAAGAAATATTACATATAAAACAAATATAAAAAGATTAGTGGCTCCAATAAATAAAGGAGAAATAATCGGTACAATTGATATCCTAGAAGACAACAAAAAACTTACAACTGTAGATGCTACCGTTAAAAAGGATATAAAGAAGGCAAGTATTTTAACTATATTTTTAAGAAACATAAAAGCAATATTAAGTACTTCGTTAAAAACATAAAAAAATTATTAAAACCTTCTAATTTTATAAAAAAATATTGTATATATATTATAGAGAAGCAATAAAGCTTCTTTTTTAATAAAAATGTCGACAAAAAAAAATAACTAGTTTTGTCGAATTTAAAAAAAATCTAAAAAAATATGATAAATTGTTAAGGAGGTGAATAAATTGTTAAAAACAAATATTGAATTTAGTAGAGGTATACTCTTTATTAGATTAAAGGGTGACTTAAATAAAAATACGCTTAAAGATATAAAAATTAATGACTTTAAATTCATTGTCTTAAATATTGACAATATGTATTCAATAGATAGTTATAGTATCAAATATCTAAATAATATTTACAAAAAGAAAAAAGAAAAAGATGGGAAAATGATTATATGTGATAAATATAATATATCTAGGAAATTATTAAAAGATATACCAAAAATAGAAAAGGAATATGATGCATACAAATTATTTGAAAGGATGATCTAATATTGAATAAATACGATGAAATAATTTCATCTTGTGAAGGACTAATATATAAGATAATAAATAACTATTTTAAAGGATACTCTAAAGAAGATCTATACCAAGTAGGTGTAATAGGTGTAATTAAGGCATATGATAAATATAAAGAAAATAAAATGACAAAATTTTCTACTTATGCATATAAATGGATATATGGAGAAATATATGCATACATAAATAGTAGTAAATTACTAAAAAATAATAATGAAAATATAAGGATATATAAAAAAATAAATGATGCAAAAAATAATTTATGTCAAACATTAATGAGGGAACCAAATATAATAGAAATATCAAATTATATAGATGAATTGCCTGAAACAGTATATACAATATTAAATTCCATGCAAAATATCGATAGTTTAGACAGAGTTATATATGAAGGAGATAAAGATATAAATATGGCGGATATAATTTCTGATAATAAAAACTACTATAACACTGATTATTTATATCTTGAAGAGGAAATATCAAAATTACCTAAAGAAGAGCAAAAAATAATATATTATCGATATTATAAAGATATGACTCAAAATGAAGTATCAAAAATATTAGGCATTCATCAAGTAGAAGTATCCCGTACTGAGAGTAAGATATTAAAGAAAATTAGAAATAATTACCAAAATGTGGCATAAATAACCATAAAATCTACAAAATGTAACCAAATGGTTTACATAAAAAATAATCATTTTGTGAGACAATGAATTTAAGGTGATGTACTATGAACAAGAAAAAACCAAAACATTATGATGTATATGAATTAATAGCTAAAAATATAAAATATTATCGAAAAGAAAGAAAAATGACTCAGGCAGAACTTGCAGAGAAAACAGAATATTCTCATGAGTTTATAAGAAGAATTGAAGCTCCTAATAGTAAAAAGAATTTTTCTTTAGAAGCAGTTAGCAATATAGCGAATGCATTAGATATCGACATTGAATTACTCTTTAGCAAAAAATTAATAGATAAAGATGAAGAATAGCAAAATAATGCTATTTTTTCTTTATTTATATGGACTTTAACCAAATAGTTTAGTATAATTAAAGTGGTGATTAAATTGGAATATCAAAGTTTAGAAGAACTATACAAAGATTTAAAAGGAGCCTTTAATGTTAAGTTAAGGTTAATACAAAAAGATTATAATCATATCAAAAAAGAAGATATATGGAACTATTTAAGAATAAGCAAATGGTCAAAAGACAAAGGATTAACAATATCGGAAATGGTAAATGATATAATTGAAGTTGATATCAAAAAAGTTGATATCTATCAAAGAGAAAAAATAAGTAAGGACGTGATTTTATGAAATTAGCATTAATAATATTAGGAGTAATATGGATAACAAGTTTAATATCAATTTTTATATTAAAAAATAAGAAAATAAAAGTTTTATTAGGAACACTTTTACTACTAATTACTATATTTATAAGTGGATATTTATGTATACCTATATTTAAAAATATCAATTATGGATTAGATCTTCAAGGAGGATTCGAAGTATTATATGAGATAGAACCATTGAATAATGAAGAACTAACCAAAGACATGGTTTATAACACATATAAAGCCATTTTAAAGAGGGTAGACATACTTGGCGTTAATGAACCAGAAATATCTATAGAAGATGAAAATAGAATAAGAATAGCTCTAGCTGGAATAAAAAACGAAGATGAAGCAAGAGATGTAATATCATCCACTGCAACATTATCATTTAGAGATGCTAACGATAATCTATTAATGACAGCAGATGTCCTTGGAGGAACTGTTAAAGTTAGTCAAGACGAATATGGTAGACCTGCAGTTAGTCTTCCTATTAAAGATAAAGAAAAATTTTATGAAGTAACAAGCAAAGTAAAAGATATGACAAATAATGTTATTGTAATTTGGTTAGATTACGATGAAACAAAAGATTCATTTTATAAAGAAAAAGAAAATTGTGGTTCATTATCCAATTCAAGATGTCTAAGTGCCGCTAGAGTAGACAGTGCTTTTTCATCAGATGTCATAATACAAGGAAATTTTACAACAGAAGAAGTTAAATCACTTGTTGAATTAATAAATTCCGGCTCATTACCTGCTAAATTAAACGAAATATCTTCTCGTACAGTAGAAGCAACATATGGAGAAGCATCACTAACTAAAACATTAATTGCCGGAGTAATAGGATTAGCACTAGTATTCCTAATACTAATAGTTTTATATCATTTTAGTGGTTTAATAGCTTCATGTGCTTTATCATTATATACAATGCTAACATTTTTAATCTTCTACTTAATAGAAGGAACGTTAACATTACCAGGAATAGCAGCTATGCTATTAGGAATCGGTATGGCTGTTGATGCCTCAGTAATTTCCTTTGAAAGAATTAAAGACGAGTTAAAAATAGGAAAACCAGTCCCACAAGCAGTAGTTCTTGGAAATAAAGAAAGTCTATCAAGTATTATTGATGCCAATGTAACAACAATAATTGTAGCTATAATACTATTTATATTTGGACAATCAAGTGTTAAAGGTTTTGCAACATTATTAATAATTAGTATTATCTTAACAATAATCATATTAGTATTTTTATCAAAATACATAGTAAGTTTATTTGCTAAAACCGAGGTATTTAATAATCATCCAAATTTATTTATAGGATTATCCAAAAAGAAAATAATTCCAGCTAAAGAAATAAGAATACCTTATCAGAAATTGAATTTCGTAAAAACAAGAAAAATACTTTTACCAATAGTACTAATTATAATAATTGGAGGGATATTAAATATAACAATATCAAAGCCTAATTTTGCTGTAGATTTTACCGGAGGTACAAGTATTACAGTTAATACTACAAAAGAAATAAAATTAGATAATTATACAATTGAAAAAGAAAATATAAATAAAAATTCAAGAACAATAGTAATAAGTGAAAAACTAAATAAAGACGAAATAAAAACACTTAACAATTATCTAAAAGAAGAATATAATGTAGAATCAGATATCTTTGTCGTATCAGATATGGTAAAAAAAGAATTAATAAAAAATGCTGTAGTAGCCCTATTAATAGCTATAATCGGAATAATAATTTACGTAAGCTTACGATTTAAATTCAACTATGCAATTTCAGGAATAATAGCATTAATTCATGATGCACTAATAACAATAATCTTCTTTAGTCTATTCAAAATTGAAATAAATAGTATTTTTATTGCTGCCATACTAACAATTATAGGTTACTCAATAAATGATACTATTGTAACCTTTGATATGATAAGAAAGAATTATAAAAATAATCACAAAGCCGAAAAGTTAGAAGATATAGTAAATAATTCAATAAGATTAACACTATTTAGATCAATTATAACAACAGTTACAACAATAATGCCAGTTATATGTATAATAATATTTGGTGCAACCGAAATAATAAATTTCAATATTGCCCTATTAGTAGGATTTACTGCAGGCTTATTCTCATCAATATTTATATCAAATAATATATGGTTCATGCTTGAAACAAGAAGATTAAAAAGACCACAAAAAAAAGAAAAGAAAGAAGAAGTTGAAGAACTAAGAATAAAAGGAATAAACTGCTAGTATTAAAAAAGGAGGTATACAAGGTGAGTGTAAATACTATAAAAATAACTATTGATGATTTAATTAATAAATTTAAAACTTATAATAGTAATGAAAAAGATATTGAGTTAATAAAAAGAGCATATGAATATGCCGAAAAAAAACATTTTGGTCAAAAACGTATATCAGGAGATGACTATATTCTTCATCCACTTAATGTTGCCTTAATATTAACTGAAGTATCAGCAGATGCCCCTTGTATGGCTGCTGCTTTACTACATGATACAATTGAAGACTCAGATGCTACTAAAGAAGAAATAGAAAAATTATTCGGTAGTGAAGTAGCATTACTCGTAGATGGTGTAACCAAAATAAATAAAATAAACTTTACATCAGATTCAGAAGCCTCTGCTGCATATCAAAGAAAAATACTAGTAGGATTATCAGAAGATGTTAGAGTAATAATAATAAAACTAGCAGATCGCCTTCACAATATGCGTACTATTAATGTTTTATCCGAAGAAAAACAAAAAAGAAAAGCTAAAGAAACACTAGAAATATTAACTCCTGTAGCACATAGACTAGGTATATATAAAATAAAAAGCGAACTAGAAGATTTATCTCTTAGATACTTAAAACCAGATGCATATTTTGATATTGTTGAAAAATTAAATCAAAAGAAAAGTGAAAGAGATGCTATCGTAAAGAAAATGATGGATGAAGTATCAGAGTTACTAAATAAACATGGAATTACTCATGAAATAAAAGGAAGAAGTAAAAGTATTTACAGCATTTATAATAAATTATCCAAAGGAAAATCATTTAATGATATTTATGATATATTAGCTCTTAGAGTATTTGTTGATACTGAACAAGAATGCTATTTAGCTTTAGGATTAATTCATTCTAAATATAAGCCTGTACCAAAAAGATTTAAAGACTACATTGCCATGCCAAAAACAAATTTATATCAATCACTTCATACAACAGTATTTGGCTTAGATGGAGAACTATTTGAAATACAAATAAGAACATATGAAATGGATAAAATAGCTGAATACGGTATAGCTTCTCACTGGTCATATAAAGAAAATAAGGATGCTAATCCTAAAGATGCTATGGAACAAAAACTACAGATATTTAGAAGTATTATAGAATTAAATGAAGATACACCAAATACTGAAGAATTTATTTCCTCAGTGAAAAAAGATGTATTATCTGAAGATGTTATTTATGTATATACTCCTAAAGGAGATGTAATAGAGCTTCCTAAAGGTTCTACTCCAGTTGATTTTGCATACAAAGTACATAGTGAAGTAGGAGACCGTATGATTGGAGCAATAGTAAATGATATTATTGTACCACTAGATTATGAATTAAATACTGGTGACATAATAAAGATAAATACCAATAAAGCTTCTAAGCCAAGTAAAGATTGGCTAAACTTTGTAGTAACAACAGGGGCTAAAAATAAGATACGAGCTTATTATAGCAGATTAGAAAAAGATGAAAATATCTTAAAAGGTAGTGAATTGTTAGAAAAAGAATTAAGAAAAGAAAACCTTTCTATTAATGAATTTCTATCTAATAAAAATATTGATATTATTATAAATGAATTAAAATTAGAAACAATTGATGATTTATATATTAATATTGCTCTTGGTAAATATACTCCTCAAAGTATAATAAAAATTACCAACAAAAAAGAAGAAGTTAAAGAAGATTTAGTTACTAAAATAAATAATTCTAAATTTAATATAGAAAAAAACGATAATAACGATGTTTTAGTTGAAGGAATTTCCGATATAAAAACAAGTTTAAGTGGCTGCTGCAAACCATTACCAGGAGACTCTATTATTGGTTATATTACTCGTGGCAGTGGAGTAACAATTCATCGATCTACATGTAAAAATATCTTAGATACCGACGAAAGACTAATAAATGTAAAATGGAATGAAACAAATAAAAAATACCCATCAGATATCATAGTACATACAAATACTTATGATAATCTACTAGATATTATAACAAAAGCAACATCAATAAATATTATCATAGACAGTATAACCACTATTAATAAAAGTGATCATAAAGTTTATCGAATGACAGTATTAGTAGAAAATAAAGAAAAACTAGATAAATTTATTAATGATTTATTAAATCTAAGCTTTATTAAAAAAGTAGAAAGAGAGATAAACTAAATTATTATATTATAGTTTTAAAAGGAGTAATAATAAATGAATATATTTAATAATAAAAAACAAAAGATATCTAATAATTCAAATCAATTAAAATTTACCTTACTAGAAAACGATCAAATATTTGGAGATAATAAATTAGAAATATTTAAAATAATGGGTACTAAAGCTGCAGTTACTGATTATGCCATATTAACTGGAGCCTATGTAAGTAATAGTTATACATTAGATGATGATAACTCTTTAAAAAGCCGAACTGGATGGTACTGGACAAAGACTCCTTATGAAAGTGGAGATTATGCCGCGCGCGCCGTTAACTATGATGGAAATAGGAGCTTTAACTCTGTTAACAACTGTACCAGTGGGGTTCGTCCAGCTTTACCGTACTCTTCCATCTCGGAAATCTCCCCGAGCGGAGCAAGGGGCACCAATAAAAAAGGGGGTAGAAGTATTTGAGTATGGATGCTATCCTCAAGATGCCGTTGATGTTAGTATGCAAAGATTTCTAACAAATAATGAGCATTCTTTAGTAAAAATGAATTTCCCTGATTCAGCTGACTCAAAGGAGTATGATGCTTATGGGGAAGATATCTCTTTAAGAAAAAACGAAGTATATAAATATAATGGAAAATTATATGCTAAAGTAATAGCAAATAGTTATGAAGATGAATTTACTTTGTCAAATGGAGTTAAATATAAAAAAGGAGACGTTGTCTGGGTAGAAGTATCACCAATTAGATGGTTAAATGATAAAAAAGATAAAGTATTGCTATCAGAAAGATGCTTATTTGGAGGTATACCCTTTAATCATACAGAGAAATACAATGGTAACTTTGAAAATACAGATCTAGGTAAATATTTAGATAATCATTTTTCGAAAGAAATTATGGCTGGGTATCGTTTAAGTAATAATTTTTCAACTGATCTTCAAACAAATACTAGTGGAAACAATTTCATTATAGATGATAACTTAGAAAAAGATATAAGGAAATTATTAAATGATATTAATATATTACTTGAAAAAATACCAGAAGAATACAGGATAGATATCAATAATATAATTAAGCCTCTAATAGATAACTATATTATTAATAGAAGCAAATTGAAACCAAGCTTTGCTATGAAAAAAAACGTGTTAGAACTACCAGGTACCGATTTAAATTCAATCAAAAATCATTTAATTGTTATTATTTCTTTAGTAATCGATATTTTAAATTTATTAAATGAGAATTCAGATATTATAGAGGATACTGATTTAAAAAATATTAAAGATGAAATAAAAACAGAACTTAATAAAAGTTTTGAGGATATCGATAATAAAAAGATTGATGATTTAGAAAAGTATAATAAGGAGTTACGCGAAATAATGAATAAAGTAGCCAAAATTAAGATAAATGTTATTTTATTTATTAAAGAAATGAAAAGATATTACGATATAGTAAATATAAAAAAATAAATGATCTCATATTGGAAGAAGTGATTTAATGAAAGTTTTAGTACAAAGAGTATTAAATGCTAAAGTAGAAGTAAATAAAGAAGTAGTAGGAGAAATAAAAGGGGGTCTTCTACTATTTGTAGGTTTTACGCATACAGATACATCTAAAGAAATAGATTATATGATAAATAGAGTATTAAATTTAAGAATATTTGATGACGAAAATGGAGTAATGAATAAAAGTATACTAGACACTAATGGTAGTATTTTATCTATTAGTCAGTTTACTTTATATGCTGACTCTTCTAAAGGTAATAGACCATCATATATAAAAGCTATGCCAGGGGATAAATCCATAAAGTTATATGATGAATTTAATACTAAATTAAAAGAAAAGAATATTCATATCGAAACAGGTATCTTTGGAGCAGATATGAAAGTATCTTTATTAAATGATGGACCTATTACAATAATGTTAGAAAAATAATGAACATAGAAGTAAAAGAACTAAGTAGACAATAATTATTTTGAATTTGATTATAAATTATAAGTATTGACAATTAAATTCATTTATTATAGAATAATCAGCATACGGAGGGATATAATGGATTATTATGTAAGGGAAGCAAGAAAGAATTATGAACTATTTATGCAAGAAAAGAATAATAATTATTTAAAAGAACTAGCAAAAATATTTAGTATTGAGCTTGATGAAACTAGACTATCTGATTATTCAATTATCAATTATTGTTTTAAAGCAAGTGGCAGTTCTCTTCCAACTATTTCAATATATGACAATAAGGAAAAAACTACTTTTACTTCAGAGCTTACTAGTGTAGCTGATTTAATTAATATTTTTGGTGGCGGATATTATACTAGCGTTAATAGCAGTTCAAAACTTGGCACGATAACTAAAAATTTTTATATTGGGGAAACGCAACCTATAGCAGAAAAACTAGAAATTAATTATGGAGATTATTCTCTTGTCTTTGAAAGAGAAAAATTGGATGAAATATATACAAATACACCATATGATAATAAATTTTGTGTTACTTATTATGGTAAGGATAAGAATGATGACAAATTATTTGATAAATGTTATTTAAGTAGAGTAACAGCGGACTATTGCAGTTATTATGAACGGAAAAACGGACAAGAAATTTTAGCTAGAAAAAATAATTATGATTGTCCCAATCATTATATACATTATTATAATGGTAATGTAATATATGTAATTCAATCACAATATAATAGAAGTATTTCTAAATGTGAGTGCTCGGGAGTATTTATTGAAGATACTTGTGATCTTTGCAAGAATAGAAGCCATTTTGAGAGTGTATTTCCTTCTGGTTGGTATACTGAAAAATTAAACTATTTATATAATCCTGAAATAAAATCATGTTTAATATTTCAACCTTGGACTGGAAATGAAGAAGATAAGAGATATTTTGAAATTTATAAGATAAATGATAAATTAATTATTAAATGTATTACAAAGTCATGGGATGCTATTGAATATTGGAAAGATAATACCAAAGAGCACGAATTACCTATTATTAGTAAAGGAAGAATTACTGCTGAAGAAATAAGATATTTAGTTAATTATTTACAACCAATGTATAACGATATTATAACAGATGGTTTATTCTATAATGAATTATTAAAATATGCTGATATGTTAGATAATAGAGAAACATTAATATTAGAAGAAACTGATCCATTATCTCCTAAAAGATTAATTAATACTTCATTTGAAGAAATACTTGAAGAAATAGGTAATAATAAGGACAAATATTTTGATTTAGCTCAAAAAGAATTTGAAGAAATGGCATATGGTGAAGTTAAAAAGCCTATTATTAAAGCATTAAAACCTAGTAATAATTAAGCAATATGTAGTTATATTGCTTTTTATATATACTACTATATACTTTGAATATTATCCTAGTACTAGTATAAACTAATAAAGGTATTCCAAAGTAAGAATTACTTTGGATAAAAATTAAAAAAATATGGTATTCTAATTGACACAAATACTTATAAATTATATAATAAATATGTACGAAAAAGAATTCTATGACTATGTGACAAATAGTAATAAATTAGAACGGCTAAGTACCGATAAATACTTATTTAAGAGCACGTTAAGTGAAATAAGGTGGCACCGCGGGAGATAATCTCGTCCTTATGTATTTCTTTAATGTGCTTTTATTTATAGAAAGAAGGAATGAAATATGAAAAGAACATTATTAAAAAACTTAAAAGAAAATGAAGAAGCTAAAATATCAGGATTTATCGAAAGAATAAGAGATACAAAGTATATGTTATTTGTAATTGTAAAAGATCGAACAGGGTTTATTCAAGTATCCCTTGACAAAAATACGAATAAAAATTTAATTGATAAATTAGAAAATGTAATAGCGGGTTCTGTTATAGAATTTACTGGTAAAATGGTGCTAAGTGAATATGTTAAACAAGGTGGAAGAGAATTCTTACCTACAGATTTAAAAATATTATCTAATGCTGAAGCTTCTCCGTTAGAAGAAACCGCGAATATTGATACAAGATTGGATTATAGATGGATCGATTTACGTACTGATAAAAATCAACTTATGTTAAATGTTCAATCTACATTTGTACAAGGTATGAGAGATTTCTTATATAAAAATGATTTTACGGAAATACATACTCCTAAATTAATAAGTACAGCATCTGAATCTGGGTCATCTGTATTTGAAGTAAAATACTTTGATAGGAAAGCATATCTAGCGCAAAGCCCTCAATTTTATAAGCAAATGGCTATAGCTTCTGGATTAGAGAGAATATTTGAAGTTGCTCCAGCTTTTAGAGCGGAAAATTCTAATACTAATAGACATACGACAGAGTTTACTTCTTTTGACTTAGAGTTTGCTTATATTGATTCTTATGAGGATGTTATGGATATGGAAGAAGATTTACTAATAGCAGGACTTACTTTAGTAAAAGAAAAATATGGTGATTTAATTAAAGAAGTATTTGATAAAGAAGTAATTATTCCTACTAAACCATTTCCTCGAATTAAATTACAAGATTTATATAAAGAATTAGAAAAGAATTATGGATATAAAATACCAGAATTTGATGTAGGAGATATGAATGCTGAAGCCGAAGGTTTAGCATATAAATATGCCATGGAAAAATATGGCCATGAATTTATTTTCATAACTGATTTTGCTAAAACTAAAAGAGCCTTTTATCATATGAGAAAAGACGACATACCACAAGGATATGATTTAATATGGAGAGGAACAGAAATAACTACTGGTGCACAAAGAGAGCACAGATATGATATATTAAAAGAACAATGTGACGAAAAAGGATTAAGTAAAGATGTAGAATTTTACTTACAATTCTTTAAGTATGGATGCCCTCCTCACGGTGGATTTGCTATAGGTGTAGATAGATTAACAATGCTACTTCTTGGAATTCCATCATTAAAAGAAGAAATGTTTATATTCCGTGGCCCAAATAGGTTAGAGCCATAGTAAAGATAGAAAGGATGATAATAATGTATTTAAATGAATTATATAAAGAACCTAAGAAGTATTTGAATAAGGAAATTACTTTAAAAGGATGGATAAAAAGTCAAAGAAAACAAAAGGATTTTGGTTTTATTGATTTTTCTGATGGTACTTGTTTTAAACATATTCAAGTAGTATATGATAATAGTATTAGTAACTACAATGAAATAGATAGTTTTAAATTTGGATCTGCTATCGAAGTAGTTGGTACTTTAATAGAATCACAAGGTCAAGGACAAGATTATGAAGTAAAAGCATCTAGTTTGAAATTACTTGGTGATGTAGATGAAGATTATCCTTTACAACCTAAAGGTAGACCTACGAGAGAATTCTTAAGAGATATTGCATATTTAAGACCTAGAACCAATTTATTTCAAGCTGTTTTTAGAATAAGAAGTGTAGCTGCTCATGCTATTCATACATATTTTCAAGATAATGGCTATGTATATGCTCATACACCGCTTTTAACTACTGCTGACTGTGAAGGATCAGATCAAATGTTTAAAGTAACTACACTTGATATGGATAATTTACCAATGGATGAAGGTAAATGTGACTATAAAGAAGATTTGTTTGGTAAAAAGACATATATTACTGGTAGTGGTCAATTACATGGTGAAACATTTGCAATGGCTTTTAATAAGATTTATACTTTTGGTCCAACATTTAGAACCGAAAAATCTAATACCAAGACACATGCAAATGAATTTTGGATGATTGAACCAGAAATTGCTTTTTGTGATATTAATGATTTAATGGATATTGAAGAAGATATGCTTAAGTTTGTTGTTAAGTATGTACTTGATAAATGCCCAGATGAAATTAACTTCTTAAATAACTTTGTCGATAATACTCTAAAAGAAAAACTAGAAAAATTAGTTAAATCAGAGTTTAATAGAGTAACTCATAAAGAAGCTATTGATATATTATTAAAAGCTGATGTTAAATGGGAGTTTACGCCATCTTATGAAGAAGATATTGCTAAAGAACACGAAAAGTATCTTACAGAGTATTTCAATGGACCTGTATTTGTCTATAACTGGCCTAAAGATATTAAGGCTTGGTATATGAAATTAAATGATGATGGTAAGACAGTAGCAGCTGTTGACTTAGAGGTTCCTGGAGCAGGAGAATTAATGGGTGGTAGTGAGAGAGAAACAAATATTGAACTACTTAGAAATAGATGCAAAGATTTAGGAGTAGATACTGAGCCTATTGAATGGTTCTTAAATTTAAGAAGATTTGGTGGCTGTTATCACTCTGGATTTGGAATGGGCTTTGAAAGATTACTTATATACCTAACAGGAGTAGATAATATTAGAGATGTAATACCATTCCCAAGAACACCAGGTTCGTGTGAATACTAATTACTGGGAGGATTTTGGTTATGAATTTAAAAGACAGTATTCAAAAATTGATTAACAATGTTAATGATGAAAATAAGGAATTAGCAGTCATATTTACTACATATACAAATCAATATGATATAAAAGAGTTCATTCCCATTAAAGTATTATCTGGTAAATATGATGACCAAAAAAAGGCTTTCATTGCAGAAAATGGAGTGCTATATTATCATTTGATTGATGTAATGGAAGGTGAAGGATTTATGTATCGCGCTAGTTTAGATGTATATAGAAAATCTTTTCCTAATATGCCTGAATTATTAATAAAGAAATTATTTTTACTAAATTTAAAAAAGTATCGTTTTAATCTTGCTTTAAGTAATGATGGAATACCATTGATAATGACAGCTTTAAAAAATTCAAATAGTGTTGGGGTCGCAGTTTTAGATATTGAAATGCTTGCTTTTTATGAAACATTTTATCCTGAATTTTATAATCATATAATTATGACGGCCAAAGGAAACGAAATTGATTTTGAAAGTGTTAACTCCCCAAGTAAAAATGAAAATGAATTTGTTATGAAGCCAATAAATATTCAAGAACTATATAATGAGGTAACCTCAGTTGTTATTGACCAAAATGAACCGATAGAAAAGATTCTTACAGCTATATGGAAACAATATAATGATTTTGATTCAAATAAAGCTAGAAATATTCTTATTTATGGCAAACCTGGAGTTGGAAAGACTGAGATATTTAGAATAATAACTAAAAATTTGGGTATTCCATGTGCTATCGTTAATGCTACCCAATATACTGCTGTTGGCTATGTTGGTGATAGCGTTAGCGATATGCTTGTAGCAGTTCTAAATAATGCTAATGGTGATATTGAAAAGGCTCAAAGGGGTATTCTGATAATTGATGAAATTGATAAATTAGCTGAAGTGGATATAAGGGCTGGACAAGTAAATAAGAAAGACGTGCAAGAAGCACTCCTTAAATTAATTGAAGATGGTACTTTTTATATAAAACCAAACAATCAGTCTGCAGATATTAAGATTAAGTTTAGAACAAATAATTTATTGGTAATCGGTATGGGAAGCTTTTCAGGAATAGATTTAACTACTAAAAATTCAGTTGGTTTTAATTCTGAACAAAAGAATAAAACTTATAAAGAAATTGGTAGAAAGGAAATGATTGCTAATGGAATCATTCCTGAATTAATTAGAAGATTTCCTATAATTGTGCAGATGAACGAGCTTAATAAAGAAAGTTTTATTAAAATATTAAAAAATCCAAAGTCAAGTATACTTGCAAAAAATATAAATTTTTTTGATAAGAAGGGCATTAAATTATTATTACAAAAAGGAACTATTGACAGAATAGCTGAGGAAGCTTTAAAATTTAGTGAATTAGGAGCTAGTTCTCTTGATGAAATAGTAGAAACTGCACTATCAAGAGCTTCTTTTGAAATAGCAATGCATCCAAATGAATATGAAGAATTAGTAATAACTCCCGAAACTATTAAAGATAATAAAGTATATAGGTTAGTAAGAAGGAAAAGCGATGAATAAAACATATTATAAAGGAAATATTTCATTGTTATCTGAGAATAGATTAATAAAAGTTTATAATATAGGTAAATATGATAAAAGAAATTTAGATTTTTTTAAATCTTGTAATGATGCTTTTTCAAATAATGAAACAAAAGCCATGGAAAAAACATTAAATAGTTTATTAGAAAAGGAAAGAAAAAATATAACTGGATTATACCCAAAACTTTATGAAAAAAAGAAAAAAAATTTAAGTTTTACTCCTCATTACAACTCTGAAATAATTTTTGAAAAAATACTTGATGAAGATGGTAAATGCTATGGGAAAGAACTATATACTGGTCTTATTTTTCCAATTTTTGATTTAAGTAATAAAAAAGTGGTTACTATTAATGAAGAAATATATTATTCTTCAAAAAAAGATAACACATTCCTTCCTGAATATGATATAGAGTATGTTTTAACTTTGAATATTAATTTTGATAAAATGGATAAATGTGATGCAATTATAAGTGATTATGAAGTAGCGGATATTAATGAAGTAAATGACTATTTAGGAGTAAAAAAGCACAAAAGAAAATTAAAAAAAGAAATAAGTAGAATATCACAGCTTGCTTATAAAAATGTATATAATAGTGAAATTGTACCCATGCATAAAGAAGAAATAAAAAGAGAAAAACAAGATGAAATGACTATTATAATGGAAAATATTGAGTTTCTTTTAGAAAAACTTGGTACTATTGATAGTAATTTAAAGGATAAATATGAAAAAAAATATGAATTATTACTAAATAGTGAAGAAGAGTTACTTACAAATAATCCTCTAACTAAAATATCACTAACTAGACTAGAAGGTGAAATAGAATATGCTATATCTTATAGTAGATCATCATCTTCAGATATTGTCTTATATTTAGAAAACTTAAAGAAAGAATATTTAAATAATTTTATATCTAATAATGGAAACAAAACAAATATAACACTACAAGAAATAGATAAATTAAATGAATTGTTTCTTAAAATGAAATCTTCCTATAATTTAAAAGTCCAAAGAGATGTAATAAGAAATATATCATTTATCTATCTAATGGAAGTATATGAAAATATAGATATTATATCTAAAGAAGAATTAGAAGAAAGTTACTTTATTGATAATAAGAAGTCAATAATAATAGCAATTGAATCATTAATTAGAATGGGTTTAATAGAAGATAATATTATAATTGATTATAATAGTGACTTTAGTGCAGAAGAAATGTTAAATATAATATCAATTATTAAATTTAAGCAAAATACTGAAAATAAAGGAACTACAAGAATTTTAGAAAAAACTAAAAATGTAAACTTATGTCAAAGTACTTGTATATAAATAAGTAGTATGATATAATTGAGATACCTAGAGGATACGACATCTTTTGTATAAAACCGACTAAAGATATTAAACGGGGAGCTAATATAATTTATGTGTTGAATGCCTATTATTAATAGGACTCCTAATTAAATTGTTGTGCTGACCCACCTGTGACATTCGCCGCGGGTTTTATCTTACAGAGTCGGTCCATCTGGGTTCTTTTTTTATTTATTTGTAGACAAATAAAGTAAAATTTAGTACAATTATAATGGAGTGTGATTTAATTGAAAGAAATAAAGACTACCACTATCTATACAGAAGATAGAATAAAAAAGTTTTTAAAATTTTATTATTTTGAAAAGATAAAGACTATTAGAATTGTATTAAATATATTAATATTAATTGTAATTATTAATTTCTTTACGAAAGATGAAAGAAGTACTATAGATATTATATCTTTTATCTTTGCTTTAATAGGATTATTAGAACTAAATTCATCTTTTTTACCTAGATTTAATTTTTATAAATTGAAAAGAAAAAAAGATAGTTTAATTAATACTAAACTAAGTTATGTATTAAAGAAAAATAACTTTAAACTATCTACTGATAAAGATGAATATATAGATTATAATACATTAAAAAAAGTAATTGAAACAAGTACAGATTACTATCTATATATAAATTCTTCTAGAAGCTTAATATTAGGTAAAGATAATTTATCAGAAGATGATATTAGTACTATTACTAATACATTTAAAGAGAAAGTATCCACTTATATTTATAAGAAAAATGTTTGATCGAACAATTAGTTTAATCGGTAAAGATAATTATCTTAAAATTAAAAATGCTAATATCTTAATAATAGGTTTAGGGGGAGTAGGTGGATATGCTCTTGAAGCTTTGATAAGAAGCGGTATTGAAAAGATTACGATAGTTGATTATGATAAGATAGATATTACTAATTTAAATAGACAAATAATTAGTACTAGTAATAATATTGGTAATTTAAAAACAGAAGAATGGAAGAAGAGAATATTATCTATTAATAATAATGTTAATGTTAAAATTATTAATGAGAAAATAGGAGAGAATAATATTAATATATTATTTGAAGAACAATATGACTTTATAATAGATGCATGTGATACGATGATAGTAAAGAAATTATTAATAAAATATTCTTATGAAAAGAATATTAATTTAATTACTGTTTGTGGTATGGGAAGAAAACTAAATCCTAAAATGGTTGAAGTTCTTCCTTTATCTAAGACTAGTTATGATCCTATAGCTAAAGTACTAAGAAAATATGTTAAAGATGAAAGAATAAATAGTAAAGTAATGTGTATATGTTCGAAAGAAATACCTATTAACACTGATAAAAATATTATTGCATCGATGAGTATGGTTCCTAGTACTGCTGGTATACTAGCAACCCATTATGTAATTAAAAATATAATTAATAAATAAGGCAAGTATAATTTTATACTTGTCTTATAATTTTTCTAATCTCTCCATAATATCTTTAAATACCTTTTCATTCTTATTATCTTTGGGATGATAATACTTAGCATTAATTAAATTATCTGGTAAATATTGTTGTTTTACATAATCATTTTTATAATTATGCGGATATTTATAATCAGGAGATGGATTTCTTAAATGACTTGGAACATCTCCTATATTACCACTTCTTACATCATTTAATGCTAAATCAATGGCTGCTTCAGCGCTATTACTTTTAGGAGATAGTGCCATCTCAATTACTATTTCTGATAGAGGTATTCTAGCTTCTGGTAGTCCAAGTCTTAGAGCACTATTAATCGCAGCATCTACTCTAGGACCAATACTAGGATTAGCAAGTCCAATATCTTCATAAGCAATAACAGATAGTCTTCTTACAATAATATCAATATCTTCAGCATCAATAAGTCGAGCTAAATAGTGAAGTGAAGCATTAACATCACTTCCTCTAATTGACTTTTGAAAGGCTGATATGACATTATAATAGCCATCGCCATTTTTATCATGAAAATTATTAGGTCTTGAATTTACTTTTTTAAGTAGTTCAATATCGATTTTTTTATCTTCACTAGAGTAATATGCTATTTCAAGTAAATTATAGGCATATCTAAGATCACTACCACTTATATTAGCTAAATATTCTTTAGTTTTTTTATCAATCTTTAATCCTTCTAAATAGTTTGACTTTATTGCTTTATCTATTCCTTTAATTATATCATTAGATGTTAAGTCTTTTACTTCGAATAATTGACATCTGCTTCTGATGGCAGGATTAATAGCATGATATGGATTCGATGTTGTCATACCAATTAAGGTAATTATACCAGACTCTAGATAGGGTAGTAGAATATCTTGTTTATCCTTATTAAGTCTATGAATTTCATCTACAATTAAAATAAGACCATTGTAATATTTGGCTTCTTCAATAGCAACATCAAAATCCTTCTTATTATTAATAACCGCATTTAAGTTTTTAAACCTCAAATTTAACTCATTAGCAATAGCGGTAGCTATACTTGTTTTACCAGTACCTGGATGACCATAAAATATCATTGAAAATAATTTCTTATTCTTAACTAAATTACTAATTACTTTTCCTTCACCAACTAAATGATTTTGACCTATAATATCAGACAAGTACTTGGGTCGTAATTTAATTGATAATAATTCTTCCATATTTCTTCCTCTTCCAATTCATTATAACTTATAAAGCAAACAAGTGTCAAGATTATTGAAAACAAATAAAAAAATTGGTATAATTGTATTATAAAGTGGAGGTAAAAATGATAGTAAGACTAAAAGAAGGAAATAATTATATAGAAGTAGATACTGATTTCTCAGATGAAATAGTTGATACATTTGAAAAAGAGAATAACATTACAGAAAATAATAAAGGTACACATGAAATTGAAAACACGATAGAAATAAATTTGGAGAAAAAAAATGAAATTAATGGAAATTGAAAAAATATTAAAAGATTTATATGAAAGTAATATTAATTTAAATCAAAATGGGATATCGTTATCTGAAAAAATGGTATACCGTTATTTAACAAAAATAGGCTTATCACAAGAAGAACAAAAAATAAGAATAGAAGAAATATTCCCGGATTGGATTGAAACATTTAAAAATTATCCTAATATTCAAGTATTTAATTCAGAAGAATGGAAATATTTTTGTCAATTTAAAAATGGAGAAATAACTCCTGATTGTATAAAAATGTATATTTCACTAGATAGTGCTCATATAAGACAGGGAGCGAAAATAATTTTTGATTATTTGGCAAGAAACAATATCAGCCACAAGTCTAAAATCGGAAGTGAAATAAGAACAGATGATATTGTAATAAGATTATCCAATAGAATCGATGCAGAAAACTTACAAAGTTTTATTAATAATAGCAAATATTTACAAAATGGAATGCAAAATGTAAATCCATTTTGTTTTGAAAGTCAAAAAGTAGGTTATGCATATGATGGGCATCTATCATATAATAAATGTGTTTCCATTGTTATATCAGATTATATAAATAGAATGTATGAACTTGGAGTTTCTATCGAAGACATCACTGCTGAATCTTTTTATCAATATGTAGATGCATTCTCTAAAGACAGTTATAAAATTGAATCTCTAACAAAAAGTAATGACGACGCAGAAAAAAATTGTGAGGCAGTATTAGCTTTAGGATTAATAAAAATGTCATTAAGATCTAATAATATAGAGGATTACTTTAAATATTACGAATATGCCATAAATGAAAAGAAAGAGATGATTAATAATATAAATATTAATAATAAAGAAGAATTATTTAAAGAAATGGTATTAACCACAATGAAAAAACGTCCAAAGGGTTTTAATTTAGAAGATCCAGAAAAATCAGGATTAGATTTCTTAAATAATTACCTAACGGGAAATATAAATGGTATAACAAGAGATAACAATCTCAGAGATAGAGTAAAAAACAATTTGAGTATGTCAGATATAATTAAAATGGCATCAGCTCATGGCGCAATAGGGAATAATAACGTAGAACTCGCCACAAATTATGCAAAAATGATTATGCTTAATGAAATAATAGAGGCATCAGAAATAAGATTCCCTGGTCATGGAGCAGAGCAAATACAAGAATTTATAAATACCGGGTCATTAAAATATATAACTGGATGTATAAATAATGCAAGAACAATAGCAAGAACACTGGACTCTAGAGAAATAAGAAAACTTTTAAATGCGCTTAAAATTCAAGATATATATCAATATATAGAATCATATTATATAAGAAATAACACAAGTATTCAAAGGTAAAAGAGGAAAAGAAATGCTTAATATAAATAAATTAAATATTAGTAGTAAAAATAAGCAATTACTTGATAATTATCAAATTTATCTGATTACTTTAAAGCATATGAACGAAATATCATCAACATACTCTTATACTGAAGATATTAATAAGTATCTTGAATTTATGCAAGAAAAAAAAGTTTTAGATGCCACTAAAATAAAGGAAGAAGATTTAATAAAATATTTAAAATACTTAAATGATAATAAATATGAAACATCATCAATTGCCAGAAAAATAGTATCCATCAAATCATTTCATTCATTTTTAGAGGAAACATATAACATACCTAATATAACAAACAAAATAAATAGTCCAAAATTCTATCGTAAACTACCTGATATACTAAGCATTGAAGAAGTAGATAATTTACTCGATATAAAAACAGAAAACGCTTTTGATTATCGTAATAAAGCAATGTTGGAACTAATGTACTCATCAGGCCTTAGAGTAAGTGAATTAGTTAGTTTAGAATTAAAAGATATTGACTTAGAGAATAAAATAGTAAGATGTTTTGGTAAAGGAAAAAAGCAAAGAATAGTACCAATAGGAGATTATGCCTTAGATTATTTAAAAAAATATATAGATGAATATCGTCCTCTACTAAAGAAAAATTATTATAGCGAAAGTTTATTTTTAAATAATCACGGAAAAGAAATGACAAGGCAAGGATTCTTTTTAATAATAAAAAAAATAGCAAAAGAAAAAAAAATAGAAAAAAATATAACTCCGCACATGTTAAGGCATTCTTTTGCAACCCATCTTCTTAATAATGGAGCAGATCTTCGAACAATTCAAGAAATGCTTGGACACTCAAATATTTCTACAACACAAATATATACAAATTTAACTACGGAAATACTAAAAGAAAATTATAAACTTTATGAAAGAAGGGATTAAAATGGAACTAAATAAATTAATGTTTAGAGAATATGATATAAGAGGAATATGGAAAAAGGATATTGATGAAGAAATATCTTATCATATAGGTAGAGCATTTGCTACTAAACTACTTAGTTTTAAAAAAAGTAAAATGATCGTGGGTTATGATAATAGATTGTCATCAGAAATAATAGAAAATAATTTAATTAGAGGACTTACTGATGGTGGTGTAGATGTAGTTAGACTTGGTCTTGTTACCACTCCAATGTACTACTATGCATGGGATAAGCTAGATATTAAATGTGGTATTATGATAACTGCATCGCATAATCCTAAAGAATATAATGGCTTTAAAATGAGTTATAATGGCATTCACAACTGTTTTGGTAAGGATGTAAGTGATTTATACTATGTTATATTAAACGGCATATACAGCGAAGGAAATGGCCAAATATCTAATTATGATATTAAGGATGAATATATTAAGATGATACATAATCATATAGATATGGGAAATAATAAATTAAAAGTAGTTTATGATTGTGGTAATGGAACTACTTCTATTGTAGCAAAAGATATCTTTGGGTCTAACGATAATATCGAATATATTCCATTATTTGCTGATTCTGATGGAACATTTCCAAATCATCATCCTGACCCTGCTGTCGAAGAAAATCTTTCTAAATTAAAAGAAAAAGTACTTGAAGTTAATGCTGACTGTGGTATAGCTTTTGATGGAGATGGAGATAGAGTAGGAGTAGTTGATAATCTTGGTAATATGATACCTATAGATAAATTTATGATTATTATCTGGAGAGATATCTATGATAAAGTTAAAAATAAAAAAGGCTTCTATGACATAAAGTGTTCTAATGTATTAAGAGATGAACTATTAAAATTAGGAATTGAACCTATAGAAACAAGGAGTGGCAATTCATATACAAAAATGATTTCATATGAAAATGATTATCCTTTTGGAGGAGAACTATCAGGACACTTATATTTTAGAGATCGATTTATTGGTACAGATGATGGAATATATGCTGGTCTTAGATTAGTTGAATTACTTTCTAAAACTAATAAAAGAATATCTGAATTATTAGAAGGAATAACTAAATATTATTCTACTCCAGAAAGTAAATTGCCAGTAGAAGACTCTATTAAAGACGATATCATAAATAGAGTAGAGGAGTACTGTCAAAATAAAGGTTATACCTATTCCAAAATAGATGGTATAAAAGTATTATATGATGATGGTTTTGCCTTAATAAGAAAATCTAATACTTCTCCTAATATAACATATAGGTATGAAGCCAAAAATGAAGATAGATTAAAAGAAATAGAAAGGGAATTTAATTCTTTATTGGATAAACTAAAAGAAGAGTAGGGAAGTAACCTACTCTTTTAAAATATATACATATGTATGTATAGAGTTAAAAATAGTTTGACAAATAAAAAAAGATAATTTATAATGAAAAAAAGAAATGAAAAAAATATATATTTGAAATGAATAATTTTTCTTAAATTATTTAAAAGTACGGTGGCTACCATCGGAATTTATGTCTGTGAATTAATTCTTTATAAGACTATGAAGCAGAAAAAACTCACCACCAAATATAGTGATGAGTCCAAGTACTTAGTGGCAATTATGATTGCAAGAACTGCTGTTACTATTTCTCAATGAAGATTCACTAGCAGTGTTATTATTCATTTCAACGTCATTATAGCTATTATTAGCTTTATTTGATTTAGAACTTGAATTATTTTTCATTTCTTTTTTCTTACTCATTTTAATTACCTCCACTATTATTATTAACTAATTATATATTTATATGTAATAGTAGTGAAGTTAATATTTTCCATATACCAAAATTCTATCTTTTTATAGAACTTAACATAATATTAATTATAGGAATATAAACATTTCATCAAAAGATGATTAATTATTCACCTTAATTAATATTTAAAAAATTAAAAAT
>AUXO017000373.1_pt1 | contig 24949 bp, 53 predicted proteins | sample 768731 | NCBI WGS metagenome assembly AUXO01 (sample SAMN02715735, study PRJNA202380) | gut metagenome | biome: sheep rumen | host: Ovis aries | place: New Zealand: Palmerston North | reverse complement strand
AGGCGGCATAGCTATAACGTGAGTATAGCCTTAGAAATGTGCGAAGCGAACGGCCCGAAATGCTCTGATATGTGAGGTGCAAATCCTCATCCGCTTTGATTTAAAAAGGACAATGCGAATTTGAAGTGATGGCGGGATATATGGATAATTATTATTTTCTAGATAATTTACCAGAAGGATGGCACCAACTTGCTAGACAAATGATTAAAGAATGTGAAGAGCTTGATCCAACTTATACGGTTACATATATGAAAGAGAAATGGGGCCGTATGGATGTTTTTAGTACTTGTAAAATAGATGCAATTCGTGATATAGAAGATAAGTATGAGGATCAATCTGCTAATACATGTATTGTATGTGGTAAACCTGCAATGTGGTTAAGCCGTAATTGGATTTACCCTTTTTGCAATGATTGTATTGAAGCTCCAATAGAAAATTATACAAAAATTAATGAGCGTATGTTTTGACTTTTTATAAAATTTTATGTATAATAATATTGTAAAAAAGAAATGCTCCTTTAGCTCAGTCGGTAGCAGCAATTGCCTGTTAAGCAATGGGTCGTAGGTTCAAGTCCTACAGGGAGCGCTTCAAGCCGAGTAAAGCCTGAATTGACAGGATGTGACGGGTCGGTTGAAGTCCGGCGGCTGGATAGGGAGAAGTGAGTATAGATGAACTTCTTACTTAATACTTCAAAATCTAACCAGTGTCTCGTGAACGACGAACGCTTCGGCTGCGGTAGTATGCGCCAACAGGTATGTTAGATAAGGCATACTATGCGCGATTGATGTAATGGTAGTCATTAAACCCTTCCAAGGTTTCCGTGACGGTTCGAGTCCGTTATCGCGCTTAATAATTAAAAAGGAGAAAACAAAATTATGTTTCGTTTCAAGGTAGAATATTTTGATACTGTCGAACATAAGGATAACAGTGACAAGGGAATTCTTGGCGCAACATCTTACGCCGCCGCCTGTGATGAACTAATTAAGTATTATGGTGCAGATAATATTCTTAGTATTTATCTGTATGAACTTGAATCACCGCTTACTGATGATGCAGTTCGAGAAACAGTGGAGAAGGGATAATGGGATATTTTAGAACTAAAATTCGTATTATAACTGGGGCAGACGCAGAAAAATTTGTAAGGCTACTTAATAGTGATGGGACATCAACGAAATATATGTTAGAATCTGAAGATGGAACTCATCGAGTAAATGCTCGTTCATTATTTGGAGTTTTGTATTTTTCCGCAGATCATCCTGACGACACTTATTTTATTAATGTAACTGAACCAGAAGATATGATGCCTAATTGGCTAGATGAATTTAGAGCATAAAGGAGAAAAAATGGAAACTAAGATTTTTGCTGGCCGTCGTGTACTATATAAGCATAATAGTGGTTGGCGCGTTGGAGAGCTACTCCCTAATGGTGTAAAGCTTACGCCAGAAGGACTATTTTTTAGTATTATGAATGTAGATGGGATTCTTGAGCCTCAAATCCCATATGAACATCTATATTTTGATAGTGTAGAACTAAAGGATTGGGAGCGTGATCCTTCCAATGGAGTTCTTTATACTGTAGATGATTTTCTACAAAAGATGGAAGATGAAGAGCTAACTAAGAACGATGGTCTTGCATACGTTTCTGATAGTGAATATCGTTATTATCCTGTTTCGACCTTTACGAAGAATTGGATTAAGAAGCAGCCATTTCAGTATATTGTTTGGTATGTTTAAATAAATAATTTAGACAAGTGAAAAACTTGTCTTTTTTTTAATTTTTTGCTATAATATATATGTAAGGTTGAGAAAGGAAGGTAACAAGTATGGCAGTTGCCCGTAGCTATGAAAACATGGAAATTTGTGGTGAACCCTTTGAGCGCGAAAAGAAGATGTGGGTTCGAGTAAAAGGAGCTTGCAAGCGGTGCGGCGGTTCAGGACACTATTCAATGAACGCGCAGGGCGACACTACTTGTTACCGTTGTGGCGGCCGCGGCTATGAGTACATGGAAGTGCGGTGGTATACCGATGCCCAGCGTGCTGCCATGGATAAAGCGGCAGAAAAGCGTCAGGCCGCAAAAGAGGCTAAGGTAGAGCAGCGTAGAATTAAGTTTGCGGCAAAAAATGCTTTCGGTTTTGGAGAAGCCGGATTCATTACTATCTTCCGTGGAGACAGCAAAGTCCTTGATGATTGGGCTCATGAGACTTCGCCCTGCCGTGCACGATATAATACTTTCTTTGGATGGTTCTGCCCGAGCAGGATGGAGATTGTGAACCTTCCTGATGAAATAGAGAAGGTTGTTCTTCAGTGGGATGAAGTTAAGGATAATAATGACCCTGAAGGACTTACTATGCGGGATAACGATGAAGTGCGGCGGTATGTCCATACTAAATTGTATGGTGAAAGCACTAGTGATTATCAGGGCGAAGTAGGTAACTGGCTTGAAAAAGAAGTCACTATTAAGAAAAATATTCGTAATGATGGTTATTATGGAGCTTCTAATTTTCATGTGATGGAAGATAATGAAGGTAATGTTTATGTTTGGTCTACTTCATCAAAAAGCCTCGAAGTAGATAAGGTATACAATTTGAGAATGAAAGTTAAAGAGCATCGAGAATATGAAGGCGTAAAGCAAACTGTCGTATATTATTGTAAGGAGATTAAGTAATATGGGCGAGCTTTATTTTGAAAATCATTATGGTGAGCGTAAGGTTATCGCAAATTGCGATAATCAAGAGCAGGTATATAGAGAAATTAATAAGTTTGTAGATGAGTGTAATAAGAAGCGTAGAGATGGTAAAAACTTTAAATCCCATTACATTCGTACATGGGAAAGTGACGGAGAAATTCATTATGACATTGGTAGTCATGATGAGTTCTTTCATTGGAGGTTAAACAAAAATGCTTAATTCCGCGGGCGAAAGAGAGCTTTGTTATATAGTTACTGTTGATACGATCAGCTCTATTACAGGATATGATCGAGTAGAATTGGCGCATGTTGGCGGTTGGGCCGTTATAGTTAAGAAGGATCAATTTAAACCAGGCGACCCTGGTATTTACTTTGAGATTGACTCTAAGGTGCCTTCAAATAAAGAGTGCTTTGCTTTCCTTGAAAAGCGCAATTATAAAATTAAGACCCTTAAAATGTGCAAAGTTGTGTCGCAAGGCTTACTAATGAGCGCAGAAGATTTTGGATGGCATGTTGCGCCCGCGCTCAATATTGAAGGATATAATACTCCTTATATCATAGATAATGAAGGACATAGCCATAATGTAGAAAACGAATCTCGTTTCCTGACTAAGCAGCTTGGTGTAACTTATGCAGATGAAGAGGATAATCAGCGCAAAGCGCCATCTATAGATAAATACAAGAAAATGGCGCAACGGCATCCTAAGATTTTCAAGAAGCCAATTGTGCGTTGGCTTATGAAATATAAGTGCGGCCGCAAGATAATGTTTTTACTTTTCGGGAGAAAAGGCGATAAGAAGAATAATTGGCCTGCGTGGGTAAAAAAGACTGACGAAGAAAGAATTGAAAACCAAATTTGGACACTCAAAGATAAAAGTCCTTGGATTGTAACAGAGAAGTGTGATGGTTCATCAACTACTTTCACGATGAGACGTGGCAGATTTAATAAGAAAGAATTTTATGTCTGCTCTCGTAATGTATGTTTTGGTAATGAAAATAAAAAACAATGCTATTATGACTCTAATATTTATTTAGAAATGGCTGAAAAATACCATATGTTTGAAGTATTATCTCAGTTCCTTAAAGAAACTCCTTCTGCAAAATGGGTTACAATCCAGGGAGAAACTTATGGAGAAGGAGTCCAGCGCAATACTTATGGGCTAAAAGGTCATGATTTTATGGCTTTTAACCTTATTACTTCCGATAAAGGGCGCTGGAACAGTTGTGAGATGAAGAAACTTCTTGAAGAAAAATATAATGTTCCATGTGTGCCAATTCTTAATGAAGCATATATTCTACCTGATTCAGTAGAAGAACTTCGAGAGTATGTAAATAGCCAGCCTTCGGTTATTAATGGAGAATTAAAGGAAGGCATCGTATGCCGTTCTCTCGATGGCGTAAAATCATTTAAATGCGTCTCACCCGAATATTTGATGAAATATCATAGTTAATCAGCGCTAATTTTAACATAGATAAATAATTCTTTTGGTACATAAAGGTGAGGGGTATGGATATAATTATCGGTCTATTATACATAATTTTCATTACATTAGTCTTTCTATATTTTAAAAATAATGGAGGAAATTTTCCGTATGATGAGTAATGAAACCAAGATTGAAATTCTTCGTGCTAGGCAGAGGGTACTACTGGCGCGAGGACCATATAATTATAATATTGTAAATAAAATTGAACGTCAGATTAGGCGGCTCCAAAAGGAAGATGATGCGGCATGAGTATTTGGGGATGTTTAGTGATCTTTGCGCTTGGAGCAATTTTTGGGATATTTTTGACAGCGCTTATTAGCGCGAATAGGTTAGATGAAGTATAAGGCCCCTCAGGTTTTGCCCTGAGGGGCGTATTTTTTTATTTTAGGGGGTGAGGGGATGGCAATAGAAGGACATCCTGGCAATGAATACTATGGTGTTGGCTATCCGTTATCTCAGTTTCAGCCAGGTAAAAGATATTTATATTTTTCTTCATTACAAACATATGGTTAGGATTTATGGACAGAAGCAAAAGCTGGACTTGCTTATCATACTAGTGACAAGGGCAGAAGGAAAGATTTAACCGCTGTATATCAAGAAATTCTTAATTTTTTAAATCGCATGTATAAGCGATCACTTAACAGTGAAAATTTATTTTTTTCAACACAAATTTCAAATAATAATAATTTTGGCAGTCAAACTAAAACTAAATTAGAATCAGCGCTTGATGAAGCATATCATAACAAAAATTTTTTTCCTTTTATAGCATTGATTAATTAGCTCAATTCATAGAGTACTAATGATTTAAAATTTTTATTAGACGTAGAGCAAAAACGCTTACGTATTATACAAAAATAGAGAGAGGAATTTGAGAACTTAAGTCAACGTAGCATATCTATCTATGCCAATAAATGGGCTGAACACCATAATAGGGCTACCTTATAGCGTAGTCGCAGCAAGAACATGAGAGAAATGAATAATGATAAACAAGACTAGGCTTGGGAAGGCTTTATTGAATCTAAGTTACTAAGAAAAACAACGTCTGACAAAGAAAAAAAAGATTTACAAGCAATACAAGAAGCAACAGAAACGTTAGCTGCTCATTGTGCAAAAGCATTGCAGTTATGCTATGATAAAATTATGACTGATAGAAGTTTTAATAATACAATTAAAGAACTTTTATTAAAAGGCCGGCCAAAAGATATAGATATTGACATGACGATGTTACCCTTTTTATTAGAAAATTTTATGAGAATTAATCGTTCAGCAATCTTCGCTTATGCTAAAAATCCATATTTATCTTCTAATGCCGCGTTAGATGAATCAGAGGTTAATTAGATAATAGAACAGTTTATTAGTGCTTTGCGGCATACAATAGATGCACGAGTAGAGACAAATAATCATGCAACGGATGTAGAATTAACTAGAGATGTATTTGCGACGTCTGAAACATCTAATTTTAATAGACAATTAACCCGTTTTTATTAGCTGCAAGCTGACGAAAATGATCGTGAAGTTGAACGATTAATGTAGCTATATAAAATTGAAGACCTGCCTCAAAACCTTAGCGTAGGGAATACAGAGGCCAGAACAACTATCCGAGGATTAACACGAATAGCTTCAGAAGTTTTTTTAGCTTGTGAATAGTGGATTAAAAATAATTATCAAAATTTAAGCGAAAAACAAAAAGAAAAGCTAGACAAAATTATCCAAGATGCAGAAAAAAATGCACGTAGTAAAGTATTAGATATTATTACTACGATTTTCTCAGACAGTAAAACAGCCAACAGGCGATTAGATGGAGAAAAAATTATTCAACATATTAAAGATATTTTAGTATCCACGCAACATCAAGCCAAATTTCATTTTCGCCCATCTGCTATTGCTGAATCATCTGCTGCTTCTAGCTTAATTGAAATGCTACCTTAGAGAGACTTAAAAAAATGTTGTATTGATAATTTAACTGGTTTATCTAGTGGTACTTCTACAAAATCCGATATAGTGATTGGAGAATTTATTGGAACACCAAATAAGGCAGCTGAAGAATTAGAAAAAGCAATGAGCCATTCTTTGCCAGAAATTATTAGAATTTAGACTATGACTGCTAGCAAAGCTAATCAAAAAGACCCAAAATTGCGTAGAAGCTCTCGGACAATACTCAAACAAGCTAGAGCCATTCGAGATGAGGCTGGTGTTAGAGTAAATTCAATGCTCGCAGAGGCAGATCTAAAACAAACAGAGGGAGCATTAGACCGCCTTCAAACCGTCGTAGAGCGTGAAATAGACAAAGCATGGAATCTAGGGTCATTAACTTTTTCTAATATTTATTTTTATAAGGAAGATCAAAAAGCTATTATTTCAATCAAAGACGATCAAAAAGCTATAAGTACCTTAAAGAATTATATTCAAATCAGTGAAACAGTTAAAAATTATCATGCATATTTTTCTAAAGATATGGGTTTTCATGGCGGAACACTCGGCAGTACTATTAATCGACAATTAGAAAATATCGCATTCATGGCAAAAGCTGGAGGAATAACATTACCTGATGTAAAAATATTAACAACCATGGTTTGCAATGCGGCTCCTGGATTGGTTGCTGAGAAAGAACGGTCGCACTTGGAAAATATTTTTTCCGCGATAGCTAGTGTCCTACTATTCAATGACAGCGGGGCAGAGGTTAAAAGAATATTATCTAAGGTAGAAGAAGCTGGAGATCCAAAATTTTTACATCTATATGAATTAAATGGTGTATTAGTCCCATAGTCATATTTAATTTTTTAGACTAAAGAATATATAGATCAGATGATTCACAAAACTGAAGGTATTCCTACTGATCAAAGAATTCAAGCTACCATTGAAAATCATACTCCAAGAAGTTGGGCGGGAAATGATGGAGTACAAACCTTTGCGACGCCATCTGATTGGAATTTCATTGGGAGAAAAGCCAGCAGTGAAGTATCTATTAATATAACCTTTGCTGCTGGTTTCCTAGATTTTATTGATAAACTTGTTGGAGCAGTAAATGAACTACCATCATAAGGAGGTAAGGCTAAATGACACCAGAACAAATAATAACTTGGATTTCTCAAAATATAATCCAGTTATTCATTATCGGTTCCATTTTTATCCAAATAACGCCGATAAAATGGAACCCAATCACTTCCTTCGTTAGGTGGTTTGGTAAAATAATTAATCAAGACTTAGAAAAAGAAATTCGCATTCTTAAATCTAGTGTCAACGATATTATCAAACAAACCGAAGAAAATGAAAAAGATCGCATTCGATGGGAAGTATTAGATTTTGCAAACAGTTGCCGCAATGGCAGAAAACACACCAAAGACGAGTATCATCATATTATAGCATTAAATGATAAGTACCATTCCCTACTTGACCGTACCCATGATTCAAACGGTGTATTTAATGCTGAATATGAATACATATCTAAGCTATACGCAGAACGCTTAGAGAAAAATGATTTCCTATAATAGAAGGAGGTAATTACTATGACGAACTTTAAGAAATGGGCCGCAGCCGCAGGCATTCGCGCGCTAAAAACTTTTGCTCAAACCGCAGTAGGCATGTTAAGTGGTGATCTAATTGGTATTCTAGAAGTCAACTGGGTTTCCGTCCTATCTGTATCCGCAACAGCGGCCGTACTATCTATCCTAACTTCTGTCGCAGGCTTACCTGAGGTAAAAGTTGAGGAAGAGCAGGCCCCAGTAGATGACGAAAATTCTCTATAAGTATTTGACTTTTTTAAAAAAATGGATTATAATTAAATAAAAGATAAGGAGGAAGTATCTTATGAGTGAGCGTAGAAGTCGTACTCATGTTATCCCTTTAGAAATTTACACCGACGGTTCACTTAAAACTGCGGGCGCAGGAGCTAAGTTTGGTGGCTGGGCTTTTGTCGTAGTTCGCGGTGATAACATGATTTATAACGCTTCTGGCGGAGAGTACGATACCACCAACCAACGTATGGAATTGATGGCTATTCTTAAGGCTCTTGAGTATGCAAAAGAAAATCGTAGACAGAACGAACAAGTTATTATCTATAGTGATTCTGCCTATGCTATTAATTGCTATCAACAAGATTGGTACATTAATTGGCAGCTAAATGGATGGGAAAATGCAAAAAAGCAACCTGTTGCCAATCAAGACCTATGGATGGAAATCATTCCTTATTTTGATAATTATTGGTATCACTTTTGCAAAGTAAAAGGCCATGCTGATAACTATTGGAATAATCGTTGTGATACGCTCGCTCAGGATGCTTCCCAAGAACTAAAATTTAAATGGCGAGGTACTGGCAATGGATGAAATGTATGAAGTAACTCGTGATGAGTTTGTTGGTTTTAAAGATTAGTTTAAATCAGGCATCTATTTAACAGAAAAAGATTCCGATGATAAACTTAATACTTTAAAATATATTAGTATAAAAACTGGCGCATTACTTTGCGCGCAGACAGAAGATATAAATACTGGCGATATGAAATATTATGTAATCACTATGCCAGATGACGATGAACGTAAAGCCCCTCCTCGTAAGCGTAAAATTGAATTACAAACTAGAGAAGAGGTTGAAGCTTTCTTTAAAATTATAAATGATTTAATTTAGGAGAGTCAAAAAAATGGCAATTGAATTATTTCCTAATATATCAGATACAGCAAGAGAAGTCGCAGATATAGCTTTTGATATTGCTTTGACTATGGATGTAGAGTCAGCAAGTTTTTTTCTAAGTAAAATTATTGCGAACGCTCCTACTGAAGAAGAAAGTGAATTTTATGAATTTGCTTTTAGGACAAAAATGGAGGCTCTAGCGAATGATGCAAGTAATTCTGATCAGCGGTAAAAGTGGCTCTGGTAAAGATACTTTTGCGAATATGCTGAAAATTCTACTGGAGCAGATGGGTAAAAAAGTACTCATCACGCATTTCGCCGACCCAGTAAAGTGGATTGCAAGAGATTATTTCAATTGGAATGGAGTTAAAGATATTAGCGGGCGCTCGCTTCTGCAAAAGCTTGGCACAGACCAAGTGCGCGCGCATGATAAAAATTATTGGGTAGACATAATTAGTAGGTTTATCGCTGTTATGGGAGAATGCAAAGAATTTGATTATGTATTAATCCCTGATGCGAGATTTGAAAATGAAATTACAGGAGTATGTTTTCGTAACCCTGGCGCAATAAGTATAAGGATTGACCGTTATGAAAATGGTTATCCTTGGCTAAACCCTGCCTTAAATTCAGAACAAGCAACTCATCCAAGCGAGACGTCTTTGGATAATTATAAATATTTTAATTATAAAATTAAAAATGATAAGGGCTTGCTGGAATTAGAAGAGAAGGCGGCCAACTTAATTAAGGAAATGGAGGGCCTTGGTGAATGTTACTAAGAGAGTTATCTCCTGAAAAATATTGGTCTTTCCCAGCTTCATACTCAAAAGAAAGACAAAAGAGTGAAATTGAAAAGATGATTATTAGTGGTAATTATTCTTTTCAAAGGAAAATTGATGGTAATTATTCTGCTTTCATTTGTGATTTTGATGGCGATAAACGATTAATCAGCCGTGGTGTATCTAAAGTTACTGGAGAATACGGGCGATTAGAAGATAAATTATTTTTCTTTGATGCCGTAGCAAAGGCTTTTGATAAGCCCACCCGCATTATGGGAGAGATTTGGCTTGAAGGCGCGATTGACCGCAACATTGGTTCGATTTTGCGCGCAGGAGCTGAAAAATCGCTAAGTATTCAAGATGATGAATATTACCATAAAATTCAATCTAAAGTAAAATTCACTGCTAAAGATAAGCGTGACATTGAGAATAATGAATTTAGAGGTCAGAAACTCAGATGGTATATTTTCGATGTTTGGTACTATGACGGTGAAGATTTAATGCAAACTCCATGGATTGAACGTCAAGAATATGTAAAGCGAGCGGTTGAAAGAATTAACCATCCTCTTGTAAGTTGTGCGCCGTACCATAAGATGGACAATAATTTTTACAACTATCTCTCTGATATTTTTGCAAGTGGCGGCGAAGGCGTAGTATGTTATAATGAGCAAGGAAAACCTGAGCCTGATAAGCGTACTGCGCATAAAACTTTAAAGGTTAAACGCGAACTAGAAAATTTAATTGATTGTTTTATCCTTCGTACTGAGCCTGCCGCAAAGGCTTATACTGGCAAAGAGCCTGGCACTTGGCAATTCTGGGAGGATATGCGCACTGGTGAAAAACTTTTTGGAGATTACTTTGGAGACTACCAAGTAGGGAAGAATGTAATCCCAGTTAGTAAGGGTTATTTTTATAACCTGCCAGGCGCAATTTATGTCGGCGTTTATAATGATAACCATGAAATTATTGAGCTATGTAAAGTTGCTGGACTAACAGATGATTTTAAAACAGAGCTTCGGGATAATTTTGAAAAATATTATATGTGTCCAGTAACTATTGGTGGCATGATGTTAAGTGATGCAAAAACTGAAATTAGCGTTAGACATCCATATTTGCATAGTATTCGATTGGAAGATATTGATCCAGAAGATTGTACTTTAAATAAAATTCTAAAGAATAATTAAGTTGCTTCCTTGAAGCAACGAGGAGGCAAAATGTTAGAATTACCTGAAATTTTTTCCTTCTTAAGCGGTCCCGTTGTAGACCCTGCAACATATCAGTATTTTCATCAGCTCTTTGATAAGAGAACTGTAATCTTTAATAAGGAAATTGAAGAGGACATTTTTGAGGCGGTGTATCTACCTCTTAAGGATTTTGAAGAGGATAGTGATTCACAGCCAGTTACACTAATCTTAAATTCTCCTGGTGGTTCAGTTTCTGATAGCTTCTATTTGGCGAATTACATTAGCCAATATCGGAAGCCGCTGAATATAATTGTTGCCGGCTACGCAGCTTCAATGGCCACGGTTCTTTTGGCGGCCGGCGGGCATAACGATAACGTTACTCGTTATTGCTATCCAAGCACTTACGGTTTAATCCATGATGGATATGTAGCATTAACTGCTAGCGAATCAAAGACTGCCTCTGATATTATGGCTTTTAATGAGCATGTTGATGAAAGGATTCGTCAATTTATTTTAGACAATACTAATATCACCGCAGAGCAATTTGATTCAAAGACACGTCATCAATGGTTTTTGACCGCTGAAGAAATGAAGGAATATAATCTAATTGATAAAATTATTGGAAGTGATGAATAATGGTGATCCATTTTTTAGATACTTCTGCTATACTAAATGGGGGCTTGCATAAATATGGTACTGTTTATGTAAGCCCCTTAGTTCTTACTGAATTAGAGAACATTAAGCAGTCTAATAAAAATGAACAAATTAAATATTAGGCGCGTGTAGCAGTGCGGGAAATTATTAATAAACAAGATATAATGTATCAGCATGTTTCATAGAAAGCCTTAAAAAAGATTATTGAAAAATATGATTTCCTTACTGAAACTAATGATCATTTAATATTGGCAGAAGCAGAATGGCTCGGCCGCAATAGTTGTGAATCAGTACATTTTATAACCAGTGATGGCGCACAATATCTTTTCGCAACACAAATGTCTCATATTACAGCAGACTTCTTCGGAGATTAGGAAGAATAGGAAAAAGAAGAATATTGCGGCTGGAGTAAACATTATCCCACTGAAGATCAACTAAATATGTTATACAGTGATAAAAAAATGAATATTTTAAATTGCAAGGTAAATGAATTTGCAGAAATTTTTGTTGATAACAATTTAAAAGACATATTGGTCTGGAACGGGAAAGAATATCGTAATTTAAGATATAAAGAAATAAAAAATCCTTATCTTGATGAGGTTTTACGTCCTAGGAATATTGAATAGAAAATGGCTTTTGATTTATTACAAAATCAAGATGTCAAAGTAAAATTATTAACTTCCGCTTGGGGCGGCGGAAAAACTCTAATGGCTTTAACATATGCTCTTGAATAGGTTTATAAAGGACGCTTCGCAAAATTATTATTTGTGCGTAATAATATTATTGTTGCCGATACAAATGATATAGGTTATCTACCAGGTAATATAACAGATAAAATGTCTATCTGGGGAGGGCCTATCGCAGATCATTTAGGTGGGCAAGACATGCTTAATCAATTAATTCTTGATGGAATTATTGAAATCTTCCCTCTGTCACACATTCGTGGAAGATCCATTAAAAACACAATAGTAATTTGTGATGAATGTGAAAATATGAATGATAAATTAGTAACATTGTTAATGAGTCGTATTGAAGAAAGTAGTGAATTAATTTTTTGCGGAGACGTTGCTTAGATTGATAATCACCGTTTTGAAAAAAATAACGGTATAAAATCTATGTTGCAGCACCTTTCTGGACAGCCATTATTTGGAGCGGTTAAATTATTAAAATCTGAGCGAGGAAGCGTTGCACAAATGTGTGATTTAATGAGGCCTCCAATTTAACTCGGGGGACGCCGATGGCGTCCCTCTTTTTTTATTTGACTTTTTTAGATTTTTATGTTATAATAAAATAGAAATAAAAATGGGGGTATAATATGAAAGTATCATATAAAGGTAAAACTATTGAAACAAAACATACTATGCCAATTTCTGAAGAGGAACGTCAATAGATATAGGCAGAATGTTATGCAAAGCCCGCATTAAAAGAAGTATATGAATAGATGAAAAAGATTGCAGGTACTGGTGTAAGATGTAATAAAATTAATTAGTATTATTTTAAAGAATTAATGGCTTAGGTTTAGTCCTCAGAGGCTCGATGGTCATTAGCTGAAGTATTGGAGTCAAAAGAATTATTAGGTATATTTAAATCTAAAGTTTTAAGCAATACAAGCTTTTATCCACCAGAAAATCCGTTAATCATTAATATTGAGACTGCACTTAGACTTGGTGGTAAATCTTATGCTCAATTTCCAACTCAGTTTCCCATCAAAGCCTCTAATAATATATTATCAAAATATAATATAAATAATAATTATTATGACTTTAGTTGTGGTTGGGGAGTGCGCTTAATGAGTGCGCTTCGAAAAAATATTAATTATTATGGTACAGAACCAAATTATTTATTAGTTAATAAATTAAATGAATTAACAAATGATTGGAAAACTATTATTAATAATAAATCAGAAGTAGATATACGAGCTCATGGTAGTGAAGAGTTTATTCCAGAATGGGAAAATAAAATGGGACTAGCTTTTAGCTCCCCTCCGTATTTTAACTTAGAAAATTATAAAATTGGTAATCAATCATATAAAGATGGAATGACTTATAATGAGTGGCTAACTTCATATATGAGTCCGACAATTAAAAATATATATAAATATTTAATTACGCATGGATATTTTGCTATTAATATAAAAAATTTAAAAGAATATAGCATAGCAACGGATACAAAAGAAATTATTGAAAATAATGGATTTCATTTTATTGGGACAGAATTATTAACGCAACGCAATCGCACTAAAAGAAATGGTGACGAAAATGATAATTCTGAGTTAATTTATATATATCAAAAAGGTGATTAAATATTCAATAGGGTGCTCTCGTTGATATAATATCTATGTGTCAAAAGTATTTTTATTTATTTGACTTTTTTCTAAACTCATGATATAATAAAAGAAAAAAAGGAGCAAAAGTATGGATTATAAATACATTACAACTTTTTGGGATGATTTTTCTATCGCAGAAAAGTTTGGGCTTGATGCAATTAATGATACTGCCTTCCGCGCATTTTATGCATGGAGAGATAATATTGCATATCTTACTGAGCTAATTATGGTTTTAAATCACAAATGCTGGTATTGGTATGAGCAGCATGAGGATAATCTGGCGAGTCTTTATAGTGAATTATATTATAAGTATGACGAAAGAGTCTTAAATTATCTCGAAGAGAAGGATGACAAAGAAGCAATTCATTATTATCTATCTACGCTAGATTAAAGGAGATTAAAATGTTTTATAAAACAATTTACGCAGATCCACCTTGGATGGAAAAAGGTGGCGGCCAAATTAAACGTGGCGCCGATGCGCATTATCCATTAATGACAACCAAAGATATTTGTGCTTTACCTGTCCAAACACTTTATAATCCAGAAGAAGGATGCCATTTATATTTATGGACAACAAATAATTTTTTGCCCGATGCACTCCAAGTAATTAAAGCGTGGGGTTTCCAGTATGTTACTATGATTACGTGGATGAAAGAAAAGCAAGGCTTAGGTCAATATTATAGAGGATTAACCGAGCATTGTTTATTTGCTCGCACTAAAAAAGTTCTTCCTTATAAGGTAGATGAAAATGGTAAGCGCTGTCAAGGAGTAACCGGATTTTTTGAAGAAAAAAGAGACCATAGCACAAAGCCAGAAACTATGCGGCAAATGATTGAACGAGTTAGTTATGCCCCAAGAATTGAGCTTTTCGCGCGAAGTTACCATGAAGGCTGGGACGTATGGGGCAATGAAGTTGAAGGAATCAATTGGTGTTAAAAGGAGTGATTATATGCCTAAGCGTACAATTTATGATGAAATGATTGATGAGTATTTTAATCGTCATCCGGATGCAGGTTTGGCTTGGTGGATGCTGCCAGTTGAGCAGCAACCAGAAGGCTTTAAGCAAGAAATGTATGATATTCTTTGGGACTTGACGCATAAGGAGAATAAGAATGAGTCACTTTGATATATTTGAACGGCTATATAACAATCCAGAGACAGCATGCGGGAAATATGAGCAAGGAATAGTTGAAGGAATGACTTATATGGCTGATAAATTAATTTGGAGTGAAGAGTATTATATAAATGCTTTGAAGGCCAATGGTGGCGAATTTACTAAAGAAAATTGGCGTATGAGAGCATCTGATATGTATACAATCATTAATAATATTATTCAAAATTTTTGCGATAAAAATTTAAATATTAAAAAATTATGGGATGATGATGCTTGGCATTATTATGAACAAAACAAATTTGGAGGAAAATAAATGTCTAAACAGCCATTAGGATACCTCGGCGGCGATATTATGACACATGGATCTAACCTCGCGCGCCAAGAAGAATATGATAAATTTAAAGAAGCATGTATCCCTGGAGAAGTATACAGCCCAGTACAAAATAAGTCCATTAATGATAAATCTAATATGACAGAAGAAGAGAATAATCACCTTGCAGAAAAAATCTGCGAAGCAGATATTGAACGGCTTTGGAATAGTGATTATACTGTGTTATGTCCAGAGCAGAGCGCCATTGGCACTATGTGCGAGATGGGAGTGCTGTATGGATGGAAGTATATGGCAGATAAAATTTTAACTTTAATAGAAGAAACAAGCAAGAAAGAAAAAGAAAGATTAAATGATAAGTCAATTAGCCCAGAAGAAAAAGCAGACATAATTGCAAATTCTATTTTCCGAGAAGTTCTGAGCTTAGTACAGACGCAAGCAGAAAAGAAAAATTTTGCCCATTACTTTGATATTCGCACTAACCATTTAAATGAAAAGGATTGGCGCCGCAGTTTTAGCATTAATTAGATGTTATATGGGATGGTTTTATACGCAACGGAAGATCATATGCTACATAATTCATTCGATGAAATTATACCAATATTAAAAGATTTGTATGGTAATGAAGAAGGGTAATTTAAAGGAGTAATTAAAATGAATCACCCGACTCAAATTGAAAATTATTATCAAAAATATAAAACAGAAGAAATCCCAATCATAAATACAAATGATTATGTATTAATGGCTACTCGCTATAAGGCGCCATATCATAATATAATGAAGTATTGGGACAAGTTTCAAGTTTCTATTTATGATAAAATTAATAAACAAATTTTATTTACATATAATAGAAATTATTCTTTGATTCCACAGCCAGTTTACGTGGAACAGAATAACCAAAAATTTATTATTACATCAGGTTCATATCAATGTATATCTATTTATAATATAACTAAAAATCAATTTAAAGATTATGTATATCCAGATGATGAAGCATATGAATGGGGCGATGGCTTCTGTCCAACCAGTTTTCAATGGTTAGATGAGAATCTTATTATAAAAGGCAGTTTATTTGACGGGCCGTCGCAATATATAATTATATATAACCCTAATTTAGATGATTTAAATTTTAATAAAATAGACATTGAAGATGAACTATAAGGAGTTTTGTGTATGTTATATAATATAAATGACAAAATGCCGCTTAAGCGACTAATTACATGCGCTCTATAGCAAGTCATGGCTTGCTTTGTAGCCACAGTTTTAATTCCATAGATTTGTAATGTTCCTATCGCTCCAGCAATGTTAGGAGCTTGTGTCGGAACATTAATTTATCAGCTCTGTACAAAAGGATAGAGCCCTATGTTTATCAGTTCATCTGGTGCGTTCGTGGCCGCAGTAATTGGCGGAATAGGGCTTGGTGGCTATCCAGCAGTTGCAATTGGTGGTATTATTATTGCACTAATTTATTGCGGCGTTGGCTTGCTTATTAAACGCAGCGGCACTACTTGGCTTGATAAACTTCTGCCTGCGGCGGTCATAGGCCCAGTTGTAGCAGTTATTGGTTTGAATTTGGCTACATACTTACCAACTTATTTCCAAGTAAATGGTCAGTACAGCCTACTTGGTTTTGGTATGGGTGTTCTTACTATGGTTATTGCCGCATGTATTTCACACTATGGTAAAGGATTTATACGGAACTTACCTTTCCTAGTATCTATGCTTATTGTATATGGCATTTCTTGTATCCTAACAGTTTTCGGCGTTCCACTAGTGAATTTTGCAGCATTTAATGATATGCATATTATTTAGATTCCTGATTTCGCATTCTTACATTATGATTTTGCTAACTTTAATTGGGGCTTGCTGCCGCAGATTTTGCTACTCTTTGTACCTCTTAGCTTTGTTTGTATCGCAGAACATATTTCAGACCACAAGGCTTTGAGTGCTGTTATCAATACAGATCTTACACATACACCTGGTTTAGGCTCCACTCTAATTGGTGACGGGCTTGCCTCCGCGGCAGGAATTTTTCTATCCAATATTCCCAATACTTCCTATGGCGAAAGCGTAGGAACGACCGGCTTTAGCAAGGTTTGTTCTAAGTATGTAATTACTCTTGCCGCAGTTATTATGGGAATTGCTTCTATTTTCGGGCCGCTTCAGGCTATCCTAGTCTCTATGCCTTCATTTATTTTAGGCGGATGCGCGACCATCCTCTACGGATATATTACTCTAAGCGGTATTCGCACCATTAAGAATCAAGTGGATCTTGAGGATAATAAGAATATTATTATTATAGCAACAGTGCTAACATTAGGTGTTTCTGGCGCTGTTTGTGACTTTGGAATTGTCAGTATTGGGACAACAGCACTAGCTATGATTATTGGTATCATATTAAATCTTATTTTACAAGAAAAAAAATATAATAATTAATGAGGTTAAAAGCATGATTAAGCAATTAGAAATTCATTATTGTGATTTTTGCTAGCAAGAAACTAATAATGATCGAATTATTAAAATGCCAAAAAAAAATAATAATGAAATTATATTTGTTAATTAGGATATTTGTCAATCTTGCTATGATCGTTTAATTAATTATTTATTGTCTTTTCCTTAGATGGCAGCTCCAAATACATTACAACAAAAAGAACAAGACTAGTTATCAGCTGTTGAAAATACTGTGATAGAAGATATATTATTACCACACGAAAAAGAAAAAATATTATCTACATATGAAATACCTAAAAATGAAAGTATCCCGAAGTTAGATAAGAATAGCAGAGCATCTTTAATTTCATCTGCTAAATATCCACCTACAAAAATTTTTATTGGTGGCCTATCTCATAATAAAAGTTTTGCTATAGAGCAACCAATTACTCCTTTATATATGTTAGATAGTTTATTAGATTTTCCAAAAAGTTTTACTAAATTAACTGAAGATTATTTTCAATGGATTCATACAAACCATATAGAATTTTTTCTTGACAGTGGTGCATTTTCATATATGAATAATCCTAAAAAAGATATTAATTTATTAGAATATGTTGAAAGATATATTAATTTTATTAAACATTTTAAAATATAGCATTTTTTTGAATTAGATCTAGATCATATGATTGGTTTAGAAGCTGTTAAACGAATACGAGAATACCTATATTAGTAGACTGGAATTGTGCCTATTCCAGTTTGGCATAAAACTCGTGGAAGAGAAGAATGGACAAATATGTGTAAAAATTATGATATGATTGCAATCGGTGGTATAGCTTCCCGAGAAATACTACCTTCTGAAGCTGTACAATTAATTACAGAGTTATGTGACGAAGCACATTCATATGGCACTAAAGTGCACGGATTGGGTTTCGCGCTATTAGATTTATTAAATAATTTTATTATGCCATGTGATACAATAGATACCACCAGCTGGAATCATGCACGTCGCTGTAAGCATTGCTTATTGGAGAATAATTAGATTATTGTTAAATCAGGAACAGTTTCTTATGATAGTAATGTTAATATTTTAAATGATTTAAAAGTATGGTGTGAGTTTTCTCGTATTTATATAGCACATAACAGCAAGGAGGCAAATATTTTATGAAAAAAACAGAATATAATTTACAAATATTAATTGTAATATTTGTTACTTCATTATTAACGGCAAATATTATAAGTAGTAATGGTATGATTCTTACTAATTTTTATCTCGGTAATATTTAGTTACTTGCTCCTGCAGCAGTATTGGCATATGCAATTACTTTCTTATCAACTGATATTATTAGTCAAATTTGGGGGAAAAAATAGGCAAACTTAGCTGTTTTATACGGTTTTATTGCATAGTGTATGTGCACAATTTTAATTTATTTAACTCCAATTATTTTTAAAGCGTGGTTCGTAGGTAGCGATACATATACTTCATTAAATAATTTGGGCTGGTTTACATTAGGAAGCCTAATCGCATACGGCGCTTCATAGACATGGGATGTATTTATTTTTCATAAAATTAAAGATTGGGCGAATAAAAAATGGGGTACTCAAAATTATAATAAATGGAGATGGTTATGGAACAATGGCAGTACTATGACTAGTCAAATTATTGATACTATAATTTTTATTGGTATCGGTTTTGGTATCGGTTTAAAAATGTCAGGAAATGAATTAATTGGTCTTATAATTGGACAATATTGTATTAAATTCATTTTAGCTCTATTGGATACACCATTTTTCTATTTCTTTACACGTAAACAAAAGGAGGAGGGGTGTTTAAATGGAAAATAAAGAAATAAAATCTATTAATGATCTTAATCGTGATTATCTTGAGGCTTTCATTAAAAATCTTTCAATAGATGAAAAAGAAAAAATGAAATAGTATATGCAAAACCATCCAGCAAAAAATGCAGCTGCAGTTTTTACGACAGCAAGAAGTTATATTTATAATACGTATTTTAGAACTACTCCTCCTCTTGAAAGAAAGAAGTCAACTTTTGCAGAAGAGTTAAATTCTCTATTAGAATAAAATACTATTTGATTTTTTACAAAATCCCTTAAAAGGAGCAAATAAATGTTTAATTATAGATACGATATGATTGGAGCAGATTTAGATTATAATATTCATAAACATCCTCAACAAGATTTAGCAGATAGAGGTTATAAATGGATAAAAAGTGAACCTTTTTCAATCGCAGATTGTTGGATTTTTCGTTTTTCAAATGAATTAGAAAATCCTCCAAAGTATTTACAAAGAATTTCAGATGATTTTAAATTTTCAGATGAGAGATAATTCGAGGAGTTGAAAATTCAACTCCTCTTATTTGACTTTTTATAAAATTTCTAGTATAATTTATATAGAAAATAGAAAGGGGATAAAATGATGAGTCCACTGCAACGCTTATATAATATTGAAAAAACTTTATTCCCAGATGCAAAAGAAATGAAAGACTACGTAGATAATTTTGAAAAGATACTTATTGAAATTTACTCAGAAAAAGGAAAGTAAGACTATGTGTATTTGGGGAACTTATGAAAGTGAGGCAGCTAAAATACTCCGCAAAAAAATGCCTATTATAGAAAAAATGGAGGAAAGTATGGGACTTGATTGCCGTATCTTTATTGCAAAATCTACTAAAGGTCTAGACGACTTTGATTATTGTGAATGGGAAGATATTCAGGACATTTGCGATGATGATTTCGCCAGTATTATGCGCCCTTGTCAAGTATGGTACGCCAGAAAATTTTGGGGATTAATTGAAAATCTTTCTTTCCTTAAAGGATATGAGAATGGTCAGTATGTACAGATCCATAAAAAGGATTTAAAAGAAATGATTGAGTATTATGCTTTTCATGAGGATTACTTTGAAAAGTTCAACGGCCTTCCTCGTCTTTGTGAATTATATAGAGATTTTGATAGGATTATGGCGGCAGGACTAAATCTGTATTTTGAGGGCGATTGGTAATGACATTAAAAGAACTTCAAGAGCAATTCCCTACTGGAACTACTGTTGCGGGCTTCTATGATTTGGAACAAAAATTTAATGCGCACGACTATTATGAAGTACAAAATATTGATATGTGGCCAAATGCTCCTTTAGATTGGGGCTTTGGCGCATATCCTTTTATTCGGTACAATAATGAAGATGATTGCTTTGAATGCTGGGTCTTTATTTATAAGTCGGTAAGTGGTTATATTTTTAAAGAAACAGAAGACAGTGGTGTTTGCGCGAGTTATAGTAAAGATTTTGGCTGGCAAACGTTTGAAGACGCAGACACGGTATTTACTATTAATGACGAGTGGATGAAAGAAAATTTTTCTAAAGAAGAGCGCCCGCTCTATGAAAATAGAGTAGAACAAGCCGCTCACTTCTTTGACCCACAAGCGTATGATGAAGGTAGAATTTTAACTACTTATGATGCAGTAAAAGAATTTTGTAGTGATGCAAGAAATTTTAAGTAAAGATTTGAAGTAATTATAATACCTATTCTATGAAGGATAGGTATTATTTCTTATATCTATGAATATGTCTCAGAGGCAGGTGAATAAATTGACACAAGATATTATAAATAGATATGAAGCTTTTATTTATAAAAAGCAATGGACGCAAACAGAAGCAGCGGAAAAGATAGGATGTACACAAGAACATCTTAGCCGCGTTTTTCGTGGGCTACGCAACCCATCTGTTAAATTATTAGATAAAATGGAAGAGGTTATGCGAAATGACAGATAAACTTTATATTATTTATATGCCACGAGTTGCCGCAGCACTAAGAGAGTTAGGTTTTAAGATTATAAAAGTTTCACCTAATATTAAAAAACCGCAATATGATGTATACTGGTTTGAAGATACTCCAGCATTACACGCGGCAATCCCTACTGCGGTAGAGATGGCTAAACGGTAAATTCAGGAGGTAGTCAGGTTATGGCAGCAGAAAAGAAAGCATTAGCTTTATTAAGTGATGTAGATAAATCTATATATAATGGAAAGGATTTATTTTATCAAATTTCACCAGAGATGTTCGAAAAGATCAACCAGAAAATAGATAATAAATGTGGTGCGCAGAAAACTCTATTATTATATTTAATTTTTCAGCAGCAAAATGGAGACTTTCATCCTGCTGAGGCAACGATTTTAAAAGTTTGCGGTTTCGATCACAAACGATATAATGCAGCAAGAGACGCTTTGATTGAACGCGGGTTCATTGAATATGAACAATATAAGTATATAAAAATTATTTATAAAAGAATTATGGAATAATGTATGTTTTCAGGACACACTTACACGTTTTATAAAGGTATGGCCTGAGGACACAGGTGTGTCGTGAAAACACATCTGAGGTGTGTCTTCAAATCCTACTGGTATGTCGTGAAGACACATATGAAGTGTGTCGTGAAGACACCCATAATATAATAAAATATAAGAATTATTAACATAATAAAATATAAGAATGCGGCGCACGTTTGCGCTATCGCGCAAACCGCCGCGAAGGAGTATAAAATGAGTAAAACAAATTGTAAAAATTGTGGCGGCCCGCTTAACATTGCAGACCCTAAATGTCCATTTTGTGGTACTAAAAATATTAATCTAACAGATATTGATCTTGCAAGCGGCGAAGCAGCAAACTTCATCTTCCGCTTACCAAATTATATTAGAGGCGCAGACGGCAAAGAAATATATTTAAGTATGCTTGCCGTGCCAGAATTAGAATCTCTTGAATTGACGAATGACTCATGTGATGTTTATGGCGGTCTGGGTCATACACCAATTGCATGCTTTACTTCATCTACACAATTAAATTGTAAATTAGACTTACGTGCAGTTCAACCCTCAGAATCTAATTCACTTTGCAATTTGACTATAAAATAAATTAAAAGCGGCGCAGATATGTAAACTGCCGCGAAGGAGGTATTCTATGAAAAAGAAAATTATTGCTTTGATTCTCCTATTATGTATCCCATTGCTTTCTTTCGCAGATGAACTAGCATCTCCATCGATCACAATTAATACTCAGTTAGAAATTCCTAAGGAAGTAAAAATTCGTTCTGACGCGCGCACGACAATGTATGTAAATGAGCAAATTACTCTTTATGCGGAACTAAGTGGCTTTGAAGAAATTTCTGTTACATATCAATGGCAATATGATAAGAGAGATGGAAATGGATTTGTGAATATTCCAAATGCCACTAATGCAACATATTCTTTCCCTGCTACAGATGAAACTATAAATTGTGATTATAGAGTAATTGTTTATTATTAAGGAGGGCCTATGGATAATATTAAAGAATTTTTTGATGCGGCCGCAAAATCCGGCTCCATTATTCTTACTGAAAATAAGGAAAAATTACATATTTTAGCAGAACAGTATCAGTATCCGCTATTAAATATTATTGATTACAAAGATTTAGAAAGCGGGAACTATTATTTAGGTTCACCTGTCATGATTTATGATGAAAATCATTTTATTAAGAATATTCTACTAAATAAGTATGGACTGACATTTAAGAGTTTTTCTCCCGCAGAGCCAGAAAAATATGATTATTTGACTGCAATGAAAGCAGATATTATGGAATATATTCAAGATAATAACATTGATTTGTATGAATTAGGTGATGGAGATAGATGGCGCGCGGAAGATAATCTTGTTGATATGTTGTGGGCAGAAGATTGCGTGACAGGAAATGGAGGAATGTATTACGGGAGCAATGAAGAATGTAAACGTTATATAATTGATAATCTAGATACATTCTTTTCTGTCATGGAAGAATATGATTTAGTTCGTATTAATGAAATTACTCCTCAATATATTGACTGTATGATCAGGACTTATTATCTACATCAAGCAGTATACGATGTCGTAAATGAACTATGGGAGGATAAAGAGGATGAGAGATCCACGGAGGATTAATGATTTTTGCGCGAGACTACAAAATGCATGGCAGACTTTACCTGATTGGCGTTTTGGGCAGCTTCTTATGAACATTTTTGGGCGCGAGGATATTTTCTATCAAGAGGACGAAGAGCTTATTCAGCGCATTGAAGACTTTTGTAATAATTATAATGGTGATTGCTTATGAAAAAAATAATTTTATACTTATTACTTTTAATTGGATGCATTAGCATAGCTAGTGCATCCACAATTTCTATTCCAAAAACAATTAATCTTTATAATGATGAATTAACATAGGTATATTCTCCAAATATTACTTATTCATTTACAATTGAGCCAGCAGAAATAATTTTAAATTCAAATGTATCTGATGGCACTTATATAAGATAGATTAGCTCAGGCATTCAGAATGGAGTAACTTTGGGGAATAATGGTACTATTACTTTTACATCTGCCGCCGCAAGTACCTCCACTGGAGTTACTGGCACTTTGGAAATTAATATTGATGAGTCAAAATTTCCTAAGCCTGGCATTTATAGATATAAAATAACAGATATTACAGAAACAACAGCTCTTGCGGCCGCAGGTATTACCCGTTCTCCTGACTATAAATCAGAATATTATTTAGATATTTATATTCGCTACGTGGATAATGCCTTAGAGACATATGGCTATACATTAATAACTACAAATAGCGCCTCGACCACCGGAGAGACTATAAAAATGGACGCCTTTGAGCCAGATAATTATTATACATTTAACATAGTTTTAGAAAAGCAGGTTACAGGATCAATGGGAGATAGAAACCATGAATTTCCATTTGCAATTGTTTTAAATAATAATGATTTATTTTACTATATTACTACGAATAAAACACCTATTAATGATACAACAATTACAACTACATTAAAGCATAATGAAAAATATTATGTATATGGCCTCTCTCCTTTATCAACAGTACAATATACAGAGACAAATGATACTACAGATGATTATGTAGTCTCTATTAGTTGCGAAAATAATTTTATTACTTTAAAAAATAATGAAATGCGGACAACAGCCATTCTTAATGTATCTGATTATAGTGCTATAAATATAATTCCATTAATTGATAATGAAGTATCTACGGTTACATATGTTAATAATTTAGATGAAATTTCTCCAACTGGCGTTGTTCTAAGAGTTCATCCTTACCTATATTTACTTGTTATAAGTTTCATTTTAATCATTTTAGCAATCCGATTAAAAAGAAATTGACTTTTATTAAATTTTATGTTATAATAAATTATAAATAGGAAGGAGAAATATGATGCTAAAATATCATGAAGTTACTCCTCAAACTTGCGATATGGGATTTAGTACTGGTGAATATCAGATAGATAAATCACTAAACTTAG